>Ga0137403_10002350_pt1 | contig 23249 bp, 17 predicted proteins | sample CZOMad2_1_16fung_FD_122057 | JGI IMG/M metagenome (GOLD analysis project Ga0137403, IMG submission 122057) | Vadose zone soil fungal communities from Angelo Coast Range Reserve, California, USA - CZOMad2_1_16fungal (Hybrid Assembly) | ecosystem: Environmental > Terrestrial > Soil > Vadose zone...
TGGCGGTGGATCCGGACGGCCGGAAACTTGTGCTGCTCGCCCAGAGCAGCACGCCGGCGCGCGACGTCCACATCCTGCGCAACACGCACGAACCAGGATTGGGGGCCTGGTTCGAGCTGGCGGAAGGCCGTCCCTTTGCCACGCCCGGCCGCGCGTTCGCGCCGAACGAGCTGCGGCGATTCTAAATTCCAATTCGGAGCCGCGTACCCTCACCCTAACCCTCTCCCGCTTCGCGGGAGAGGGGACACTGTCCGTGCAACTGCGCCTGTGGAGTCCCCTCTACCGCGAAGCGGGAGAGGGTTAGGGTGAGGGCCTGTGGCTCGGTCTTGCGATCGAGGCCTACCGCAGCCCGTCCTCGCCCTTGATCTCCTGCTTCTGCAATCCGCCGATGCGGGGCAGAGGGCGGCCGCTGTCGGTGACGGCGATGGCGACGAGGATCTCGTTGGCGCGGGGGGCGTCGGCGATGCGCACCTCGATGGCGTCGAAATGGCTGCGCACGAAGGCGGCGTCCTTGTGGCCCAGGGGCACGTCGATCGACGTGCCCGGGCCGCCCTGCTTCTTGGCCGAGGGGATGAGGGCGGCACCTTTCGTCAGCACGGCCCGCACGGGCTTCCCCATCTGCGGATGGAGGATGGCGGCGGCATGCTCCAGCTCGCCCTGCTCGCCGACGATGGCGGCCTTGCCGTAGCTCTCGGCCTTTGCGCCGTCGATGCCGAGGGCGGCGACGCAGCGCCGCGTCAGCAGCTCGCCGAGCTCCTCGCCGATGTCCATGAGCGGCTTCAGGTCCTGCACATACTGGCCGACGAACGGGTTCTCGATGACGGCGACCGCCACGGCCTTGCGCGTCGGCGGCTCCACCGCCTTGCCCATCTCCTGCCGGGTCTCCTCGACGCTCACGATCAATTTCCGAATCCTGGCTTTCATGCTCGCCTATCTCCGATAACGAAGGTTGTCATGCCCGGGCTTGACCCGGGCATCCATGCCTCGACGGCAAGTGCGTTGCCGTGGCGGCATGGATCGCCGGGTCAAGCCCGGCGATGACAGCTAGGGGGAATCGACCCAGAGTCTGCTTGCTCGCAACTACCTGAGCCCGTCCTCTCCCTTGATCTCGCTCGCCTGCAGGCCGCCGGCGCGGGCGTGGATGCGCGGGCCGGTGGCCATGGTCAGGATGTAGACGATCTCGTCCGCCTTCGGCGCGTCGGGCAGGCCGAGCTCCAGGGCGCCGAAATGGCTGCGCACATAGGCGGCGTTGATGTGGGCGAGCGGCACGTCGAGCCGCGCGCCCGGGCCGCCCACCTTCTTGCTCGAGGGCACGATCGCCTTGGTGCCGCCCAGCACCTCGCGCATGCCGTAGCCGCCGGGCGCGTGCCAGAGCGCACCGTGCTCGAGCTCGCCGGCGCTGCCGACGATGGCGCCCTTGCCATAGGCCTCGATCGCCGCTGGGGCGACGCCGAGGGCGGCGACCAGGCGCCTGGCCATCTCCAGGCCGAGCGGCTCCAGGTCTTTCATCAGCGGCAGGATGTCCGGCACATAGCGGCCGGCATAGGGGTTGCGGATGACGGCGAGGCAGGCGCCCTGCTTCAGCGGGCGCGCCGCCGGCGGGCCGCCCTCGTGAAACACCTCCTCGATCATCGTCGCGAACTTGCGCACCTCGACGAGCGACATTTTGCTGCAATGCCTCCTGCGGCCGGCACCGGCGCCGGTAACCTTTCTTAGCGAATTATTGCCAGGACGGCGAGCGCTTGGAAACCGCCGACGCCGCCTTCAATGTTCATTAACCGAAATCGACTCAAACTGCCGACATTGTCCGCGCTGGCGGAACGAACGGATTCCTCAGGTGGGGGAGAGTAGCGTGAAGTTGCGGCCCGAAACCCGCGAGCGCCGGCCGAAGTGGCATTTGCTCTATTACGTGCTCGCGGCCCTCGTCACGCTCACGATCTGCGGCAGCCTCTATCTCAACCACTCCGTGCGGGAGATCTACCAGGCGTCCGTCGCGGTCAACCAGGAATGGGCGCAGCGCCATTCCCGCCTGCTCGAGCTGGCGCAGCTGGCCCAGGACGTCAACGCCCCCGGCAACGACGTCTTCGACAGCCACGACGTCGACAAGGAAAAGCCGCGGCGCGACGAAGCGCTCGCCAAGTTCGAGGCCGCGCTCGTCCAGCTCCGCCAGGAACTGGTGAGCAAGCCGGCGACGCCGGAGGTGCGCTCGCTGATCTCGTCGCTCTACGAGATCAACGCGGCCATGGACACGATGACCTCGACGACCGATCTGATCTTCGTCTATTTCAAGAACGCCCAGCCGGACGAGGCCGTACGGTACAACGCGACCATGGACCGCGCCTTCGGGGACGTGCTCGACGAGATCGCCAAGTCGGAAGCGGTCATCCGCGGCATTCAATCCGACAATTTCCAGGCGCAATTGGGCGATGCCGGGAAGCTCGGCCGCTTCGAGTACCTGATCGGCGGCGTCATCTTCGTCGTCGTCATCCTGGTCGTGCTGTACGGGCACCGGATGCAGAAGGTCATGGCCGCCGCCGAGGTCGAGCGCCTGCGCCTGATCGCCGCGCTCAAGGAGAGCGAAGCCACCGCGCAGAGCCGCCTGCACGACGCCATCGAGAGCATGAACGGCGGCTTCGTGCTCTATGACGGCGACGACCGCCTGGTGATGTGCAACGAGAATTATCGCCGGATGTATCCGGAGACGCTCGATCTCAACGTCGCCGGCACGAAGTTCGAGGACCTCATCCGCGCCGACGTGGCGCGCGGCCAGGTGCCGGAGGCGGTCGGCCGCGAGGAACAATGGCTGGCCGAGCGCGTGCGAAGCCACCTCTCCGATCAGAGCACGAGCGAGCAGCAGCTCGGCGACGGCCGCTGGATACTCGTGAGCGAGCGGCGCACCGGCGAGGGCGGCGTCGTCGGCATCCGCACCGACATCACGGCGCGCAAGGAAGCCGAGCTGCAGCTGCAGACGACGCTCGACGAGCTGAAGGCCGCCACCGAGCGGCTGGCCCGCCAGGAGCGGCTGTCGATGCTGGGCCAGGTGGCGGGCACCGTGAGCCACGAGCTGCGCAATCCCTTGAGTGCCATCCGCAACTCCATGGCGCTGGTGCGCCAGCTGACGGCCGGCAAGGCTGTCGGCGTCGAACGCGCGCTCGACCGCGTCGACCGCAACGTCGGCCGCTGCGCGCGCATCATCGACGACATCCTCGATTTCACGCGCGTGCGCGAACTGACGCGCGAGCCGGTCAGGCTCGACGGCTGGCTCGGCGAGACGCTGGCCGAGATCGCCGTGCCGGCCAGCGTGAGCGTACGCCGCGAATTCCTGTTCGACGACGAGGTCGCGCTCGACCGCGAGCGCTTCCGCCAGATCATCGTGAACCTGGTCGACAATGCGGCGCAGGCGCTGGCCGACGCCGCCTGGACGCCCGTGGACGACCGCCAGCGCACGATCACCGTACGCACCGAGGCCGCCGGGCCCCATGTCCGGCTGTCCGTGACCGACAACGGCCCCGGCATTCCCCACGACCGCCTGCCCAAGATCTTCGAGCCGCTGTTCACCACCAAGAGCTTCGGCGTCGGCCTCGGCCTGCCGACGGTGCGCCAGATCGTCGAGCAGCATGGCGGCACCATCGACGTCGAGAGCACGGTCGATGTCGGCACCGTCTTCACGATCTGGCTGCCGCGCCAGGCGGCGCCAGCCGCGGCTGAGGCGACGGCGCAGGCGCAGGTCGCGTAAGCCGGACTCTTCGAGTCTCCTACCCCCTGTCATTCCCGCGAAAGCGGGAATCCAGGGCCACAGTCCCGTCGGTTGCCCTGGGTCCCCGCTTTCGCGGGGACGACATCGTAGTTGATCAGGACTCGTAAGAGTCAGGCCGCCTGCATCATCTTGGAGCGGTCGCCGCAGACGAGGAAACGGCCCTGCAGGGTCAGCACGGCGCCGTAGATCAGCCCGGCCTGCCGCTGCCGTTCGGCCTCGGCCAAGCCAGCCGTCAGCGCGATTTCGATCTCCGTCGTCGCCAGCGTGCCGACCGCCAGCGTGACCTGGCGGCCGCCGAGGTCGCTGTCGGGATCGATGTCGAAGGCCGGTCGCCGGATGACCGAGGGATGGCCCGGCAGGTCGACGGCGTTGCCGATCACGGTGGCGGCGGCGTCGGCCGCGGCGGCGTCGCGCGCCAGCACCGTCACCGCATCGGCGATGCCGAGCGAGAAGCTGCGGCCGCCCGTACCCTTGGTGGCGGCGCCCGAGGTGGCGATGCCGCGCACGGGCAGGTCGGCGGTGAGCTCGATCTTGCCGTCGATGGCGGGCGCCAGCACGTTGCCGACGACGCCGCAGGCGAGTCGCTCGCTGGCCGCCAGATGGAAGGCGATATCGCCGCCGTCGTTCACGTAGGCCCGGCTCAGCGTCCGCCCGGCCAGCATCGCCGTCAGCAGGTGATCGGCGACGGCGCCCGCCACCGCCGCCATCGGCGTGATGAAGCTGTTGCGGAACGGCCAGCAGGCCGCCACCATCCGGCGCGCCACCACCCCCTGCACGACCGGCGCGGTTTCGCTGAGCGGCCAGCGCAGGATGGTAAGCTCCTTCACCAGCGTCGGCAGCACGCCGTTAAAGGCCGCGATCGCCTGGTCATAGGCCGCCCGCACCTCGCGCGGCTCGCCCCAGCCTTCGATGACGGCGTCGATCGGGCCGTGATTGAGGTGGAGCCGGCGGCCACCGGGCAGGAGGGATGCCTGGACCGTCATCAGGCCTCGCCCGCCGGCGGTTTCAGCGGCCAGGGGTTGGCGGGCGACCAGGGAATCGCCTTCACGCGCTCGACCGCGCGGATCGATTCCACCGGCCGGATGCAATCCATATGCCCCCCGAGCGCCGCGTAGCTGGCGCGCGTCATCGTGAACTCGATCGGGCCGACGATGGCCGGCGTGGGCACGTAGCCGAAGGAATTGTCAGGCATGGTGGTGATATCAACCATATAGGTGATTCCACCGCCCGGCCAAATGAAAACCGGGGCGCCGCCGGAGGTCACCCGAGTCAGGGCGCGCCGGACCGAGCGCGTCAGCTGGACCGGATTCTCCGTGACGCCGGCGCGCAAGCTGCCGCCGGCGCCGGCCATGAATAGCACGGTCGTCAGCGCCGGCTCGCAGTTCTCGCCGATGCGCTCGACCACCCGCTCGATGGCCGCCGGCATCGCCGCCGGCTGCGGCCGCAGCGCCTCGTCCAGCACGAACCAGGCGGCGTGCTCGCCGGTCGTGGAGACCATGAGCAGCCGCAGGCCCGGCCAGGCCGCCTTGGGATCGATCTTCTCGATGATCGCCAGCGGATCCCTGATGTCCGTGCCGCCCCAGCCGGTGCCGGGGTTGGCGACCTGGAAGTAGCGGCCGGGCGTCGATTTGCGGCCGCGCACGCGGATGCCGGCCGGGCGCATGTCGAGGAAGCGGCCGGCCTGGTGCTCGCTCAGCACGCCCGTGATGTGGTCGTCGACGACGATGACCTCGTCGGCATGGCCCTGCCACTGCTTGGCGAAGATGCCGATGGTGGCGGAGCCGCAGCCGACGCGCATGCGCTCCTCGGCGGTGCCGTTGATGACCGGCGGCCGGCCGGCCTGGATGGTGAGCGCGGCGCCGCCGTCGACGCTCATCTCGACGGCGCCCTTGTTGCAGAGCGTGAGCAGCGTCTCGCAGGTGACCACGCCTTCCTTCTTGCTGCCACCGGTCAGGTGGCGGACACCGCCCAGCGAGAGCATCTGCGAGCCGTACTCGGCGGTGGTGACGTGGCCGACCTGTTCGCCCCCGACGCGCACGGCCGCCTGCTCCGGCCCGACATAGCGGTCGGTGTCGATCTTGGCTTTGACTCCGCAGTAGGAGAAGATTCCCTCGGTCACAACGGTGATCATGTCGACGCCGTCGACCGCCGCCGACACGATGAACGGTGCCGGCTTGTAGTCCGGATAGGTGGTACCGGCCCCGATGCCCGTGACGAAGGTGCCGCCGCCGGGCACGATCTCGCCGTTCCAGGGCGCCTCCAGGAACGGCACCATGCGGCCCTCCTGGTCGATGGTGCGCTGGGTCACCACGAACGGATCGAGCCGCGCCAGCTTGCCCTCGATGTTGCCGTAGCGGTCGCAGGCCCCGGTCTTGCCCGGCCGGATCCGGCACAGCACCGGGCAGGCGTCGCACACCACGATTCCCTCGCCCTTCGTCTTCGCTGCCGCGAGCGCAGACTCCTCGGGCGTATCGGTCGAGGCGACGGGATCGGGATTCGGGTCTGTGGTCATGAAAGAAAATGAACCGCAGAGACGCAGAGACGCAGAGAGGCCGAGTTAACGAGTCTCCCCTCTTGTGGACGAGAACAGTGAAGATGGTTGTGCGCTTCGCGCGCGATCGCACAATCTCCGCGATCTCTCTGCGTCTCTGCGTCTCTGCGGTTCATCTTCCCTTGCTCTTGATCGCAGCGCGCACCCGGTCGGGCGTCGCGGGCACGCGGGTGATGCGGGCGCCCGTCGCGTGATGGATGGCGCCGAGGATGGCGGGGGCGGTCGGCACCAGCGCCGGCTCGCCGATGCCCTTGGCGCCGTAGGGACCGGCCGGCTCGCGGTCCTCGATCAGGATGCACTCGATCTCCGGCACGTCGCCGAACGTCGGGATCAGGTAGTCATGCAGGTTCTCCGTGCGTCCCGGCACGTATTCCTCCATCAGCGCCAGGCCCAGCCCCTGGGCGATGCCGCCATGGACCTGGCCTTCGACCAGGGTGGGATTGACGGCCCGCCCGACGTCATGGGCGGCAACGATCTTGCGCGCCTTCACCGTGCCCAATTCCGTGTCGACCGCGACGACGGCCAGCTGCGCCGCGAAGGCATAGGTTTCGTAGGGGATGCCCTGTCCGTCGGCATCGAGCGTCGTCGTTTTCGGATCGTAGTGGCCGGTGCCGAAGAGAACGCAGCCCTTCCTTGCCTCCGGCATGGCCGCGAGATCGAGCACGCGCTCCGCTCCGCCGTCGCGCAGCACGACGCGCCCGCCCGCGATGGTCATCGCAGCGGCCTCGCCGACATTGCCCATGCGCAGGATCTGGCGGCGCAGCTCTTCGCCCGCCGCCTTGGCGGCATTGCCGGACACGAAGGTCTGGCGCGAGGCCGAGGTCTTGCCGGCATCGAGCGTCAGGTCGGTGTCGCCGGTGACCAGCTCGACCGTGCCGACCGGCACGCCCAGCGCATCGGCAGCGATCTGCGCCATCACCGTGTTGGAGCCCTGGCCGATATCGACGGCGCCGCTGAACAGCCGCACCACGCCGTCGCGTGTGAGGCCCATCTCCATCGCCGACGGGTTCGGCAGCGAGGTGTTGCCGATGCCGTACCACATGGCGCCAATGCCGACGCCGCGCTTGCTGATCGGCGAGCCGCGATTGAAGGCCTCGGCCTCGGCGCGGAGCGCGCGCCAGTGGGGGCGGAGTGCTTCCAGGCAAGCCTGCAGCCCGGCGCTCGCCGCCAGCTTGTGCCCCGAGGCCGTCGTCGAGCCGGCCGTGAGCGCATTGCGGTGGCGGAACTCCAGCGCGTCGATGCCGAGCCTCTCGGCCAGCATGTCCATCAGCGCCTCGTGCACGATCGCCGCCTGCGGCACGCCGAAGCCGCGGAAAGCGCCGGCGGGCGGATCGTTGGTGTAGACGGCGCGCGTGGTGCAGAGCGCGGCTTTCACCGCGTACGGGCCCGTGGCATGGACGGGCACGCGGTTGGCGACGGTCGGCCCCCACGAGGCATAGGCGCCGGTATTGAAGTCGCCGTGGAACCGCACGCCGGTGAGTCGACCCTCGGCATCGGCGCCGGCCGTTGCGGTCATGCGCGCGGGATGGCGCTTGGTGGTGGAGGCCATGGACTCAGGGCGCGTGTAGACGCAGCGCACGGGCTGCTTCAGCAGCCAGGCGGCGGTCGCGATCAGCGGCTGCAGCGACAGGTCGAGCTTGCCGCCGAAGCCGCCGCCGCAGGCGCTCGGGATGATGCGGACATGCGCCGGCTTGAGGCCGAGGATGAGCGCCAGCTCGTCGCGGTCCATATAGGGCGTCTGCGTGGTCGCGAAGATCTCCATGCGATCGCCGACGCGCCGCGCATAGCCGGCCTCGGGCTCGATATAAGCATGCTCCACGAACGTGGTTTCGGCCGTGAATTCCGCCGTGGCCGCCGATTGCGCCAGCGCCGCCGCCACATCGCCGCGCGCCAGCCGGCCCTTGACCAGGATGTTGCCGGGTGAGGCCTCATGCAGCCGATGCGCGCCGGCCGCGAGCGCGCCATCGAGCGACAGCGGCGGCAGGGGCTCCCACCGGATCGGCAGCTCGCTGTCACGGATGCCGGCGATGGCCGCATCATCGCCGACCAGTGCCGCCACCGCCTCGCCGCGATAGCGCACATAGCCTTCGGCGAGCGCCGGCTGATCCTTGCCGGTCGGATAGATGCCGTAGCGGTTCTGGCCGGGAATGTCCCTCGCGGTCAGCACGCGCACCAGACCCGGATGTTTGGCCTGCAGCGGCGCAAGGTCGCCGATGGTGAAGCGGGCATGGGGGTGCGGCGAACGCACTGCGCGCAGGACGAGGCAGTCACCGGGCCATTCGTCGGCGCCGTAGCGCTCCGCGCCCGTAACCTTGGCGGTGCCATCGACGCGGGCGAGACGGGCGCCGACGGCCTGGCCGGCTGCGGGCTCGGTTGACGGTGCCGGCTGGCCCAGCGACAGCACGGCCTCGACGATCTTGCGATAGCCGGTGCAGCGGCAAAGCACGCCGCCGAGCGCATCCAGCACCTGCGCCTCGGTCGGCGCGGGATGGCGCGCCAGCAGATCGTCGGCCGCCATCAGCATGCCCGGCGTGCAGATGCCGCACTGGGCGGCGCCATGGGAGAGAAAAGCCTGCTGCAGCGCCCGCGCGCCGGCGCCGGCCAGGCCCTCGACGGTGACCACCGCGCGGCCCTGCACCTGCGCCGCCGCCACCATGCAGGCGCAGACCTGGCGGCCATCGAGCCGCACCGTGCAGGCCCCGCAATCGCCGGCATTGCAGCCGACCTTGGTGCCGGTAAGGCCGAGATCCTCGCGCAGCACATCGGCGAGGCGGCGCACCGGATCGACATGGATCTCGACCCGGCGGCCGTTGAGGGTGAACGTCACCTGCTGCGCGGGGGATCTCATATGACGCTCGGCATCTCAACAGAGTCCCCTCTCCCCTTGTGGGAGAGGGACAGGGTGAGGGGTCTGGCGCCGGCAGGCGCCGATGAATTCGTTCCCGAATCGCGTGGAGAGACCTGAGCAGGTTTGTTTCGCGCTGCCGCGCGAGTCCCCTCACCCTGTCCCTCTCCCACAAGGGGAGAGGGGACTCTGTAGGATGACTCTGCGTCAGCGCGGACTTGCGTACATCCGCCGACGCTTTCGCGGAGGTGACAACCAAGGGAGTGCGAGCGAGGGACCACGTGTATCACGACGCCAACTCCCCAAGTGCCCGCTTGACGATCGTCAGCGCCGCCTCGCGCCGATAGACGGCCGTGCCGCGCACGTCATCGATCGGCGACAGGGATGCCAGGTGCTCGGGTCGCGCCCGATCGGCGAGGCTCGCGTCGAGCCGGCGGCCGGCGAGTGCGGCCTCGAGCGCCGGCAACCGCTGTGCCACCGCCGAACAGGACCCCACCGCGATGCGCGCCTTGGCGACGGTGCGGCCATCGCCGATCTCCACCACCGCGGCGACCATGACGATGGAGATGACCAAATACTTGCGCGCGCCCAGCTTCAGGAAGGTCGAGCGCGTCTCGCCCTCAGGCGTGGGCACGATCAGCGCCGTGACCATCTCGTCGGCACGCCGCATGGTCGCACGATTGCCGGTCACGAACTCGGCCACCGGCAGGCGGCGCGTTGCGCTTGCCGAGGACAACTCCACCAGCGCATCCAGCGCCGCCAGGTTGGGCGTCCCGTCGGCGGCCGGCGAGGCGTTGCAGAGATTGCCGCAGAGCGTGCCGGCGTTCTGGATCTGCACGCCGCCGACCTCGCGCGCCGCCAGCTTCAGCCCGTCGAACAGCGGCGGCAGCGGCGTTTCCAGGAGATCGGTCCAGGTCGCCAGCGCGGGAATGCGCCAGTGCGCGCCCTCGTCGCTGATCCGGCACAGGTCGGGCAGTGCCGTGATGTCGAGCAGGTCATCGTCGAGCGGTTGGCCGACGCGGGCGGGATAATAGTCGGTTCCCCCCGCAAGGATGATGCGCGGGCCGGCGGCGAGCGCCGCCAGGGCCTCTGCCAACTCGGCCGGTCGCAGATAGCTGCCCACGTCTTTCGCCCCGTTAAGAATACCGAAATGTCATTGCGACACCATGAGTTGCGCCCACGATAGTGCATTCTCCGCAGGAGCGAAACCGCCATGCCCAGCGACGCCGCGGCCCTGGCCCCGTTCGACGACGAGCTCGCGGCCAGCTACGTCGGCAAATACATTCTCGTTGGCCTGACGTTCCTCGATCCCTATGGGCAGGAGTGCCGGCAGCAACAGCTCCATGGGGTCATACAGTCGGCGTCGCGCGACGGCATTCTGATCGACCTTCGCGGTGCGCACGCGGGCCAGACCTGGAACATGCCGCCCGCTCTGGACGCTATCCGGCCGGCCGAGCCCGGATGCTACACCCTCCACGAAACAGACGAGATAGTCGACGATCCGGACTTGCTGGCGTCCTGGACCATCAGGAAGCCGGCGACTCAACACTGAGGTCGCCGTCCGACCTCGGCCTGGCGCCCGTGCATCATCGTTTCAGCTCCATCACGTCGTAGATCGACTCGTAGTGCGGGAAAGGGAAGACGATCCGCAGGCGATCGGGCGCCGGCTGCGTGAGCACGCCGACCATGTCGGCGTCCGTGTCGACGGGCACGCCCTCGCCGGCAAGCGCGCTGTAGGGTACGGGCGGATCGTCGTTTACCGTCCCCGCGCCGAGCAGAATCAGGCGCGTCGGACCGTCGGCGTAGAGAGTGCCGCTCAGTCGCTGCGAGCCGGAGATCTTTTCGAGGCGGAGCCCACCGGCCGTGGCGGCGATACGGCACTTGAACCAGGCATAGACGACGAGGATGTCGCCGACCTTGATGGTGCGGCAACGCCAGTTTCCGGCCAGCCGATCGGCGGCAACGGGCGTATCCGGCGGGTCGAGGATTGCCCGCAAGGCGTTCGTGTCCGCCGCCGCCGGATGTGACGCGGCGGCAATCCCGTCGCCTTTCCTGATCGATTCTGCCAGCCGATCGAGACGGCCCCGATCCGCCGCCGTGATGATCGTCTGCCAGTCGGCGGCGGCCGCGGCAACGACAGCCGTCATTGTGAAGCCAATGATCAACAGCGCCAAGACAAGACATCGCATGCAAACGCCTCCGCTGCCGCGTCCTTTCTGAGTGGACGCGATTGCACTATTTTCGGTTGCGCGATCGCTCGCAAGCCCTTCTCGCCCCGCGATGCCGATCGTAGTCCTGGAGGAGCTTCGTCGAGCATGCTTGTCGTTGCCGAGTTTCCCCGCGCCGTCCGCGTCATCGAGAACGAGTGGATCCCGCTCGCCGACGGCACGCGGCTGGCGGCGCGCCTGTGGCTGCCGGAGGATGCCGCGCAGAATCCCGTTCCGGCGCTGCTGGAATATCTGCCCTATCGCAAGCGCGATTCCATGCGGCTGCGCGACGGCCCCATGCACGCCTACTTCGCCGGCCACGGCTACGCGTCGGTGCGCGTGGATATCCGCGGCACCGGCGACAGCGACGGCCTGATTGCCGACGAATACATGAAGCAGGAACAGGACGACGCGCTCGAAGTCATCGCCTGGCTCGCCGCCCAGCCCTGGTGCAGCGGCCAAGTCGGCATGTACGGCATCTCCTGGGGCGGCTTCAACGGCCTGCAGGTGGCGGCGCGCCGGCCGCCGGCGCTCAAGGCCATCATCACGGTCGGCTCGACCGACGACCGCTACGCCACGGACGTGCACTACATGGGCGGCTGCATGACCAAGGATAATCCGGATTGGGGCGCGGTCATGTTCTCTCATGTCTCGACGCCGCCCGATCCGGAGATCGTCGGCCCGCGCTGGCGCGAAATGTGGATGGCGCGGCTGGAGAACCTGCGGCCCTGGGTGATTCCCTGGCTGGAGCACCAGCGGCGTGATTCCTACTGGAAGCATGGCTCGGTCTGCGAGGATTTCGGCCGCATCGAGATTCCCGTCTATGCCGTCAATGGCTGGGCCGACAATTATGCGGCGGCGATCCCGCGCCTGCTGGCCGGGCTCGGAGGCCCGCGCAAGGGCCTGATCGGGCCCTGGGCGCACAACTTCCCGCATAACGGAGGGCCCGGCCCGGCCATCGGCTGGCTGCAGGAGGCGCTGCGCTGGTGGGACCATTGGCTGAAGGGCGCCGACACCGGCATCATGGACGAGCCGATCCTGCGGGTGTGGATGCCGGAGAGCGTGCCGCCCGCCGTCTCCTACGCCGAGCGCCCCGGCCGCTGGGTGGCGGAAGCGCAGTGGCCGTCGCCGCGCCTCAAGCCGCGCCGCTACGCGCTCAATCCCGGCAAGCTGGCCGCCCGCGCCGGCAAGGAGACCCCGCTCCTGCTGGCCTCGCCGCAGACCGTGGGCCTGACGGCCGGCGAGATCGGCCGCTACGGCTCCGGCGCCGAGTTTGCCGCCGACCAGCGCGGGGACGATGGCGGCTCGCTGCTGTTCCTCTCGGAACCGCTGGCAGAGCGCGTGGAGATCCTCGGCGAGCCGATCGTCGAACTGGAGCTGGCGTCGGACAAGCCGAACGGCCTGGTCGCGATCCGCCTCAACGACGTGGCGCCGGACGGCGGCTCATTCCGCGTCACCTATGGCCTGCTCAATCTGACCCACCGCAACAGCCATGAGAATGTCGAGCCGCTCGTCCCCGGACAGCGCTATCGCGTGACCGTGCCGCTGGAGGCGGTCGCCCATGCTTTCCCGTCCGGCCATCGCATCGCCATTTCGATCTCCAACGCCTATTGGCCGGTGGCGTGGCCGTCGTCGGAACCGGCCACGCTGACGGTCTTCGCCGGCCCCAGCCGGTTGACCCTGCCGGTGCGGCCGCCGCGCGCCGCCGACGCCAGTCTGCCTGCATTCGGCGCGCCGGAGGCGGCGGCCAAGCCTGCCCACCGCTATCTCGCGGACGGCCGCGATTCCAACCGCATCGTCACCCGCGATTTCCTGAAGCAGACGACGACGGTGCAGCTGCCGCGCGACAGCGACACTGTGCACCTCACCGACATCGATCTCGTCTGTCACGAGACCGGCGACGTGTTCCACGAAATCACCGACGGCGATCCCGCGAGCGCCCGCTGCCGGACCCGCTTCGAGATGGGCCGCCGCCGCGGCGACTGGGAGATCCGCACGGACACCCGCACGGACTTGCGCTGCACGCCCACGCATTTCGAGCTGACCGCGACCCTCGACGCCTACGAGGGCACGGCCCGCGTGTTCGCCCGCAACTGGCGCCTCAAGATTCCGCGCGATGGGATGTAAACGATGTCCGCGATATCGATTCCGTTGTAGGGGCGACCGGCAGGTCGCCCGCCTATCCGCCGCACCGCGAGGCGGGCGACCTGCCGGTCGCCCCTACATCTGCAATTCTCGAATTCGCACGCGAGTCAACTCCACCAGACAGGACGAATAGACCGCGGTGGCATCGCCGCTGCCGCCCTGCTGGCGGCGCTTGCATTCGGTGTTGCGATAGGCGCGCCAGGCGAGGTTGGCCTCGGCGAGGCGGTCGCCGACATGGGCGTTCTGATCGGCCTGATCGCGTTGCGCGGCCGCGTCGCCGGCCTTGGTCTCGGCGTCCGCGAGGCCGGCGTCCGCAGCCTCGACCAGCTTCTCGAGGCAGGCCTTCGTATCGCCTTGGCCCGCGCATTCCGTGAGCGGCGACTTGGCATCGGCCGATGCAGCCTTTACGCCGGAGCCGCCGCCAACGAGCTGGGCGAATTGCCGTTCGAGATCGGCGGTGAATTCCTGATAGCGCGCCTTGAGGCAGGCGTCGCCGTCGGCCTCGGCCTTGCAGTCGTTGCGCGCCTTCACCCAGGCCTTGCGGTGGGCCTTCAAGGCATCCAGGTCCTTGCCCGTCAGCCGCTGGGCGACCTGGCCGTAGAGCGGCGCGAACCAGGCGTCGAGCGCCGCCAGATCGTCGCTCTTGCAGATCTCCTTCTCCGCCCAGTTGCCGGCCTTGGCGCAGTCGAAGCTGGGCGCCGCCGCGTGAGCCGGCGCCATCGAGATCATGCTCAGCAGCGCCAGCAGCGTAAGCCCGGCCATTCCCCTCATGGTCATTCAAGATTCCTTTCGTCCATTCCCTGCCATCGCGCGGCGACGCAATCTATCCCGGCCAAAGTCTGCGGCCAATTCCCCTCCCCGCCGGATTTGACAGCATCGCCCGCACAGGATTCGATGGGCGCCAACGAAAAGACCATGCTTACCCGAGGGAACCTCCGACATGCCGGAAGCGCCGATCCTGCGCGATGTCTATGACAAGATTCGCGTCGTCGAACTACAGTGGATTCCGATGGCGGATGGGCGCCGGCTGGCGGGCCGGCTGTGGATCCCGAACGACGCGGAGAAGAATCCGGTCCCGGCGGTCCTCGAATACATCCCCTATCGCCGGCGCGACGGTACCCGCCTCAAGGATGACGAGAAGCACGCCTGGATGGCCGCGCAGGGCTATGTCTGCGCCCGCGTCGACATCAGCGGCAGCGGCGACTCAGACGGCCTGCTGCGCGACGAATATCTGAAGCAGGAGCAGGACGACGCCTGCGCGATCATCGCCTGGCTGGCCAAGCAGCCCTGGTGCAGCGGCGCCGTCGGCATGATCGGCATCTCCTGGGGCGGCTTCAACGGCCTGCAGGCGGCGTTCCGCCAGCCGCCGGCGCTGAAGGCCGTGATCACCTGCTGCTCCACCGTCGACCGTTACGCCGACGACGTGCACTACATGGGCGGCTGCCTCTTGAGCGACGACATGGATTGGGGCGGCGCCTTCTTCTCGGTCGCGGGCGTGCCGCCCGATCCCGCCATGGTCGGGCCGGACTGGAAGCAGCGCTGGCTGGAGCGGCTGGAGATCCTGCAGCCCTTCCCCGCCCTCTGGCTCGAGCATCAGCGGCGCGACGCCTTCTGGCGGCACGGCTCCGTGTGCGAGGACTACGGCAGGCTCACCTGCGCCATCCTCGCCGTCGGCGGCTGGGCCGACGGCTACACGGCCGCCGTCTTCCGGCTGGTGGAGAATCTGAAGCGCCCGGACGTGAAGGGCATCGCCGGCCCCTGGGGCCATCTCTATCCCCAGCGCGGCATTCCCGGCCCGGCCATCGGCTTCCTGCAGGAATGCAAGCGCTGGTGGGACCGCTGGCTCAAGGGCGAGCAGAACGGCGTCGAGAAGGACCCGGCACTGCGCCTGTGGCTGCAGGACTATGTTCCGCCCAAGTCGCACTACGACCATCGCCCCGGCCGCTGGATCGCCCTCGATGGCTGGCCTGCAAGCAGCATCGAGCGCGCCCGCTGGTCGCTCAACGCGGATGGCCTGGCGCGGGCGCCCGCGGCCAAGGCCGCGCTCACGATCCGCTCGCCCCAGACCACCGGCCTCGCCAACGGCGAATGGTGCCCCTACGGCCTCGGCAAGGTGGCGCCGGAGTTGCCGCTCGACCAGCGCATCGACGATATCGGCTCGCTGGTGTTCGACTCGGGCCTGCTCGACAAGGAGATGGTCCTTGTCGGCGATCCGACGGCGCATCTGGACATCACCGTCGACCGGGCGGTCGCCCTCGTGTGCGTGCGGCTGAGCGACGTGGCGCCCGACGGCCGCGTGACGAAGATCACCTATGGCCTGCTCAACCTCACCCATCGCGACGGCCACGCCGCTCCAGCCAAACTGGAGCCCGGCCGCCGCTACAAGGTGAAGGTCCGCCTCAACGAGATCGCCCATGTCTTCGCGCCCGGCCATCGCCTGCGCGTCGCCGTCTCGACCGGCTGCTTCCCGCTGACCTGGCCCTCGCCCGAACCCGTGACTCTGACCCTACACGCCGGCGAGAGCTTCATCGAGCTGCCGTTCGTGAAAGACGGCGCCCTGCGGATCGTCGAGCCGTTCGGGCCGGCGGAGTATGCGCGGCCGCGCTCCTCGACGGTCCTCCGTCTCGGGAGCGACGAGCGCCAGATCGTTCACGACCTCATATCCGGCCGCACCACCATGCATGTCTGGCGGGACGACGGCTGCACGCGCATCGACGACATCGGGACCGAGGTCGCCTACAGCAAGCTCAAGGACATGAGCATCGTCGGCGACGATCCCCTGTCCATGCGCGTGACCGTGGCCACCTCGCACGCCTTCCGCCGCGCCGACTGGGATGCCAGGCTGGACACCCGCATCGTCATGACCTGCGACAAGACGCATTTCCATCTCCAGTCGGACGCCGACGCCTATGCCGAAGGCGCTCGCATCTTCAGCCGCTCCTTCCAGCACAAGATCCCGCGAGACCATTTGTAATGCCCCGGCTTGCAACGCAGAGCGCTCCGACAGAGTCCCCTCTCCCCTTGTGGGCATAGGCGCTAACTTAAGGCCCCAATACCCCCTTCATTGTCATACCGGCGAAGGCCGGTATCCATACACTCGGAAAGTGCCGGTTGTGCTCCGCGACTGCAGCGGACAGCCGTAGCACGGCGGCAACATCGGTGATTACGGGCCCCGGCTTTCGCCGGGGCGACAGCGGAAAGGTGGCTGGTGCAGAGCGTCCGGTCCTTATGTTAGCGCTTATGCCCCTTGTGGGAGAGGGACAGGGTGAGGGGTCTGGCGCCGGCGGGCGCACGTGAGTCGTGCTGACGAACGCAGCAATCAGAGGTTATTCTCCGCTCGCGATGGCCTCGACATTCACACGCGCCGGTAGTGGCGATTCTTCGCGCGCTCCGCGCGCAGCCCCTCACCCTGCCCCTCTCCCACAAGGGGAGAGGGGACTCTGTCGAGCGGCCGTGGATCGATTCCCGCGATGATAGCCGTCCGCACGTGACCACCGGCCCCCGCATCGTCGATCCGCTGCCCGAGCCGGTCGAGATTGTCGATCCCCTGTGGATCACCATGGCCGACGGTTGCCGGCTGGCGGCGCGGCTCTGGCTGCCGAAGAGTGCGCGCGCCACGCCGGTGCCCGCGATCCTGGAATACATCCCCTATCGCCGCCGCGACGCCACCATCATCGGCGACACGCCGCGCCACGGCTACGTCGCGGGCCACGGCTACGCCTGCCTGCGCGTGGACATGCGCGGCTCCGGCGATTCCGATGGCGTGCTGCTGGATGAGTATCTGAAGCAGGAGCAGGACGACGCCCTCGAGGTGATCGCCTGGATCGCGGCGCAGCCCTGGTGCAGCGGCCGGGTCGGCATGATGGGCATCTCCTGGGGCGGCTTCAATGCGCTGCAGGTGGCGGCGCGCCGGCCGCCGGCGCTGAAGGCCATCATCACCGTCTGCTCGACCGACGACCGCTACGCCGACGACTGCCACTACATGGGCGGCGCGCTGCTGCTCAACAGCCTGTCCTGGGCCTCCACCATGTTCACCTACAACGCCCGCCCGCCCGATCCGCTGGTGGTGGGCGAGCGCTGGCGCGCGCTGTGGATGCAGCGCCTGAACGGCTCGCCGCTCTTCCTCGCGGCCTGGCTGCAGCATCAGCTGCGCGACGACTACTGGAAGCACGGCTCGGTGTGCGAGGACTACGCGGCCATCGAGGCCGCCACCTACGCCGTCGGCGGCTGGGCCGATGCCTACACCAACGCCATCCCGCGCCTGCTCGCCAACCTGACGGCGCCGGCCAAGGGCCTGGTCGGCCCGTGGGCGCACGAATATCCGCACCAGGCGCGGCCAGGCCCGCCGATCGGCTTCCTGCAGGAATCCTTGCGCTGGTGGGACCACTGGCTGAAGGACCGCGACACCGGCATCATGAACGAACCGAAGCTGCGCGCGCGGATTCAGGACTCGGTGCCGCCGTCCCCGGACTATGACGAGCGGCCGGGACGGTGGGTCGGCGAAGCCGCGTGGCCGCCGACGCCCGACGTTCGCCTCGTTCTTCATCTCGGCGATGGCCGGCTGCTGGCGGCAAAGCCCACCGAGTCCACGCCGCTGACTCATCGCTCGCCCCTCGTGACCGGCATCACCTGGGGCGAGTGGTGCCCCTATGGATTCCACGGCGAGCTGCCGGTCGATCAGCGGCCCGACGATGGCCGCTCGCTCTGCTTCGACGGCGCGCCGCTGACCGAACCGCTGGAGCTCTTGGGCGCACCGGTCCTGATGGCGCGTCTCGCCATCGACCGCCCCGCCGGCCTGGTCATCGCGCGGCTCTGCGATGTCGCGCCGGACGGCGGCTCGCGCCTCATGAGCTATGGCGTCCTGAACCTGACGCATCGCTCCGGCCACGACCGCGCCGCACCGATGACGCCGGGCCAATTCGTCGATCTCCGCCTGCAGCTCAACGATCTCGGCGAGCGCGTCGCCGCCGGCCACCGCCTGCGCCTGGCCCTCTCGACGAGCTATTGGCCGATGGTGTGGCCGTCGGCGGAGCCGGTCACGCTCGCCCTCATGCCGGGCGCGTCGACTCTATCGTTGCCGCTGCGACCGGCGCGAACCGCAGACGCACAGCTGGCGGAATTCCAGCCCGCCGAGATGGCACAGCCGTTGAAGGTCGAGCGCTCCCGCCAGGGCCGCCGCGACCGCGAGATCCACGACAATCCGACCACCGGCGAGACGGTCTTCACCATCCACCGCGACCGCGGCGCCTACAACCTGCCCGCCATCGACCTCACGATCGACGGCGGCGCCGTCGAGCGCTTCTCCATCACCGAGGGCGATCCGCTCTCGGCCAAGGCTGACATCGCCTGGCGCTACCGCATGACCCGTGGCGACTGGGACATCCGCACCGAGAGCCGCACCGTCCTGACGGCGAGCAAGGACAGCTTTCACCTGCGCGCCCAGCTCGACGCCTTCGAGGGCGATGCGCGGGTCTTCACCAGGAACTGGTCGTTCGATATTCCCCGCGATGGCGTGTAAGATCCGCCGCGAATCGCCGGCGTGAACGGGGACCTGCGCATGCGCTGGATCATCAGGTCGGTCGTCATCGCGGCGCTGCTGGTGCTGGCACCGGCTGGCGCGCAGGCCGAAAAGCGCGTGGCATTGGTCATCGGCAACTCGGCCTATCGCAACGCGCCGGCTCTGCCCAATCCGCGCAACGATGCCGCGGCGATCGCGGACGCGCTGCAGAAGCTCGGCTTCTCCGTGCAGAGCGGCTTCGACCTCGACCGCGCCGCCACCGAGCAGATGCTGCGCACGTTCGGCGACACCCTCGGCGACGCCGACGTCGCGCTCTTCTACTACGCCGGGCACGGCCTGCAGGTGGACACGAAGAACTACATCGTGCCGGTCGACGCCAGGCTCGCCAGCGAGAACGACCTGCCGTTCGAGGCCGTCGACCTCACGCTCGTGCTGTCGCTGATGGAGCGCCGGCCGCGCATCAACCTGGTGCTCCTCGACGCCTGCCGCGACAACCCGCTGGCCCAGAACCTCGCGCGCTCCATGGGCGCCTCGCGCTCGACCGCCGTCTCCCGCGGCCTCGCCATCGCCGAGAGCGGCATCGGCACCCTGCTGGTCTACGCCACCCAGCCCGGTAACGTCGCCCTCGACGGCAACGGCGCCCACAGCCCGTTCACCCAAGGCCTGCTCGATTACATCGCCACGCCCGACATCGAGGTCCGGCAGATGCTGACCCGCGTGCGCGCGGAAGTGCTGCAGGCGACCGGCGGCAAGCAGGTGCCGTGGGACCACTCGTCGCTGACCGGCGATTTCTTCTTCGTGCCGCGCGGGGCCGCCGTCGAAGCGCAACCGCAGGCGCCGGCCGCCGATCGCGAACTGGCGTTCTGGGAATCGGTCAAGGACAGCCGCGCTCCCGCCGACTTCCAGGCCTATCTCGATCAGTATCCGGGCGGCACCTTCGCCGCGCTGGCGCGCAATCGGCTGGCCGCGCTGCAATCGCAGGCCACGGTTGCGCCGACCCCGACAGCGCCGGGTAGTGGGTCAGTTTGAACCGTGAACACTCCCGGCGCTAGTTTGCGGTCGCGCCGCGACATGCCATATTGAGAACATGGCCACTAAGCGACTCAAGCGCCCCCGCGACCCCATCGCCCTCGCCAAGCTCATTGGCGATATCGCGACGGGGCAGATCGAAGAGCGCAAAGAGGAACCATCGAAAAAGGGGCGAGCCGGTGGTCTTAAGGGTGGCACCGCTAGGTCTGCGGCGCTTCATCCTCAAAAGCGTCAAGAGATCGCTCGAAAAGCGGCAAATGCACGGTGGGCGAAGAAACGGTCTTAGGATCGGCCAACATTAGATCGGCTATGGCTTGGATGATGGGCTTGGCGACTAGAGGATCGAGGCAGGCCGAAGCCCATTCGGCACACATTGCCTGCCACAACGTTTCTCCCGGCAAAACAAGCTTGGTAGCTGCGGATTTGACCCAATCATGATGGGCCGTTAGCGCCATAGCTTGGTTGCAGGCATCAGCGACATCAGCATAAACCCGTCCCGTACGATCTGGAATTTTCCCCCAACCTATCTTTTGTAAGTCACCGAAGACTACTCGCTCAGGCGCATCTCCGCCCGGCAATAACAAACAACCTGCCGATTCCGCCTGATCACCATCGAGAAAAACGCAGGACGGTCTAGGAAATCTATTCTGGTACACCATTATTCCGAGAGTTCTGCCGACATTGGCTGCGCCACAAGGAATCATGGCGCAACGATTCACAAGCCCCCTTGAGTGAGCCACAATGATTTCTCTCAGCATCGTGCGTGCGCGGTCATCCTCCACATAAATTTCGCACTCTGGATGCGGGAATTCATCCATTTTGGTCATAGCAAATTCTGGGCTCACACCCGTCATTATGTGACGACCGGATTGTCCACGCATGAGATAAAGGCGGGCCTCAAGCGGCAGTTCAGCCAAAATATAAGGCGAATGCGTCGTTACGATGATTTGTAGATCGCGCTCCCTGCACAGTTCCGCGAGATCGCGGATTAAGCGGCGTTGGGCGCGTGGATGTAGGGAAGTCTCTATTTCATCAATCAATAGCAACCCGTATTGATCGGGATCAACTCGCAGGAACTCTGCAATTGTGGTTTGGCCGCCACCGGCATGGTACCCGGAATATGTTTGATTCTTTTCTGCGAAAACGGGGACCATATGCTTGGGATGTGCATCCGTGATCACCATCCGGGTGCTTTCAAATTGCCAGCCCATGATCTGACTAAATCTGGAAAGGCGCTCTTTGTCGAAGAGAGTGGCGGATTTTTCCTGCAACATTTCCTTTGCAAGTTTTGAATATCCCGTCCGCGCGGCAATTGGCTGTAAGCGACGGAGATCAATGTAGTTGACGCTTCGCTCGGGCCGCTCAGGATTGCCCCGCCAGCGTTCGCTAGGCTTGCTTACCTTGTCTTGTCGCGAGCTGTCTCCCTCTCGAACAGAAGAACGAATTTCAGCTCCTCGCACATTTTCCCAAATGGTCTTTGGGAAAAAATCGGACGCAAACCAATTTTCATCGGTCGGCAACATTCCCTTAGGCCGGTATGCAGACGCGGCGCACTGAAGAATGGTGCTCTTGCCTGATCCATTCTCTCCCACAATCGCCATGATCGGAAAACCGAAGGAGATGCGTTGGCCAGCCCAGCCCCTCAGACCATCGATTTCGATCCATTCAAGACGCTTTGGCCATCCGGTTCCCTGCGACCATTTGGCTTGAAGTCTCCGCATTTCCCGACTGTTCGACATCTCCGGCTCTCACTAGATCCAATCGCCGCGAAAGTGCGGCATTGGGCGGGGCATACGCCCGCCTTTACGGCCGGGTATATCTCATTTAGTATTCCTTATGTCAACGAAATACCGGTAGTGATACTACAGATCTACCGCGAAACTGATCTTTCATGCTTGACAACGGAGGCTAGCAACACCACATTTAATGACATGAACAAGCTCCCCGCCGAAAAGCGCGCCCAAATCCTCGGCATGATGGTCGAGGGCATGTCGATCCGGTCAATTTCCCGCCTGACCGGAGCCAGCAAGAATACCGTGGTCAAGCTGCTGGCCGATGCCGGCGCAGCCTGTTCCGACTACCAGGATCGCGCTCTCCGCGAACTGCCTTGCAAGCGCCTCCAGCTCGATGAAATCTGGAGCTTCGTTTACGTCAAGGCGCGGAACGTTCGCACTGCCAAGAGCGCGCCGGAGATCGCTGGCGACGTATGGACCTGGACGGCCATCGATGCCGATACCAAGCTGATCGCATCATGGATGGTCGGGGACCGCAGCGGCGACACGGCCAAGGTGTTTGTTGGCGACCTGGCATCGCGGCTTGCCAACCGCGTCCAGATCACCACTGACGGCCATGGCGCATACCTGCAAGCCATCGACGACGCGTTCGGCATCGACGTTGACTATGCGATCCTGGAGAAGGTCTATGCCACGCCGCTGGAAGCGCAGAAGCGGTATAGCCCGCCCGTGTGCGTCGGCGCGAAGCGCAAGGAAGTCACTGGCAGGCCTGCACAGGAGCATATCTCGACAAGCTACGCGGAGCGTCAGAACCTCAATATCCGCATGGGCAATCGCCGCTTCACGCGCCTGACCAATGCGTTCTCAAAGAAGGTCGAGAACCACGTCCACGCGCTGGCGATCTACTTCATGCACTACAATTTCGTTCGCATCCACCAGACCACGCGGGTTACCCCGGCAATGGCCGCTGGCGTGTCGCAGACGCTTTGGTCGCTAACGGATATCGTTCGCGTTGTCGATGAATGGGAGGCCATGCAGAAATGAACGGGCTTTTCAGCCGTGCCGGCGCTAGCGTCCTGACTATTGTGGAGCTTGAAAGTGGCATCTTCCTCTATGAGTTTCGGAAGGATGGCCGCGTTTTTGATACATGGCATCGCACCATCGATGATGCCAAAAACCAGGCTGCCTATAACTTTAAGGATTCCGTCGGCACTTGGAATCCCATGCCGGCGGATATATCCGATTTCAGGACTTTTGCTCGAGAAATTTCGAACTGACCCACTACCGATAGGCGGAGCAATCTCATTCGGCCGAAGCGTTGCCGGCTTCCTATTTGTCTATGCCGCGACACTTTGTCTGTCGATCGGCGGGTGCCGCGGAGAGGCAGGCCTTCAGCGCCTCCACCCGCTCGGTGTTCTCTTTCGTCTTCATGAGCCGCGTGCCGATCCAATCGAGTGCCCGCTG
>Ga0137403_10002353_pt1 | contig 23228 bp, 22 predicted proteins | sample CZOMad2_1_16fung_FD_122057 | JGI IMG/M metagenome (GOLD analysis project Ga0137403, IMG submission 122057) | Vadose zone soil fungal communities from Angelo Coast Range Reserve, California, USA - CZOMad2_1_16fungal (Hybrid Assembly) | ecosystem: Environmental > Terrestrial > Soil > Vadose zone...
GCCCGGTGGGCCGGGGACACCCTGGTGCCAGGCCCCGTCCGGCTCACGGCGCCGTCTTCGTGAATAATGCGGGCTAGCGGCCGACCAACCGATCGCCTCGGATCGTCGGGGCTCAGGGCGCCGGGCGGGGTCGCAGCCACCCGTCCCCTCCAAGCGCCGACGGACGGATCGCGAATGATGGAGCCCAGCCGCACACGGTATGCGCACGCGTACCGCGCGGTCGCGTGACCCCGCCCGGCCCCCTGAGCCCCGACCGATCCGGCCCGGCCACTTGACAAGCCGCGGGCGCTTTCCTAAGGTCACAGCGCCATGAATGAGCTCGCGGCGCTGGCCAGATCGCTCGGAGCCCTGTTGAAGGAAAGAAAAGAGACGATCGCCGTGGCGGAGTCGTCGGCCGGCGGATTGATCTCCGCCGCGCTGCTGTCGGTACCCGGCGCCTCGGCCTACTTCCTGGGCGGCGGCGTGATCTACACTCAGGCGGCGCGGCGTGCGCTGCTGCGCGTGCCGGACGAGTCCGTCAAGGGCATCCGGTCGAGCACCGAGGCGTACGCGCTCCTCAAAGCCCGGACGATCCGCGAGCTCCTGGGCGCCACGTGGGGGCTCGCCGAGACGGGCGCGAGCGGACCGACGGGCAATCGCTATGGCGACTCGGCGGGGCACGCGTGCCTTGCCGTGGCGGGCCCCGTCGAGCGGGCCATCACGCTCGAGACGGGCCACGGTGACCGGGAGAAGAACATGTGGGCGTTCGCGAAGCGAGCGCTGGAGCTGCTGGAGACGTCGCTGGGCAAGCGATAGGGTCCCGGTCCCCGATGCGCATCGTCTTCTGGAACATCCGCGCCGGCGGCGGCGTCCGCGTCGGGAGAATCGCCGCCCAGCTCGAGCGCTGGGCTCCCGACGCCGTCGCCCTTTGCGAATTCCGCGCAACACCGCCGAGCTGCGAGCTCGCGCGCGCGCTCGCCGCGCTCGGCCTCGGCCACCAGTGCACGACCGCCGAGCCGGCGCAGCCGAGCGCCAATCGCCTGTTCATCGCCACGCGCTTTCCGCTGCGTCGGATCCGCCTGCGGGTCGGATCCGGTGATCCAGGCCGTCTCTTGCTTCTCGCCGCGATCGAGGCTCCCCAGCCCCTGACGCTGGGCGCCATGCACGTCCCGAACCGGGTGACGGGACGGAAGGACCTGTTCTACGCCGCCGTGCTGGCACTGCTCGGCCGCTGGCGGCGCGGCCCCACCGTGCTGCTCGGCGACACGAACTCCGGCCGCCCGGGAATCGACGAGGAGCGACCGGTGTTCGGGCCGAGAGAGGACGCGTGGCTGTCGGGGCTCGAGCGGTCGGGATGGCTCGACGCGTTTCGTCTCTTGCGGGGGACGGCGCGCGCCTACACCTGGTACTCGCCGAACGGCGGCAACGGCTTTCGGATCGACCAGGCCTTCGTCAATCACCAGCTGCGGTCCCGTCTGCGGGACGTCCGCTACGACTGGGGACGGCGGGCCGGGCGCACGGCAAATCCTCCCAGCGACCATGCCGCGCTGCTGGTCGATCTCCAGGGCTAGAGTCGGGACCGGCCCGATGCGCTCGAACTGGAGGATGATGCTCGTCCGGCCGTCCGGGACGCCGTCGGACCTCCCGTGTCTCCGGGAACTTCACGATGAGGTATTCCATCGTCACTTCGCCCGGGTCAGCACCATGCCGATCGCCTTCGTGAAGGCGCCCACCGTGAACGGCTTCTGGAGCAGCGGGCCGAGCTTCGGCGCCTCGACCGACCCGCTCTCGCTGAGGTATCCCGAGACATAGAGTACCTTGATCGCGGGCCGCGCGGCCCGCACGCGTGCGACCCACTCGTCGGCGAACGACGGGGGGATCCCGACGTCCACGACCATCAGGTCGATCCGGCCGGAATGCTGCTGGCTGAGGGTCAGCGCCTCGTCCCGGTCGCCGGCCTCGAGCACGAGGTAGTTCTGCAGCTGGAGGATCTCCCGGATGAGATCGCGCACCTCGCGCTCGTCTTCGACCACGAGCACGGTCGTGGCTTCGACCGCCGGCGCGGCGGGTATGGGCGACGGCGCGGACGCCTCGACCGGCGGCGCCGCCTCCTGGACGCGGGGGAGATAGATCTTGAACGTCGAGCCGGCGCCGGCGTCACTCATGACGCTGATCTGGCCGCCGAACTGGGTGACGACGTCGTAGACCGTCGCGAGGCCGAGCCCGCTGCCGCGTCCGGGCTCCTTCGTCGTGTAATACGGCTCGAACAGTCGCGCACGGGTCTCGTCGTCCATGCCGTAGCCGGTGTCGCCCACCGCCAGCATCACCACCTGACCCACGTTGGCGGTCTCGACGGTGAGGCGGCCGCCGGCCGGCATGGCGTCGCGCGCGTTGATCACGAGATTCATGATCACCTGGCCGATCTGGTGCGGGTTGGCGCTGACCCGCTCGAGTCCGGGATCGAGCCGCGTCACCAGCTCGATGGTGTCGCCGAGCAGAGGCTGGAGCACACGCGTCACGTTGCCGACGAGCTGGTTGAGATCCACGGGGGCCGGCGCCGGCGCCGGCCGGCGGATCCCGGAGAGGATCTGCTGGGCCAGGGCCGCGCCCCACTCGGTCGCCCGCTTGATGGCTTCCGCGTTCCGGCGCAGCGGATCGTCCGCGCGAAGGCGTCGCAGCATCATCTCCGTGTAGCCGGTGATGACCGCGAGCAGGTTGTTGAAGTCGTGCGCGACGCTGCTCGCGTGCCGACGGAGGGTCGCGTTGTCGGCCAGCGCCTCCTCGAGCCGCGCGATCTGGTCACGGGCGGACACCGCCCCCCCCTCCGTCACCGCGGCACCTCGTCGCCGGCGGCGCTCGGCGGCTCGGGGACGAGCGACAGGACGATCGTGAACGTCGTTCCGCGACCCCGCGCGCTCTTGAAGCTGATCACCCCGCCGTGGTCCTGGACGATCTTGTGCGCGAGGGCGAGGCCGAGGCCCGTCCCGCTGTCCCGCGTGGTGTAGAAGGGGTTGAAGATCCGATCGGTCTCCGACGGCTCGATGCCGATTCCGGTGTCCGCGACCTCGACCTTCACCCGGTTCGTCGGCCGCCAGCGGGCCGGGGGCACCGGATCCCCCGTTCCCGCCCACCCGGCGCGCACGGTGAGCCGGCCGCCGCCCGGCATCGCGTCGAGCGCGTTGGCGACCAGATTGACGAACACGCGATAGAGCGCGTCCTTGTCCGCCTGGATGGGCGGCACGTCGCGCGCGTACTCGCGCACGACCTCGACCCGCCGGTCGTCGAACTGGTCGACGTACAGCTCGAGAGCGCGCTCGAGAAGCTCCGGGAGCCTCACGAGCGTGAAGCTCATCCGGGCCGGGCGCGCGAGCTCGAGCAGCCGCTCGACGATCCCGTTGATCCGTTCCAGCTCGCGGGGCACGACGCTCCTGAATCGCTCGCGGAAGTTCGGGTCGTCGAACTTCCGCTCGAGGTGCCGGCTGAACGTGAGGAGCGACATGAGCGGGTTCTTGATCTCGTGGGCGAGTCCGGCGGCGAGCGTGCCGAGCGCGGCCAGCCGGTCCGATCGCCGCAGGTCGCTCTCGAGCTGACGCAGGAGCGTCACGTCGCGGAACACGCCGATGACGCCGAGATCCTTCCCCTCGCCACCCTTGAGCGGCGCCGTGCTGAACTCGATCGGCAGTGCGGTACCGTTCCGGCGCCGGAGCGTGAGCGGTACGCTCGCGATCGGCGCGTGGCTCGCGAGGGTCTCCGTCAGCAGGTCGCTGAGCTCGGGGGTGTGGGCGAACAGCTCGGTGCAGTACCGGCCCGCGGCCTCGCCGCGGAAGAACCCCGTGAGCAGCTCCGCCGTCGGGTTCAGCGTGACCACGCGTCCGTCGAGGTCGATCGTGACGATGCCGCTGGTGAGCGATCCGAGGATGTTGTCCGTGTAGCTCTTGAGGTCGGCCAGCTCCTCGAACTGCCGCCGCAGTCCGGCGTGCGCCTCCTCCAGCGCCGTCCGCTGCTGGAGGAGCTGGGCGGCCATGTGGTTGAAGGCGGCCGCGAGCCGCCCGATCTCGTCCGCGGTCGTGGGCTCGATCCGCTGGTTCAGCTCGCCACGCGAGATGGCGGCGGCTCCCTCGGCGAGCTGCCGGACCGGCCGCCCGATCCGCCGGGCCACCAGCGCGGCCGCCGCGCTCCCGAGCAAGAGCGTCACCAGCGTCAGCCCGCCCAGCTCGAGTCGCGTCCGCCGGATCTCGTCCTCCATCCGCCGCTTGGAGAGGCCGAGCCGCACGGTGCCCCACTTCCGGCCCTCCACCAGAACGGGGACGGCGAAGTCGTAGACGGCCTCGCCGGCGCTCGTGACGGTCTCCTGGGTCAGCGGCTCGACCGCGCCCGCCGCTCGCTCGTGCACGACACCCTGGAGGAGAAGGCCCACGCGCTCCGGGTACCGGCTGTGGGCCGCTACCTTGCCGTCGGCGTCGAGCACGACCGCGTAGACGACGTCGTGCTCGGCGGCCATCCGCACGACGTTCTGCTCGAGCGCGGTGAAATTGTACAGGAGGAGCGGGCCGTACGAGATCGCCGCCAGACTCCGCGCCAGCGCCTCGCCGCGCCGCTCGACCTCGTCGACGATCCCCCCGCGCTGCCGGTGGTCGGCCACCACCATGACGGCCGTCATGACGAGGACGATCACGAGGATCGTGCCCAGCAGGAGCTGCGCGCGCAGCGAGCGGGGTCTCATCGCGCCCGCTCCAGCCAGATCTTCCGGAAGGGGATGTACGGGTCGCCGAGCCCGTTCACCTCGACGCTCCTGACGTAGGGTTGGAAGAGCCGCTCATAGGTGTGGTGGAAGACCGGAATGATCGGAGCGTCGTCGAGGATCCGTTGCTCGGCTCGGCGGTACAGGTCGACCCGCTGCTGGAGGTCGGGCGCGCTCCGGGCGGCCGCGAGCAGTTCGTCGATGGCGGGGTTCGCATACCCGAAGAAGTTGCGCGGGCCCCGGGAGTGGAAGAGCTTCCCGAGGAAGTCGTCGGGGTCCGGGACGTCCGCGTACCAGGCGTAGAGGAAGACCGGCAGCTTACCCTCGTCGAGCATCCTCACGTAAGCCCGCCAGTCTGTTTGATAGCGGACCTCCGCCGCAATGCCCACCGCCGCCAGCGACTTCTTGATTTGCTCGTGCTCGCGCACGATATCGGCGCGCTTCGCGCCCGACCAGATCACGACGGGTGCCAGGCCTCGCCCACCGGGATACCCGGCGGCGGCGAGCAATTCCCGAGCCTTCAGCCGATCGTAACGGTATCCGGCGAGCTGCGGATTGAAGCCGAGCATCCCCGGCGGGAGGATTCCGCGCGCGAAGGTGTACTGGCCGAAGAACACGCTCTCGATGATCGCCTCGCGATCGATGGCGTGCACGATGGCCTGACGCACCCGCCGATCGTCGAAGGGTTTCGTCCGAGTGTTGAAGCCGTAGAAGCGCACGCTGATCATCAGCCGCTTGACGTAGATGTGGCTCTGGTCCGCCGCCAACGTCCGGCGGTCGGCCCGCGGCAGCACCGGCGAGTCCTCGAGGTTCGCCTTCTGGAACTCCTCGTTCATCACGTCGTGCTGCTCGCCGGGAAAGATGCGGTAGACGAGTCGGCCGAGCCGCGGCGGGCCATCGAAATACTGCGCGTTCGCGCCGAGCACGATCTCCTTGCCCCGCTCCCAGCGAAGGAACCGGAACGGTCCGGTGCCGACGGGCTGGGTCCCGAAGGTCTCACCGTGAGCCTCGACCACGTCCCGCGGCACGATCTTGGCGTGCCCGATCGCGACGACCGAGACGAACGGCACGTGGGCCTCGTTCAGGGTCACCTGCACGGTGTGCCGGTCGAGGGCGACGAGGCCCGACACGGCCTTGGCGCGCCCGTCTCTGAATTCGCGCGCACCGCGGACGTTCTGAAACACCTCGTTGGCATTGGATCGCGTCCGGGGATCGAGGATGCGTGTGAAAGAGTAGACGACGTCGTCCGACGTGACCTCGCGTCCATGGTGGAACTTCACGCCCTTGCGGAGCTCGAACGTCCACGTCAGCCCATCGCGAGAGGCTCGCCAGAACTCCGCCAGCGCCGGCTTGATCGCCAGGGTCTGGTCGAAGTGAACCAACCCGTCGAAAATCTGCTGAGAGACGGAGCGCCCGTAGGTATCGCTGATCCGCGCGGGATCGAGTGTCTCCGGGTCGTTACCCAGAGGCCGCCGATAGACCTCTCCCGGGAGCGCGCCCTCCTTGTCTTGGGCCGCGCTGTGGATTCCAGGTCCAAGCCCGAAAGGCCCGACGGTAAGGAGAAACGGCACCAGCGAAGCAACGCGTGCGAAGGTGCCGAGGATGAAGGCGAGCCGGAAGGGGGGCGAATCGCCCCCCTTCGCTCTCACGACGTGATTAGTCGGCGCCACCGTCAGCGGTGCCGACTGCCTGGAAGATCTGGCTCGAGTCCGACGTCCCCGACTCGATGACCGGCGCAACCAGCAGGAACGACCCGATGACCGCCGCCACTATCAAGACGCCTGTCCACACTTTTGCCATCGCTCTCCTCCTCGACGGTTGCGGAGCCCTCCCCATGAGGGCTCCAAAGGCATAACCGGCGGGAAGCAGAGCAATTCCACAGCCATACGTGACCCACGTCGCAACATCCGGCCAAGTGCTTGTTTCTCGGCGGTGAACCTCTCATCGCGGGCCGGCCGCCACCCTACCGCCGCCCAGCGGTTGGGCGGACCGCCCAGTCGCTGGGCGCCCAGTAGCTGGGCGTTCAGTGCTCGCCGCCGGGCCCGCGAACTCCCCAGCGCGCGAGCTTCACCCGGAGTGAATTGCGATGGACCTCGAGAATCCGGCCGGCCTCGGTGAGATTCCAGCCGACGCGCTCGAGAACCCGCAGCACGATCTGGCGTTCGAACTGATCCGTCGCCACGTTGAGCGGGAGGGCTTCGGCCGCCCGGACCTTGGTGGCCTGTTGGGGCAACGAGACGTCGAGCGGGAGGTCGTTGAGCTGGATGACGGGCCCCTCGGACAGGACCACGCACCGCTCGATGACGTTCTCGAGCTCGCGCACGTTCCCCGGCCACCGATACGCCTCGAGGGCGGCGAGCGCTTCGGGCGAGAGCCCCTCGACGCGCTTGTGGAACCGACGGTTGTCGCGCCGGATGAAATGGTCGACGAGCAAGGGAACGTCCTGGATGCGGTCCCGTAACGGCGGCACCACCACGGGCACGACGTTGAGCCGATAGTAGAGATCGTCGCGGAACGCGCCGCGGCCCACTGCCTCTTTCAGGTTGGTGTTCGTCGCGGCGATGACCCGCACGTCGATCTTGATCGGCCGCGTGCCGCCCACCCGCTCGATCTCGCGCTCCTGGAGGACCCGCAGGAGCTTCGCCTGAAGCTCCGACCGGAGCGTGCCGATCTCGTCGAGGAAGAGGGTGCCTCCGTGCGCCAGCTCGAACTTCCCCGGCTTCCGCTGGTGGGCGCCGGTGAACGCGCCCTTCTCGTGGCCGAAGAGCTCGGACTCGATCAGTGTCTCGGCGATCGCGGCCGGATTGACGGCGACGAACGGCCCCTCGCGCCGCGGCCCCTGGCGGTGAACGGCTCGCGCGACGAGCTCCTTGCCGGTGCCGCTCTCGCCGGTGATCAGCACCGTCGTCGCCGTCCGAGCGACTTGCGCGATGAGGCCGTGGAGCCTCTCGATCGCCGGGTGCTGACCGACGATCTCGTCGAGATCGTGCGCTCGCGCCAGCTCGGCGCGGAGGAACGCGACCTCCCGCTCGAGCGCCCGCCGCTCGAGCGCTCGCCGCGAGAGGGACAAGAGCTCGTCCTCTTCGAAGGGTTTGGTCAGATAGTCGAAGGCGCCGAGCTTCATCGCCGCCACGGCGGTCCGCACCGTCTTCACGGCCGTGACGAGGATCACCTCGACCCCGTCGTCGAGGCCCTTGATGCGCTCGAGCACCTCGATCCCGTCCATGCCGGGCAGCCGGATGTCGAGCAGCACGAGGTCTACCTGGGAGGCGCGGACGACATCGAGCGCGCCGGGTCCGTCCGGCACGTCGACCACGTCGTAGTGGTCCTCGAGGATCAGCCGGAACGACTCCCGCACGCCGGGGTCGTCATCGACGACGAGGACGACGGGCCGCGCCATTCCCAGGACTCTAGCATCAATCCCGTCCGCCTGGCTGCCACCCCGATCCCTTGAACAATGCGGATACCCGGGCTACCGAGCGCGGTAAGACGTAGCATGGCGCTGCGGTGAGGACCGGGGAAGCGAGACCGCTCCGTGAGAGACGCATGCTCGACGTCAGCACCTTTGCCGAGTACACGGCGTACAAGCCCGGCGGGGCGCCCGGCGCGTGACATGAGCGGCCGGCTCCGGCGTGAGGCAGCGGCTCCACGGGCCCGGCCGGGCGATCGCGACGCGTGCCCAGAGACTCGCTTCGGGACCTGGTTCATCTCGAGCCGCGTGTGGGCCGAGTACGTCGTGCGCGACTCGGTCACCGACCTCGTTCGACTGCACGGCCCCCATCGGAGCGCGTGGCCGCCGGTCATCCTCGACGTCGGGTGCGGAGTGGGCGGTGCACTGCCGATGCTGGACGAGGCCTTCGCCCCCGCCGCGCTCCTCGCACGGGATCTCGATCCCACACTGCTGCGCCGGGCCGCCCGCGAGGTCATGCCTCGCTGTCGCTGCCCCGGTCGATCTGGCCGTGACCAGCGCCGATCGGCTCGATCTGCACGACGAGTCGGTGGACATGATCCTCTGTCACCAGACCCTGCATCACGTCGGCGACGCCGCATCGGTGACCCGCGCGCTCTACCGCGTGCTTCGGCCCGGCGGCGCGCTGCTGGTCGCCGAGTCATGCGCGCCCTTCACCTGCTCGCGCCGGGTGCGCTTACTGTTCCGGCACGCACTTCACCTGCAACGTCGGGCCGGAGAGTGGGTCGGCCTCGTCCGTGGCGCAGGCTTCGTGGTCGATCCGGAGCGCATCAGCGCCGCCACCACCGGAACCGATGGTCGTTCATTTCGTCGCGCTCAAGCCCTAGACGCTTTCGCGCCGCGATCCGCCGCGGCTTCCGGCACCGTATGCGAACCGCGACATTGACGACGGCACCCGGCTGACCGAACAATCACTGCGTGCTCGCGCGGGTCCTCTCGGCAGCGCTCGTCGGAGTCGAAGCGGCGCTCGTCCGCGTGGAAGTCGACGTCACGCCGGGGCTGCCCGCGTTCACCACCGTGGGCCTTCCCGATTCGGCGGTCCGCGAGAGCCGCGAGCGCGTTCGGAGCGCCATCCGCAACGCCGGCTTCCTGTTCCCGTCCGACCGCATCACGGTGAACCTGGCGCCTGCCGACCTCCGCAAGGAAGGCGCCTCGTTCGATCTGCCGATCGCGCTGGGTATCCTCGCGGCCACCGGCGCGGTCACGAACGGGCGCATCGGCCCGTTCGCGGTGGTGGGCGAGCTGGCGCTCGACGGCCAGATTCAGGCCGTGCGCGGGGCGCTCGCCGTCGGGCTCGCGTGTCGGCGGCAAGGCATCGACACGCTCGTCGTGCCGGTCGCGAACCACACGGAGGCGCGGGCGGTCGACGGGCTCCGGGTGCTCGCCGCCCCGACGCTGCGCGACGCGGTGGGCCTGCTCAACGGTGACCCGGCCTCGGTCGATCCGGCGGCGCCCCCGCCTCCCACCCCGGCCGTGGCGGACGAGCTGGATTTCGCAGACGTCCGAGGTCAGGCACACGCTAAGCGCGCGCTCGAGATCGCGGCCGCGGGCGCCCACAACGTGCTGCTGGTCGGCCCGCCCGGCGGCGGCAAGACGATGCTGGCGCGCCGGCTGGCGGCGATCCTGCCTCCACTGACCCGTGACGAGGTGATCGAAGCGTCCACCATCTGGTCCGTCGCGGGATTGCTGCCGCGACACGGTGCGCTGATGAGCCGACGCCCATTCCGCGCGCCGCACCATACGATCTCGGTGTCGGGTCTCATCGGAGGCGGCAGCCCGCCGCACCCGGGCGAGGTGACCCTCGCTCACCTCGGCGTCCTGTTCCTGGACGAGCTACCGGAGTTCCAGCAGCACGTCCTGGAGTCGCTGCGCCAGCCGCTCGAAGACGGCCGCGTCACCATCGCGCGCGCCAGCGGCGTCAGCGACTTCCCCGCCCGCTTCCAGCTGGTCGCCGCCGCCAATCCCTGTCGCCGCGGTTGTCCCTCGCTCGACCGCTGCGTCTGCACGCCGGCCGAGCGGACGCGATACCTCGGCCGCCTGTCGCGTCCGCTCCTCGACCGCATCGACCTGCACGTCGAGCTCCCTGCGCTGGTACCCGCCGACGTTCAGGGCCCGCCGGCGGAGGGCGACCCGACCGAGACCATGCGGGCGCGCGTGGGCATCGCCCGCCAGCGGCAGCGCGAGCGCTTCAGCGCCAGCGGGATCCGCATCAACGCCGCGATGAGCCCGCGCCACGTTCGACGCTTCTGCGCCGTCCCCGACGACGCCGAGCGATTGCTCGCCGCGGCCATGACGCGCCTGGGGCTCTCGGCCCGCGGTCACGACCGCGTCCTCAAGGTCGCGCGATCGATCGCCGATCTGGCCGGCGACAGCGCGCTGACGGCCGAGCACTGCGCGGAAGCCATCCAGTACCGCGGCCTCGACCGTCAGTGGCGGGCGTGAGCAGCGCGGGTCCGTCGTGCCGGCGCCGTCCGCTCACTGCTTTTGCACGACGACCCGCCCCTGGGCGTTCACGAAGACGCGGTAACGGCTTCCGTCCTGGCACGACGCGATGTAGTCGTTGTCGCCCTGCTTGGTGGCGGTGACCACCTGCCCGCACGGCTGCCCCTGCAGGGCGATCACCGCCGTCAAATCCTTCAGGACAGCCGGGTCATCCGCGGCCGGCGAGGGCCCCCCGTCGAGAATCGTCGTCAGCACGAGCGCAGCCCAGATCGTTGTTCGCTTGCTCATCGCTTCCCCCACTCGAATCAGAGGCGCCGGAACTTGTCAGGATCCGCCAGAAGACTCCAGAGCGCTTCGCGCGACCTCGCGATGTCGCGAGCGAGCGCTGGATCGCCATCCTGAAGAAGAGACAGCACCTTGAGCAACAGCAGATCGTAGGCCTGCCGCAGCTTCGCGAGCGTGGCTTGGTCGCGGCCCTGGTGGAACCCCCGGAATTGCTCGAGCAGATCATCGACCTGGTTCTTGAGCGAGAGCTTGGTGAAGATACCGATCGCCTTGGTCTCGCGGAGTCGCGTCTCGAGAGACTTCAGATCCAGAGGCGCCGACTCCTCCTGCGCGCCGGCTCGCGGAGCCGCGCCTTCCTGCGGGGGAGCGCTTTGCGGTGGAGCAACGCTCTCCGGTGGGGTGGCGCTCTGCTGGGGTCGAGGCGGCTCGGCCGTCGGAGCCGAAGCGGGCGCCATCGGCGTCTCGGCGCGCGGTGAAGCGGTCTCGGCGGCGCGCCCGGTTTCGGACTCTCGTGAGGACCTCGGCGACTGGTGGATCGTCTCACGCTTCACCGCGCCGGCCGCCGGCAGACACATCGGCGGAGCACAGTCGCTCGCTTGCGTGAGCATGGCCACAAGACTCACCGCCAACGGCGCCACGCCGCGGCGGCCCGTCACTGCGCTCTCCGATCTGCCATCATCGATCGCGGGACCTTGATCCCAGCATGCCCGACTTGCCGCCTCGTCCGCGAGTCGGAGTCCGGAGCGGCGACGTCCAGCGGCCCACGATCTGGTCTTAGAATATCTGGGATGCCGACCCTGCGGGTACACAGCCGCCTGGTGGGCGGCGACGAGCGGCCCCCGCTCATCCTCGTGCACGGGGCGGCGAACTCGGCGCGCGTCTGGGCCTTCTGGCAGGACGAGCTCGCTCGCCGCGGGTGGTCGTCGCACGCCCTCGACCTCCGCGGTCACGGCGCGAGCGGGTCCGTTGACCTCGGCGCGACACGAATGGCCGACTACGCGGATGACCTCGTCGCGCTCGCGCGTACGCTGCGGCGGCCGCCCGTCGTCGTAGGCTGGAGCATGGGGGGGCTCGTGGCGATGATGGCGGCCGCGGCGTGCGACGCGCGCGCCTGCGTGGGCCTCGCGCCGAGCACGCCGGCGCGCGGTCATGATCCCGCGGTCCCGCTCCGCCCGGGCGTCTTCGGTCCGGAGGAATATGGGATCGTCGACCGCGATCCCGACCGTCAGCCCGCGATGTCGGATCTCGATCGAGTCGAACGCGTGATCGCCCTCGAATCGCTCGGCCCGGAGTCCCGCCTCGCGAGAGACGAGCGCAAGGCCGGTGTCGTCATCGCCGATGCTCCGGGTCCACTGTTGATCGCCACCGGGACGGCCGACACTCAGTGGCCTCGGGCGCGATATGACGACCTTCCGTTCCCTGCGGATCACGCCAGCATCGAAGGGGCCTCGCACTGGGGGCTGGTCCTGAACCGGCGGGTGCTCCCGGCGACCGTGTCCGAAGTGATCAGCTGGCTCGAGAAGACCATCCCGCGCGGGAGGTGGTGATGCCGCAGCCCGTGCTCGTCGTCGTCGACGTGCAGGAGCGCCTGAAAGCCGCTGCGGTAGCAGCGGACCCCGCACGGCGGGCCGTGCCCGACCGACGGTTCACTCGCTCTAGCGACGGCCGCGCGGCGGGATGTTCGTGTAGACGATCGTGCCGTCGTCGCCGACCGTCCGATAGACCGCGGTGGGCGCGCCGGCCAGTCCGTTCGTGCTGCCGTCGTAGTGAAAAAGAACGCGCGTCACGTAGTCGCGCGTCTCCGGAAACGGCGGGATCCCTCGGTGGCTGACCACCGCCTTCTCACCCGCGTTGTAAGCCGCCAGCGCCAGGGGGAGGTCGTTCCCGAACCGCTCGATCAACCCGCGGAGGTGCCGAACACCGCCATCGATGTTCTGCTGGGGGTCGAAGCTGTTGCGGACTCCCAGCATCGACGCCGTCTCCGGCATGAGCTGCATCAGACCTTGGGCGCCCTTCACGGAGACCGCGCGCGGATTGAACGCGGACTCAACCCGGATTACGGCCTGGACCAGCCGCTCCGGCACGCCGTAACGCCCGGAGGCGTCCCTGATCTCGGTCACGTAGCGCGCCGTATCGGCGGGAGGCACTCGCAGCCAGCCCGCGGCGGTACCGGACGAATACCCCCCCAGGCTCCGATAGCGGGGATCGGTCGGCGCGTTGGTGAAGTGGACCGTCCCGTCGTTCTCGGCGAGGCGATAGACCTCACCCGAGGCCGGCGCCGTGGCGAGGGCAGCCGTTGCAACCACGCCCAGGACGAGCCCGAACCGTGACATAGGCCTATGTTAGCTGACCTGGCGTTTCCCGTTCAAGACAGAAGACGGGTTCGGGAAGTTCCGTAAACCGCCGGGAATCAGGAGGATAGCGCCAGCCGCTCGACCTCCGGCCACGTCGGCGCGTCCTCGAGTGCCAGCCTCAGGACGTCGGGCACGGCGTCCACCAGGTGAATGGTCATCTCGTCGCGGATCCGCGCCGGCAGGTCCTCGATGAGACTCTTCGCGTTCCGGCTGGGAAGCAGTACGGTCCGGATCCCGGCGCGATGCGCGGCCAGGACCTTTTCCTTGATCCCGCCGACGGGCAGCACCCGCCCGGTGAGGCTGACCTCGCCCGTCATGGCGAGACCGGAGCGGACACGACGGCCGGTGAGCAACGACACGAGCGCCGTCGTCATCGTGACGCCCGCCGACGGCCCATCCTTGGGAATCGCCCCGGCGGGGACGTGCACGTGGATGTCCGACAGCTCCCAGAACTCGGGCGCGATGCCGAGCTCGTCGGCGTGGGATCGTACCCACGAGAGCGCCGCCTGCACCGACTCCTTCATGACGTCGCCGAGCTGCCCCGTCAGCGTCAGCGTGTGCGCCCCTTTCATCCGCGTCGCTTCGATGAACAGGATGTCGCCGCCCGCTGGCGTCCACGCGAGTCCGATCGCGACACCCGGGACGCGCGTCCGTTCCTCGATCTCTTCGACCTCGAAGCGCGGCACCCCGAGGAACGACGTGACGGCGTCGGGGGTGATCCGCGCCTTGTCCGTGTGCCCTTCGGCGCGCCGACGCGCCACCTTGCGGCAGACGCTGGCGATCTCACGCTCGAGGCTCCGCACGCCGGCCTCGCGCGTGTAGCCGCGAGCGAGGAGGCGCAGCGCCTCGGGCGTGAACTCGATGTCCGCGGCCGGATCGAGGCCGTGCTCCCGCGCCTGCTTGGGCACGAGGTGCCGCTGCGCGATGGCGACCTTCTCTTCCTCGGTGTACCCGGCGAGCGGGATGATCTCCATCCGATCGCGTAGCGCGGGCGGCACCGTGTCGATCACGTTCGCGGTCGTCACGAACAGCACCCGCGACAGGTCGAACGCGACGTCCAGGTAGTGGTCGCGGAACGAGACGTTCTGCTCCGGATCCAGCACCTCCAGGAGCGCCGACGCCGGATCGCCCCGGAAGTCCATCCCCAGCTTGTCGATCTCGTCGAGCATGAAGACCGGGTTCTTCGTTCCCGCGCGCCGGAGCCCCTGGATGATCTGGCCCGGCAGCGCGCCGATATAGGTCCGGCGGTGGCCGCGGATCTCGGCCTCGTCCCGCATGCCGCCCAGCGAGATTCGGTGGAACTTCCGGCCGAGCGCGCGCGCGATCGATCGGCCGAGTGACGTCTTGCCGACTCCCGGGGGACCCACGAAGCAGAGGATCGGATCCTTGCCCGACGGACGGATCTTCTTCACCGCGAGGTATTCCAGGATCCGCTCCTTGATCTTCTCGACCCCCTCGTGATCCTCGTCGAGGATCGCCCGGGCCCCGGCGATATCGACGTTGTCGGCCGTCTCCTGCTGCCACGGCATTGACACGAGCAAGTCGATGTAGGTCCGCGCGACCGTGTACTCGGCTGCGGCGGGCGGCATCTTCGCCAGCCGGTCCAGCTCGCGCAGAGCCTCCTTGCTCGCCTCCTCCGACATCCCGGCGCTCTCGATCTTTCGGCGGAGCGCCTCGATCTCCTGCGTGCGATCGTCGGTCTCGCCCAGCTCCTTCTGGATCGCCTTCATCTGCTCGCGCAGGTAGTATTCGCGCTGACTCTTCGACATCTCGGACTGGACTTCCGACTGGATCTTCGATCCGAGCTCGAGGACCTCGACCTCCTTCGTGAGGGCGCCCACGAGCCTCTGCAGGCGCTCGCTGACGCCGACGGTCTCGAGCAGCTCCTGCCGGAGGGCCGTCGGAAGGGTCGGCAGCGATCCGGCGATCAGATCGGCGAGCGCGCCCGGTCCTTCGGCGCCGCTGACGACGTTCGCGAGCTCGTCGGGCAGCGTCGGGGAGAGCGCGACGATGTTCTGGAAGAGTCCGGTCGCTGTGCGCACGAGCGCCTCGACCTCGAGCGTCGCCGAGGGCTCCTCGTCGCTGAGACGCTGGATGCGCGCCCGGAGGAACGGCGTCTCCTGGACGACGTCGACGATCCGGAATCGTCCAAGTCCCTGTACGACGAGGCGCACGGTACCGTCGGGCTGCTTCAGCGCCTTGTGGATGACGATCACGGTCCCGACCGCGTGCAGCCCCTGGGCGCGTGGGTCGTCCTCCGACGGATCGCGCTGCATGACCGCGCCGATGATCCGGCTGCCCTGGAGCGCCTCCTGGATGAGCCGGACCGAGGCTTGACGTCCGGCCGCGAGCGGCATCGCCGCCTGCGGAAAGATGACCGTCCCGCGCAAGGGGAGAATCGCAAGGACGTCCGGAATGTTGAGCTCGTTATCGTCCCGCTCGACCATAGGTCTCCTTTCCCGCGCTAAAACAGATCGACCGGCTTGAGATGGCCCGAGGCCGCCCGAACGAGGGCCTCCCGCGGCTCCTGTGGCCGCTGGTGACCCCCGGTGTCGCCGCCGTCCTCACGGAGGTAGGCAACCAGGTCTTCGATCTGTTTCTGCATTTCGATCATCCGCCGTCTCATCTTTAGGATGACCTCGATGCCGGCGAGATTCACCCCGAGGTCGCGCGTGAGCCGCAGCAGGCGGGCCAGCTCGTCGACATCCTCGGTGGAATACATGCGTGTCCGGCCGACTGTCCGGCTCGGCCGCAGGAGCCCCTTCTTCTCGTAGAAGCGCAGCGTCTGCGGGTGGACGTTCAGCATGTCGGCCACCACCCCGATCATGTAAAGCGGCTTGCCACGGTCGGTCACTGCGCACCTCCCCGATAACGCTCGAGCGCGGTCCGAGTCTCGACCGGCATCAACCGCTCGAGCTGGCGTACCAGCTCGTGCGTCCGCGCGTCGAGGCCGGTCGGGACTTCGACCCGAACCGCCACGTACAGATCCCCGGTCGACTCGCCCGTCAGCTTGGGCAGCCCCTGGCCACGCAGGCGGAACACCTGGCCGCCCGTCGTGCCCGGCGGCACAACGAGCACCGCTTCCCCCGACGGCGTCGGGACGCGGATGCGGGCGCCGAGGAGTGCCTCCCACACGCTGATCGGCACCTCGCAGTGCACGCTGTCGCCTTTTCGGTGGAAGAAGGGATGCTCCTGCACGCGCGTGCTCACGATCAGATCGCCGCGCGGCCCTCCGAACGGGCCGGCGTTCCCCTCGCCGGCCACGCGGATCTGCGCGCCGGAGTCGACACCGGCGGGGATCGCGACGTCGACTGGCTCGCCGACGCGTCGTACACCACGGCCCAGACACACCGCGCACCGCCCTTCCGCGGTGGCCCCGCTGGCGGCGCACTCGGCGCACGGCGAGAATCGGTGCACGTCCATCCGGACCCTGCTTCCTCGAACCACCCCGGCGAACGAGAGCTCCACCACCGCATGAACGTCGTCGCCGCGCCGGCCGCCGGCCAGCGCCTCGTCGGTGCCGGCCACCGCCCCGAACCGGTCGTACATCGCCCGAGCGGCCGGATCCCCGAGCACCCGGAAGGCCTCGGCGATCTCGTCGAAGAGGTCGCGGGCCCGCTCGTCCCAGAAGTTGACGTCCGGCGAGTACTGCCGCGCGAGTCGCTGGTAGGCCCGGCGAACCTCGCGCGGCATGGCGGTGGCCGTGATGCCGAGCACCGCGTAGTAGTCGCGACGCATCGAACTGCTACTTCTTCTTGTCGCCCAGATCCTCGAAGTCGGCGTCGACGACCTCGCCATCCTTCGGACCCGTCGGGCCCTGGCTCTGACCACCGGGCGCGCCTGCGGCCGGCTGGCCCTGGGCCTGGGCCTCGCGATACATGATCTCGGCGAGCTTGTGCGACGCGCGGGTCAGGTTCTCCTGGGCGCGCGTCATTCGCTCGAGGTCCTCACCTTTGAGCGCCTCACGCGCCTCCGCAAGCGCGTCGTCGATGGCCTTCCGGTCTGCCTCCGCCAGCTTGGCGCCGTGCTCCCCGAGCGTCCGCTCGGTGGAGTAGACGAGGGAGTCCGTCTGGTTGCGGACCTCGATCTCCTGCTTCCGCTTCGAATCCTCGGCCGAGTTGGCCTCGGCTTCCTTCACCATCCGCTCGATCTCGTCCTTCGTCAGGCCGGACGAGGCGGTGATGGTGATGTTCTGCTGCTTGCTGGTCGCCCGGTCCTGCGCCGCGACGTTCAAGATGCCGTTCGCGTCGATGTCGAACGTCACCTCGATCTGCGGCATCTGACGCGGTGCCGGCGGAATGCCGATCAGGTGGAACTTCCCCAGGGTCCGGTTGTCGCGCGCCATGGGCCGCTCGCCCTGGAGCACGTGGACCTCGACCGACGTCTGGTTGTCGGCCGCGGTCGTGAAGACCTCGCTCTTTTTCGTCGGGATCGTCGTGTTGCGGGGGATCAGCGGGGTCATCACGCCGCCGAGCGTCTCGATCCCGAGCGAGAGCGGCGTCACGTCGAGCAGGAGGAGGTCCTTCACCTCGCCGGTGAGCACCGCGCCTTGCACGGCCGCCCCGACCGCCACGACTTCGTCGGGGTTGACGCCCTTGTGGGGCTCTTTGCCGAAGAGCTGCTTCACGGCCTCCTGCACTTTCGGCATGCGGATCTGGCCGCCCACGAGGATGACCTCGTCGATGTCCTTCGGGCTCACCCCGGCGTCTTGCATGGCCTGCCGGCAGGGTCCGAGGGTACGCTCGATGAGATCGGCCACGAGCGCTTCGAGCTTGGCCCGCGTCAGCGTCAGCACGAGGTGCTTCGGGCCGCTCGCGTCCGCCGTGATGAAGGGCAGGTTGATCTCGGTCTGCAGAGTCGTCGACAGCTCGCACTTCGCCTTTTCGGCGGCTTCCTTCAACCGCTGGAGGGCCATGCGGTCCTTCAGCAGATCGATGCCGTGCTCCTTCTTGAACTCCCCCGAGATCCAGTCCATGACGCGCTGGTCGAAGTCGTCGCCGCCCAGGTGGGTGTCGCCGTTGGTCGCCTTGACCTCGAAGACGCCTTCGCCGATCTCGAGGACCGAGATGTCGAAGGTGCCGCCGCCGAGGTCGTAGACGGCGATGGTCTCGTCCTTCTTCTTGTCGAGCCCGTACGCGAGTGCCGCCGCGGTGGGCTCGTTGATGATCCGCAACACCTCGAGGCCGGCCACACGCCCCGCGTCCTTGGTCGCCTGTCGCTGGCTGTCGTTGAAGTAGGCGGGAACGGTGATAACGGCCTGCGTGACCTTCTCGCCCAGGTACGCCTCGGCGGCTTCCTTCAGCTTGCGGAGAATCATGGCCGAGATCTCCGGCGGCGAGTACTGCTTGCCCCGAACCTCGACGCGGGCGTCGCCGTTGCCGGCCTTGACCACCTTGTACGGGACAAGCTTGTTCTCCTGGAGCACCTCGTCGTAGCGACGCCCCATGAACCGCTTGATCGAGAACACGGTGTTCTCGGGATTCGTGATCGCCTGCCGCTTGGCGACCTGTCCGACGAGGATCTCGCCGTCCTTCGTGAATCCCACGACCGAGGGCGTCAGTCGGCTGCCCTCCTGGTTCGCGATCACTGTGGGGTTGCCGCCCTCGACGACCGCCACCACCGAGTTGGTCGTCCCGAGGTCAATGCCGATCACCTTCGCCATGTCGATTCTCCCTTCTCCTTGGTCTCATTGCGACGGAGCGGATCGCCCGCTCCGTCGCCACACCACTTCGAACGATGCGAACGACTCAGACGATATCGATCTTGATCGCCTTGGGCTTCACTTCTTCCGCCTTCGGGAGCCTGACCTCGAGTACTCCGTCGCGGTAGGTCGCCTTCACCTTCTCGGCCTGCACCGGCATAGGAAGCTGGACGCTGCGCTCGAACTTTCCATAGGTGCGCTCGACGTGGTGGGTGCTCTCGTCCTTGACGTCGCGGCCGATCCCGCGCTCACCCTTGACCGTCAGCAGGTCGCCCGTGATCGACACGGACACATCCTTCTCGCGCACGCCCGGAAGCTCGAAATCCAGAACCAGGTCGTCGCTGGTCTCGTGCATGTCGAGAACCGGCGCCCACATCGATACACTCGATCCAGTCGCGGCGGCCGTGGGCCGCCCGAGGAAGCTCTCGAAGAGGCGGTTGACCTCTCCCTGAATGTCGGACATGTTGCCGAACGGGTCACAGCGCTCCACGGACACGAACGGACGCCAACGCTCAATCGCCATTGCTCACGCCCTCCTTGGCTGTCAGCCGGTCTCCTTCTGGCCGGCATTACTATGAGTACATAGAACGTATATCATCTGAGTATATGGCTGTCAAGTTATGGGCTCACTTCCGGAACCTGGGAGGCCGAACGAGGCACGGTGGTACGGTGGGCCGATGCGGTTAGGGTGTGCCGCTGCCGTCCTGGCGGCCTTGACGGTCGTTGGGCTAGCGGCTGGGTCTGTCTGGATCGGCGCCCGTATGCTCCAGGAACCGAATATGGTTGCCCGACCGGGAACCGCCGACGACGGCCTGCGTGGTCAGCAAAGGATCTTCGAGATCGCGCGAGGAGGGCTCGGACGGGGCAAGGGGCGATCCCGTCAGGTTGTCCTGTCCGAGCCCGAGCTCAACGGGTTCCTCTCGCGGCATCTCGCCGAGGCGGCCAAGATCCCCGTCAAGGACGGGGCCGTGCGCCTCGTCGGCGACGGGCTGGTCGAGTTCAAGGGCCAGCTTCCACTCCGGCACGTCCTGGCGGCCGTACCCCTCGTCCCCATCGCCGACTTCCTGCCTATCCCCTGGCTCGAGCGTCCCGTGTGGCTTCACCTCGAGGCGCGGGCAAGCCTCGAAGTTGGAGCGGCCCGCGGCCAGCGCCGCTATTTGCGTCTCGACGTCGAGCGGTTCGCGCTCGGCCGCCAGCCGCTGCCGCAGGCGCTTTTGCGACTCCTGCTGGGTCCGGCGACCTCGAGCCTCTTGCGTTGGCGTATGCCGGAAGCGGTGGAAGCCATCACGATCGAGCCCGGAATCGTCGTGATCAAGACTGCTGCTTCGTAGCGTGCACGTACCGGAGCTGGAGGTCGTAGAGGAGTTCGTCGAGGATTCGGCTCTCCTCGATCGATCGGTGACTCTCGGTCTTCTCGCGCAACAAGAGAAGCAGATCGATCGCGTCCGCGGCCTGGGCCAGATCCGTCTGGCGCTGGCCCGTGAGGGGATCGGGCGCATACCCCAGCGCGACGACCGCCGAGCTGGCGAGCATCATGAAGAGCCCGGCCAGGCTACGCTCGGCGACCGGCACCGGGCCCGGCGACGCGGCGGGAGGCGGCTCGGCCCCCGCTGGGGCAGGCCGCGGTGGCTCGTCACTCTCGAGCCGTCGGCGTCTGTCAGTGACCTTGAAAACGTCCTCGGACTCGCCCCGGGGCATCGGGCTGAGCCTAGCACAGGCGAAAACCCTTGCTGTATAATCGGTTAGCCTCAAGAACGGACATGACCGAGTCCCCCGGTGTTCTCTTTCAACAGCTCCTGGACGTCATGCTACGGCTGCGCGAACCCAATGGCTGTCCATGGGATCGCGAGCAGACGCGAACCTCGCTCAAGCCATTCCTGATCGAGGAAGCGTACGAAGTGCTGGAGGCGATCGAGTCCGGTCGCAGCGGACCCCTGCGGGAGGAGTTGGGCGACCTGCTGTTCCAGGTGGTCTTCCATGCCCGCCTGGCCGAGGAGCAAGGCGAGTTCACGATGGCCGATCTTCTCCAGCAGCTCATCGACAAGATGGTGAGGCGTCACCCGCACGTATTCGGTGACGCGTCGGTCGGCACGGCGAACGAGGCCCTCGTGCAGTGGGAGGCGATCAAGCAGCGCGAGTCCGACGAGCGTGGCCAGCGGCGATCGGTCCTCGACGGCGTTCCACGCGCGTTGCCGTCGTTGCTGCGCGCGCAGCGTGTCCAGAGCAAGGCGGCGCGCGTGAATTTCGACTGGCCCGACGCGCGCGCGGCGTGGCACAAGGTCGAGGAGGAGATTCGCGAGGCCGCCGAGGCGCTCGCCTCGGGCGACGCCCGGCGCATCCGCGAGGAGCTGGGCGACGCGCTCTTTTCCCTCGTGAACGTGGCACGTCTCTCGGCGCTCGACGCCGACGAGGCGCTGCACGGCGCGATCGAGAAGTTCCGCCGACGTTTCACCGACATGGAGGCGGAGTTGGCCGCGCGCGGCAAGTCGGTCTCTACGGTAGCGCCCGACGAGCTGGAACGCTCGTGGGAGGCGGCGAAAGCCGAGGAGCGCGGCGAGAAACGGCCATGAGGCTCAGGATCGGTCAATCATCCATCGCGATCGAGCGCGGCGACATTACCGACTGGGAAGTCGACGCCATCATCAACGCGGCCAACTCGACGCTCGCCATGGGTACCGGCGTCGCGGGCGCCATCAAGCGGAAGGGCGGAGTTATCATCGAGGAAGAAGCAATGCAGCAGGGACCCGTCGAGGTTGGCGAGGCCGTGCTGACCACCGGCGGCAACCTCGCGGCGACCCACGTCATCCACGCCGCGGTCATGGGTCCCGACCTCAAGACCGACGGCGAGAAGATCGCGACGACCACCCGAGCGGTCCTGGCGCTCGCGGCCAAGCACCGCATCACGTCCCTCGCGCTCCCCGCCCTCGGCACGGGCGTCGGGCACGTCCCGCCGGCGGAGTCGGCGAACGCCATGCTCAACGCCGTGGTGGCGCACCTCAAGGGCGGCCCAGCCGGCCTGAAGCGAGTCATTTTCGTGCTTTACCAGGACGACGCCTACAAGGCCTTTACCGATACGTTGAAGCGACTCGGTGGGGTACAGTAAAAGATTACAATGGCCCAGCCGGTGAAGCTCGGGCAGCCTGTCAACCGGCGCCTCGGGGACCTCCTCGTCGCGGACGGACTTCTCACCGCCGAGCAGCTCAAGAAGGCCCTGGCGGAGCAGAAGGGCTCCCCCGAGAAGCTCGGCTCGGTCCTCGTCCGGCTGAACTTCGTCAACGAAGAGCAGCTCATCGGCTTCCTCTCGCGGCAGTACGGCGTCCCGTCGATCACGCTCGCCCAGCTCGACATCGACCCGGACGTGCTGAAGCTCGTGCCGCACCCCATCGCGAGGAAGTACGAGGTCATCCCGGTCCGGAAGATGGGCAACTCGCTCGCGCTCGCCATGGCCGACCCGACGAACGTCTTCGCCCTGGACGACATCTCGTTCATGACGAACCTTCAGGTCCTGCCGCTAGTAGCGTCCCAGACGGCGATCAGGAAGGCGATCGACCGCAACTACGAGTCCAAGACGGAGGCCATCTCCACCGTCCTGTCGGACATGCAGACCGACCTCGCCAACGTCGAGGTCGTGGGGGACGGCGAGGAAGGCAGCAAGGTCGACGTCTTCGAGCTGAAGGAGTCGGCCGACGAAGCGCCGGTCGTGAAGCTGGTCAACATGGTGCTGGTCGACGCGATCCAGAAGGGCGCCTCCGACATTCACTTCGAGTCCTACGAGAAGATCTTCCGAGTCCGCTTCCGGATGGACGGCGTTCTGCACGAGATGCTGGCGCCGCCGAAGCGGTTGGAGCCGGCGATCCTCTCGCGACTGAAGATCATGTCGAACCTCGATATCGCCGAACGCCGGCTGCCGCAGGACGGTCGAATAAAGCTGCGGTACAACACCCGCGAGATCGACTTCCGCGTCTCGACCCTCCCGACGATCTTCGGCGAAAAGGCGGTCCTCCGCATCCTCGACAAGGAGGCGCTGAAGCTCGACATGACGCAGCTCGGCTTCGACGAATGGAGCCTCGAGAAGTTCAGCGCCGCGATCCACCAGCCCTACGGCATGGTCCTGATCACGGGGCCCACCGGCTCCGGCAAGACGACCACGCTCTACTCGGGGATTCACACGATCAACTCCCCGGACGTGAACATCATGACCGCCGAGGATCCGGTCGAGTACAACCTGAAGGGCGTGAACCAGGTCCAGATCAACGA
>Ga0137403_10001224_pt2 | contig 23217 bp, 22 predicted proteins | sample CZOMad2_1_16fung_FD_122057 | JGI IMG/M metagenome (GOLD analysis project Ga0137403, IMG submission 122057) | Vadose zone soil fungal communities from Angelo Coast Range Reserve, California, USA - CZOMad2_1_16fungal (Hybrid Assembly) | ecosystem: Environmental > Terrestrial > Soil > Vadose zone...
AAAGTGAAAGGCCCTCCGAGTGGATCGGAGGGCCTTTTCGATTGCGCTCAGAAAGCTAGCTAAGTCAGTTGCTCGGCTTCTTGGGAGCCGGGCGACGGACGGGCGGCTTCTTCTTGGTTGCGGGCTTCTCTTTTCCCTTGGGCAGGTCCTCTGCATTCACCTTGGCCTTATCCCAGTGGAGCATCAACGCGGGGGCCGGATCATAGCTCTCAAGTGTGCCGGTGAAGCGAGGCGCCGGCGTTTCGTCCTTGTTAAGCCTGGCGGCTTCGGGCTGGCCCATCACCTTCACTTCCATGTCTGGCGCGGTAGCGGCGTCAAATTCCGCCTGGTTTGAGACGAACGCGAGCTTTAGTACGACTGGGTCCGCGTCGGTTGCCGGCGCGATCACTTCAAAAAGCTTGCCCGGGACGTCGGGAAATTCGAGGCCGCAGGAAGCAAACCACGTGAGTTTGGCCTTGTCGCCACCGGCTTTCAGGTCGGCGATCACGGAAGCGATGGTCATGTCCTTGCGCGCTGCGTCGAGGTCAGTGGTGCTGAAGAGTTTGTAGCTTTCCGGACGGTCGGCCGAGGTACCTGCAAGTTGGAGCAGTTCGTTGAATTCGGAATCAGTAAGCGCATCGCAAACAGTGCCGCCTTGATAGGCAAGGACCAATTTCTTCAAATAAGGCGTGAGCTGCTTCTTCTGTGGATCCGTTGCGGACTTGGAAGTAATTGCTTTCGCAATGTGCCAGAAGCCGTCCATGGACTGCGGCGGAGCCATAGCGAGATAAGCCTTGCCCATGTTGTAGTGCGTAACCGGCTCATCGGGATTCAACGCGAGAATCGCCTTGTAGAAATTCATCGCACCAGCAAAGTCCTTGAGGAGGACGGAAGCCTGCGCCCCGGTGTTGTTGAAGAAAATGATGTAGGGCTGCTTGGATTTCGTGAAATCAGCGTCGGAGACGTTATCGGGCTTCTTGATGTCGTCCAGGGCCTTCAGAGCCCTGCTCGCGGCGTCACGGGCTGCGGCGGCACCCGCAGTCTGGTCGGCTGGGGGCAATGTGGTCCATGCGCCCTCGCGGACGTTATAAGCCTGGAGGAACGTCTGCGAACGATTGGCCGCATCCACTTTGTCGCCGAGCGCGATCAGCTTGTCCGCGTTTTCGATGACCTTTGCGTAGTTCTTTTGCGCACCGTATGCCTGGTAATAGTCGTGATAGACGTACTGAAGAAGCGCGGAGTTGGGGTACTTGGAAACGAAATCGTCGAAGCACTTAATCTGCGAAGCGGGAACCTTGTCGTCGGCGCAAGCTTTGTAGGAGTTGTACTCCGCCATCGTATATGGCTGCTTGGCCCCTGGATCCTGGCTGCCTGCTGCGGCGGCCTGGGCATATGCGCTGGAAGCGCTGCCAAGAACAAGGCACAGGGCTACGAGTGCGGCCAACCCTGTCAATCGTCGTGTTGCGTTCATTCCGATTCTCCTCGCTAGGAACCTGGAAGATTAGACTCCGTTGCGCCGTAGAAAGAGTCCGGCGAGCGCAACAATTCATCGTCAGTCAGTATGTTCGTCCGTTACGAAAACTTTGGGATTATAAGAAAAGGGAGCGCGTAACCGCAAGCCGTAACGGTGTAGCAAGTTATAACAGGCCTTGCGGCCAGAATCGTGCGAGTCGGAAGAGACGCCAGGTAATCCCATTTCCTCGCCTTCAACTGCCGAGTCCAGCGAAAGCCGCGGGAAGGCTTTTGCCACTCGCATGCCCTGAGAATATGATGAGTTTCGCACAGAAAAAGAGGCCCAGGAGAGAAGAATTCTTATGGCAAGTATGAGCGAAACAAATGCAAGGGAAATTAGTAATAACACACCGCTTGCCGGAAAAGTTGCGCTCGTAACAGGCGGGACTCGCGGTATCGGGCGCGCTATCGCGATCAAGTTAGCAAGCATCGGATCGGCCGTGGCGATTTGCGGAAGAGACGAAGCCAAGCTGGCGGTAACGGAAAGGGAAATCCTCGCGCTGGGAGTGCGAACCATTGCGTTGCGCGCCGACGTGACGCAACAGAACGATGTGACGAAACTCGTCGAGAAGGTGGAATCCACCTTGGGTCCGATTTCTATCCTCGTTAACAACGCCGGGATGGGATCGTTCGGCCCGGTGCACGAAAAAACGGAAGCGGAATGGGATGAGCTGATGAATACGAATGTAAAGAGCGTGTTCCTTGTCTCGCGAGCGGCGATTCCGGGAATGATCGAGCGGGGCGGCGGAGACATCATCAACATCAGCTCCCTGGCGGGAAAAAGCGTGTTCGCCGGTGGCGGGGTTTACTGCGCTTCGAAATGGGCCGTGCAAGGACTGAGCGGGTGTATGGCGGAGGAGCTGCGCGAGCATGGCATTCGAGTCAGCACAGTGTGTCCGGGAAGCGTGGCGACGGAATTCGCCGGGCGTGGACCGAAGGATGCGACGAAAGTGTTGAGACCGGAAGATGTGGCGCACGCGGTGGCGATGATCGCGATGCAAGGGCCGCAAAGCTTTATGAGCGAGGTTCATGTGAGGCCGTCGCGGCGGGCATAACTTTTCCTCTTGACAATAGTCGTTATCACGACTATATTGAACGAATGAGTTCATCTCATTCCGTCCTCCGTTATCAGTCCTCGATCGAGGAGCGTATCGCCGTGCTGCTTCTCCGCGCGGCGGATTTTGTGGCACAGCAAGGCGAACAACTCTTGAAGTCTCACGGGCTGACCGGAACGCAATACAACGTACTGAGAATCCTGCGTGGAGCGGGGCCGCAAGGCCTTCCCTGCAGGGTTGTGGGCGACCGGATGATTTCGCACGATCCGGACATGACTCGCCTGCTCGACCGTATGGAAAAGCGCGGATTGATTGTGCGTGAAAGGCAGAAGGACGATCGCCGCGTGGTCAAGACGCGAATCACCGCTTCCGGGCTGGAGATATTGAAAAAACTCGATCAGCCCGTGCGTGAAATACACGAAAAGCATTTCGCGCACTTGAGCGCTTCAAAGCTCAAACAACTTGCGGAGTTGCTTGAGCTTTGCCAAAAATCCGCACCTAACGAGAAGTCCAAAGCATCTTAAGTCTCAACTCTAGACCGAAAAGGAGAACGACAATGGGCCAGGCAATCAGAAAGTTCGCAGGTGCAGTAATTTTGACGGCGGCGATGGCGCTGCAAGCCACGGCGGCAACCACGACGTGGCAGATCGATCCGGCGCACACCGCGGCGCAGTTTGCCGTAAGGCACATGATGATTTCCACGGTGCGGGGCGAATTCAAGAACGTAACCGGCACGGTGATCTGGGACGACCAGGATTTAACGAAGTCCAAAGTAAACGTGACGATCGACGCGAAGACAGTGAACACCGGTGAAGAGGCGCGCGATAAGGACCTGAAGAGCGATAAATTCTTCGACGTGGCGAATTTTCCGACGATGACCTTCGTCTCGAAAAAAGTGGAAACAAGCGGAGCGGGCAAACTGAAAGTTACAGGTGACTTGACGATTCGCGGCGTGACCAAGGAAGTTGTGCTCGATGCGGAAGGCCCGACGGCTCCGATAAAAGATCCCTGGGGCAACACGCGCTCCGCAGTAAGTGCAACCACTCACGTGAACCGGCAGGACTTTGGCGTGAAGTGGAATGCAAACCTGGATGGCGGCGGAGTCGTCGTCAGCGACACTGTGGCGATCACGATCGACCTGGAGATGGTGAAGCAGGCTGCGAAATAACGCAGCCTGTTTTCCATGGAGAACAAAAATGAGCAATCCCGCACCGGTGGAATTTCCCGTACACGAACTGATCCAAAACCGTTGGAGCCCGCGCGCCTTCAGCGACAAAGCGGTTCCGCAGGAAGTGCTGCGTAGCCTGTTTGAAGCGGCGCGATGGGCACCGTCGAGCAGCAACGAGCAGCCGTGGGCGTATATCGTGGCAACGAAAGACGACGCGGAGAATTTTGAGAAGTCGCTCGGGGCGCTGGTGGAGTTCAACGCGAATTGGGCGAAGAAAGCCCCGGTGCTGGTGATTGCCGTGGCGCAACTCGCGTTTGCCAAGAACAATGCACCGAATCGTAATGCGCAATACGACGTGGGAGCGGCGAGCCTGCAACTTTCGATCGAAGCCACCGCGAGAGGACTGGTCGTACACCAGATGGCGGGATTCGATCCGGAAACGGCCAGGGAGGCATACGACATCCCGCAGGGCTGGGAGCCGATTGCAGCAATGGCAATCGGGTATCCCGGCGACGCTGCTTCCCTGCCGGAGCCGCTCCAGAGTAGAGAAAAAGCTCCGCGAAGCAGGAAGCGAATTCATGAATTTGTCATGAGCGGGCAATGGGGGCATACTGCTGAATTCGCGAAGTAGTAGCCCTTCGTAGAGAAACCGGCGCGCCCAGGACGGAAGATGACAGGGGAACAACTTGGAGGGATGCACGGCACGCTGGAATTTTTGCTGCGACACGGATACGTCGTGCTTCCAGCCCTGGTTTTTGCTGAACAAGTAGGGCTTCCCTTCCCGGCAACTCCGTTTTTGCTTGGCGCGGGTGCGCTAGCTGGCCGCGGGCATTTGAGTTTTTGGTTCTGCCTGGCGTTGTCGGCCATTTCCGCGGTTCTTGCCGATGGGCTTTGGTATCAGCTTGGCCGGAAAAAAGGCATCAGGGTTCTTCAATTTCTTTGCCGCATTTCGTTGGAGCCGGATTCGTGCGTTCGGCGGACCGAAGGTGTCTTTGCCAAACAAGGTGCGCGTTCCCTGCTCGTCGCAAAATTCGTTCCCGGGCTGAGTACGGCGGCGCCTCCACTCGCCGGAATCTTTCACATGCGCGGGCGGAGATTTTTGCTTTGGGATGCGCTTGGCTCGTTGCTCTGGGCCGGGGCGTTTCTGCTCGCCGGATACATTTTCAGCGGACAGATTGAAAGAATTGCGGAGCGCGCGGCGTCGCTTGGCAGCGGGTTGATGGTGCTGATCGTTGGCGCGCTCGGCGGCTACATTACGTGGAAATTCATCGGCCGGCAAAAATTTCTGCGGGAATTGCGTATCGGACGGATTACGCCGGAAGAATTGAAAGAAAAAATCGACGTCGGCGAAGAGTTGGTGATCGTCGATCTGCGGCACTCGCTCGATTTTGAAGCGGACCCGGAAACGATTCCCGGCGCGTTTCGCATGGACGTGAAGGAATTGGAGGAGAAGAGCGACCGGTTGCCGCCGGACCGCGAAGTGATCCTCTACTGTACTTGACCAAACGAAGCTACCAGCGCCCGTGTGGCGCTGCTCCTGAGAAAACAAGGCGTGAAGCACATCCGTCCGCTGCAAGGCGGGTTGGACGGATGGCGCGAGGCGGGCTTTCCGCTGCAAAACACAACGCCCGATGAGCCGAAGCGCGAACCTTCGACCGTTTAACTAAAAACCTAAACGAAGCCTTTGCGTCGAGACAACTAGAGGCGAGGCAGGACGATTCCGGACTGGGCCTGGTATTTTCCTTTTTTGTCTTTGTAGCTGACTTCGCAGTCTTCGTCGGAAAGGAAAAAGAGGACCTGGCAGAGGCCTTCGTTGGCGTAAATTTTTGCGGGGAGCGGCGTGGTGTTGCTGATTTCGAGTGTGACGAAGCCTTCCCACTCGGGTTCGAACGGCGTGACGTTGACGATGATGCCGCAGCGCGCGTAGGTGGATTTGCCGAGGCAGATTGTGAGCACGTTGCGCGGGATGCGGAAATATTCGACGGAACGGGCGAGCGCGAAGGAATTCGGCGGCACGATGCAGACGTCGCCCTTGTACGCGACGAGCGAACGCGCATCGAAATGTTTTGGATCGACGATGGTCGAATTGACGTTGGTGAAAATTTGAAATTCATCGGCGACGCGAATGTCGTAGCCGTAAGACGAAACTCCGTAGCTGATGACGCCTTCGCGAACCTGGCGGTCGGTGAAAGGCTCGATCATCTTGTGTTCGAGCGCCATTTTGCGAATCCAGCGGTCTGGCTTAACGGACATCCACGCCTCCTGTTTTGCGTGCTGCGTTGGTGTTGCGAAAATTTTTCGTGCGAAAGCTGAACGATAAGACAGCCAGTGTATGGCAGGGCGTTGCGTCTTGACAACCCGCGGCAGTGCCTCTAGCATCGGGCGACGGTAACTAGCGGAGGGTTGCGTGATTAAGCTGGACATTGTGAACGCGGTGCTGCTGAAGCTCGAAGGCGCGGCGGTAAGCCGGGTGAAGGCCGAACAGGCTGTGGAAACGGTGTTTGAATCGCTTAAGAACGCAATGGGACGAGGCCAGCGCATTGAACTGCGGCGCTTCGGCGTATTCAGCGTGCGTCCGCGCAAAACCGGCATTGGCCGCAATCCACGCACCGGCGAAGAAGTGAATATTCCGCCGGGAAAAGCGGTTCGATTTAAACCGGGCAAAGAGTTGCAGGGCCTCGAAGGCTGAGCCTACGCGGCGACAACGCTCTCCTTTTCAATTTTCAAACGACAATTTTGAACCATAAAGCTATGATGCTGCGCGCGGCGCTGCTCAGTTGCTGTATGCGCTGCGCGTAAATGACCAACCTCGTCCGCACGATCCGGCTGCGCGATCTTCTGTACCTTTTCGTTGGCTCCGTCATTGGGTCCGGGATTTTCATCGCGCCCGGCCTGATTCTTCGTCAAGTGCATGGCTCCGTCGCGCTGTCGTTGCTGGTTTGGATCGTTGGCGGCGGTCTTTCGCTGCTCGGTGCGCTAACGTATGCGGAATTGGCTGCGGCAAACCCAGAAGCCGGCGGGCTCTATTGTTATATCCGAGATGGATTTGGCGCGCTACCGGCGTTCCTGTACGGCTGGTGCCTGTTCGTCGTGATCGCAAGCGGAACCATTGCGGCACTCGCGCGCGCGTTCACAAAATATTTGAACGAAATCGTGCAACTAAGAGAATGGCAATCAAACGCTATTTCGATTGGCATGATTCTGGTGGTCACTGTTGTCAACGTCTGGGGCACACGCCAGAGCGCCAATTTGCAGAACATCACGACAGCGATCAAAGCCGGGTTGGTGGTTCTACTCAGCGTGGCGCTGTTTTCTGCGGGTCATCATGGCCGCGAGCTTGGCGGGGCGATTAAGATCGATCTGCATGGCTTCTCGCTGCTTTCGAGTTTTGGCTTAGCGATGATCGCCGCGTTATGGGCTTACGAGGGATGGCAATTCGGAACATACAGCGCCGGAGAAGTGGTGGACGCAGAGCGCGCGTTTCCGAAGGCATTTCTTTTGGGTTCGTTGTTCCTTATAGGGCTGTATCTCGTGGCGGTGCTGGCATATCTGGTTGCGCTCGGGCCGGCGGCAGCTTCCATGACAGACGCCATCGCCGCAACGGCGGCAAAAGCGGTTTTGGGCCAATGGGCGGGGAAATTCGTCGCGGCGACGATTCTGATTTCCGTTTTCAGCTCCACGAACAGCGTGATCCTGACCGCGCCGCGCGTGTTTTACGCAATGGCCAAAGACGATCTTTTCTTCAAGAAATTGGCGGAAGTTCATCCGCGCTTCCAAACTCCCGCGGCGTCGGTGATTTCTCTCGGCGTTTTGGCTGCGATTTTGACGCAAGCTGGAAAATTTTCAGAACTCGTGGAAGGCGTGATTTTCGTGGGCTGGATTTTTTATGGCCTGGCCGGCGCTGCGATTTTTCCGTTGCGGCGAAAGCTCGGCGGAAAAACGCTGCCGTATCGAGTCCCCGGATACCCCTGGACGCCAATTCTTTTTGTTCTGTCGGCTATCGCAATCGTTGGCAATGCGATCTACCGAGCCACGATTGATCCTGCACAGTTCCGGCATGTACTGGCAGCACTGGCATTCCTGGCCGCGGGAATACCAGCATACTATTTCTGGCGCTTTGGCCCCGGCAAACGAAATCGTTCCTAGCTCCCGTCGAATGGAACCTTTGACGAGCTTCCGGTGTCGAATTCTCAAGCAAGGGCCTGGCACCAGTCTGTTTGCTTGAAAGCGCAGGGTCATGCTGGAAGCACGTGGTCTGTTCAAATACTACGGTTCTGTGCCGGCTCTCCGGAATGTGAGCTTTCATATCGGACCCGGCCAAGTTCTTGGATATCTCGGGCCGAACGGCTCCGGGAAAAGCACCACCGTAAAACTACTCACCGGGATTTTGGAGCCAACCCGAGGCCAGGTCCTGTTCTCGGGCAAGAATATCCACGACGATCTGGTGTCTTATCGAAAACGGCTCGGATATGTGCCGGAGGAAGCGAATCTTTACGGATACATGACAGGTGAAGAGTACCTCGAAATGGTAGGGACATTTCGCGAAATGCCCTCCCCCGTTCTGAGCCAACGGGTGGACGGGCTATTGGAATTGTTCTCGTTGACGTCGCAACGCAGTGTTCCAATGAGTTCGTATTCCAAGGGAATGAGGCAAAAAATTCTGCTGATCGCTGCGTTGATGGACGACCCGGAAATTCTGATTTTGGACGAACCTTTATCCGGCTTGGACGCAGTTTCCTCCCTGATCTTCCGATACCTGATTCAAGGTCTTTGCTCCAAAGGCAAAGCCATCTTTTATTGCTCCCACGTACTCGAAGTCGTGGAAAAGGTTTGTACGCAACTGCTCATTTTGCAAAGAGGGGAAGCTATTGCGCACGGGTCTATAGACGACGTGCGGCAGCAGATAGGGCAGTCTACCGTTGAGGATATCTTCCTGCAGGTGGTGGCGGAAAAAGATGTTTTGCGGATCGCAAACGATATTGTGGACGTAATTACAAAACGCTGATGTGGATCTTGAGGGAGCGCCTTAACCAAAGGTGGACAGCCGCGCAGCAGCATCCGTGGGTGAAGCTGGTTCTTCTATTCACGCTGCGTATGTTTAGCGGGGGAGATTCGGACAGCAACGAAGCCGGCGCCAGTGTCTGGGCTATTCTCGTCCTATTGGCAATGCCTGGGATACTTGTTTCCCTGCTGCTGCTCGAAAAGTATGGGTCCTTGGTTCGCTTTCTGCGCGGTCAACGAGCCTTTGATCCGTTCGTAGGAACTATTCCGGATGAGTATTTCTTTATTGTCTTATCCATGGGTACGGTTGGCTCAGTGATTTTGTGGCGATGGGACACAATCTTTCCAGACAAGCGGGATTTCCAGAACCTTGTACACCTTCCTATCTCACTGAGCCGGATCTTTTTGGGAAATCTTGCGGCAATCGGGATCTTCGCACTGCTACTGGCTGTTGTAACCAATTTCGCGTCCTGCATCCTCTTCCCGGTTGCGGTTTTCGAATCGGAGGGAGCAAGTAGGGATTTTCTTCGCTTTGCTTGGGGCCATGCTGTAACCATTTTTGCCGCCAGCGTGTTTATGGCGCTGGGAATTTTCGCTGTGCTTGGCGCGCTCATGGCGGTGTTGCCTTACAACGTGTTTCGAAGGGCCTCGCTCGTAGCAAAATTCCTCATTGCCCTCGCGCTTCTGGTTCTGCTTGTGTTGGGCGGCACGGTACCCGATATTCTTGCCAGAGGAGTTTATTCGTCGCCTTCCAGGCTGGGATACTTACCTACCGTGTGGATGCTGGGGCTCGCCCAAACGCTGTGGGGCCACACGACTAACGCCTTCGTTTCGGAAATGGCACGGCGAGCTGTGAACGTGTCGGGAACACTGTTCTTTCTTGTGTTGATCACATACTGGATGGGCTTTCGCAAATCTTTCCAGCGCATCCCGGAGTTCGCGGAGCGCAGCACGCTGCCTCTCTTGCGTCATTCGTCGAACTTTGCGCCTCGGCGAATGGAAACACTCTTTGCAACAAATGCAGTTCGCGCGTGTTATCACTTTGCGCTTCGGACCGTGTTTCGAAGTAGCACGCATATCCAACTGATGCTGGCGGTCGCCGCACTGTGCGCGGTCTCGATCGCAAAGCTTGTGTCGGATTTGTATGTCGCTCATACAGTCTCGGAAAAAGCTCGCGGTTACGATGCGCTTCTCTCTGTACCGTTTCTCGTTGGGTTTCTAATTCTCACTGGCCTGCGCTTGGCTTTTGAAATTCCCGTGGACATTCGAGCCAATTGGACTATCAGATTTTGGCTGGATCCAGCGGAACAACGAGCCAGACCGATAGCCCGTCGCGTCATGTATGCGCTATGCCTGTCATGGCTAATACCGATTACCCTGGCCTATTCGGTCTACTTGTGGGGTTGGGGCGTTGGCCTGATACACACTCTGTTTTTTGGAGTATCCGCATTGCTTCTGATTGAAGCAGTCATCTTGAAATACAGAAAGGTGCCCTTCACCTGTGCATTTCCATCCTATAAGAGCCATTCTCCGCTTATTCTCGCGGCATATCTTCTTGGATTCATGCTTTTTGGTACGTACGTTCCGCAATTAGAATCGCAAGCGTTGATGAATCGGTGGGATATGTTGTGGTTCTTGCCCGCGTTCGTCGGTATCTATGTCGGGATGAGAATTTACAGGAGAGAGATGCTGGATATGGACAAATCTATTATTTTCGAAGAACCAGACCAACTCTAAGCCGGCTTGGCTGTTGTCCGCTCGGCGGTTACTCCATCACAGCAGAGACAGCGGATCTATGTCGGCCAGAATTGCCGTCTGAGGAATTTCCTTGGCCTCGCAGAACGCAAGCGCTCCAGAGAGAAGCTTAGCCAGCTTCGCCTTGCTTCGGGACTTCAAGAGGAATTGAAAGCGGTGCTCGCGCTTTAACTTCGCGAGGGGCGCGGCGGCGGGGCCTAGCACGCGGACTCCTTCATTGTTGAACGGCGCAAAGTATTCAGAAATCTGGCGTGACCATTGAATCGCTTTCTCCAGGCTCGTATCGCGCACGATGACGTTTGCCAGCGAAGTGAACGGCGGATAAGCCATAACGCGACGAAAATGCAGCTCGCGTTCAAAGAACGCGGCGTAGTCCTGTTTCACAGCATCTTGGATCGCGTAGTGGTCCGGGTAATAAGTTTGAATCAGTACGCGGCCGGTTAGTTCGCCCCTGCCGGCGCGCCCGGCAACTTGCGTAAGCAGTTGGAAGGTGCGTTCGGCGGCGCGGAAATCCGGCATGCTGAGCGACGCATCGGCACCGACAACACCCACGAGCGTTACGCGATGGAAATCGTGTCCTTTTGCCAGCATTTGCGTACCCACAAGAATGTCGAGCGCTCCACCGGCAAAGGCGCCGAGCGTTTCTTGAAACTGGCGTTTGGTTCGCGCAGTGTCGCGGTCGAGGCGCGCGATGCGCGCACTGGGAAAGTCTTTGCGCAGGCGTTCTTCGAGATGCTCGGAGCCTTCGCCAAAGAAATAGACGTATTTTGACTGGCACTTCGGGCACTGCTTCGGAATTTGCTGAATCGAGCCGCAGTAATGGCACTCGAGGCGGTTGCGGCTCTTGTGATGCGTCATCGAGATACTGCAGTTCTCGCACTGGACCGACGCGCCACAACTTCGGCAAAGAACGGACCAGGAATACCCGCGGCGATTGATCAGAATCAACGCCTGCGTTCCGTTGCTAAGGCATTGCTCGATTCCCACATGCAGCGCCGATGAGACGGGACTGGTTTTGTGCGTCTGTTGAAATTCATCGCGCAAGCTGATGATCTCAACGGATGGCAGCGGGCGCGAGGCAACACGCGCTGCAATCGTAAGCAGCTCGTACTTCCCTTCCCGTGCGTGATGATACGTTTCGAGCGAAGGTGTCGCCGAGCCGAGCAGCGCGAGAGCGTTCTCCGATTTCGCGCGGACAATTGCAACGTCGCGCCCGTGATACCTCGGCGTCTCTTCCTGCTTGTAACTGGACTCCTGTTCTTCATCGACGATAATGAGCCCAACGTTTTCTAATGGCGCAAAAACCGCTGAACGAGTGCCGACGACGACGCGCGCTTCGCCATGCCGCACACGCCACCACGCACGCGAGCGTTCGACATCGCTGAGGGCCGAGTGCAGCACTACTACGCCTTCGAACTGCGCACCGAACCACGCGCGGCATTGGCGGCCCATCCAAAGCGTGAGTGCGATTTCCGGCACGAGGACGATCGCCGTCTTGCCGCGGGCGAGCGTATCCTGCACGGCACGGAGATAGACCTCCGTCTTGCCGCTGCCTGTGACGCCGTGCAGAAGCTGTACGCCGAACACGCCCAATTCGAAACGAGCGCGGATAGCTCCAAACGCGGATTCCTGCGCTGGATTTAACGTGTGCGCAGGCGGTTCGTATCCAACGTCGAACGGATCCTCAGCAGGATCGAGCGGCTCCTCCCACGAGGTCAAAATGCCTTCGCGAATCCAGCGTTCGATCAATGGCTTGGACATGCGAGCGAGTTTTAGTAATTGCGATAAAGGCAGAGGGCCACGCTCGGTTTCCAGCAGCGCTCGGAGGCGCTCCAGTTTTTCCGCGTCGCCTGCCCCCGGTGAGTCGCTGCCCTTCCACGCGATGATTCGTTGCGTTCGTTGCTTGCGTCCACGGACGGTCTCACGAATCTCGAGCAAGCCCCTTCGTTGGAGACGCTGCAGCGACTCCGCTGTGATGCCGAGCTTAACGGCGGCAGCAAGCGAGATTGCTTTGCCTTTCTTGGCGAGTGCAGCTAACGCGCCCGCTTCATCTCCAGCGTTTCCGGCCAGAAGAAAGTTCTTTGCTTGTTCTGCGGCCAAAGCCAGGCCCGCGGCCGTCAGCAGGACTTCTCGTTGCGATGAGATTTCCGTTGGCGGCGGAAGCATGGAGCGAAAGACTTCCCCAACGGGGGCGAGGTAGTAGCTGGCAATCCATTGGCCGAGTTCGAGAAGTCCTGGCGTCAGTGCGGGAACCAAATCGATTACGCGGGTAATATCGCGCAGCTTCGTGCCGGCCGGCGGCGATACAGCGAGCTCAACTACGACACCGATAAGGGACTTCTTGCGAAACGGTACAAGTACACGGCAGCCGGGCTGCAAGACCAGCCGCAGCGCCTCAGGAATGGCGTACGTGAAAGTGGTGCGCAGCGGAACCGGTAGCGCGACATTGCAAAACGGAACGGACATTGCGCTGGTTAGTGTACCAGCAGAGCCAAAACTCACCGGCCCAGGAGCACAATCCCCGCGAAAATCGCGATGATACCGGCCCATTGCAGAAGCGCGATGCGTTCGCGAAGAAAAATGGCAGCGAGCAAGACCGTTACGGCTCCGTAGAGCGACGATAGAACCGTGACGATCGAAATCTGCTCCATTTGCATTCCGCGATTGCTTAGAGCAAACGCTCCCGTGTCGAGCAAGCCCATGAGCGCAGGCTGCCAGTTGGAAGCACCTAGAGATTTGAAAACAGGCATCCGCCGAAAGAGCAGCACGGAAAGCGACGCCAAAGAGCCAGTCATACGAATCAGCCACAGAGACGCGAAGGGACCTGTTGTTGCGATAACGCGAACGCCTAACAGCCAGAAGAGGACACCGAAGAAAGTAGCAGCGAATAAAGCCCACGCAATTCCAGACTTCGCCGTTTTCGAAGGCTCGCCCGGATCCACTTCTCCATGCGCGACGAGGATCACGCCAAGCAGCACCGCCGCGATGCCGAAAATTCGTAAAGCCGAGAGGTGTTCGCCGGTAAAGATAGAAAGCAAAAGCGTGAGAACGGGATAGCTTGCAGACAGCGGCGCGACAACGGCCACTTTGCCAACTTCCAGGCACCGATAGAACGAAAACATCGCGACCGTGTTGCAAGTCCCGACGAGCAGGCCCCATGCCCACGGGCGCCAACCCGAACCATCAAATAGGTGTCCCCAGGAATGCGTGAAGAGCAGGTAGGCGGTCAGGAGAAGAAAGCCCCACGTCTGCATGTAAAATAGAGATCGAAGCGTTCCGATACGCCGGGTAACAAACCGGGCGAAGAAATCCGACGTTCCCCAGGCCAACGCAGTAGCCAAGCCAAGCAAGATTCCCATACGGCTTATGAGCTTTTGCGCTTTACGGCGAGGCCAAGCTCAGCCATCACTTTTTGCAAATCTTTCCAGACTTCACCCTTGGCGGCGGGATTGCGGAGCAGGTACGCGGGATGATACGTGGCCATCAGCTTGCGGCCGCGAAATTCCAGCCATTCGCCGCGGAAATGCGAGATGCCGCGATTCGTCTGCAGAACGGTCTGCGCGGCAGTGCTGCCAAGACACACGATCACTTTCGGCGCGATTGTGTCGATTTGGCGCAAAAGAAATGGCGAACATTCCGTGACTTCGTCTTTTTCCGGCTGGCGATTTTCCGGCGGCCGGCATTTGACCACGTTGCAGATGTAAACGTCCTTGCGCTGCAGGCCCATTGCTTCAATCATTTGCGTCAGCAATTTTCCCGCGCGCCCAACGAACGGAAGACCCTGCGCGTCTTCATCCGCTCCCGGCCCTTCACCGACAAACACAAGTTGTGCTTTTGGATTACCGTCGCCAAAGACGATGTTCTTGCGCGTCTTATGAAGTTTGCACCGCGTACACTCACCGAGATTCTCGCGGATGAGTGGCAACGTATCGTTTTCAATCTTGTTCGGGGCCTCGAAGAGCGATGGCCCAGACGGGACCGGTAGCGGCTCCAATTTGTGCAACGCAGCCGACGCGGCAACGGGCTGGGTGGTTTTCGGTTCGCGTTTGGGCAAGCTCGGCTCCTCAATGATTGGCATCACTTCCGGTGCAACGGTGGCGACCGGCGCATCTAGACGCAACGTTGCGCCGCGGTCGCGATAAAAACGGCCAATTCCAATGTCATCGTAATAGCGCAGCCGATCAGAAAGTTTTTGTTGGAGTGTCTCTGGCAGGCGCTCGGGCATGGGCAACTTAATCGGACGAATGCTGCGCGGCTACACGCAGAACGCTGCGAAGCCGGACAACTTCGTCGAGGATGCGCTCCGCCACTTCGCGCTTAGTCATTTTCGGCAGAGCCAAGTCGCGGCCATCCCGCGCGAGCAGCGTCACGACGTTCGTATCGAGGTCGAAGCCTGCGCCTTCTGCCGTAACGTCGTTTGCCACGATTAGGTCCGCGTTCTTTGCCGTGAGCTTCTTTCGCGCATTTTCGGCGACGTGATCGGTCTCCGCGGCAAATCCGACCACAAGCCGTGAACCCTTTTCCACAGCGACGCTCGCGAGAATGTCCGGATTCGGCTCCAGCCGAATCGTCAGCGGTTCTTTCGAGCGCTTGATTTTCTGCGAAACCGTCTCGAGCGGACGATAGTCGGCAACCGCCGCCGCAAAGATTCCGACCGAGGCATCCGAAAAATGTCGCTGAACCGCTTGCTGCATTTCCAGAGCAGTTCGAACGTTAACGCGGTCGACGCCTGTAGGAGTATCCAGCGCAGTCGGCCCGGAAACGAGTACGACTCGCGCACCGCGACGCGCCGCCACTTCGGCCACCGCGTAACCCATTTTCCCCGAAGAACGATTCGTAATGTAACGCACCGGGTCTAAATCTTCACAAGTAGGTCCCGCGGTCACGACAACCGTCTCGCCCTCCAGATCGCGCTTCAGCTTCAGCGCATCACGAACCGCAACAATGATAGCTTCCTGCCCCGCGAGCCTCCCTGGCCCAGTCATTCCGCAGGCGAGATAACCTTCGTCCGGTTGCACGACATGCACGCCACGCGCGCGAAGCATCTCCAAATTTTCCTGCGTAGCCGCATGATTCCACATGTTCACGTTCATCGCGGGCGCAATCACTACTGGAGCCGTCGAAGCCAAATGCAGGGTGGTCAAAAAATCGTCCGCAATACCGCGCGCAAATTTCGCGATGACGTCAGCCGTCGCGGGCGCGACAAGCAGCAAATCCGTCCGCTGCGCAACTGCAATATGTTCAATCGCGCTTTCCAGGTTGGCTTCGCCGCCGGATTCGGCGAACAGGTCGGTAATCACTTTTTGCCCGGACAATGCCGCAAACGTGAGAGGCGTTACGAATTCGCGCGCCGAGCGCGTCATCACGACCTGCACCGTGAAGCCGTCCTGCTGCAGGCGGCGCACCAGTTCCGCGGCTTTGTACGCCGCTACCCCGCCAGTAACGCCAAGCGTAATACGCATGGGAGGTTCGCGGCGTGCTACTTACGCCGCTTGTTGCCGTCCTTGTCTGTTTCCGTATTCGTGCCTGGATTGAACTCGTATTCGACCAGGCCGTAATCGATTTCTTCACACGCCACGCGCGTGTACTTCAGCGTGCGCGGATTTTCCACCAGCGGCGGCGCACCTGCCATCAACTGGCGGGCGCGACGCGCGGCAAGCACGACATACGCAAACTGGCTTTCAGGAGCTTTGGTCTGCACAGTCATTGTCAATCTGTCCCTCCAAATGACGCCAGAAGATTTTCCACCAACGCGCGGCGGCGCGTACTCGAGCACCGCAACGCGGTTACGATTGATTCCACTTCACGTCCGGCACGTTCCACGTCTTCATTCACGACGCAATAATCGTAATACTTGCCGAACGCTTCGATCTCTGCCCGCGCTTTCGCCAGGCGCCGCGCAATTTCCTCGTCCGAATCCTGCCCCCGGCTGCGGAGCCGGCGCTCCAATTCTGCACGCGAAGGCGGCAAAATGAAAATCGCCACGGATTCGGGCAGCTTCTCTTTTACCTGAGCTGCGCCCTGGACATCAATCTCCAGCACCAGGTCGAGACCCTTCGCGCGCGATTCCTCGATCCATTTCTTCGGCGTGCCGTAGCAATACTTCCCGAATACTCGCGCATACTCCAGAAACTCGCCACGAGCCGCCATGGCTTCAAATTCCGCTTCCGTGACGAAATCATAACACTTCCCACTGGACTCAGTCGCGCGGCGCGGCCTGGTAGTACATGACCTCGATGCCATCGTCCCCGGCATCTGCAAAATGCGCTGGACCAGGGTCGATTTCCCCGAGCCCGATGGCCCGGAAACGATTAGAACCATCGGACTGCTTTCGCGTCCCGCACTCATTCGATGTTTTGTACCTGCTCGCGCAATTTTTCAATCTCCGCTTTGATCTCAAGTCCGATTCCCGTAATGGTGAGCGCTTCGCTTTCCACGCCGGGCGTTTTCGAAAGCATCGTGTTCGCTTCGCGATGCATTTCTTGCAGCAGAAAATCCAGCTTCTTGCCTAGCTCGCCCGCGCCATCCAGCAATTTGCCGAATTGCTGCAGGTGGCTACGCAGCCGATCCAGCTCTTCGCTGATGTCGCTGCGCTCGGCGAGGATCGCAGCTTCCTGCGCGAGCCGCGCGGGATCGAGCGTGGTACTGCCGAGCATGTCTTTAAGACGCGCGTCCAGCCTGCGCGCAAATGCCGGCCGAAGCGTTGTCACAAGTCCCCGCACTTGCTCCGTAATCTCCTCAATGCGCGCGAGCCTTCCGCGCAAATCGTCCACCAGGTGCCGCCCCTCGGCCCGACGCATCTCGTCAAGCCGCCCCAATGCTTCGAGGAGGCATGTGTCCAGCGTACGGCCGAGTTCTTCTTGCTCTTCTTCGTTTTCCGGCACGGCAGGCGCGAGGCCGCCAATCACTCCCGGCAACCGCAGCAGCGCCACAACGTCGAGTTCCGCGGTCACAGCCGTCTGCAGCCGCAATTCGTCCGCGGCTTTCAAATAAGCCTGAACCAGCTCGCGGTTCACGTGAATCGGCATCGCCGCGCCTGGCTCCACGCCAACATGTACGTCGACGTGCCCGCGATGAATCCGCTCGCGCACAACCTGGCGCAAGCGCAATTCGTACAAATCAAATCCCTCCGGCAAGCGCAGCTTCAAATCCAGAAAGCGATGGTTCACGCTTTTAACGCTCACGCGAACGGCCCAACCGTTCACTTCGCCGCGCGACTGCGCGTAGCCTGTCATAGACAAACATTCCGGCTTCCTGCTCGTTGCTGTGCTTCGATTGCTCATGATGATTCCCCCGTAGACGGCCGTGCGGACGGTGCGGGGGCTAGCACCTCGTCGTCCGCGAACTGCAAATCGTAAAGCCGGGCATAAGTGCCGCCGCGCGCAAGCAACTCCGCATGGGTGCCGCTTTCGCGGATCTGCCCGTCTTCAAGAACAAGAATTTTATCCGCACGGCGAATGGTTGCCAAGCGGTGAGCGATCACAAATGTAGTCCGGCCGACCATCAGGTTCGCCAGCGCCTTTTGAACGAACGACTCTGATTCGGCATCGAGCTCAGAGGTAGCTTCATCAAGGATTAAGATGGGAGAATCCTTAAGAATCGCACGCGCAATCGCAATCCGCTGCCTCTGCCCGCCGCTGAGCCGCGTTCCTCGCTCGCCAATTAAAGTATCGTAACCCGACGGCAGTTCCTGTATGAAATCGTGTGCCAGCGCGGCCTGCGCCGCAGCAATCACTCTTTCCTTCGAAACACCCGACAGTCCGTAGCAAATGTTGTTCCAAACCGTGTCGTGAAACAGGATGTTTTCCTGTGTGACGATCGCGATCTGCGCCCGCAAAGACCGCAGACTCACCTCGCGAATGTCCGTACCGTCGATCAAAATAACGCCGGAAGTCACGTCGTAAAAACGTGGAATCAGATTGACCAGTGTCGTTTTCCCGGCGCCGCTTCCACCGACAAATGCGACAACTTCTCCGCGTTTTGCGGTGAAGAAAATGTTGCGAAGGACAAGGTTGGATTCATAAGAAAATGAAACGCCGTCGAACTCGACGTCTCGGGAAAAGGCCGGCAGATCCCCAGCGCCGGCGGCTTCATGTTCTTCCTGTGTCAGATCAAGAAACGTGAAAACCTGTGTCGTCGCTCCCTGCGCCTGCTGGAATTGCTGATAGACGGCGCCAATCCGCTTGATTGGTTCATATGCCTTGAAGAGTGCGTATACGAACGTAATGAACGTGGGAATGTCCATCTGGTGTTGCCGAATGCGATCGCGCGCATAGAGAAGCAGCAGCGAAATCACTACCGGTTGGAGCATGTCCATGAGCGGAGATGTGACGATCTGCGCGCGGACCCAGCGCATCGTCTCGCGGAGAAGGCGTCGCGAGGCCGATTGGAATTTCGATACTTCGAAGTCCTCCATGCCGAACGCCTTTACGATTCGATTGCCCCCTACGGTCTCCTGGAGAATCTGCGTTAGTTCGCCAAGCCGCGTCTGGCTGCTCTCTACCGATTTTCGGATTTTCCGGCCTAGCTTTCCGATTGGCCAGAGAATCATCGGCAAAAAGACAACGCAGGCCAGAGTCATTTTCCAATCGATGCTCAGGAGAATGGCGATAAACACCGGAAATTGAAAAATCTGGCGAAACAGTTCAGCAAGATATTCCGAAATTGCCAAACGTGCCCGCTCGACATCATTGATCACCGTGGAAAAGATTCGCCCGGCCGATTGCTGCTGGAAAAATGCGATGGGCTGCCGAATAATTCGAGCGTAGACAGCGTTCCTAAGATCGGTAATGGCGCGGTGTCCAACGTATTGAATTAAGGATGCTCCAGCGAATTCGCTGAAAGACTTAATGGCGAAAACAACTAATAAACTGATCGAAACAACCGCCCAAACGTTGTGTATGCTGTGCGGAAAGAAATGATTTACATAAATTGGGCCTCGAAGCAGCGGGAGCTTCAAAAGCACATCTGAATCAGGACTAGCGGGGTCCAGCACACGGCCAAAGATGGGAGCAATTAAGAGAATAACCACACCTTCGCCCGCGGCCATCAACAGGAGCAAAGCTACGCCGCCCCCCATCGTGAAGCGGTAGGGCCGTAAATAACCGAGAAGCCGTTTTAGTTGTGGTGAAAAGAAAGAGGCCACGCCCCTGCATCCCCCGGACTGAGCAGTAGTTACGCTATTCGCCCATCATGCAGTGTGTCAAGTTAACGCGGTCAACATTCTCTGCCGGCTCTTACTTGTCGATGTCGCGATGGTTCACTTTCGTGGAGTAACCCAGCTTCTTCAATGTTTTTTGCAGCGCCTCCGCCAGCATCACCGACCGATGCTTGCCGCCCGTACAACCAAAAGAGATCGTCAGATAACTCTTCCCTTCGGAAATGTAATGCGGAATCAAATAAGCCAACAGCCCCTCAATCCGCTTAAGAAATTGTCCCGTCTGCGGATACGAAAGAATGAATCGCCGGACCTTGGCATCCTTTCCGCTAAAACGCCTCAGCCGCGGCACGAAATGGGGATTCGGCAAGAACCGCACGTCGAACACAAGGTCGCTGTCGCTTGGCAAGCCGTACTTATAGCCAAAGCTAACCAACGAAACCAGGAGTGGCCTCTTGTCCGCCGTCTTAAAACGCTCGGTTATAAAATGCCGCAACTCATGCACGTTGAATTGCGACGTGTCGATCGTCACGTCCGCAAGCTTGCGAATGGGGTCCATCAAGTTACGTTCGTGCAGTAAACTTTCCCGCACGGAAAGGGCCTTGCCAAGCGGATGCGGCCGCCGCGTTTCGCTGTAGCGCCGTAGCAGCGCGTCTTCTCCCGCTTCGATGTAAACCAGCGTGATCGGGTGATCGTTGCGCAGATGCTTAAGCAGCGCCGGCAATTTTTCCAATTGCGAACCTTCCCGCGCATCCACCAAAAGCGCGGCTCGGGCAAAATCGCCTTCGCCCGCGGCGTGCAACTCTGCAAAAATGGGAATCAGCTCAACAGGAAGATTGTCCACGCAATAAAAACCCATGTCTTCAAACGCGTGGAGAACTGTGCTTTTACCGGATCCGGAAAGTCCGGTCAGGATGACCAGTTGGCGTGACTCGCGTGTGGGGCGCGGCTTCACGGTTGGCGATTGCTCAACTCTTTACCCGCCGCTGATGCGTGCTGGGGATACGCATATCTTCTCGATATTTTGCCACGGTCCGTCGCGTGACGCGAATTCCCGCGTCCTCCAGCTTCTTCGCAATCTGATCGTCGGTCAGCGGCTTCGTCCCATCTTCTTCATCAATCATTTTCTTAACGAGTCGTTTCAGCGTCAGCAGCGACATGCCGCCGCCTTCCGGTCCGTTCACCGCTTCGCTGAAGAACGAACGCAACTCCAACACGCCCTGCGACGTATGCGCGTACTTACTCGCCACCGCGCGGCTCACCGTCGAAGGATGCACACCGACTTCTTCCGCCACTTCCTTGATCATCATCGGCTTCAGCGCGTCCGGACCGTGATCCAGGAACTCACCTTGTCTCGCAATGATGCTTTGGCAAACGCGTAGAATCGTGTGCTTTCGCTGCTCGATGTTCTTCAAAAGCTGAATCGCCGCCGTAAACCGCTCTTTTACATAGTTTCGAACGTCCCTGTCCGCCGCATCACGCGCCAGCAATCGCCGGTAAGTCGGACTGAGCCGCAGCTGCGGCATGTCATCTTCGTTCAGGAAAACCTGCCAAAGCCCATCCACTTTGCGAAAGTAAACATCCGGCTCGACCAGTCGTGGTTCCGTCTTGTTGTAACGCAGTCCCGGCCGCGGATCGAGCTTCCTAATGACATCGAGGGCCCGCTTCACGACTTCAATCGGCCGGTTCAGCGCTCGCGCCACTTCCTTCAGCTGATTCGCCTGCACCTGCTTCAAATGTTCCGAAACAATCTGCTGCGCCAAAGTGTTTTGCGGATCGAACGCCTTCAATTGCAGCAGCAAACATTCGCGCAGATCTCGCGCGCCGACGCCAATTGGATCGAAATCCTGCACCACCGCAAGAGCATCATCCAGATCATCCTGCGAAAATTTCCCGTTTTGCGTCAGCTCTTCCGTCGACGCCATCAAATACCCATTCTCATCGAGATTGCCGATGATGCTTTCCACCAGGTCGCGAACGCTATCGGAACAAATCGTGACGCTCAATTGCCAGGTCAGGTGCTCGGTCAGCCCTGCCGGCGACGACAAAAATTTCTCGAACGACGGCCGTTCGCTGACTTCCCGCTCCTGCGATTGCCCGCCGTCGCCGCCCGTATCCAGATATTGATTGAAGAACGTTCCGACATCGAACTCATCGAACGGATTGGATTCCGGCTTCTCCGGAACTTTTTCCGTTTCATTTCGAATAAAGTTTTCGTCGCTGTAATTGTCTGTCGCGGTGGGTTCTTCGCTCTGTTCTTCTAGAACAGGGTTCTCGATCATCTCCTGATTGATCATTTCCCGCAGTTCCAGCCGGTTCAGCGCAAGCACGCTGACCATCTGCACCAGGCCCGGCGTCAGAATTTGCTTCTGCGCCACCTTGAGATTGAGTTTTAGTCCCTGCCAGGCCATGGTCTCTTGCGATCTCTCTTGTCAGTGCCCTTAATTTAAGCGGAAGTGGTCGCCCAGGTACACGCGACGAACTTCCGCGTCGTTACTAAGATCCTCGGGCCGGCCCTTCCGAAAGATTTTTCCACCTCTCAGAATGTACGCGCGGTCGGTTACGGTCAAGGTCTCTCGAACGTTGTGGTCCGTGATGAGAACCCCGATGCCGGACTTTGCAAGGTCACGGATGATCTCCTGCAGGTCTTTTACGGTAAGCGGATCGATTCCGGAAAAAGGTTCGTCCAACAACACGAATGACGGCTGCAACGTCAACGATCGCGCAATCTCCAGTCGCCGCCGCTCTCCGCCGGAAAGCATGTACGCTTTGCTGGTTCTCACCGCATCCAGTCCCATTTGCACGAGCAATTCCTCCAGGCGATCGCGCTGCTGCTCTGGAGTGAGAGGGAGGGTTTCCAGGACGGCCAGTAGATTTTCTTCGCTGGTCAGTTGACGAAAGACCGAGGGTTCTTGAGGCAGGTAGCTGATCCCGCTCCGCGCCCTGAGATACATCGGCAGGTCGGTTATTTCGTCGCCGTTGAGGAGGACTCTGCCGGAATCCGGTCGGGCAAGCCCCACAAGAATATAAAAGGTAGTGGTCTTTCCCGCTCCGTTGGGTCCCAAGAGCCCAACGACTTCGCCTTGCCCGATTTCCAACTCAACGTTGTCGACGACTTTGCGACCGCGGTACGACTTGCTCAGTTCGACGGCTTGGAGCTTGAGCATACCTCGCCAAGGAGGACCGCCCACGCGGTCCAGTTATTTCTCGACCCGGTGCTTCGTCAACGTGCGCGAACCATTTTCTGAGTCGACGATGATCGTAGCATCCGCTAAATAGAAGGTCAATTGACGTCCGGTGGTTGTCCCTTCAGAAGCGTCAAAAATTGTCGGCATTCCGCCTGACATCACGAACTTTCCGTCTGCCGCCGTGTACTCGCCGCGCTCAGCAGTCGCCCGCCTTTGGCCCTGCTGGACGGTAACGCCGCCTGTCGCGACCGCGCGGCTGATCTGTTGCGCTCCCGGAGCCCCCGAGGTGGCTCCCTCGGCCCGCGCAAAATTCAAATCCATTGCTGCGCTGTGAATCTTTTGATCCGCGGATTGAACCGTCACGTCCTTTTCAAGGTGTGCGCGGTTCTCCTTGTCCCAATA
>Ga0137403_10002354_pt1 | contig 23217 bp, 18 predicted proteins | sample CZOMad2_1_16fung_FD_122057 | JGI IMG/M metagenome (GOLD analysis project Ga0137403, IMG submission 122057) | Vadose zone soil fungal communities from Angelo Coast Range Reserve, California, USA - CZOMad2_1_16fungal (Hybrid Assembly) | ecosystem: Environmental > Terrestrial > Soil > Vadose zone...
CCATCGTCAGGGTCGCAAAAATTGCTCAGGCCGACGCCAACCAGGCGAAACCGCTGGTGCGGGTTGAGGCCGACGCGTTCCCGCAAGGACAGGACGATACTTGTCAGCTGCTCGCATGAAGCAGGCGGAGAACCTGGTGTGTGACTGCGAGTGAGAATCTTGAATTCGCTGGTCTTCAGTTTCAGTACAACGGTGCGAGCGATTCGTGACTCCTTGCGCGAGGCCGTCCATGCGTGCTCCGCAAGTTTTCGAATCATAGGTTCCGTCTCGGCCAGCAAGACATCGTGTTCAAAGGTATCTTCGGCGGATATGGATTGTGTTGGCCTGTCAGGGACTACTTCGCTGTTGTCGATTCCCCGTGCCAATTCGTAGAGACGCGCGCCATAGCGGCCGAGGCGTCTTTCCAGTGTTGCCAAATCCATTCGCCGCAGGTCGGCGATCGTTTGTACCTCAAGCTGCTTCAGTTTTTCTTCCGTGACTTTGCCTACTCCGGGTAAGCGGTCGACGGGCAGCGACAATAGAAACGAATCTATTTCTTCCGGCTGTATGACAAAGAGCCCGTCCGGTTTTTTCCAGTCTGAAGCAATCTTCGCGAGGAATTTGTTGGGCGCTACGCCTGCCGATGCCGTCAAGCTCAGTTCTGCGCGGATCTGTTCGCGAATCGTGCGCGCCACTTGTGTCGCGGTAGGCAAGCCGGTCTTGTTCTCTGAAACGTCGAGATAAGCTTCGTCGAGGGACAACGGTTCAATCAAGTCGGTGTGCCGTTTGAAGATCTCGCGCACCTGGCCGGAGACCGCGCGATAACGCGGGAAGTCCGGCGGCAGAAACACGGCGTTAGGGCAAAGGCGCTCGGCTCGGACAGCAGGCATGGCAGAACGCACTCCGAACTTTCGCGCTTCATACGAAGCCGCGCACACCACCGAGCGATTCCCGCGCCATGCCACGATGACGGGCTTGCCTCGGAGTTGCGGATCATCGCGCTGCTCCACAGACGCATAAAACGCGTCCATATCGATATGAATGATCTTGCGGGCGGCCATCTTGTATCCATCTTACTTATTCCGGGCTTATTCCGGGGGTCCAGACGAGCGCGAGCGTTGCGGGTGTGGGGCGAGCGTCCGCGGAAGCCCAATTGGTCGGCGTTCGGATGACGCCTGCGCCGCGCTAAAGCCGCGCAGGCAAGAGTGCCTGTGCTACTGGGAATCATTGCTGGGGTTGAGACCGCCGGTCCGCCTCAGAAGGCGGACCCTACAAGGGTTTGTGGGGCGGGCGACGGCGGAAGAGGCGGCGATCCCACTTTACTGGACGAGGGGCGGAAGCCGTCAGCAAAGGAAACTGCGGGTGATTCTGGTTGAGGAGGATGTTGCGTCCCATGCCGCCTCCGGGAACGGAAGGCACAACCAGAACCGCGGAGCGCATTTCGGTGTACCAACGGCTGCCAAAGGATTGGCTCGCCGCATAGTCGGATGCGTCCCATTGCGGCAGGTCGGTGAGAGTGATTTCTTCGATGTCCACTTCGCGTGGGATGTGAATCTCGATGGAAGCAAATCCTTTTGGCACGCGGCCCAAATTGCTGTGCACTAGAATCTCGAGCAGCGCGCCGGCAAAAGATTCCGCGGCATAGATCACGCGCTGGCCCTTGGTGTTCCAGCGGGCTCCGCCGAGCGAGGCGCCGGTTCCATCGAAAAGTGGAAACTTCGCGCTGGCGATGCGGAAGGCTTGCAGCGGCCCCTTATACCGCTTATACGGGGAGGCCATACTGGAGACGATCGATCAGGGACTCGACCTGGCGGGCACCCAATTCACTCAAAGCGCACTGGATGGGAGAGCGGCCGCCCAACTCCGAGTGTGGCGTGGTCAGCCATTCCCGTGCGTCCTTTTGATCGTCCCATACAGCTTCAGCGGCGGCGATAGTTCGAGCGAGACGCTCGGTGCGTTCGCTCTCGATGACGCGCAATTTGCCGTTGCGACGTTTGTAGGTCGCCTCGGGCACGATGCGATACAGGCAACGGTTCGCTTCCCGGGGTACGGCAAACACCCGGCGCACGGTGATGCGGAGAGCGGCCTTAGGCAGTCCTTCGCCGACAATTTCTTCCAAGTCTTCGATCGAGGACACGGCCTTGCCGAGGACGGACCGTCCACCCATCACTTCGGCGATGCGCTTGGCTTCAACCATGAGGCCTCCTGGCAGGTATCATTATACCCCAGTAGGCCATTCAATTGATACCGGACTTTTGATTGCCAGAGGCCGGTTCTGGACAGAGCTGAGGCACCAAATAGGCCAGGACTTTCGACCTGCCGTTTTCCGGCTTGCCTTGGAAGCCTATCTGCGCGTTTGTGCAGAGGGGCATATTTAGCGTCTGCGGATGGTGGAGGGGTCGGGTGCTTCGAGGGTGGCGTTTTTCAGGGCGTGAGCGACGGCGTCGCTGGCTACGACTCCGTTCTTGGCGTGGTCGGTGATGGAGTCGTATAGGAGTTGCGCGGCACTTGGGTCCAGTTCCTTGCTGTATTCGTCGGTGATCTCAGTGGCCAGTTGCTGAAGCATCTTGCGGGACTCTTCATCGAGATCCGCTCCGGTGATCTCGACTTGCCTGCCCAGGTATGAGGCGGCGATACGTTCGGCGAGTTTGTCGGCGGTCTGGTAGGAATATTCCGCGATTTGGCGATGGCCTTCCTCGTGGTCGATCAGAATTGGGGGCGCACCGATGGGCAGCCAGAGATTGATCTTGAGTTGCAGGGTCACTTTGGCACCCGTGACCGTGAGGGTTGCGCGCATAGCATCTATTTTTCGGGTTTCGCCACGGACGTTGGCGCTGGACAAGAAATTGGCATCGCATTCCGCGGTTTCGCCCTTAGCCAGGGGTGGCATATCGGGCGGGGGCGCAGCCGGGTCAAAGGTATGCGTGGCGAAGGCGACCGGCTGCTTGTTAATGGTCGGGGCGGGAGTTTGCGGAAGCTGGCGGGGCGATGAGGGAGCTCTCAACGCAAGCCAGCCAACGATAAGGACGACCAGGAAGACGATGGGCAGGACGAGGCGACGCAAAGGCTGGACGACCTCCACGTTCCATTGTCCGGGGAAGACAGCGGCGGAGCCATTGGCTTGTGCTTGCCGGGTGACGCGAAAGGTATCCAGCGAAAGGGTAGCGTAAGGCGATCTCAGCCCTCTTGGCCGAAAGACGTCTGCGAGGGGAAATCGGCCAAGACCATTTGTCCGGTAAGGCGACATACCAGGACTTGACCGAGTGCAATAAGTTAGAATCGATTGGGTACAGAGGCGATTCGATTCCTACAGAGGGCCTTATGACAACTCGGATTCGGCGTTGGATATTGGTTAGCACGTCGATAATCCTAATCTTTCTGGTGTTCGCTGCAGTATGGAACGAATTAACTTTCTACGAGAGAGCGTATGCTTGGTTGAGGCCTGGAGCGACGAAGGCAGAGGTCCTCAAGCACTTTGGAAAACCCGGAAACCCAGAAGCGTGCAGTCACGCGCCTTTCTGGGATGGGAACGCTGTGAAAACTTCCTCGATGCCTTGCGTGGAGGAGTTTCGGTATTTCTCCCGCATTTCAATTGGCGAATGGAACATCGGGTTCGATAAAAATGGGAAGGTAGTTTCAAAAGGCTATTCCTCGTCACCCTAGTAAAATCCAAGAGCCAGCGGTTACCGGAAACTTGGAAAGAGAGGCGCACCAGGGAGAATTTGGATCCGCCAGCAGGCTGGCGCTGCGAGCATCGCCACTACAAATGGAGCGAGCACGCTGGCGAGAAGCGTGCTGCTAAGGACGAGCTAAAGCAGGCCGAGGTTGTCGGGGTACTTGCCCTGCAGGGAGCTGATTAAGACTTCAAATTCGGGGAGGTCGCGTAGGTTTTGCAGGCAGGGGTCTTTGAGGAAGAAGGGCCAGCAAGCGAATCCGGCGCTGACACTGCGTTCGAGCCACTCGAAGGAGGATTCGCGGCGGCCCAAGACCGCGAGGATGCACGCAATCTGGTAGTAAGTATGGTGCGCATGCCCAAACGATTTTGGGCTGGCACAGGCTTGGGCTAAACATTGGAGTGCCGCTTCCGCCTTGCCGGTCAAAGCTAAGAAAACACCCTTGAGACTGATGATGAGCGGCTCTTCCGGCAGGACTTGTAGCGCTTCGTCCAACAACAGTTTGGCTTCTTTCCAATCTCCCTTCATCATGGCGAGCTGCGGAGCGAAGTACAGGGGATACTTGTTGCCGGGATTCTGGGCGCGCCATTCTTGAATCTTCTCCGCGGCCAGATGGTATTCCCGGTTCCAGACGTAAACCTGCACGACGCTGTGACTGACTGTTTTTTTCGGATGGTAGAGACGGCCTGTTTCGTACATTTCGCGAGCATGCTCGAGCAATCCGATGTGCGCCAGGATGGTACCAAGGCGGTTGTAGGCGTGCGGGAGATTCTTCTGGAGAGTGAGCGCGCGTCTGAGTTCAGCGATGGCTTCGAGATGCTGGAAGTTTTTCGATGGTCCCCACAACAGAAAAGCGTTGGCGACATGGCCTTCCGGCAGATTCGGATCGAGCCCGAGAGCGCGCTGGCAGTGAAACTCAGCTTTCTCAAGCCATATCCGCGCGGGGTCCAATTCGAAATGGCGAGTGGCGCAGACAACGGAAAGAGCGGCGTGGGCCAGTGAGAAACCCGGATCCCGAGTAACTGCATTGCTGAGGCGATGGGTGGCTTCTTCCAACCGCGCGGAGTCGCCAGTGGAACTCAGACGGTAGCCTTGCATGAATTCCGCATAAGCCATCGGATCCTTGCTGTATCGGGAGCGCGCTTGCGCGATTGGAGGACCGAGAGGCCGGTTCAATGCACCGGCGATTTTTTTCGCGAGTTCGTCCTGCAGGTCAAACAGGCGATTCACGTCGAGATCGCCTTTATGCGCGAGGCACGGGCTTTGCAGATGGGTGTCGAACATCTCCACGGAAAGACGCGGCTGGCCTTTCGATGATCGAATGGCGCCACGAACCACAAAACGAACACCCAGGCGTGCAGCGATTTCGGAAGGGGCGGCCTCGGCGGGCGTGCTCAAAACCGCCGCGATGGGCAGTACGTCCACACCCTGGAGGTTCCCGAGGCGAGAGATCAGCGCGTCCGCAAATCCCAGACACAGGCCACGATCGTCGGTGGCCTTTCCGAGAAGAAATAGGGGCAGGACAGCGAGAGACGAGCGCTCAGCCCAACCCGCCTGCGGCGCACGGACGCCGGGCTCACGCGCCGCGCTGGGACCGCGATGCGCAGGCGAATGGCGAGCGTCGATTACACGCAGCGGGCCAATGAATCGATAGCCCTTCCCGATGACGGTTTCGAGGAAACGCGGCGTGGCGGAATCGTCACCAAGCGCAAGGCGTATTTTTCGCACGAGGGTGTTGACGTTCTGCTCGGTATCGACAAAGAGGTCGGACCGCCAGAGTTTTGTGACAATGTCCTGGCGGGAAACCAGTTGATCGCGGCGGCTGACCAGGAAAATCAACAAGTCCATGGGCTTCTTGGCGAGCTTCACCGGCCGCCCAGAGCGGCGGATTTCGTAGCGACCCAAATCAAGCTCGACTTCCTCGAACGCTGGTTTTGCACGCGGCATGAGATCTCGATTGGACATTATCCGTCAGGATTCAGCGATTTGCGAAGACATAGGAAAGATATGCAGATTTCATTTGCGGTCTATAGAGAACACGCGGTGTTCCAGCGAGGATGCTCATGCGGCAGAGATCAGTCGATGGAGGCAGGACGATGAAACGAAACTTGTACGTTACGCTCGCGGTTGGGGGGTTGCTGTGCGGGTCTGGTGTGGCCCTGGCGATCGGAGCCCACAACGGTGCTCCTGAAAAGAATGCGTTCACGCCGGAGGCCATTCCTTACGGTCCGGCACCGGCGTTTGTGCCTGCGGGCGCGCAACTCGCGGTGCTCGAAGGCAACCCGATGGCTGCGCAGGGCAATTACACGGTGCGTTTGAAAATGCCGGACGGATACCGGATCGCGCCACACTGGCATCCGCAGCGGGAGAATGTCACGGTAATTTCGGGAACGTTCAAAGTGGGAATGGGGGACCAGTTTGACGAGAGCAAGATGGGGAGTTTCCCGGCCGGCAGCTTTGCGTATCTGGATCCGGACATGCACCACTTCGCGATGGCCAATGGAGAAGTGGTGGTGCAGATCCACGGAGTATCGCCGGTACAATTCAACTACATCAATCCGAACGACGACCCGAGCAAAAAACGATAACAGCCGTCTCATAAATGTAAATGCGCTGCTGAAATCCAAGGCTTTCCTCAGGAGCTAAAGCCCCATGTTTGCAGCGCTTTACGTCTGGGCTGAAGCCCCGACCCCCTAAAAGGAGCTGATTTATGAGATGGCTTCTAGCCAATTCTGGAGCGCGGGTCCCGAGTCAGTTACGGAAGCTACGGGAGCCTAGCGTACTCGGATTTGGCTTGCTGCAGGATGGGGATGTCGGAGTCGGCGTCTTTCCAGAGCGTGAAGAAGTCCTGGTAGGCGGCGCGGGCTTTGGCGGAGTCGCCGGAGAGGGCGTAGGAGCGAGCGAGGCCCAAGTGGGCCAGCGGGCTGATGATGCCGTTCAGGACTACGCCGCGATGGTCGAGGATTTTCTGGAATTCGGCGGCGGCTTCACTTCCCTGCTTGGCGGCGCGGTAGGCTTCGGCGCGCACATAGACTTGATACAAGTTGGTGTTGTATAGGCCACCGGTGGGCTGGCCGAGTTCGTATGGGGCGCCGACGCGGAGAGATTCGATGGCTTTGTCCGGGGCATTCTTGCGCAAGGCGATTTGCGCCTGGATGACCGGGGCGTAATGGAAATTCACCACGGCATCCTCGGGAAAGCGCTTGGCGAGATCGGCGGCCAGGGATTGCGCGCGAGCGGTGTCTCCGGCGAGAGCGAAGGCAATCGCTGCGGAGTATTCGACGTCGATACCGTTGGACAGCGCAGCCGCGGAAGCGGCTTCTTTCCTGGCTTCCGCGATATTGCCCAAAACGCCTTCGCGAAGCGCAGAAACAGCGCGGTAGCCGGCGGCGGTCTCCGTTTGACCGGCGCGCGTGGCGGAGGAAATGGCGCGCTGAGAGAGTTCGCGGGATTTGCGAAGGTTGCCAAAGTAGGCAGCGGTCTGCGACTGGTTTTCCAGCATCTGGTCTTCAATGCCGGTTTTACCGGCAGCCCAAGCCGCTTGCTTGGCCATTCCCGCGGCATCGCCCTCGACGAAGGCGAGTTGGTACAGGTAGAGGCGAAGCGTAGGGGAGTCGAGTCCCTTGGATTGCGCTTCGGCAGCGGTAGCGTGGGCGTCGCTCAAACGATTGAGGTAGAGGTAGGCACTGGTCACGTTGGCGTAGCTTTCCCCACCGGGATCGAGCTTCAAAGTGGTCTGGCCGGCGGCCAGCATGTTGTCGTACTGCCCGAAGAGATTGTAGATAACGCCGAGATTGTTGGGCGGAATGTCGTCGCGCGGATAGGCTTGCGCCCAAAGCTCATAGGTCTGGCGGGTCTTGTCCAGATTGCCGGTGACGGCGTCGTAGTAATGAGCTTCGATGTACAGGCGTTCGCGTTCACTGGCGCGCTGGCGGAGTTCAAAGGCTTTGCTGGCGTTTTGCGCGGCGAGCTTTTTTTCACCAAGATTGACGTAACAGGTGGCCAGCGCGGCATAAGCGATGGCGAATTCAGGATCGAGAGCAACCGCGCGTTGCAAGTGAGGAATCGCTCCGGCGAAGTCCGCGCTGCCGGTCAGCGTGCGCTTACCCAAGCTATAGGCTTGCAGCGCCTGGAGCGAAGGAGTGGTGGCTTGCTCGATAGGAGTGTCGTGCTTGGCAACACTGCTTAGCGATTCGCCGAGCTTGGCGCGAAGGTCAGAGGCCGCGGAATCGAGGGACTTGAGTACGGTTTCTTTGCTCTTGGCCTGGGCCTGGCCTTGAGTGAGCGATTCACCGGTGCGGCAGCTTACGGCTTTGAGCCCGAGCACAAAAGCATTGCCGAGGCTGGCGATCGAGCCTTCGATGACCGCGGCGCTTTGCGTGCGCTGGCAAAGTTCGTAGGCCAGCTTGCCAGTCAGCCGGGCATCGGCTTTCTGGTTCATGAGGCGGAGGGTTTGCTGGATGCGGTCCTCGGAAACGCTTTTGAGGAAAGGAGATTGTTCAAGCTGCACGGCCAGAGCTTGCTTGAGGGTTTCGTCGAAAACGGAATCGCCAGTGGCATTAGCGAAATCGGCCAGGACAATGGTGTCTTTATCGGTGATTTTGCGAGAATTGCGCGAGTACCAAAAGAAATAGCCACCACCGGCGAGTGCGGCTAGAAGAATTGCGGCGTAGAGGCGCTTGGTGCTCTTGCCCGACTCAGCCTGCGCATCAGGTTTCTTCTTTTTCAGCTTGTTCGGCTGCGCGGAGTTGCCAGCCTCCTGGTTGTACAAGTTGAAGAGATGGACGCAAACTCCGTGCTTGACCTCGGCTGTTCCGAGATCATGCAACATCGCGCACCAGGCGGTGACTTGACCGAGAACTTCCGCGGCAGCAGCGGAGACAAGGATGTGTCCGGCATCGCCGCAGTCCATCACACGCTGGGCAATATTGATACCGCCACCGGAGACGTTGAGGTTGGCGTTGATGTCCGCGACGCGGTAGACGGGGCCGGTATGGATGCCCATGCGGAGCTTGATGTCCGGATGGCTCTTCAGAGCCTTGGCAACATCTATGGCGCATCGAATGGGCGCTTCGGGCTCAGCAAAGAACACCAGAGCCATGCCGTCTCCGGTAGGCAAGCGAATGAGCCGATCCTGGGTTACCGCTCGGGTGAATGCCGAGGTGCCGCGGACGGCGGCTTGAAGCCGATCGAGAGACTGCTGCTGAAGATCCATCGGGAGCGTGGAATAGGCGACGATGTCCATGAACAGGACATAAGCCATTTCCAGGTTGGGAGTGGTGCTCTGGCCCGGGGATTCAGTCAAGGTGTGTTCTCTCGGTCGAGATGCAAAATCGTGGCCCTCATCTTATGGGGCGGTTGGGAGCCAGTCAACGAAGCGGTGCCGTTGATGGGCCGCGAGTCGAACGCGGCTGGCGTTTGCCGGCGCGGCGGAATCTAGGAAGGTGCGTTTACTCCTTGAGTAGTGATCGTTGGCGAGGGAACTGGCGCCGGCGAAGGATCGGATTTGGCGGGTTTTGCGCCAGTCAGACGCGAATTCATGCCGAGCGTTTTGTTCAGAAGGTCGAACCAGAACGGAGCGCCGAGACAAGCGGCAAGCGCCGTGAGGAACCATCCGAAGAGCATTGTCAACTCGCCGCCGGGGGCTGACCAAAAGCGCCAAGACCATTTTGCGCGGGCGTCCTCGGACCAACCGATGGGAAGGGCGGCTGCGGAATAGGCGTCGCCGACAAGTGTGGCAGTACACTTTAGTTTCCTGCGCTGCACGGCTTCGAGATCGGTAGAACTAAGCCCTTTTTGTGCAGCCGGGTTGTCGCAGGCGGCCGAGCCACTCGCAGAAAGTGATTGCTCCTGTTTCATCATGTGATCACGGAGAACAGGATCGTTCCAGAGATGGGCGGTGGCGCTGATGGTGTCGACATTCAGCCCGGACGCGAAAATCAGGCCCAGCAAGAACATGATGGCCTGCGCGCGGCGCTTGTAGCGTCCGCTGACCCGTTCCATGGCATGGTCGTACCACACCTCGATGTTCTTGCGTGCGCGATCCATGTTATCTCCGGCGCGATCGATCAGCGGCAACAGCGAATCGCGAAGGTCGACGTTGGTCATCGAGGCAACCGCGGACCGTAGCGGCGCAATCGACTGCTGGTTTGGTCCGGGAACGATCAGATCCACGAGAGCGGAGGAAAAAACAGAAGCCTCCAGATAAGAAGGCGCAGTGATTTTCTTGGAGAACACTTGAATGGGACTGAGGTTCTGAATCATGGGATGCGTTAGGAGAGCGGCGGCCATGCCGAAGCCGGTGGGAGACGCAGGTTGGGGAGCAGTTCCGGGCGCTGTCTGAACAGGAGACCCTGCGGCGGGACGCGCGGTGTTTACGGCTTCCGCCGGTCCGACGTCGGGCGCGGTGCTGACGTCTTCTCCCAGCAAATTCTTGAGGCCTGTCTTCAGATCGCTGGCACGCAGACCTAATGCAGCGGAAATCCATTCGTTAAGCGCAGAAACAAACACACTCACCAGAAAAAAAATAAATGAGAGACCAGCCACAACTTCCAGAACATGCGAATTGAACATACGAGGACTCCTGCAATCCAGCGGGCATTTTGGGAGAGGGCGGCAGCATAAACCGACGGGTATAACGTGTCAACGTGCCGGGAATCAATGTCTGCGAAATGTTCGGAAACCAAGGCGTCGGCCTGCAAAAACGGAGCGATTTTCTCGGCCGCTTCTTTTGAAGTGATAACGGGGGTGTGCCTCGAAGCCGAGTTAGACGTACAGGAGCGCTTGATCGAGGTCGGCGATAATGTCTTCGATGTCTTCGATGCCGACCGAGAGACGCACCAGGCCCTCGGTGATACCGACGCGTTCCTGCGTCTCCTTGGGCATAGAAGCATGGGTCATGAGCGCAGGCAAGGAGATAAGTGTCTCGACGCCGCCGAGGCTTTCCGCCAGGGCGCACAGCTTCACCTGATTGAGGAAGCGGCGTGCCGCATCCAGGGTGCCAAGGTCGAACGACAGCATCGCCCCCGGCCCGCGTTGCTGCTTGCGTGCTATTTCATGCTGCGGGTGTGAAGGAAGGCCCGGGAAATAGACCTTGCGCACCTTGGGATGCGCGTCCAAATGTCGCGCGACTGCTATTCCATTGACGTTGTGCTGTAGCATGCGGACCGCCAGGGTCTTGATGCCGCGCGAAATCAAAAAGCAATCCATCGGTGCAAGGCCCGCACCCGCGGAGCGCTGGATGAAATAGATTTTCTCGGCGTCTTCCGGTCGCGTCAGGACAACGGCACCGCCGGTCGAATCGCTGTGCCCGTTAAGATACTTCGTCATGGAATGCACGACGATATGCGCGCCCAGCTCGATCGGGCGCTGCAAATACGGGCTCAGGAAGGTGTTGTCGACCACCAACGTAACGTTGCGCTCGTTGGCCAGCTTGGACATGGCGGCAATATCGGTCACCTTCATCGTGGGATTTGCCGGCGTTTCGATGTACAGCATCTTGGTGTTCGGCCGGAATGCCGCGATCACCGATTCATGAACTGAAGTGTCTACGAAGCTGAACTCCAGACCGAAATGAACTAGAAGCTGCGTCGAAAGCCGAAACACGCCGCCGTACACTGCTTCGGAGAGCACCACATGGTCCCCGGGCCGCAGCAAGCGGAAAACTGCATCGATGCCCGCCATTCCGGAGGTAAACACGTATGCGCCGACGCCGCCTTCAAGCTTGGTGACCGTCTTCTCGAGAGCTTTGCGGTTTGGATGATTGGTGCGGGCGTAGTCGTAACCGGTAGTCTTGCCCAGCTCAGGAGAGACGTAGGTCGACGTCTGGAAGATGGGCGCGACGATGGCCCCCGTGGTCGGCTCCGGTTCCTGGCCAACGTGAATCGCGTTCGTAGCAAAGCCCATCGATCATCTCCTCTGGCTAGTGCAAAAGCGCTTTCGAAATGTCGGCGTGCCCGCCACAGATCTGAGTGAGACTGCGAGTATGGCCGTCACTTCGACCCGGTGTCTTCCGCCGCTGCCAGCGGCAACTCCGCCCACCATACAGATTCATCAGAACTTACAGGACCGTAGGTGTTGAGTCAAACGTTGGAAGAGATTACTTACGCAAGGGGAACCGGAGCAGCGATTGCGCACTGGACAGCATCTTATTGCACAACACGGAGGTGCTTGACGTTGCCCGCCGTTGTGTAGAGGATGGAAAGGAACCATGAGTCGCATTCTTCGCAGGTCGGCGGTGTGTGTGGGCTTGGCGCTCGCGGCGTCAAGTTCATTGCACTATTTGGCGGTCGCGCAAGACAAACCCGACGCTTCAAGTAAGGGCCAGCCGATTCGCCCGGAGGCTGCCGGCCGAATCACCGTCGAAGTAAAGGGCGGGACAAACGATGTGCCCGTGGAAAACGCCAGCGTGTACGTTAAGTACGTGGAAGAGCACGCGATCAAGAAGGACAAGAAGGTCGAGCTGAACGTGAAGACCAGCCGCGACGGCGTCGCACACATCCCCAACGCGCCGATGGGACGCGCGCTCGTTCAAGTAATTGCCGAAGGATGGAAAACCTACGGACGCTGGTACGACATCACCGATCCCAAGCAAATCATCAAGATCCGACTGGAACGGCCGCCGAAGTGGTACTAAAAGAGGCGAAGCGCGATCAAGAATTCGTCGCCAAGTGATTGATCTCCATCGCGCTGGCTCAATGCATGCGTAAATTCTCCGCGGCGCGGAACTCTTCTACTTGCTCTTCGCATCGCAACGAACCACGAAAGATTCGATTGCACAGAAATGGTGCAAAGCGGTCAAGACGATTGAAGAAAGACAAGTTAGCTGCGACGCGACCCGCGATTTCCACAAGCTTATCAACATATGTGTTGAAATCTTTACAGAACTGAAATATCGTCCACCAACTTCGGCACCACTCGTGCTCAACCCGCGCCGCGGCTCTTTTGCTCCTAAGAAAACAAGGATGTTACAGTGGTTGGCGAGATTTTTTCGATGAGCGACACCTACGACGGGCCGTTTTCTCTGCTAAAAATGCTGGCCGGCAGCATTATTGCCCGCCCACTGCGCAGTTTGCTGAGCGTGATCGCCATTTCCATTCAAGTGATTCTCGTGCTGATGATCGTCGGTCTCACTTCGGGAGTGATTTCCGAATGGGGAAAGCGCGTCGAAGGCGTAGGCGCCGATATCATCGTCCAACCGCCCAACTCTTCTATTTTTTTCGCGTTCTCCAGTGCGGTGATGCAAGAAAGCCTCGGCGAGCAGATCGGCAAACTGGCCGGCGTGGATGAAGTCGCGCCCACCGTCATCCTGACCGACCCCAAGAATCTGATGATGATCTACGGCATTGACTACCAGAAATTCAACGGTCTGAGCCGCGGCTTTCTTTATCGCTCCGGCAGAAAGTTTGAAGCGACCGACGAAGCCATCGCCGACGACATCATAGCCCAGCAGCGTCATCTGAAGGTCGGTGATCAGGTTAACCTGCTGAACCATCCGTTTACGGTCTGCGGAATCGTTGCTCACGGCAAAGGCGCGCGCTTCTTTGTGCCCATCAGAACCGCGCAAGACATCGGCGGCGCCGAAAAGCGGGTCTCGATGTTCTACGTTCGCAGCAAAGGAGATACGGAAGCAACTCGCGCACAGATCTTGCAACTGATCCCGGATAGCAGCGTGCGCTCACTCTCGGAATATGTCTCGCTCATGACTTCCGCCAATTTGCCGCAACTCAAGCCATTTACGCGCACCATGGTGTCGATCGGCATCGTCATCAGCTTCCTGGTCGTGCTGCTCAACATGCACACCATGGTCCTCGAGCGCACCCGCGAAATCGGCATCCTGAAAGCTCTCGGCTTTTCGCGCCTAGCAGTCGTGCGCATGCTCCTCGGCGAGACGCTGATTCTAGCGCTGGCTGGTTCCCTGCTCGGCATCTTGCTCACTTTTCTGACCCAAGCCATCCTCAAAGAGGTCAATCCCGGTTTGACCGTCCTGATCACTCCGGGCTGGCTCCTCGAATCGATGGGCCTGGCATTGGTGGGCGCAGCAGCCGGCGCCGTCTATCCGGCATTGCGCGCAGCGAGTTACGATCCCGTCGTGGCTCTTGCCTACGAGTGAGTTCCCTTTCCTCCAACTGACCGCTCCCCGCGATTGCTCCGGTTAAGTGAATTTGATAGGGTGTGCAGACTGCCCGTCACGGAGAATTCTCTGAATTCAGCAGCCTCGCGAGAAACCAAGAAGGAGCCTCGAATGAAGCGGAACCACGCATTAACGCTCGTAGTGGCGGTGTGTTTATCCGTTGCGGCGCCCGCTCGCGCGCAAATGGGCATGAATCTCTTCAAGAAGCCCAATATCACGGACATTTTCAAACCAGTTGTGGGCAAAGGTGGAGTCTACGAAACGCAGCGCGTAGACAAGAAAGATGATCCCGCTCGCACCATGGAAATGACCATCGTCGCCAAGGAGACTGTCGACGGCCAGGACGCCTTCTGGTTCGAGGTCGCGCACAACGACGAAAAGAAAGGCCAGCCCAGTTACGCCAAGATGCTGGTCACCCGCGACTTCCAGTTTCACAAAATGGTGTTTCAACAGCCCGGCCAGCAAGCTATGGAAATGCCGTTTCACCCGGGCGCCAGCGACAAGGCCAAGCAGCACCGCGAAGAAGAACTCGAAAAATGGCACCAGATCGGCACCGAAACAATCACTGTCCCCGCAGGAACCTTCAGTTGCGCGCACTGGCAGAAAGATGACGGCAAGGGCGACGTCTGGGTCTCTGACAAAATCTCACCATTCGGCATGGTCAAGATGGTCAATGAGCGCGAGACCATGACCCTAACCAAAGTCATCAGCGACGCCAAAGACCACATCACCGGCCCGGTCAAGACCTTCGATCCACAGGCGATGCGCCAGCAGATGATGGACAAATATCAAAAACCCCAGAATCAGTAGTCAGCACAGGAATGCTTTTGTGGAACGTACGTCGCGGGCGAGGCGACTCGACTTCACCCGTTTCTCCTTCCGCTGTCTGCCCAACCAGGCAATTTGGTTTGCTTTTCCACTATGATTTGAAGTGAAATGCGGTTTGCAACAGCGGAGGCTCAATTGTCCTTGCCCATGGAGAAGCACAATCTGGCGACGATCGTCGAGCGTCGCGATCTAGCCGAAGACTTGTGGCTGATTCGCGTCGACCCTGGCGGGCCATTCAAGTTTGTCGCCGGCCAATACGCCACGCTCGGCATCGAGCATGAAGGCAAGCGCATCGAACGTGCCTACTCCATCGTTTCCTCTCCGTACGAAGACACTCTGGAGTTTTTCATCGAACTCGTCCCGCAAGGTGAGCTAACGCCGAGGCTCTATCCGCTCAGAGTCGGCGATACCATGCACTGCCGCAAAATCCCCAAGGGCCGTTTCACCCTGGACCTCAAAAGCGGCCGCACCAATCATTTTCTGTTAGCCACGGTCACCGGCATCGCGCCCTTCGTCTCCTATGTCCGCACCATTTACAAAGACTGGAAGAACGGCGCCAACAGCATGCCCGGCCCACACAAACTCTTTTGCCTGCAAGGTGGCAGCCGCTCTTGGGAATTCGGCTATCGCGACGAATTGGAAAAATTCGCCGCCGAGTGCCCGTGGTTTAAATTCGCCACCACCATCAGCCGCCCGTGGGAAGACCCCGCCTGGGGCGGCGAAACCGGCCGCGTAGATGATCTCGTCCGCAAATACACTGATCAATGGGGCCTAAAGCCTGCCGATACCACCGCGTACCTATGCGGCCATCCCAACATGTGCGAAAACGGCCAAGGCATTCTCAAGCGCGCCGGCTGGCAGAAAGGGTCCATGTTCGAAGAGTTGTATTTCCAGCCAGCCAAGGAAGCGTAGCAAGCGTCGTGTCGGGTCCGCTCTGAGGCGGGCCTTCGGTCGACCCTACGCCCTGGCCGTACTCGGCACGCCGACGCGACTACGCCTGCGATCCTTCCACCAAGTCCGCACCAACGAGAGCCCCAGCATCGCCAGAAAAATAATCAGTAGTCCCACAGACGCCTGCGTAACACTGCACTGTCGTTTCGGCAAAATCGAAAGGCCGCCATATACAAAATCAATATGCACCCAATAAACCAGCAGCGAAGTCTTCCCTAGCTGCACCAAGGGACTAAAAATCCTGCTCGGCAATCCCCACCAGCACCAGAAATACGCCAGGCCCAAGATCACCAGCAGAATCCCGCAACGCATCAAAAGGAAACTCGGCGCCGAATGCCAGTAGTCGTACACCGCGTAAAGCCGAAACGGCCAGGCATCCAACCCGAACGATAGCCCGCATACGGCAACACCCGCGACGCCGACGCCAAAGAACGTCAACGCTTCACGCCATCGCGCTGTCTGCGTAAAAAGAAAAAATCCCACTGCCAGCCCCGCAAAGGCAAACGCACTCCACGGAAACAGCGGAAACAACCACGGCTGCGGCGTGCCGTAAATGTGTACGCCATTGATGTAAGACTCGATCGGCCAACGTAAGAAACTCGGCCGCCACGTCGTCCACAAAGGCGGCGTAAGCGTCGAAATCGCCGCGGCAACAGCAATTCCGCCAGCCATCCCAGTGTTGCGCTCCCGGCGAACCATTTCCGCCGAATCTTTCAGTGGCCCCGTCGCACCCGCCGTCACCCAGCACACCACACCCATCAGCATCATGGATATGCCAAGAATGTTCAGCACATCCACGCGCAACAAATCCGTCCAGGGAGCCGTCCGAAATCCCAGCACAAACTCCTGCACGCGAAACAGCACACCCAGCGCAAATACTTCGGCTCCGCGCAGAATGGTCTGCCGCGCAATCGCATTCCGCCCAATTCCCTTTTCGCGCTGCCGTTCCGTGACCAGCGCCACGGAAATGCCCGCCAGGAAAATGAATAGCGGCGCCGGTAACGTTCCGGCCAACTGCGACCACGCAAACACTGCCGACTTCCGCGCCTCTGGACTCAGCCACGAGTCATAGCAGTGCGTCTGAAACATCAGCACACATGCCAGCCCGCGCATCCAGTCGATGTGTTCCAACCGTGTGCTGCTGTGTTTTGGCTCCGCCATCTCGCTACGCTACAATCTTCCTCTTCATTCGCGAATCGAACTCTTGCCCGCTACACGACAACTCGGCATTCTTCCCATGCTCGGCGTGTGGGCCGCGTCCTGCTTCCTCGGTGCGCTTTACGCTTCGTGGCTCGGCTACGGCGGCCGCGCCTTTGCATCAACACTCACAACCTTCGCATGTCTTCTGCTGGTGATGCTGCTGTTTGCCGCTCGCGGCTTCTCCGAAAAACTTGCCGCCAGCTATCCCACCGCCGCAGGTCATCTCATCGCCGCCGCGGCATTCCTTGCATACCTGATTTACTCCCTTGGAACAAATACTTTCTCCATCGCCAGAATCGGCGTTGTCGCGCTCTTCGTTTTCGTACCGCTTGCTCTCGCCGCTTCGGGCGAGAGGCCGCCGCCGGGCACATTGCAGGATTTCCTCACGCTCACCGGCGTCTGGGCCGCCGTCAAATTCACGCCGTCGCACTGGCTCTGGCCCTATCCCGGCGGCCGCCTGGCCTACGTCCTCACGATTCTCCTCGCTCTAAATCTGGCGCTCGCAGTCTTCATGCTCCTTCGCCGCGTCAACGGCATCGGTTACAACATCGGCTGGGGCCATCACTGGGGATTTTTCATTCTCGCCAGCTTCGTGGCCTTCGCCGTCATCGCGATTCCCCTCGGCGAAGCCTTGCACTTCATTTCTTTCGCGCCACGCTGGTACGACTGGAAAGCGCTTCCTCTCACCGGTCTGGCCATTTTTCTTTTCACCGCTTGGCCGGAAGAGTTCCTGTTTCGCGGCTTGCTGCAGAATATGCTGTCGCGCGCCTCGAAAAGCGATTTGGCCGGCTGGTGGACGGCTTCGCTCCTTTTCGGGCTGTCCCACATTACCAATGGAGGATTCCCGAACTGGCGGTACGTCATCCTCGCGTCTATCGCCGGCTTTTTCTACGGCTGGACTTGGCGCAAAACAAATTCGATCTTCGCGCCCGCCATCGTCCATGCGTTAGTCGACACTATCTGGCATTTCCTCTTCCGCACCATTTGACCATCGCTCTCACACCCGAGTTTCTGCGTTCTCCAAGACATAAATCCGCCCAAGCGTCACGCGCAGCGGTTAACTCATCCCATCCACTGTGCCGATTGTGAGAAACAATCTACGCTCGCGGTCGTCAGATTGAAGTAATCTCTCGGGAACGTTAGCGTGGTTGCTTGCGTACCTATCGTCAAAGGAGAGCCCGTGGAGACGTTCCGCAAAGACGTGTTGTACGCCCTGCGCATGATGCGCAACAACCTCGGCTTCACCACCGCCGCGGTGCTCTGCCTGATGCTCGGCATCGGCGCCACCACTGGCATCTTCACCGTGGTCAACGCCGTCCTCCTTCAACCCCTTCCCTATCAGCGTCCCGAGCAGCTCATCCGGGTTTACACCGAGTTCCCCACGTTCCCCAACGGCGGGCTGCATCGCTTCTGGACCTCCGGCCCCGAATTTCTCGACCTGCGGCGGGACACCCACTCTTGGGCCACGCTCGACGCCTGGATCACCGGCGGCGCCAATCTCGCCGGAAAAACGCAGCCCGTCCGCGTCACCGCCGCTTACGTCAGCGGCGGCATTATGGAATCACTCGGCGTCACGCCGCTCAAAGGCCGGCTCATCTCGCAAGCCGATGACGCTCCTGGCATCACACCTGTAGCGGACATTTCTTATGGCACCTGGCAAAGCGTTTTCGGCGGCGATCCCGCCGTCATCGGCCGCGAAACCCTGCTCGACGGCCTGAAGTGCACCATCATCGGCGTCATGCCCAAGGGCTTTCAGTTTCCTCCGGGCGAACAGGAACCTGCGCAGCTCTGGTCCGCGCTACAACTCGATCCCGCAAAACCCGGCAACCGCGGCGGCCACAATTATTATCTGCTTGGCAGGCTCAAGCCCGGCGTCACTCCCGCGCAAGCCCAAGGCGAACTCGCCGCCCTCGTGCAGTCCTATGGCGAGCACCGCGTACCCAAAACGCACAGCTTCGATCCCAAGAATCACACTATCGTCAGTTTCCCGCTGCAAGCCGAAGTCGTTTCCAGCGTTCGGCCGGCCCTGCTCATGCTCCTCGGCGCCGTCGCCTTCGTGCTCCTAATCGCCACCGTCAACGTCGCCAATCTGCTCCTCGCTCGCGCCGAAGCGCGCCGCCGCGAAATCGCTATTCGCGGGGCGCTCGGCGCAGGTTTGCCGCGTCTGGCTCGTCAATTCATCACCGAAGGCGTCCTGCTCGCCATGTTCGGCGCCATCCTCGGCCTTGCGCTCTCCTACGCAGGCATTCGCCTCGTCCAACTCACCAACGCAGGCGGCATTCCCCGCGCCGATGAAATTGCCGTCGATTGGCGCGTCCTGGTCTTCACACTCGTAACCAGCCTGGTTACCGGCGTACTCTTCGGCCTCGCTCCTATAGCTCCTCTAGTCCTCAGCGGCATCTCCAATTCGCTCAAGGACACGGCGGGCAGCACCACCGGGTCCGGAGCAGCCCAAGTGTTTCGCCGCGCGCTCGTGATCGGCGAACTAGCGATGGCGCTCGTGCTACTTATCGGCTGCGGCTTGATGTTGCGCGCCTTCTGGAAACTCCAGGAAGTTCACACCGGCCTGCAAGCCGACAACGTGATCACCATGCAAGTGTCGCTCCCGAGCGGAACCTATACGGACAACGCCAAGCTCACCAGTTTCTGGAACCGTCTCGAAGAACGCCTACATCACCTCGCTGGCGCGCAGGACGCCACCATCGTCTCCGGCCTCGCTCCGATCCGTCCGCCCAATATGAATGACACGGAAATCGAAGGCTTCGTCCCCACCAAAGACGGCCCCATCCAAAACATCGACTTCTGGCAGTCTGTCGGCAAAAGCTATTTCGAAATCATGGGCATCCGGCTGATGGACGGTCGCCTTTTCGACGACCGCGACGTGCAAGGCGGGCCCGAAGTGGTCATCGTCAACAAAACCATGGCCATGACCTTCTGGCCCAAACAAAATCCTATTGGCCGGCGCATTCGCACCGGCAACTCCGGCACCAACTGGCAGACCATCGTCGGCGTGGTCGACGACGTGAAAAACGCCGGCCTCGACCGCCCCGCCGGCACCGAACTGTATCTGCCGCAAGCGCAACCGTCTGGCCAAGGCAACTCCAGCATGTACGTGGTCGCAAGAGCTCGCGGAGGCGATCCCCGCTTGCTCGTCGGCGCGGTGCGCGAGCAACTTGGCGAGTTGGATGCATCCGTGCCACTCGCCCAAGTGCGCCTGATGGACGATGTCCTCTCGATTGCCCAAGCTCGACCGCGCTTTCTCACAATGCTGCTCACGCTGTTCTCCATCGTCGCGCTGGCAATTGCCACCGTGGGCATCTACGGCGTGGTCTCCTATGCCGTTGCTCGCCGCACCAAAGAGTTCGGCCTCCGAATGGTCATGGGCGCGCAAACCGGCGACGTTCTCGGTTTGGTGATGAAGCAAGGCGCCGCCATGGTCGCCATCGGTCTGGCGGCGGGCCTGATCACCGCCTTCGCGCTGACACGCCTCATGGCCAGCTTGCTTTTCGGCGTAGCGCCAACCGACTTGCCTACTTTCATTGGCGTTACCGTGCTTCTGGCCGCGGTGGCGCTCGCTGCCTGCTATGTTCCGGCGCGCCGCGCCACCCAAGTCGACCCAATCCGTACGCTCCGCTACGAATAGTCTGCAAAGTAGGGCCGGCCTTGCCCCGCCCCTGCAACGCAAGCAAACCATACCTGTGCCGAGCCCCCATCGCCCAAGGCAAACCTCTCCCGACGAGTAACCCAACTCCCCTCCGTGCATCGAAGGAGCTATAGTCAGCACTGCGGATCCGCAGTTTGCCCGCGGTCGTGCTGATTTTTTCCACCCGCCCACAGCAACCAGGAGATCAAGCCCATGAAGTCCATGACCGTCGAACAAGCCGAATTCTTGTTGCACGATGTCTTGTTGGGAACGCTGAAAAACGAGCATCGCACCACCAGAGCGGTGATCGAAGCCATTCCGCTCGGCAAAAGCGAGTACCGGCCCGACGACATTGCCATGACCGCGATCGGACTCTCCTGGCACATCATCGTCGCGGAAATGCGCTTCATGAAGACGGTGCTCACCGGTGCATTCGATACAACTCCGCGGCCACGCCCGGAAAACATCAAAACTTCCGCTGACGTTGCCGTGTTCTACGGCACTGAGTTCCAGAAAAACTTCGACAAGCTGACGCAAGCCCGAGGCGCGTCGCTGATCAAGAACGTCGATTTTCGCGGCTTGTTCCAATTCCCCGCCGTGGTGTTCCTGCAAGTCGGCATGAACCATTCGATCCATCACCGTGGCCAGCTTTCCACGTACTTGCGCCCCATGGGCGCCAAAGTCCCATCGATCTACGGCGAAAGCTACGACGACGCCCAAGCTCGCAAAGCCGCAGGCGGCTAGTCCGAAGGACCTGTCGGCACCTCGAATCGCTGGACGGTTTCGCACTCACTTTTCAACCGCCCGATTTGCGGTGGTGCACGCGGATGTAGAAGTGGCCGATGGAGCCGTAGAAGAGAAACTCGAAATCAAGATGCGGCACGGCAGGAATCCACTCCTCGAAGGCACGCTGCTCGCCAAAACCGCGGACATGGGGCCAATCGTCGAAGACCAGGATGGCGCCGTCCGTTAGCCGGTTGCTTAGGTAGCGCAGACAATCGAGCGCTGGCTCGTAGATGTCGCAATCGATGCGGGCGTAGCAAAAGGATCCCGCGAGTTGCGCTTCCGGGCCGCGCAGGCTTTTCTCGAAGAAGCCTTGCACCAGCTTGATGCGCGGGCGCTCGGCGGCCTGCACGTTTCGCGAGACCTGCTCGATGCTACAGGCGTACTGCCCTTTCTTCCAAAACGCCGCGTCATGCTCGGGATGTGGCTGGGAAAGGCCCTCAAAGCTGTCGAAGCCATAGATGCGGCGGGCCATGCCGAGTTGTTCCGTGACTTTCCAGAGATAGCCGATCCACCAACCCTGAAAAATGCCGAACTCTGCGATGTCGCCGGGAACTTGCTTGGCGTGGAGATCCTTCAGGAGTTCCACGGCGTACTCACATTCAACCTGCACTAACGCGTTGTGCGAGCGCAATCCCCAAGGTGAGTCTTCCGCCCAACTCGTGGCGATTCGCGCGTTAGGGACGGGTATGCGCTCGCGGAAGACCGACTCAAACCAATCGTCATAGCAACGGCCGGGAGCAGCCTGCTGCACAGCCGCAAAACCGGTGCGGACGGCGACGCAATCGGGTTCGTGTGTGCTGGCGGGAGCGGCGGAAGCTGGTGCAGGTGCGAGTTCCGCTGCCCGAAGCGCCCGAGACTGGGATCGAGTGAGCATCCTTTCGACTTCGGCTCGATTCTCCGGGGACGCGGAAGTCAGAGCGCGGTGTAGGAACGGAATGGCATCGGCGTAGCGCTCCTGGAGGTAGAGAACGGCTCCTAGATTGTTGGCCGAGGTCTGGTGACTGGGGTCGAGAACCAGGGCGCGGCGGAGGGCGAGTTCGGCATCTTGCGTGTGCCCGAGGCTGATTTGCACAGCGGCCCAATCGTTCCAGAGCTCGGCGGATTCGCTTTCCGAGAGTGCTTCGGACAGCAGCGTCGAGGCGTCCGCGAATTTTCCTTGAGCGAAAAGTTCGGCGGTGCGGCGTTGCAGGTCGAGTTCGAGACGAGGCGAAGTCATACGGGAGAATGGCTCCTGAAACGCAGGGAGTTTTCGTGCACGCAAGGGCGCAGCGGGAACGGGGAGCACGTAGTCCGCCAGCCGGGGGCGGCGTCGCATTAGAAAGCTCCCATGACCGGAGATCAGTGCTCGGGCGGCCAACGAGTGCTAGTCGAAATGCATTCTGGCCACTTGCAGTATTTTGCGTCTTAGGATAATTACGGCTATTAATGAAGGAGAGTGTTGTCCTGCCATGACTGCCAAGCGAATAGCCCGGTGCAAGTGCCGGCACCCCAAAAGCATCCACCGCCGCATGTATGGGTCGAACTACCGGAAGAAGACGCTACCGCAGCCCTGCAATTATCCTGATTGCAAGTGCAAACAGTACGCTCCGGAGAAGGGATAATCGGCATACAAGCCCGAATCGGGTGGCCAGGAGCCGGAATAACGCCTGCGCGTTCCACAATGGAACGCTTCCACAGAAGGCTGAGGACATTGTTAGCGGTGGTCCGCCAGGATTGGAGACTGAGCCTGTGGACGACGATTTGCAACGCGGCGAAGCTCACGAAGAAGGCTCGGTGCTGCAGGCGCGACTAAGGGAGGCGGAAGGGGCGGCGAAGGCCGAAGACGCAGGTGCCGCCTGTGAGGATGGCTACCGTGACTTTCGACAGTGGAGAAATGACCAGTGATGATCCAGGCAAGATAGGGCGGTCGGCGGATTTAGCATCGCAGCGCTGACCGATTCCGGGAAGAGCGACTGGAGAAGGGCGACCGTCTAGGTAAACGACGAAGGCAGAGTGTCCCGGACCATGCTTCGCAGCGAACTAAG
>Ga0137403_10002355_pt1 | contig 23216 bp, 15 predicted proteins | sample CZOMad2_1_16fung_FD_122057 | JGI IMG/M metagenome (GOLD analysis project Ga0137403, IMG submission 122057) | Vadose zone soil fungal communities from Angelo Coast Range Reserve, California, USA - CZOMad2_1_16fungal (Hybrid Assembly) | ecosystem: Environmental > Terrestrial > Soil > Vadose zone...
CAACTCGACCCAGTTCGAAAAGGATCTCGTAGACCCTCGAACGAAGAAACGCGTGGATGACGACATGGCGGAGGCGGGGTCCCTCGGACTCACCGGCACACCGGCTTTTTTCGTCAACGGCCACTACCTAAATGGGGCCCAGCCGTTCGAGGGATTCGCCAAGATTATCAACGCCGAACTGCAACGCCTCAACCTTCCGATTCCGCCCGCCGCTGCTGCTACGCCGTAGATGAATCTTATCCGCTAACCAAATTTCAGATGAACGTATCCAACGGCGGCAAGGTCGCACAAGACGACCTTGCCGTGCTCCTGGTTTAGGCCCCACTCACTCGGGCCCAACGCTTCAACTACATTCCAACCAGCCGAATGCAATCAAGGTCCGAACCGCTGTTCATACTCACCTGAGGTGATGAAGGCCTTGACCATCTCTGCGTTCACGAAGTTGCCATTGAACTGATTGAGCTTGCCAAGCCAGAAGTTGTAGCCCGCAAAGTCCCGCCCAATTTCTGGCGGATCATCCGGGTTACGTCGCAGGTAACCGAAGTATTGCATCAAGACGAAAGCCTTATTGACCTCGCGATCCGAGAATACAGAGTTTTCAGCCACCTGGCGCACCGCTGAGGCGCGGCCGGCCGTGGTGTTGGCGAATTGGCTGACCAGAGTGTCGCGCTGCGCTTGCGTAAGCGCGCCACCGGTATTGCCGTTAAGCTTATCGACGAAGCTGGCCGCGGTCATCACCGTTGGGTATTGCGCCAGAAAATCCGGACGCTGTACCCATCCCACGAAGAACGCTTGCTTGTTGGTTTCGATCTGTTGCTGCCAGTTGCCCACATTGACGATTACGTTGCGACCTAAACGCTGCGTATCGGTCATCAACTGTTGGAACGTGATCGGTACGGGCTTGCCCGGCAGGTCACCAAACGAAGCCTTGTAAGTACGATAAACAAGGTAACCGGTTTCCTTGAACTCAATCGAGAGGAAGAACGCTCCCGAGGTGTTATCGCGCCGGGCTCGCCGGCAATCCTGATCTGAACCGCAACTCTCGATCTGGTTGATCCAGAAGGCCAGGCCGTCAGGATCCGGATCACGGTTTAGGAAATCGGCATAGTGTTGGGACACAAAAAACGCCGACGCATCAGCCGCACTTCCAGTCGGTGAAGTGGTGAACGTGGCCGACACGTTCCACGCGGGATTACTGAACGAGCGATCGACCGGGGTAAACGTTAGGCCTGACTTTTGCGGCGTTACGGTATGTGTGCCCGTCGTCGAGATGAAGTTGAAGACGTACTTGCCCTGGGAGTCGGTCAGGGCTGCGGCGGACTCCTTGCCGCTTAGCGTAAGCGTCACACCGGCGATTCCATTCCCTGCAATATCGACAACGCGGCCGCTAATCTGGACAGACGTTCGCGGTTCGTCGTCGTTCATGATGCCATTCCCGTCGCGATCTGCGCCGAATAGCGTGCCTTCTCCCGGCGGCACACCCATGAAGGTCAACTCTGCACCCGCAGTCACTCCATTGATCAGCGTCTGAGCAGTGACCGGAGCTTCAGAGAGGCCATCCGGCTGGAACAAGCCGTTGGACAGCCGCAGGAAGCTGCGCGGGACGCCGCCATAGATCCCTCTCGCGACGAGGTCGCAGTTGCCGGCCTGCGCCTCCGGGATCAGGACGTTGTTGATGCGGCTTGTCACGGCGGAAGACGATTTATTGGTGGCGTCCACGGTGACCATCAAGCCGACCGCCGGCGCTGTGCCGGTGTCAAACTTCAATAACATTTCCCCAATCTCGTTTCGCCAAAGGTCGGCGGTCGAATCACTTCCCGCTTGACCAAAATTAAACTGTGGCGCTTTCTGAAAGTTGAAGAGAGTGTCAAACGAACCGTCATGCGAAAAACCGAAGCCGCTGATCTGTTCACCCGGCAACTTGCTCATTCCGACCTTTTGGTAGATTCCGCGGAATGGAGCTACCTTCACTGACTGCGACTCCTGAAGATTCGCCAACGGAATAATCTTATTGTCTGACCCGACCTTGAAGTTGGTTACCAAATGGCAATCGCTGCAATTGATCGTCCCACTTGGCCCAGCAGGACCGAATAGTTTGTTAGTACTAAAGAAACTGAAGCCGCCGCTCAGTTGTTCATTTAGAGTTCGCCGCTGCGGATGGTTCGGGTTCGGCGGGTAAAAGAGCGATTGCACAAAAGCCTTGAACGAGCTCATCTCTGCGTCGCTCAGCAGGCGCGGACCTCCCAGTAGCGACATGAAGGCGCCGTTGAAGTTCTCAAGTCCAACGCGGTCACCTCGCCAGTGAAGGGGCTCATTGCCGATGATGCCCCGCAGACTCTGCGTCATCATGGGTCCCTTCATCGGGTGCAGTGAATCAGAGCTGTTGGTACTGGGCGGCAGGAAGGTGGACACGGGCGCAGGATCTCCCAGCGGGTTGCCGAGGTCCCAAACCATTCCGTCTCGGTGACCGCTCAAGTGGCAACTCGCGCACGACACGGTGCCATGGGACGAGAAACTGGTCGCGTCATAAAGGAAGCGACGCCCGTCGCGAACCGCCGCAGGCTCCGGGTTGAAGCCGATTCCGAGTTGCGACAATTGCGTCTTTGATATCGTGTCCACAACGCTAATAGTCTGGTCGAAACGGTTGAGAACATAGAGTCGTTGTCGGGCTTCATCAATCGCGAGGCCCGTTGGTCCCTGACCCACGCCAATGCGCGTGGTCACCACACCTGCCGAGGTCAGCACGCCGACGCGTGCGGAGCTGGTCGCTGCCACATAGACGGTGCCGTCAGACTGACGCACGATATCCGCGGGCAAGGCCAAGCTCAATGCGCGTTCGGACACGGAGCCGGCCGGATTGCTGAAGTCAACATGAGAGTTCAGATCGGAGGTGCTCATTAGTACGGGCGTCGCAGGGTTGGACACGTTGAGCACAGAGACGCGGCTCGCCTGAAATTTTCCACTCAGGTTCGGTTCAAAACGCACCTGGTTGATGTCGTCGAGATTAGCGACGAGCAACTGTGTTGCTGACGGATCGAAGGCCATGTTGCCGATGTGTGTACCTATGCCGCGAGCCCGGGCGGTGATGGCTGACGACGTGGTGTCAATCTGAACAACGTCAACATCGGCCAGCGTGTAGGGGATCTGCGCGGTCCAGGATTTGTTGGTCTCGTCTCTCCAATTCGAGCCGTCCCATTTTACGATCAGGCCCGTGTTGGGTGGTGCCGGCAGGCCCGGTCTAACCGCTGGGTTTGGCGGGGGCAGTCCCCCATTGGCGCCGACGATGGGTTCCGGCACGATGGTCGTTTGATTGCCCGACTCGAATACCGAGACGAACACGCGCGAGCCGTCAGCATTGCGCGCGAGCGCGCGCGGTTGCTTGGCGAAGTTTTCAATAATCACCGGACTCGCCAGGGTGTTGTTGGCATCGAATATCTTGACGGCGCCGGCCGCACCGGTTATCTGAATCTGTGACGCCGTCGTCCGCCCTCCGCCCGAAACACAAACGAAGGCCTTGCTGTTACCGCTTCCGGCGAAGATCACATCGGTCGGCTCGTCACCCACATCTATGGTGCGCACGACGTTGCCGGTTGTCAGATCAAGGATGCTCACCGAGTCTGAGAGCCAGTTGACGACCCAGGCCTCGCGGTTGTTACGGGCGGCGACGCTGACGGGTTCCAACCCAACTGGAATCTCGGCCGTGAGTACCGGCGAGCCCGATCCCAACTGGAAAACTGAAAGCGTAGCGTTCGGGGTGTTGACCGCGAGCAGTCGAGTGCCGTCAGGCGTCAACGCCAGCGGATGAATCTGCGGGGCTTCAAAGTTTCGGAACGATGCAGGTGGTCCCTGGGCGAACCCAACTCGGGTCCAGCTACTCCCAACGAGCCAAACGCAGATCAGCGAGAAAACGACGACCGTAGGCAGCAGCGATCGGCGATACGGGAGAGAGTCGGAAAATGGAGACATACATACTCCTTGCAAAATCCGCCCCTGGGGCATGGGATGAAAAGAATATGAGGCGCTGTGCGATAAGCGAAGCCAGCTAGACTAGAAGATTCAACGGACAACCGAGCAGGTTCATGTTAACTACGCTGGCAAGAACACTGCGCTTCAATTCCGACGGCGCGTCGGTCACATCATTCGAGGAGGTCGACGCGTAAAATTCAACGGCCCTCCTGCTCGGTCTCAATCTATCATCGGGAATATACACCAGGGACGGGCCCAATGTCTCGGTTTTTGTGTCAATCAGTCAACGTTTCTTCGATTTTCGATCTCCGCTGTGTTCGGACGCTCACAGTGATCCGAGGCTCCGGTGGATCGCGTTCACGCCCCGTATAACTCGTCGATCAGCTTGCCGTATCTGGCGTCGATGACGTTGCGTTTCACTTTCAGGGTTGGTGTTAATTCCCCGCTATCAATCGAAAACTCCTCCGGCAATAAAGCCACGCGACGGACGCGCTCGTAATCGGCGAGGTGTGCGGTAATCATCGTCACGTCTCGCTGCACCATTTTGATCGCGCTGGTTTGCTGGCTTAACTCGGCATGGGTCGTCGCCACTGCCTCGCCGGCCGCTCGCAGGGAACTCTTGAGCGCTTCCCAATCAGGCACAATCAAAGCGACGGGATATTTGCGGCTGGCGCCGACAACGACGACCTGGTTGACGAACTCGCTCTGCTTCAAAAGACTTTCGATCAGTTGTGGCGCGATGTACTTGCCGTTCGATAGCTTGAAAAGATCTTTCTTTCGATCGGTCAGAAACAAGTGGCCGGCGTCATCGACATAACCGACGTCGCCGGTGGCAAACCAGCCGTCCTTCATCACCGCCTGCGTTGATTCCGGGTGACCATGATAGCCGCGCATCACGTTCGGCCCGCGAATCAACATCTCGCCGTCTTCGGCGATGACCACTTCGATTCCGGTGAATGGCTTGCCGATCGAACCCACCTTGTTATCGTCAGGCCGATTGGCCGAAACGACGCAGGTTTCGGTCATGCCATAGCCCTGCAAAATATTAATGCCCGCGCCCAGAAACGAATACGAAAGCGTGGGTGAGAGCGGCGCGCCGCCGGAAACAAAATAGCGCAAGCGGCCACCGATGCCCGCGCGCCATTTGGTAAACACCAGCCGATCCGCAACCGCGTGGCGCAGCTGAAGAGTCAACGGAATGCGTTGTCCCTTGTCTTTCAATTCGGCGTAGCGCCGCCCGATCACAAGAGCGCGCGCGAAGATCTTGCTTTTATAGCCGCCCGCCGACATGCCTTTTTTGATGATGCGGTGATAGACCTTTTCGAACAGCCGCGGCACCGCGGTCATAATCGTTGGCTGCACTTCCCGCAGATATTCGGCCACCTGATCGATGGACGCCGCATAGTTAACCGAGACACCCATGTAACAGAAGACATAAAAAACCGTGCGCTCGAAAATGTGCGACAGCGGCAAGACCGAAAGCGAAACGTCCGTGGGATAAATCGGCAGCCCGTCGGTAATCCCCAGTACGTCGGAAATGAAATTGTCGTGGGTGAGCATGACGCCCTTGGGTTCGCCGGTCGTGCCGGAGGTGTAGATGATCGTAGCCAGATCGTCACCGCGGCCGCGTGCCAGTAAGCTGTCAAAAGCTTCAGGGTCATCAAGCTCGATCGCCGCGCCCCGGGCCTCAACGCTCTCGAGGGGGGTAGCTCGGTCAAGGCCATCGGCTGCTTTCGGATCGAATACGACGACGTGGTCAAGCTGCTGCACGCCTTCAAATCCTTTACGCGCGTGCTTCAGGATCCGGCCGCCCGAAATCATCAAGGCGCGCGTGCCTGAATCTTCCAGGATGAACTGAATCTGATCGATCGATTGGGTCGTGTAAATTGGAACGGTGACGGCGCCGACGCTGAGGATGGCAAGATCCGCGATCGACCATTCCGGCCGATTCTCAGAAATCAACGCGATGCGATCCTGTGGCTGAATGCCCAGGTCAGCCAGGCCAAGCGCGATGTGCCGGACCCGCCGCACAAACTCCGCCGCCGAGATTCTTACCCACTCCCCTTCGCGCCGCTCGCTGACCGCATCAGGCTTGTCGTGGCGGGCGATGGCTTGCAGGCAGAGTCCCGCTAAAGTTGACGGGATGCTTGATTCCTCTTGGCCGGGTGAGACCTTGGCGGCTGCTGCCGAAGACACTTGAAAACGATCTCCTTCGATGGGCCAGGGCTATAGTTTAAGTTACCAGATCGGGGAAAAGCAGCCCACAGACTACATCCTCCCACTGGAAAGATACAACCAAACGCGCGCGGCTTTCACAGGAAACAAGCGGATATTCAGGGTGTTTCGGGCTCGGCGTGCGCTGAGGTGGGCGGGTCCGCGCGTTCGTGTTCATCAATCTGTGGCTGAGAGCGCCGCCGCCGGCGTTGCCGCGTCCCCTGGTCGACGCGCCGATCCTGGGTGGCCAGCGCGGCCAAAATCAAAAACAGCAAAGCGTTCGCGGTGGTGTGCAAGGTAAAGTCGAAAAAGCTGTGAATGAGCACCGCAAAACAACCGGCCAGCGCTCCCGTCGCCACGCCGCGCCGGAACTTGTCATCCGTCTCGCGGCGCGCGAAACCCTTTCCAAAAAGAATCACCAGGAAAGCGAGCCCCACGATGCCGCCCACAATGCCGCCGTCGGCGAGCGTCTGCAGATAATCGTTATGTGCCTGCTCGAGACGGTAGAACCCGTTGCGCGAGTCGTAACGTGTATAGATCACGCTGAAGGAACCCAGGCCGGATCCGACTATCGGGTAAGCCTTGATCACGTCAAGCGTCACAGCCCAAAAATGCGCACGCCCCGTGGTTGGATCGGCGGCATTGGGTGTGCCGACCAAACGACTCAACGCATCCGAGCCGCCAACTGCGATCGCCCCTCCAATCAAAACTGCGATCAGCCCAAAAGCCAGGCCGGCGCGCAACAGCGCTGAACGTACACGTTGAGCGCGCGGCAGGCGTTCGCCACGTGCAACTCCGGGGCCGGCGACGACCACCAGAAATAAGATCTCAGCAGACAAACTGATAATTCCGCCCCGCGAACTTGTCATAATCAACGCCACGCCCATCATCACCGCTGCGAACGCGTAAATCGGACGCTTGTAACTTTCGATCGCTCCCGAGAACAGCAAGCCCAGGGGCAGAGCGATCGCCAACTCCATATAGCCGGCAAAGTGGTGGCGATTGATGAACGGCCCAAACGCCGTGCTCTGGGCCAACTGGCGGAACCAGTACACCCGGGTGCCGTCGCTGGTGAACGATTGGGTGAGACCGAACATCGCCAACAGGAACCCGAAGATCGTGATGGTCCTGACAATCGTCCGCAGCCGCCGCGGCGTGTCGGTGAAAATCAAAGTTGCGGCAAAATAAATGAGCAGGGCGGTGATCTGCACCAGAACCAAACGGGTCGCATAAGGATCAAGCGACAAAGCGCGAACGGGTGATAGCGGCAAACCGGCATTGTCAGCCGCACGCAGCGGCAACAGTTGAATCAAACCGAGCGCAACCATTCCCAGCAGGGGCCACTGTAATGCATTGCGACTGAGTTGCGCCGAGCGCAGCACCAGACCGTCAACACTCCAGAGACAAACTATGCCGGCAGCGCTCAACGCAAAGGTCGCGAGCGCCCAGTAGTGCACCGTGCCGTAAGCCAGGGTGGATAGCACAACCGCGACACAGATCATTAGAAAGGCCAGCCGGCTGGCGAGCGTGTGCCGGCGTTTTGTTTGCGCGGAGGTCCCGGGCCTAACGTTTGACGGTGCCGGTGTCTCTGCGCGGAGAGCCGGGACCCCCGAGGCGTTGAAGGTTGAAGTCGTCATACCACACAGAACCAAAGATTGGACAGATCTCTGTCTCGCTACAAGCAGCGCGACTGAGTCTGATGGTTATACCATCATGCTTGGGATTGGTCGTGAAATCGAACGTAACGCGGGCCCAGTCATTCGTTCCGGTTGGCAATGGCTTCGAGGTGGCCAGGACCTGGCCATCCACGGCGTCAACAATAGTCAGAATCGGCGTGCTGGCGGTTTCCAGGCCTTCAGTGCGCGCATAACACTCAAATCGATACTGAGCCCCCGGCTCGACTGCAATCGTCTGCGATACCTCGATATTATTGAGCGCCGACCGCGCCTTGAAAACTATTCGCAAACTTCCGTGACCGCTATGAGCATTGGTATCGCTGGTAATCTGCGCCGCCGGCCGGGAATTGATCACCCAGCCAAAGGTGTCGGCATTCGACTTTGGCAGCGGACTCTCGAATCCTCCATTCCAGATTTGCTCGGGAAAGAATAGATTCTGGTCCGCCTGGACTTCGTGCATGACGCTGAGCACGGCGCGAAACTGCTTTGCCTGGGTCAGCGATTGGACCATGCCCTTACTTAGCGCAAGTTGCACCTGGCGATCTGCGGCACTGATCGTGCCCCACATTCGCAAAGCGTCACTGAATCGCTGGACGGTCACGAGGTAGATCGCAAACTGCAAGCGGACCGCCGTTGACGGCCGCATGACCTTGGCGACCTGATCTATGTCGCCGTCAAAAACTCGCATGGCCAGATCAAGTACCTGCGGTCGCATCTGATCGTCGCTTTCGGCCGCGCGCCCAAGCTGTTCAAAAGCCTCGTCAAGTTTCCCTTCGCGAAACAGGAGATTGCCGAAATACCAGCGCGGATGAGAGTACGCGGGCGCCAAATCAACCGCCCGGCGCAGGGCTTTCTCGCTGCCGTCTCTGTCGCCGGCCGACTCGAGCGCGCGCCCGAGTTCCGTCCAATAACGATAGTCGTTCGGAGAGCGTGCTACCGCGTCCTGATACTCGCTTACGGCCGCGGAAAGATTGCCGGCACTAAAGGTTTTCTCTTCGAGCGTGCCGAGTCTCCAGTGCGTCAACGGATCTCCGGGCGCCCAGCGCACTGCCATGCTCGCCAAATCGATCCCGCCCTCGGTAACGCCGGGTGCATATTCCGCCACCGTGTTGCCGACATACCAACGTACCGCGAACCAGGCGCCGAGGATCGCCAGCAGCGCCGGCAACAACAGCAGCCAGCGCATGCTTGACCCGAACCGGATCGTAATGACGGATGGTGTTTGCGAATGCGGCATTTTTGGACTACGACCAGATCATGATTCGCCGTCCGGGCGCGCGATTGATCGCAAGGGAGTCTCGGCGATGCTTTCGATTCTGATCGACATTCGCTTCAATTCAATATTACGCGCTTCGCATTCGCGGACAAGTTCGGCGAGCCGCGCCTCTGAAATGCGCGGGGTTGAGATGAGTATCTGCTCGATCTGGTGATCGTTTACGATCTTACCCAGCATTCCGTTTCCTCCGAAAACGCGAAAGCCATGGATTACCTTTCCCTCTTTCTTCGAATCGTCATCGATGAAACCAATCGGCGCATAGCTGAGCTCGCGATTGTTCAGCAACTCTCGTAACAGCAACTCTCCGGCATCGCCGGCCCCATAAATCAAAACGCGCCGGCCCATGTCACCTTTCGTCGCCGGCAGTACCTGGCGAAAGAATCGAAACGCGACGCGGCTGCCGGCCAGAAGCATCATCATGACCAGCGCGTCAATCAGGAAGATCGCGCGCGAGAAACCCTGGAAGCGAAACTTGAACAGCACGATTACCATACTGATCAGCGATCCGGCCGCCACGGCCTTCGCGAACGCCATCAGATCGTCCATGCTGGTGTACCGCCAGATGCCGCGATAGACGCCAAAGAACAGAAACGCCGCCAGCCGCACTACGACCAGCACCGGCAGAGTCCGGAGAAAGAGCTTCCACGCCGGACTGTCCGAAAAAGGCTCGAACTTGATCGCGTACGCCGACCAGTAGGCCAGCACAATCAGCACCACGTCGAGCAGCACTTCAAAGATGCGGCGCTTGTAAGAAAAATCAACCAGGAAAGCAAACAGAGGCGTTTCCGGCGCCGCGCGCACGTCTGCTTCTTGGTCGTATCCTTTTACCCCGGCGAGATAGACACCCAGCAAGGTCAGCGCCAGCGTGAACCCGGCCAGCAGAGCCAGGCTGACATCGGGCTTTAGGAGGGTACTGCCATCGCGTAGCACCTGGCTCATGACAATCGCCAGAAAACCAGAAAGCGCAGCCAGACCGTACAGCATCCAAACCGCCCGGCGTTCCGACATTCCCAGGGCCACTAAACGGTGCGACGTGTGATCGCGCCCGCCCTGCGAAGCCGCGCGGCCCGACAGCTTTCTCAGGATCGTCACAAAGGTCGTGTCGAAAATTGGAATGAACAAAACCAGGATCGGCACCGCGAGTACGGGCACGAAACTGCGCGACCGACCGCCGGTGACATTAACCAAGGCCGCGCCCGCCAGAAAGAATCCGATGAACATCGATCCGCTGTCACCCATGAAGATCGATGCCGGATTTGAGTTGTAGATCAAAAACCCCATCAGCGCCGTCGCGAACACGGCCGTCATCACCGCCTCAGTCATCTGGCCGCCGGTCAGGAAGTTGAAGGTGAGAAAGCAAGCAGCGATGGCCGCGATTCCCGTGGCCAAACCGTCCATGTTGTCGAGCAGGTTGATGGCGTTGGTGATGCCAATCAACCAGAAGATCGTGATCAGCATATTCACCGGCAGCGAACGGGTCCACGGCAGCACCAACCCGTAATTAACGACGATGGCCGCGCCGATAACCTGGCCGACCAGTTTTTGGTACGGCTTAACCTGCAGCCAGTCATCAATCAACCCGACAAAGAACAGAAACGAAGCGGCGCCGACCACTACCCAACCCTGCTTGGTGTGCGGCACCAACACCAAATAAGTGCCCATCACTGCCAGCCAGATTCCGACTCCGCCCATCATCGCCGTGGGATTTTTGTGCCAGCGATCGACCTTCGGCGCAGCGACAAAACCCCAGCGTCGCGCCAGGGCCCGCACCACTGGCGTCAAGCTCAGCGCCAGCGCAAACGACACTGCGGGCGGAATCAGATTAGCGGTGCTAAAAGGAATCATGTCTAATGGGTTGAAGCGACGAAACAAAAAGCTATTCGATTAGAGCGGCAAAGGCAAGCCAGCGGACTTTGGGGTAGTGAGGATGGCTCTGTGTTGCTGGTCGGGACGAAGATCGGCTAAAGTTTCGGCCTGTGACAGCCACCGATCCTGAATGCCTCGCCTGTACGCCGGTTTCCATTGATCTGGCGGGCTTTAATCCGTCCGTCATGTTGCCCTACGGTCTTACAACTAAGCACATAGGCAGAGCAATGACGGACTTTCTAGATTTTCTCCGGTTCATCAACACGCGCCTATATGATGAAAAGATGCCGCGCTTGGAGTCTATTATGATGTCGGCAAACTTCAGCAGTTTAGTTGGCGAGTTTATGAATGCGGGGATTCCGAAATACTGCAAGACGCTCGCAAAAAACACCTACCACAATGGCCATCCCGATATGATCCCGGCAGGCATGTTTCCCGGCGACTCAGCACAACACGCCCCCGAGGGAATCGAAATCAAAGCGTCTCGCTACACGAAGGGATGGCAAGGTCATAACGCTGAGGATACGTGGCTGATGGTATTCGTTTATGACAGCAACCGAGTCAGAGACGGCTTAGACAACCCGCGCCCGTTTCGGTTTTTGAGCGTGTTAGGTGCGGACCTGGTAAAGGCCGACTGGCTTTTTGCTGGCCGGTCGGCAACGAGCCGCCGAACGATTACCGCGAGCGTGAAGCCTTCTGGATATGCAAAGATGAACGCAAATTGGATTTATAGAGCGTCAGCTTAAAACTTCAAAGAATCTTGCTCAATCGACGATGGCAATTTAGCCAGCAACGGGATCGCAGTCCGGCTCAATTCAAAGTAGTCCAGATAACGCTCGCAACCAATAGCTGTTATGCCTTTGGCTTCTGCAGCCGCGATAGTCGAACCCGACCCCATGAACGGATCGGCAATGATGCCGATTCCAAGCGGTAACGAGGCCTGGACAAGCTGCCGGAGTAGCGCCTGGGGTTTCAGGCTCGGATGGTTGGCGATCTTCCGTTCCCGCTGCGGTGTCCGCCCGCTGACTATGACGTCGTTGAAAGGCTTATCGGGTCCAATTCTGCGCAACCCGCCAGTCTGAAACTCGCGCAAGCAATCGCTTAGTTTCATTCCGGCTGGCAGTGGCTTTCGCAGGACTCCCCACGGCTCATAAGAGCCACGCGGGAGCGAGCAAACGTCAGGATAATCAGCCTCAGCATTCTTGGGACGGTCGCCGCCGCGCAACGTCTGAACCAATCGGATTAGTTCGCCGCGAAACTCCAACCCGCCTTTCACCAGCGCGGAAAAAACCAACTGCGAGAGAAACGAATTGCTAGCAATGAACACATGCGCTCCAGGTCGTAGCGCGTGAGTCGTTATCTTCGCCCACTCGGTAAAAAACTCGCTGATCTGATCGCGCTCTTTTTGATTCAGCGCCGTGAAACGCGGCAACGGTGCGCGAGTGTGACCATCGAACGATGGAGGGATCCGCCAGATCCCGCCGTTGCCATTCGCCCGTTTTTCAATCTGATCGAAATTGTATTCCTTCACCCCATAAGGCGGATCGGTAACTATCGCATGTAGACTGTTTTCTGGAATCCGACTTAGCCATTCAAACGCATCGGCGTGGAGGATGTACGACTTGCCGACTAAGTCCGACCGATAATCGAGAGCGAGAGATCGGATTGTTGGCTGTAGCTGTGCTTTCATCGTCTGTGGTTTTATATCAAACCCGATCTCAGGCGCAAAGTAAATCGCGGCAGAATCAGCAAGGCCTTCTGTTCGGCCAGATGCATCTTGCCCTGTAGAGCCGTCAGCCAATCGGTAATGCTGACCCGTTGATACGTTTTCCATGAAAACATCATACGGCGAGCGTCAAGTAAGAATTTTGGCAATGTAAACGGACAGTCGAGACTGACCCTCAGCAACTACCGACTTTGGCCCGAGCCAGCGACCGCCTCGGGTACCGCAACTCCCGCCTGTCCTTTGCGAAATGTCCCAACATGCTTTATATGAGCCATTAAGCGGACGTGCAAGAAAGTTCTTGCATTCGAGTAAAGTCAGGGTAAGCTACACGCCGTTGAGTTTTAGCCACCCAACCAGATCCGCCGGCAAATGGATTATAAGAAGTTAAGCACAGTGCAGGTTGATGACGTCGTTGACCGAGCATTTTCGCGCTCACAGCGGGCGCTACTTTGTTGTCAAAAGGCGCGGCAACTTGAAAGGGCCGGGGAATATGAAGCGGGGTGCTCCGCTCTGCGTGAGTTTTGGCCCGACCCACGAGGATTAAAGGGATTGGACGATCTGGCTCTGCCAGTGAGGGCTGAATTGTTGCTCAGAGCTGGAGTGCTAACCGGTTGGGCGGGCAGCGCCAGTCAGGCCGGAGACGCGCAAGAGAAAGCCAAAGATCTCATAAGTCACAGCATTGAACTCTTTGAAGAACTCGGAGAGACCTCGCGGGTCGCGGGCGCGCGGAGCGACCTCGCGCTTTGCTACTGGCGGCAAGGGGCCTTTGACGAAGCGCGTCTGATTCTCAAAGACGCTTTGAATCGCTTAGCCGATGCCGATCAAGAGGCCACAGTAATTACTGTGATCCGGCTGGGCATGTTAGAGAAGGCAGCCGGCAGGTATGGCGATGCGTTGTCTGCTTACGCCGAAGCCGGTCCGTTGGTTGAACGCATGGACAATCATGCGATCAAAGGAACGTTTCATAACGAACTAGCCGGACTGCTGACTCGCCTGGGTCTGGCCGAAGAGAGCGAGGCCCGAATTGACCGGGCGCTGGTAGAGTATGCGGCCGCCAGTTTTCACTTTGAGCAGGCCGGACATCTTCGCTTTCGCGCCAGCGTCGAGAACAATCTCGCTTACTTGTTACTAAGGATTAAGAGATTCGCCGACGCGCACGATCACCTCGATCGCGCGCGCAGCCTTTGGATCGAGCTGAAAGACGTCAAATCCGTCGGGCAGTCGGATGACACCCGCGCCCGCGCGTTGCTGGAAGAAGGGCATCTGGCCAAGGCCGAGGCATTTGCCAAGCAGTCGGTCAAAGCACTCCAGGGCGGAGGGGAACAATCAATCCTGGCCGAAGCCCTGACCACACTCGGAGTGATTCTGGCGCGCATGAGAAAGCCGGCCCAATCCCGAGCAGCGCTCGAACGGGCAATTGAAGTCGCGCGCGACTCAGGCGATCCGGAAGGGGCGGGACGCGCGGCGTTGAGTATCATGGAAGAGCTCTCTCAGCAGATCTCCACGCGCGAACTCGCGGTAACTTATCAGACTGCATCGGCCCTACTCGAAAAGTCTCAGGATCCTTCGACCAGCAAGCGATTGATTTCATGTGCGAGCAAAGTAATTGGTTCACTCGGAGAACGAGCGGAAGAAGAACAAGTGAAGCCCCACAGTTGGGATGGATTCTCGCTCAGAGACCAGATGCATCATGCAGAGAAGATTTTGATTAAGCGCGCACTGATCGACTCGGGTGGGTTGGTTAGCCGGGCGGCGCGTCTATTGGGCTTTAGCCATCACCAGAAACTGATCACGCTCATAAACACCCGGCATCGAGACCTGCTTGAGGCGCGATCTGCGGTCAAGACCAGGAGACGCAGCGTCATGTGGAAGCTTTAAGTCAGTACCACCTGCATGACCGGTTGGGTCATCGAGTCGAGCCTTAGACGCCCACCGCGGACATCCGGCCGCTTTGAAACGCAATTACAGTCTTGAGGATGCCTTCGAGGTTCAGTTCAGGCTCAAATCCGATCTGCGCGTTTACTTTTGAGATATCCGGAACCCGCCGCGGCATATCTTCAAAACCTTCTTCGTAAGCCTCATCATAGGGCACCAGAACAATCTCGGATTGCGAATCAGTCAACTCTTTGACCTTCCGGGCGAGATCACCAATGCTGATCTCCTGATTCGAGCCGATGTTGAAAACCTCGCCCACGGACTTTTCATTGTCCATCAATTTCAGCAGCGCGACGACGACGTCACCGACATAGCAGAAGCAACGCGTTTGTCTGCCGCTGCCAAAGACAGTGATGGGCCGTCCGGCCAGCGCCTGTCTTACGAACGTCGGAATCACCATGCCGTACTGTCCAGTCTGGCGCGGGCCGACAGTGTTGAAGAGTCGCACCACCACGGTGGGCAACTTTTTTTCGCGCCAGTAGGCGAGCGCGAGAAATTCATCGATGGCTTTTGAGCAGGCGTAGCTCCAACGACCTTTTGTCGTCGCCCCCATCACCAGGTTGCCGTCTTCGCGAAAAGGAACGTCGGTGCTCAGGCCATAGACTTCCGAAGTCGAGGCGATCAGAACCTTCTTCTTCTTTTTATTGGCCAACGAAAGGACGGTTTCCGTGCCGCGAACGTTTGTCTCAATCGTGCGCACGGGGCTCTCCACGATCAGCTTCACGCCAACCGCCGCCGCCAGGTGAAAGACCACGTCACATTGATCGACCAGCTCAGCAGTCACGGGTTGGTTATGAACACTCTCAATGGTGTAGTGGAAACGCGGGTGGTCCTTCAGATGATGGATGTTTTCGATGCTGCCCGTCGAAAGATCGTCAATGATAAAAACTTCGTCGCCGCGTTTCAGACAGGCGTCCGAAAGATGAGAGCCAATAAAACCCGCCCCGCCCGTAATCAGAATTCGCAAATGAAAAAGCCCCTCAAAACGTGATGTGGATTTCGATCCGAGAGTCTAGCACAAACATCGGCTGCCACGCGCTCCACCTAAATCAGCTCCCGATACAACGCCGCCATGTCCGACAACAAACGTTCCTTCGCATAGTTCCGGGTCACAAACTCAAACCCGTTTTGTCCCAATTCGTCGCGCAGCGCAGGGTCGGCAATCAGTCGCGCCAGACCATGCGCAAAGCCCTCTGCGTCACCGCTCGCAACTGAAACGCCGCGCTGGCAAATCTGGTAACCCGGGGCTTGCTCCTCAACCTCGTCGACTGACCTGGGTGCGCCCAGCAGATCGATCACGCCGCCGACGGAGGTGGCGACGACCGGTCGGGCATTGGCCATCGCTTCAATCAAGGTGAGCGGTGTTCCTTCATTCAAACTGGTAAGCGCCACAATATCGAGCGCCGGATAAAAATCCTCCGCGTCGTTGCGCGTGCCCGGAAACAAAACGTCGCTTTCCAACCCGAGCGATTTTGCCTGCGCTTCCAAATCGCGCCTGAGATTTCCGTCTCCGATCACCACAAAGCGAAGGTGCGAATCAATTCTTTTCTTTAAGAGGGCCGCCGCCTCGAGAAACATTCGGTGGTTTTTGATCTCAGTCACTCTGCCGACGATCCCAATCAGCACCTCGTCGTCGCTGAGTTTCAGTTCTGCGCGCACGCGAGGTCGCCGCTCGCGCCACGACGCATAGACGCTCAGATCGATACCGAGCGGGATTACCGCGAACTGTTCGCGGCGGCCGACCCGAAACACTTCGTTGATCTCCCGGCGTTGTTGGTTACTGATGACGATAATTCGATCGGTGCCAAAGCGGGCCAGGAACCTTTCGATGGCCAGAAACAGGCGCGTCTTAAACTTTCCATAGTAGCTATGAAAGACGTGCCCATGATAGGTGTGCACGAAACGACACCGGCGCGCCCCCGGACTCAGATGTCGGTACATTATTCCCGCCAAGCGGCCGACCGTGCCGGCCTTGGCCGTGTGCGTGTGCACTATCTCAGGCCGCTCCCGGCGCATCAGACGGAACAATTTCCAGACCGTCAGGATGTCCTTGGCCGAGATTTCCCGGCTCATCTGCGTCAAGGTGAAAGGCTGTACGCCCGACGCGGCCGCGACGTAGCTCATGTCGTCTTCGCCCGGCGGCACAACGCCGCTGACCAGCAAGGTTTCATAACCGTCCGCCTTCAGACCCTCAGAGAGCCAGACCACGTGGCGCGCAGGGCCACCAACATTAAGGCGGGCAATGATGCGCAGGATTTTCACGGAATTTTGATTTGCGATTCTTGATTTGCTATTTGAGGTTCGGGTGTTCGATCACTTCTCAGCAGGAGAAATCAAAAATCGGGAATCCAAAATCTAAGATGTGATCACCGTTTTATCTCGCCGGGCTGAAAAGACTGACGGAGGAGCTATTGAGTCCTCTTGCCGACAACGAAAAACTGCACCCCGAAGAAACGCCACAGTAAGGGGAATTGCAAATAGATTTTGACCAGGAACGGTGATGGCGGCAACCGGCCCTTAAACGTAAGGGGGAGCGTCCGCGGGTTCGACTCTTCAATTTCAAAGCCGGCCAGGCTTAAGCCTTCGGCAACGGCCTTATCGGTCAACGGCAAATGATGATCGAAAAAGTCGAAGTATTGTTTATAACAGTAGTGAAAGTTCGGGCCTAGTATCAGGACACGCCCGCCCGGCTTCAACGCGAGGTACGAAGCAGTCAGGATGGCGAGTATCTGATCACGCGTCCGGCAATGCTCGAGGAAGTTGCTCATGAACACCGTGTCAAAGTAATCCGCATTTACAACTTCATTCAAACGCTCAGCCGCAATTCGATGCACCAGTACACCGGGCGCCGCAAAGTCTTTCGTTTCCGGATTCAAATCGACGACGACCTTTTCTGTGGCCGCAATATTGTTAATGAACTCGCAGTATCCCGCGCCAACTTCCAACACGCGCGCGTTCGCCGGAATATAGCGGCCGAACCATGAACCACACAGAACTTTCCAGACGGCAGCGCGCCGCGCCAGCATTTCGGGCGGAAAGCGATGGCGGTAGAGACTCTCGATCGCAGATTCGAGGCGATTCGCAGCCGCTCCGTTGATGCCTTCACTGATTCCGGCCATGGTCGCCATTTCAAGCTCCAAAGGAGAACTGACCTTTGCATCGGTCGCAGCCGTCACCTCGATATTCTGGCGCTCTCTATTACGATTAGCCAACACTTGATCAATCATTACGATGACGAGGTGATGCCAGCACCGACTGCTTTGGCGGATTATAACTCAAGGTGCCAGCGACCACGTAACCACCGGCCACCGCAGCGTTGCGGGTCCACTTGCGGTTTGACAGCCCCTCTGCCCGCTCGAATACTCAGCCATTGCATGAACCCAGCGGCGCGATTCCGGCTCTCGGCTGCACCAATTTCAGACTCGCACTGCGGTTTACTGCAACGAGAAGCTAGCTCTCCTGGTCGGACACCTTTCGGTTGATTGGTAGTTCGTATTGATCGGAAAAGATAGTTCGGCGAGCTGTTAGCATGTCTCGAATGGTCGCGATAATGTTGGCGGGCGTAACGGATGCGCCTTTTCCAAACTGCCGCGGAAACGTCTGGATGCCGACTTCACCCACACGGTACCCTTTGAGCATAGTTTTGATGGCCAGCTCGGCGCCGATAAATGGACTGGTCGCCTGAAGATCCAGTTCATCGATCAACGATTTGCGCACCAACCTTAGCCCCGTGCTGATGTCCCGGTATGGGGTTTTGAAAATCGCTCTCAGGACCTTGTTGTAGGTCCATGATATGAGCTGGCGGAATCCCGAATAGGACTTCACATAGCGAAAGGTAATGATCAGATCGTAGTAGTCACGCAGACGAACAAGCTTGTGGAGGTCAAAGATATCGTATTCATCGTCGCCGTCCGTTAGGCAAATCCATTCGTACCGGGAGTTGGCGAAGCCCGTTTTGATGGCGGCTCCATAACCCAGGTTCTTAGGGTGTCTGACAAGCTTGATAAACTTGTGGTCTGCGGCAAGTTTCTCGGCTATCTCAGCCGAGCGGTCCGGCGAACCATCGTCAACAATGATAATCTCATATTTGCTGGCAACATCCGAAAGGACTGCGATGGCCTTTTTAGTAACGCCTTCGACGGTAAGCTCATCGCGGTAAACGGGAAAGAACAAACTGATGCAAGGTTTGATTTCGCTCACGGAGGTCTATGGTACGATTCCTAAGTCAGTTAGGGCAAACTCCATAACTCGATCAGTTGAACACCTATTTAACGAGCTTCGACGGAACGGAAGCCTTCGACGCCGAATGCGTTAGGCCCGACCGTTACCGTCATCTCTTTTCAGAGCTCAGTTCACGGGGCCCGGTCATCCCGCGGGGCGCCGGTTTGAGTTATTGTGCGGCGAGCGCCGGAAGTGGAGTGCGCTCGGTCGACGCAAGGCACTTCAACCGGATTCTCGACTTCGATCCGTCGGGCATCGTAACCGTCGAGGCTGGTATCAGCCTGGGCGATCTTTATCGCTTCAGCGTGCCTCGTGGGTGGATCCTCTCAGTAATGCCTGGTTCGCCCAGCATCACTGTCGGCGGCTGCATCGCGGCCAACATCCATGGAAAGAATCAGTTCAAGGACGGCAACTTCCGGGCGGTAGTGGATGAACTTCGTTTGTTTCATCCGGATCACGGCGAGTTGAGCTGCTCAGATCGTGCGGAACAGGATCTATTCAATCTCACTGTGGGCGGATTTGGACTGACTGGTTTCATCACCTCAGCCCGGTTGAAGCTGCAGCGTTTGACTGGATCGGCTTTCCGGTTGCGCCGCCTTCGGGTCGACTCACTCGAAGAGGCTGCGGTTCTGATGAAAGGCCTCGCGGATGAAGTCCAGGTGCTCTATTCCTGGCACGATCTCAACGGCCATGGGTTCGGCCGGGGTTTTGTTTACGCCGGAAATCAGGTAGACAGCCCGGTCAATGATAGCCTGCAATACGAGGAGCTCGTTTCCGAAACGAGAGGTAAATGGAAACTTCCGCTATTCAACAAGCTGACCACCCGCCTCAGTCTGGCGGCCTACGCTCTAAGTCAGCGATGGTCTTCCCGGGAACAAATAGTCGGACTGCCGCAAGCAATGTTCCCGCCAGTCGGCAAGGAGTTCTACTTCAAGCTGTTCGGTCGCAGAGGACTGCGCGAATATCAAGTCCTCACTCCCAACGACTGCTGGCCTGAAGCCGTCAAGAGCCTCAAGGCTCTGATCAGCAAACACCGGATCCCGATCACGCTCGCTTCACTTAAGATCTTTCGAGGGCGCAGTCACATGCTTAACTTTGATGGCGATGGCGTGTGTCTGACTCTGGATGCGCCCGAAAGCGATGCTACGCGTCGGTTCTTTGCTGACCTTGACCTTTGGACTGAAAGCGCAAGTGGGATCGTCAACATCGCCAAAGACAGCCGGCTCGAGGCAGCTTTCGTCAGGCGTGTTTTTCCGGAATACGAGCGCTTTCGTACAGAGCTTGCCGCCTTTGATCCCAAACATCGTTTTGACTCAGCCCTGCGCCGGAGGTTGAATGTCTGAGCGTGGAAAAACAGCAGTTGTTGTCGGCGCCAGTTCTGGCTTGGGCCGAGCCTTGGCAACGGCTTTGGCTGAGCGGGGCTGGAGACTGGTGTTGTCCGCTCGTGACGCAAGGGATCTGGAAGCGGTTGCCGCCGATCTGAGTTCGCGTTGGGAGGCCCAGTGCTATCCGCTGACGGTAGAGTTGGCAAATCCTAATTTTGATGCCGATCGATTCTGTAGAGACTGCGAGCGGATGTTGGATGCGACCGATGTTGTTTTCTACGTGGCGGGTGCGGTTGATGACCGCGACGACGGATCGGGCGACGACGAAATGGTTCGTCGGCTGGTCGAAGTCAACTATGTGAACGCGGTCAGGACTCTGGCGGCCTTCGCGAAAGTCTTCGACGACCGAAAGCGCGGCGTGCTGGTTGGATTCTCCAGCATTGCCGCCGCCGCACCGCGCGGCCAGAACATGGTTTATGCGTCTGCCAAGGCGGGGCTTGAGGCTTATCTCAAAGCGCTCCGCCATCACCTTGCCGATACACCCGTGCTGGTTCAGGGCTACGCGCTGGGCTATCTCGATACGGCGATGACTTATGGCCGGAAACTGATGCTGCGACCGGTTTCCGTCGAAGCTGTGACCAGTGAAGTTATCCGGAATCTGAACAAAGACCGAGGCATTAAGTATTATCCGCGATACTGGAGTCTGATTACACGAATCTTACGCCTACTCCCCTGGTTCATTTACAAGCGACTTCAGTTCTGAATTCCCGATCACAGAGGTGTCTACTCTCGGACTGGAATAAAGCCCAGACCGCGATGAACGAGGTAAGCTGCCGCGATCAACATTACCGGAAGCAGGGGAAGATAGTATCGCCAGAGCACAAGGAAGAAGATCGAGACTGCGATCAGCGAGCTGCCGGCGACCGATTGAATTAACAAATCGCGCCACACAGTCGCAGGAGTCCGTTTGAAATTCTCACGGTTGCTGCCGCGCACCAGAAAATACGACCCGACCCAAACCACTGTCGCAACGAACATCAGAATGCGAGATTGCCAGCCGAGGGCAATGGCCGGCAAAGTAATGATTGATACTTTGACGTTGTAGAAAGTGTTGTAGAGACATTCCTGCGGATATAGTTTCCACGCCTGAACTATTCCGCGCAGTGGCGACGCCAAAGGCGAAACGGGCTCAGTCACATTGGGCATTACCTTGTGAATAATCTGGGGGGTAAAGAGCCAGGCGTCCGGATACTGCTGAAATAGATTGTTTCGCCTGATGTAGTTGACGGCGAAGGCCGTAAAAAACGCGTAGCTGGTCGACCACGGCGCCACTGGGTTCGAGTGCGTTTTGACAAAGGCCGTAATGGCGCTCACGATGACCAGGATCGCAGAACAGTGGTACCAGTTCGCCGGCAATAACGATCCCGCTTTTCGCCGTTGAGAACGAAACCAACCGAAGGCTTTCCAAGCCAAATAAACCAGCGCGAGCCCTAAAGGAACCATCATCTCTGGCCGGGATAAGCTTGAAAGGAAAAGGAAAAAGACCGCAGCCGGCCAGCGGAGGTTCTCTCGCTTCGAAGTCAAACACAACGCCGCGGCCACAAACATTGAGGCGGCCAGGGCGTTCGTGCCGTTCGGCTCGAGCACCAGATACTTGCAGTTGAGAGTCCAAAACCCCAGAAACAAACCGGTGCGAAGATCGAATAACCGGCGCCCGAGGAAAGCCACGAGTACGCTGAGCAGGAATATTGAGGCGATCCTCTCCGCATAAAATTGCCAGCGCAAATCACGATTTACGCTATAGAACAGTCCAAACCAAACTGTGTAAAGTGGAGCTTTCGGATCGACGAGCAGATGGTTTTCAAAATCCGGCGCTTCGTTCAGATAGTTAATTTGATCGGGTCCGGGAGGGTAGATTAGCTGAGGATAGCTCTGCAGCCCGCGATGCAAAAGGAAGAAAGCGGGTACCAACATGACCACCATTGCGGCCGTTGCCAGCGCGCGCACTCGTCGGGTTGACGCTCCTTTGGCAGATTGCATAAGCGGGATTCCAGCTCAACGCCGTGGAACTCCGAACCAAATAGTTGTGGCGGCTGACCTGGCTCAATCAATGAATCTCTCGAACCAAAGCTCGAGCATTAATAGCGACCACAATCGATGCGAATGATCGGCTTTGCCAGCGACGTGCGAATCGATCAGTTGGCGCACGATCTCAGGCCTGAACAGGCCGCGCGAAAGCGCCTTCTCGGAAAGTAGAGTCTGGCGCAAAAACGGCTGCATCGCGCCGCGGAACCAGTGCCCGATTGGAACGCCGAATCCCATCTTTCTTCGGTTCAGGTTTTCTGCGGGCACGAGTTGTTTCAGCACGCGCTTGAGCAAATATTTGGTCGTCAGCCGTCGCAGCTTCAGCCTTTCGGGCAGGCTGGCGGCAAATTCCATCAAGTGGTGATCGAGAAAAGGCGAGCGCGCTTCCAGCGACACGGTCATGCTCGCAATGTCCATCTTCACCAACAAATCGTTGGGCAGATAGGTCATCGTGTCGGTCAGCAGCGCCGCATCAACGATCCCCGCGCCATTCGCTTTGGCGAACCAGGGCTCGAGGATCGAAGCGCTCCGAAACTTTGCGGTCTCGTGCCGGAAGGATTCGGAATACAGGTTCTGCTTTGCCTCTTCGTCGAACGAACTGACCCAACGAAGATAACGTTCGACCGGAGGCAACGAAGCAGCGGCAATGAATCGTTTGGCTTTGCGCAACGGATTCTGGCGGGCGTCAAATCCGGGAAGGGCCCGGACCACATTCGAAATCACTCCTGTGCGCAACGCGCCCGGCAGGTTGGCATACTTCTGCGCCAGGCTCATTGCGGCATAGCGTTGGTAACCGGCAAAGCACTCGTCGCCGCCGTCCCCGTTGAGCGCCACGGTGACATAGCCCCTGGTCTCTTTTGAAACGTAGTAACTGGGAATCGCCGATGAGTCGGCAAAAGGCTCGCCGTAGTGTTCAACCAGCGTCG
>Ga0137403_10002356_pt1 | contig 23210 bp, 29 predicted proteins | sample CZOMad2_1_16fung_FD_122057 | JGI IMG/M metagenome (GOLD analysis project Ga0137403, IMG submission 122057) | Vadose zone soil fungal communities from Angelo Coast Range Reserve, California, USA - CZOMad2_1_16fungal (Hybrid Assembly) | ecosystem: Environmental > Terrestrial > Soil > Vadose zone...
AGGACGGTCCGCGCGAGATGGCTCCGGTTGGCGAGGTCGAGTTCGTCAATGGCATCGCTGCGATGAGTGCCTCGGGCGGTTATGGCCCGTGTCGTGTCGCGGAGGTGATCGTCGGCGGCGGCGACCTGACCGTTGGCGCGCGCGTGCGCGAATTGTTTGAAGCCCAGATCGCTGTCGCCGGCGGGCGTTTGCGCGGCATGCGCCATGGCGTGGCCTGGGACACCCACAAGGAGATCAGCGATCACGCGTCTCGCGCGGTGCCTCTGCATCAGGTCATGGACCCTAAATTCCGCGAGGGATTCGCTCAGTTGGCGCCATTGGGCATGAGTTTCGAGTCGTGGCAGTATCATCCGCAACTACCGGATGCGACCGACCTCGCGCGCTCGTTCCCGAACACCACCATCATCCTCAATCATGTGGGCGGCGTGCTGGGGGTCGGGCCGTATTCCGGGCGCCGGCAGGAGATTCTCGCGAGCTGGCGTAAGGACATCGTCGAAATGGCGAAATGCCCGAACGTCGTTTGCAAGCTCGGTGGCATCGGCATGGTATCATTCGGGTTCGACTTCCACGAGAAGGACCTTCCGCCGACATCCGAGGAGCTCGCCGCCGCGTGGCGTCAGTACGTCGAGCCGTGCATCGAGGCGTTCGGCGTCGATCGCTGCATGTTCGAAAGTAACTTCCCGCCGGACAAGGTGTCGTTTTCGCACCACATCCTGTTCAACGCCTTCAAACGGTTTTCCAAGGGGTACTCGGCCACTGAGCGCGCGGCCTTGTTCCATGACACGGCGGTTCGGGCATACCGGATCAGTGATGGCTAACGGGGCGACGGCTGCGACACCAACGGGATCCTGCCCAGCAGAGACGGCTCCGGAGGTGGCCTGTGCTTCCCGAACATTCATGTCGAGAACACGGGTCGCCACGCGTTAATAAGGCCGTTCGGTGCGGAGGCCGGGGCATGACGCAACGTGCTTGGTGTTCAGTGTGGCAAGGGTGAGATGGTGCGCGAATACTGTGGCGCCGATGAGGCGATCCAGCATGCCTGCCCCGTGACTCGGAAGGGGGGACCGAGGCAGGCATGGTGAGTTCCAAGCGATGGTCCTTCGTTGCTGTGCCCGTGAGCTTCACCGCGATTATACCGTAAACTCCTCCTGCACGAGTGTGACAGGCAGACGTCGTATACAGACCTGTCACCTGCACTTCGATGACAACGCTATGGGCCGGGCCTTCAACTCTAGAGGCCCTTCACACAGAGATGCGTCTCTCACTCGCGATCACGCTGCCTCCCGTTCATCATGATGAGGTACCCCCTACACCTCAGGTACTGCATGCACGGGGGCGGGAGGCTGTACCGGTCGCGCTTCCGGACAGTCCATGTCGAGTGACAGATGCCTGCGCCAGGGATGATCATCGTCGAAATATCGACTTGGGATACGCTTGAGATGCCACTCGCTCAGCACCATAATAGGCGCCAAATATGTGCGACGGGTACTGCCGATGAACCGCTCCACATACGGATTCTGCCACGGTGAGCACGGGGCGCTCAGCACTTCTGTGATCCCTAGGGTTTCGGACTCGTTGCCGAAAGGCAGTGCCGTAGCTATGGTCCTGATCATGTAGGAGATATTGCGGGGCCTTATCCCATGGGAAGGCCTCGACCACTTGCTGGGCGGTCCACTCGGCGGTAGGGTGCGCGGTGACGTTGACATGCACGACGTGGCGGCGGTGATGGCTAAGCATGAGCAGGACAAACAGCACCTTGTAGGTCACGGTCGGCACCACAAAGAAATCGAGGGCGACCAGCTCCTTGACCTGGTGGTTGAGGAACGTCTTCCACGTGGGTGATGGTGGCTTCCTCGGCCGCACAGAGAGGGCCGACACCGCCTGTCCAACTCCGAGCCGTAGCGTTGCACCCAGCGAAACACGGTGGTGTGGTTTCCCGATAGCCCCCGTTCCCGCGCGAGTTCTTCCACATCGCGGTAGCTCATGGCATAGCGCAGATACCAACGGACGCAGAGCGGCATCACGTCGCCCGCAAAAAGCCGCCATTTGAAGGGAAATAGGGTGTCCATTGGATGTCTCCAGTGATCTGAGGCGAATATCACGCAGACACTTGTATCAGATCACTGGCTATTTTTGCCACACCACCCGAACGGCCACCACGGCATGGCGCCGGCTGCTTGGCTCGAAAAAAACAGGACACGCGGTGTCGATCGCGCGGCGGCTCGTTCGACTACCTCTCGACACGAGAGAACGCCTGACCATCCTTGCGAAGGAGAGAACGCCATGCAATACCTGCTGTTGTGCTGCTTCGACGAGACGCGGTGGGCGCAGATGCCGGACGCCCAGAAGGACAAGATCATGCAGGAGTATGACGCATTCATTCAGAACATTGTGAAGAGTGGCCACTTTCGCGCCAGCACGAAGCTGCAACCGACCTCGATGGCCACCACCGTGCGCGAGCAACACGGCCAGCGGATCACCACCGATGGGCCATTCGCGGAGACCAAAGAGCAGATCGGGGGTTACCACCTGATCGAGTGTCAGGACCTCGATGAGGCGCTGGTGATCGCAAGGCGCATCCCGACGCTCTGCGTCGGCGGCGCGATCGAGGTGCGGCCCGTGGTGCCGCCATCCGAGCGATGAACCTGGGCGAGCTGCACCGGCGCGAATACGGGCGCATCCTGGCGAGCCTCATTCGCGCGGTCAAGGATTTCGACCTGGCCGAAGACGCGCTGCAGGAGGCGTTCGCGGTGGCCCTCGCCCAGTGGCCGGCGCAGGGGCCGCCGCAGAACCCTGTGGCATGGCTCATCTCGACGGCGCGGCATAAGGCAATCGACCAGCTCCGCCGCCGGGCGCTGGCTGAGAGCAAGCGGGACGACATCGCTGCGCTGGTCGCGGAGGAAGAGGATACGCCGGTGCCGCTAGATGCGTTGCGGTTGATCTTCACGTGCTGCCACCCGGCGCTGGCGCCCGAGGCGCAGGTGGCGTTGACGCTGCGCACCATCTGTGGCCTCGCGACCGAGGAGATCGCCCGCGCCTTTCTCGTGCCGACGCCGACGCTGGCGCAGCGGCTCGTGCGCGCCAAGGCTAAGATCAGGGGCGCCCGCATCCCCTACGAAGTGCCCGGGGACGACGAACTGGCCGACCGGCTCGACAGCGTGCTGACGGTCGTCTACCTGGTCTTCAACGAGGGCTATGCCGCCAGCTTCGGCGCCGAGCTGGTGCGCGCCGATCTGTGTGCAGAGGCCATTCGGTTGAGTCGTCTGCTGGTCGAACTCCTGCCTGCCGAGCGCGAGCCGAAAGGGCTGTTGGCGCTGATGCTCCTCCACGACGCGCGCCGCGCCACCCGCACCGATGACGAGGGCGCGATTGTGCTGCTCGAAGACCAGGACCGCTCACGCTGGGATCGCGTGAAGATCGCGGAGGGCTCGGCGTTGGTCGAGCAGGCTTTGCGCGGCCGCCCGCCAGGGGCCTATGCCGTCCAGGCGGCGATCGCGGCCCTCCACGCGCAGGCCCCATCGGCGCGCGCGACCGATTGGCCACAGATCGCCGCGCTGTACAGCGTGCTCGTGAGCCTCCACCCCTCACCGGTGGTCGAGCTCAACCGCGCGGTGGCGATCGCGATGGCCGATGGGCTCGAGCACGGCCTCGCCCTGCTGGACACCATCCATCTGTCCGGCTATCACCTGCTGCCGGCCGCGCGTGCGGACCTGTTGCGCCGTCTGGGCCGTCACGCCGAAGCGGCCGCCGCATACCGGCACGCCTTGGGGCTGGTCACCAACGCGGCCGAGCGGCGATTTCTCGAGCGGCGGCTGGCCGAGGTCACCCACCCGACACCGTGAAGGTCGCCGTCGGGGGCGATCGCACGTGGATCAGCGCCGCCGACCCGCGCAAGAAAAAAGATCGATCGGCGTGTCGATCCAGCGCCGGCTCGTTCGACGTGAACATGAGGCCGCGAGTGCGTGACGACGGATGCCGCGAGAGGAGGAACAGTGGTGCGTGTGCACCGAGCGACTCCCCAACGTGGTTCGCCTCTATGCCCGATGCACCATGCGGCTCATGAGCGATGGTGCGTTATCGGTTGAGTGCTCGGCCTCAGCGGCGAGCGACGTCGTGTGGTTTGAGAAGCGAGAGGGCTGGATCGCGCGGCTGCAGCGCTGCTGTGTCCTGCCCTGAGACGATGACCGAGATGATAGGCGAGCCTGGGCTGCCGCGTGTGACCATGGGGTACGGAGTCTGGGCACTGGAATGCCTCTTGATTCAGAAACATGAAGCGTTCCAGCGATGGATGGTCGAACGAGCCAAGAAGGAGAATCGATGACCACAGTTCCGCAGGGCTCCTCGATACCGGCCACAGGACCAGTTACGCTGCTGATCGCGACCCGCAAGGGCGCCTGGTTGCTCAAGGGAGACCGTGGCCGCAGGTCGTGGGCGATCGAAGGACCGGTCCTCCTGGGCCACATTGTGCACCATATCGTGCTCGATCCACGTGACCAGGGCACACTGCTGATGGCCGCGCGCACGGGACACTTGGGCCCTACCGTCTTCCGTTCGACCGATGACGGCAAGACCTGGACAGAGGCCTCGGCACCGCCCGCGTTCGCGAAGGCACCCGCGGGCCAGACGGGTCGCGTGGTCGACCACGTGTTCTGGCTCACACCGGGACACCCCAGTCAGCCGGACGTCTGGTACGCGGGGACATCGCCGCAGGGGTTGTTCCGCTCGGAGGACGGGGGGGAGACCTGGCAGTCGGTCGCCGGCTTCAACGACCATCCCCTGCGGCCGCAGTGGACCGGCGGCGAGCAGGACGGCACCCCAGACGGGCCGAAGCTACACTCGATCCTGATCGACCCGCGCGACGCGCACCACCTGTACCTGGGCATGTCCAGCGGAGGGGTGTTCGAAAGCGTCGACCAAGGGCACGACTGGACACCGCTCAACGCCGGCTGCCGGGCGGACTTTCTCCCCAATCTGTTTCCCGAGTACGGGCATGACCCGCATCGCGTGCTCCTGCACCCATGTGAACCAGACATCCTGTACCAGCAGAATCACTGCGGGATCTATCGGATGGATCGAACAGAGGGCACCTGGGTCCGAATCGGCGAGCATATGCCGAAGGAGATTGGCGATATCGGATTTCCGCTGGTGCTGCACCCGCGCGATCCGCACACCGTATGGGTCTTCCCGATGGACGGCACAGAGGTGTGGCCGCGGGTCAGTCCGGGCGGCAAACCAGCCGCTTACGTGACGCGCGATGCGGGACGAACGTGGCAGCGCTTGGACCGTGGGCTGCCATCCAGCCAGGCGTGGTTTACGGTGAAGCGGCAGGCGATGACGGCCGATGCGCACGAGCCCCTCGGCCTCTACTTCGGCACCACGAGCGGCGAGGTCTGGGCGAGCCCGAACGAGGGCGCGGAATGGTCCTGCATCGCCCGCCACCTGCCGGAGATCTATGCCGTCGAGGCCACGGAGAGCGCGCGATGAGAGTCTATGTGCCCACGCCACTACGGTCGTACACCGGGCAGCAGGCTGACGTGGAGGCGGAGGGAGCGACGGTGGGCGAACTGCTGGCGGACCTAGACCGGCGCTATCCCGGGATGCGCTTCCGGATGATCGACGAGCAGGACGCCATCCGCCCGCACGTCCGGATCTTTGTCAACGGCGAGCAGGTCTGGGGGCTCGAGGCGCCGTTGCGTCCGTCGGATGAGGTGCAGATCCTGCAGGCACTGAGCGGGGGGTGAAGGCGAAGGCGTGGGGGCATCACGCTCGTCCAGCTTCCCCGCCCGACACGGATGGCGTCGCACCACAGTCGAGCTGCGGGGGGCGGATGGAGCGGTATGCGCTCCTCCAGGCCCCGTCGGGTCGCATGGGTGGTCCCCTGGTGCATGGGGCTGCTGCCGCCAGCGAGAAACCGTGAGCCATCTTCGCCGGGGTGACGATGGTGACGAGCACGTCATTCACGAGTCTCGCACACGATCCTCGATGCGGACAGTGCCACGCGGTTCAGCGTGCATCGCCATCATCCATTCTTCTGAGGGGTTGTCGAGGCCGCGCGGATCTTCAGCGCCTGCGCTCGCACCGCAAGAAGTCGATCATCTCGGCGTTGACCTCGGCGAGGCGCTCCTGCTGCACCCAGTGGCCACGGCCGGGGAGCAGCACACAAACCTCGCCAAATTTTCCGGGGTCTGTTCCATTCTCGATGAACATGAGTTGTGGAATTATTTGAGTGGAATCACCCGAGGAGAGACCTCGGTGACCATGTGCAAACCAGGCCAAGACCTCCTGTACATCGGTGGGGAATTCCGCCGGCTTGCCTGAACCCATTCTCAAGCCGTCGCCTGCCACCGGCCATGATGCCGACAGGCTCTTCGCCGCTGAAACACGTCCTTATCCATATCATGGGAGGCGGTGCGGTGGAGGGGTAGTTTTACTTGACTATCAGTCTGATAGAAAAGAACCTAAATGGCAGCAAGTATCCGACCCCTCGTGCGAAAACGGCGGCGAGTCGCCCTGGAGGAGACCGATCATGAACTATGCACTGTGGATCGTTCAGGCGCTGCTCGCGGCCATCTTTCTGTTCAGCGGTGGCATGAAGCTGATCATGCCGCTCGAGGTGCTGACGGCGCAGATGCCGCTGCCGGGCCTGTTCGTGCGGTTCATCGGCGTGGCCGAGGTGCTCGGCGCGATCGGCCTGATTCTCCCCTGGCTCCTGCGCATTCGGCCGGGCCTGACACCGCTGGCCGCCACGGGGTTGGTGATCATCATGATCGGTGCGACGGTGCTCACGCTGGCGGGCGGTGATGTCGCGCTGGCGCTGATCCCGCTGATGGTGGGGCTCCTCTCGGCGTTCGTCGCCTACGGCCGCTGGTCCCGCTTCACGGCGGCCTGACGACAATCGATTCCTCATTCGAAAAGGTTCTGCCGTCCCTCGCGAAGACTCGGCAGGTAGTTGCCGTAGAGCAGCAGGGGCACGGACACATCGCCGACATCGATCGCCCTTTGACCTTCGAGTAGATAGTAGATAACACCGCCGCGCTTCTCCGACCGCTCACGATCGAGAGAGTCGACCTCTTCGGCTCTAGCGCCGGAGGCAACGTCGCCCTGCAAATCGCTATTCGGCATCCGGATCTGGTGCGCAAACTCGTGGTCGCGGGGACCAACTATATTAACAACGGACTCTACCCCAAGATCCTGGAGTTTCTCAAGCATGCGACACTCGAAGATCTCGGGGGAGAGTTGCGAGATGCTTACACGAGGGTTGCACCGAATCCGGAAGATTGGCCCACGTTGGTCGCCAAGGTGACGAAACTTGGCGTGGAGTTTAAGGGCTGGCGGCCGGAGGATATTCAGTTCATCAACGCGCCAGCTATGGTCATGATCGGGGATGCCGATATCGTCCGCCCCGAGCATGCCGTGCAGATGTTCCGCCTGCTCCCACACGCCCAACTGACCGTGCTCCCCGGCACAGACCACTGGGCGCCTGTGCAACGGCCTGACTGGATCGTTCCGATGATTAAGGCGTTTCTCGACGCACCCATGCCGAAGGCCAAGTGATCTGCGATGAATAAATCAACTCGAAAAAAACTTGCGCCGTTTGAAGGATGGAACGATAAGCTCTTGGGTGTTTCTGAAAGCGCTACAGGCGTTTACCTACGATATTTGTCTCTTCTTCCGGATACAGAGCCGGTTGCGATGATTGAGTATTTAGGATCACGCAGAAACACATTTGAAAGAGCAGAAGTCTACTTCAGGTAGCGGCTTCATCGAGCGTTTCAACAACACGCTGCGAGAGCGCGTTTCACAACTGGTACGCGAAGCGTTGTCATGTTCCAAGAAGCTCGCCAATCCTATCGGTGTCATCACGCGGTGTATGGGCCACGACCACCCGACGAGAGCGGCGGCGGCGCACGTGCATGACAGAGCTATCACGACCGGAGGTCCACGCCATGGTCGTCGCCGCCGCGGCTCGAAGGGTCCATTCGGCACAGTCCTCACCCGATCAGGCCTGGACGCTGATGATCGTGTTCCAGTCGGTCGCGTGCTGGTAGGCGTATGCGACCCTCATGAGGAGCGCGTCGTCGAAGAACCGCCCGACGAGCTGCATGCTGACGGGGAGACCGGCCGACGACTTGGCCACGGGCAGGGCGAGCGCCGGGTGGCCGGTGTAGTTGAAGGGCAGGGTGTTGCGCGAGCCCCTCCGGTTCATCGGCGTGAGGTTGTCCTCGACGGCCTCGAGGTAGTTGCCGGGCGTGTGGTTCTTGGGCGCCGTCATGAGACAGGTGGGCATTACGAGCACGTCGACGTCTGCCAGGGCGGCGTCGTAGGCCTTGACGTAGGTGGGACGCACATTCTGGGCCTTGGCGTACACGCGGCCGTGGTAATGGCGGCGGCTCCACTCGGCGGCGATGAGCGACAGCTTGGTGCGTGGCGCGAGCACGTCGGCCTGGGAGGCCCACAGCTGGTTGATGGCCGCGATGAGGGAGGCGGGGTAGTAGGTCCTGGTGAAGGCGCCGAAGAATCCGGTTTTAAACAGGGCCAGGGCGCCTTCGCCCGTGAGCGCGGCCTGGGCCGTGCGGATGGCGTGGTGCGCGGGGATGGACACCTTGGAGACGTCGGCACCCGTCCGGGCGAGGACGTCGACCGCAGCCATCACCTGGTCGCGCACGTCGACCTCGGCCTCGTCGAAGCCCTCCTCGAGCACGCCGATGCGCAGCCCGGATACCCCGTCGGCCAGCCGACCGAGAACGTCAAGGCTGGTGGGGACGTCTCGCGTCTGGCGGGGATCGTAGGGGTCGTACCCCGCGGTGGCCTGGAGCGCCGCCGCGGCATCCTCCACGGTCCGGGTCATCGGACCCGTGTAGTCGATGCTCTGGTCCGAGCCGAACCCGATCCCGAAGTGCGACACGAGCCCGAACGTGGGCTTGTGTCCGACGATCCCGCAGAACGCCGCCGGGATACGGATGGAGCCGCCCTGGTCGCCGCCGAAGGCGATATCCACCTCGCCGGCGGCCACGGCCGCGGCGGAACCCGAGGACGAGCCGCCGGTCACGTGATCGTGGTTGTGGGGGTTGAGGGGCCGGCCATAGTCACCGATGGCGCCGCCGGTGCCGAAGCCGCCACTCAGGCCGTTCATGACGTTCTTGCCAATGATGGTGCCCCCCTCCTGGAGCACCCGAGTGACCACGGTGGCGTCGAAGTCGGGGATGAAGCCTTCGAGGGCGAAGGAGCCGAAGCGCATGGGCATCCCTGCCACCGCGATGTGGTCCTTGTAACTGACGGTCTTGCCGGCAAGCAAGCCTGCGGCCGCCCCCTCGATCCGGCACTTCCACATCCAGGCGTTGAGCGGGTCTTCTTCTGGCCTCGGCCGGTACCCGGGCTTGCGGGCGGCCGAGACCATTGGCGGCTTGGGCTCATCCAACCGCGCCTGCACGAAGGTGTCGAACTCTCTCAGCTGTTCCAAGAGGTACTTCCGGTACAGGACGGCCTCCTCGGGACCCAGGTGGATCCCCAGTGCCTTGGCCACCGCCACCACTTCATCGACGTCAGGTACTGTGTACATAGGCTCCTCTCCTCTCGCTGGAGGGTGGTCAAATAGAGACGACGCACGTTCGAGACATGTATCTTATATCCCTAAGTGTATTGGCCTGTAAACAGCCTTACCCGGATCCGCACACAACGTTGATTTTCGGCTCACATGCGCGGCAAACACGCTAGCCCGCGAGCCCACCATCACGGCCCATGAGCCCGTATTCCATGCCAACAGCCTGCCAACAGCGATGTGAACCCACATTCGCGGCACATGTTATACAGACGCTCCTGGCGAGGCGTGCGCGCCCTCTCCAAGGAATACCCTCGTCTCAACAGCACCTAGTATCCGGCGAAAACGACCCTTTTCCCCGGTTATATATATCCGCAATACTTCCGACAGTTTTGGGTGAGAGGTAGGCGCACGAGCCTTCATCTTCTAAGCTCGACTTTGTCCATTTACGCAGCATAGCACCGGGCATCTGTCAAGCGGTCACAGAGCGACCGTGGAATTTTCACGACATCGGCTTCGGTATGCGACATTGAAAAACGATCCTGAGCCCACAACCAGCGGCGCACCAAGGCAATCGTGTCCGAGAAGGTGGCGGCCTCTTCGCGATACCAGGCGGCCGTGCGCACCGGCATCGTGTTGGTGCCGAGCAGATGGGCCGCGATCAAGGTTATGATCGAATACAGGGCCAACAAGACCGGCGTGGTCCGAGCCGTTGCTTGATCGCTCCACTGGCGCTGGGTCTCGATGCCAAGGTGTGCTCGTGCGTCTTCGAATGTCGCCCCCATTTGCCAGCGTCGGATGAAATACGTCAGGACCTGGGCCGGAACTAAATCAGTCCATATGAGATTGGGACAGTGAGGGTCGCTGAAACACAAACCAAAGTGCGGGCTCGGCAGTTCACGTGTACCAATGTCGTGTGGTTCGATTTAGCTGCTGGTTCGTCGTCAGCAAGGCTTGCGGTTCGAAGCGTCCTTCGGGATCGCGAATCAAGACGCATCGGATGGGCACGACGAGCTTCCCCGAGTGATGCCAGACAGCCGTATCCGAGGCGCTCTGGACACGCCGGTCTCCTTCGCCGTACCAGTTTGCCACGGTCACCGTCGTCCAGTGCATCGTGGAGTCGGTGACGACCTTCTCAAGGGTTGGCACCGCCTACCCTTCTTGCGGGGCCGTCCGTTCTGCCTGGCTTGACGTGGCGGGGCAGGCTCATAGAGAGCCGCGTCGAGTCGCAAGCGGGTGATGACACACACGGCATGACGGACCGCATCGAGCCGCTCCAGCGCGGCATAGGCAGAGTCACCCACCACGATCAGTGCTTGCTCCGGCAGCCAGCGACGTACCAGCCGCACGGCTTGCCGTGCGCGGTCCAACAGGGTTCGGGGGGAACGGCCGCGATGCTGATCATAGCGCTCCGAGGGCGACAGTACCGTCAGAAATGGCAACCCCCAGACACGCGTGGTCCGCGGGATCGGCGCCAGGAGCATCAGGCTCACCCAGCGCAACCCACTGGCTTTGACAAAGTGCGCATGCGAGGAACGTACCGGGTCTCGATCGATACCCTTGGCGGCAATCTTCCCGCCGCGCCGCCGTTCGGTGGTCTCGTCGATCCCGATCACCACGGGGGCGGTCGGCACGAAAGCGTGCACCAGCAATCTCAACAGGATACGGCCACCACGCAGGGCAGGCCATTGCGCCCAGCTCAGCACGCGGTGATTGTTTTGGAAGTGCAAGTCGTCACTGTGCCCCATCGCGCGCAGCACGGCCGTGATGGTTCGCTTCCCGGGCGCCAAGATCGCGCCGACACGCAGCAGTTTCACATGCTCAAAAACACGCTTCGAGAACATTGGAGCAAAGGCTCCAATGACCGTCACAAGGAGACGGGGCAGGATGAGCATTAGAGCATCTCTCTTGGTGAACAGGATCCACTAATAGCTTATCCGACCCGGCGATTCAGTCTCAACCAGTTCCTCTAAATCGCCAAAGTAATCATGTCCTCCGGGGCACCACGAGCCATGAAAATGGCCGTGGGCTTCTCTGCACGGGCCCAGGGGAGTAGCATGCAGGCATCTTGGCTGGCAGCGAGGTCGGTCTTGAGTTGGTGCCGCGCGCCCGAGCCAAAGTATGACCCGGATCCCTCCAGGCACCACGGATTGTCGCCAGCTGCCCCTGGGCAGTGGAGCACGCAGCGTAGACTCGGCATGTTGAGGGATCCCGCCAGCCACCGACACAGGAGGGGGCGATGGAGATCATGTTCTCCCATTGTGCGGGGTTGGATGTGCACAAGAAGCGGATTACTGCCTCCCGCGTGCCCCCGGATCTTACGGGCCAGCAGGCCGATGGCCTCCTGGAACTCCAGGATTTTGGCACGATGACGGCCGATTTGCTCGTGCTGTCTGACTGGCTGGCTGCAGCTGGGGTGACCCATGTGGCGATGGAGAGCACCGGCGAGTACTGGAAGCCGGTCTTTAACATCTTGGAAGAGAGCTTTACGGTCTTCCTGGTCAACGCCAGCCACGGCAAGCAGGTACCAGGGCGCCAGACCGCCAAAGCCGATGCGCGCTGGCTGGCCAAGCTGATGCGCTATGGGTTGCTGCAGGCCAGCTTCATTCCCCCCGCAGGGCAACGGGACCTGCGCGATCTGACGCGGTACCGCACGAAGCTGGTCCAGGAACGCGGCCGGGAGGTCAACCGGGTGCAAGGGGTGTTGGAGCGCGCCAACATCAAGCTGGCGGCCGTGGCCACGAACATCTTTGGGGTCTCTGGGCGGGCGATACTGGCGGCCTTGATCGAGGGGCGGGCGGACCCGGCGACGATGGCCGAGTGGGCGAAAGGGCGGCTGCGGAGTCAGGTCCCCCTGCTGGAGGAGGCGCTGACCGGACTCGTACGGGATCATCACTGCCGCTTGCTGACGATCCAGCTGGCGCCTCTGGACTTCCTGGACGAGCCGATCGATGCCCTGAGTGCCGAGATTACCGGTGTCTTGACGGATCTGAGTGGGGGCGAGCCGCCCTCCACGCTGGCCAACCCCTCCCCGCCAGCTGAGCCTGTCGTGGCTCCAGCGCCGCCCCAGCCCCCCTTGACCTTTGCACGCGCGGTCAGCCTGCTGGATACGATTCCCGGCGTCAACCAGCGAGGGGCGGAGCTGCTGGTCGCGGAGTGGGGTATCGACATGACACGCTTTGGCACCGCGGAGCGGCTGTCCGCGTGGAGTGGCGTGGCCCCGGGGAGCGACGAGAGCGCCGGCAAACAGCGCTCGGGCACCACTCGCAAGGGGAATCGAGCCCTGCGAGCCGGTCTGACGCCATTGGCCCATGCCGCGGCCCGCACCAAGGGGCCCTACCTGTCGGCCGTGTATCACCGCCTGGCAGCCCGCCGCGGCAAGAAGCGGGCGATTCTGGCGGTGGCGCACGCCATCGTGGTCAGCGCGTTCCATATGCTCTCCAGGAACGAACCCTATCGGGAATTAGGAGCGAACTACTTTGACGAGCATCGACGCCATCAGCGTGTTGACCGGTTGGCACGGCGCATCGAGCGCCTGGGCGATCAGGTAAGCTTGCAACCGGTGACAGCGGCATAGCTCCTTATTTTCAGCATAGTCGAGCTAATAGACGTGATGTTTCCCCATACGTGTCCATTTACGCCCAGTTCCGCAGTAATCGCGCTTCTGCAAGGCTTGACTCGGGAGCTGTCGCATGCTCTACGCACCATCTGGAGGGCCTTGGAGGCACAAGACGTGAGGGGGCGTATCGGAGGGGAAACCACGACTGGTGAGGGAGTGCAGCAGGTCTTCGAAGCCATGTTGCCTCAAGGAGAGATCGACCACCACTACCAGAGGGGCTGCGGGTCGCGATCGACGTTCTGTCGGTGGTTTGACGAGCCCTTCGAACGGTTCATGTAAACGCTGGCCGACCGTGGGCTGGGGGGGCAAACTTACTTAGCTCGACTTTATCCCATTAGGCGGCGTAGCACCGGGCATCTGTCAAGCGCTCACAGAGGGACCACGGAATTTGCACCACTTCTGGTTGTGCACCTGAGAGTGAAACATGGTCAGCACGCCACAAGGAGCGTGGCACCCAGGCCATCGCATCAGACAAGGTTGCCTGCTGTTTCGGATACCAGGCGGTTGTGCGAACGGGAGCTGGCTGATCTCCAATCAGGTGGGCCGCTGCCAGCGTCACGATCGCGTAGAGCCCGAACACTGCAGGCGTCGTGCGGCTGACGCGCCGGTTGTGCCACTGACGTGGCGTTTTGAGCCCGAGCTGAGCCCTTGCCTCTTCAACGGTGGTTTCAAGCCGCCAGGGTTGGATAAACCAAGTTAGGAGCGGCATGGGGTCAAGATCCCGTGTCGTCGCGAGCAAGACTCGGGGTACAAATGTTCCAGCTGGATCGCGGATGAGGACCCACCGCATGGGCACCGGCGGCAGACCCGAGTGAGACCAGACAGCGGTGGCGGAGGTGATGTGGACACGACGGGCCTTCTGGCCATACCACGGCGCCACTGGAACCAGCTTCCAGGGCGTTGTCGGGGAGGCGACGAGGTGCGCGAGCGTCGGCAGCCATCTCCCCTTCTTGCGGGGCCGCCCGTTCTGCTTGGGCGTCCGCGGTGGAGCTGGCGCATCGAGCGCGGCATCCAGGCGCACGCGTGTGATCACACCCGCGCGCTTACGCACGGCCTCGCGCCATTCGAGCGCTGCGTCTGGGCTCTCGCCCACCACCACCAGCGCTCTGGTCGGCACCCATCGCCGCACCAGCCGCCCCATCTGCCGCGCCCGATCCATCACCGCTGGCGGTCGACGACCTTGTCCCTGGTCATACCGTGCCGAGGGGGCGCGTACGGTCAGTCACGGCAGCGCCCAGACGCGGTCGACCCAGGGGATGCGGGCCAGCACCATTAGGCAGACCCAGCGCCACTCGCGTGCCTTGACGAAGTGGGCAGGCGACGAACGCACGGGAGCGCGCGCGATCCCTGTGGCCGAGATTCGCTCTGCACGCCGCCGCTCAATCGTCCCATCGATGCCTATGACCACATGGCCTTCCGGTACGCAGACGTCCCGGAGCCGTCCCAGCAGCCGGCAGCTCGCGGCGAGTGACGACCATGGAGCCCGATTGAGCACACGGGGATCGTTCTGGACGTGCGTCTCGGCGCTTTTCCCCAACACGCGCAGCACTGCGGTAACCTTGCGTGTGCCTGGGGCCAAGAGCGCGCCGACGAGCCACCGCGTGACAGACGCCAACACGCGCGTCGAGCTCAGCGGAGCGAAGACGCCACTCACCGTCATGTTCGCCATGGGTCCATCGGGCATAGGGCACCCCATGGACGTGAGAAGAGCATACCCTATAATGGACCCCCAAAACTGGCTCTCCCGCAGCGTTCGTGCTCAGGCAAAAGTGACATGCGCGGAGTATACGATAATACGCGAGCGATTATCTCAATTTTCCTCTTAGCTTATCGTTGGATGGGAGTTGAGTATTGACCTTACCCGCTCTGGCGTGTTCTGTACCAGCGTGCGAGATGACGGCCGTAACACAGCGCGACAGGGTGGTGACGATGACCGCCCATACCACCGCGCCGACCGCGAGTTGTCCGCGCTGCGGGATAGCCTCACGGCGCATTCATCGCTACGACACGCGGAGGCCACGCGATCTTCCCCTGTGGGATGATGTCGTGCGTTTGGTCCTGCGCGTCCGCCGCTTTCGTTGCCTGAATGCCACCTGCACGCCTCAGACGTTCGCCGAACGCTTACCGCAATTGGTGCGGCCCACGGCGCCGCGTACCGTACGCTTGACCATGGCCTTGCAGCACCACGGTCTCGCGCTTGGTGGCGAAGCCGGAGCACGGCTGGGCACCAAGCTCCAGATGCCGACGAGCCCCGATCCCTTGCTACGTCTCGTCCGCCGGCTGCCAGCCCCACCCATGGCGCCACCCACCATCCTCGGGGTGGACGATTGGGCCCTTCGTCGTGGGCGTACGTCTGGCACCTTGTTGGTGGACTTGGTGCGCCATCGACCGCTTGACTTGTGGCCCGACCGCACGGCTGACACATGAGCCGCGTGGCTCCGGGCACATCCGGGCGTTATCATCCCCAGTCGTGACCGCTCGACGGCGTATGCGCGTGGCGCCGGACTCGGCGCGCCAGAGGCCCAACACGTCCTCGACCGGTGGCATCTGGTCCGTAACCTCCGTGAAGCCCTCGAACGGCGATTGGATCGGCTCCATCAGCGCCTGGCGGCCATGCTGACCGCGAGCCAGACGGCAACCGCACTCACGGCGCCCAGCGATGCACGCTCGCTCCGCCGCTCGACGACGGACCAGATCGCTCGCCAGGCACGGCGAGCTCGTCGGTTCGCGCGCGACCAGGAGGTCCGGGCGCTCCACGCACAGGGTGTCTCGAAGCGGCACATGGTCAGGCAGCTCCAGATGCGTCGCACGACCGTCATCCGCGATCTACACACCACCACGTTTCCCGAGCGCGCCCAGTCGCGGCGTATCAGCAGCCTCGACCCCTACGTGGCCTAGTGCAGTTTTAACAAAGTATTTGCTGAAATTCCGACATACGCTGCAGTCTTGATCCGACGTTCACTGTCCTCTATAGCGGAGATCGTTCTCGCGGAGACCGCATTCGCAGAGGGAGGGGGACGATGCGACACCCCCAAGATGAGCGCACCCAGAACGTGGCCGAGCGGCGGTGTGGGCAGGTGGCGCACCGGGATGAGACGCGGGTGGCCCGGCGCCTGTATCGCCAGCAGGAGGTCGATGGGGGCTACCGCCGGGATGAAGGGGCGGTGCAGGATGATGGCTGCCACTTCCGGCAGGCCCGTGGCGTGCTGGCGCTGGGGGCGGAGGTCCACGGCATGGCCATCCCGCGACCGATGGTCCCCTCGGCGCAGGACTGTCTTGCGCGACGGGTTGAAGCCATGGTGCGGCATCGAACGCAGGACAGCCCGGCCTGCCGTGTGGTGCAGTGATGAAGCCCTCAGGCCGCTGGTCGGTTGCAAGGCCCCGCACAGGCGCCAGGGGAGGTGCCAACGGGGGGCCACGCCACGGCAGGGGGAGCGGTCCCCGGGGCCGATCAGCGTGGAGACGTGGGCCAACCATCGCGTCACGCTGCACATGCGGGACCGGGAGAGGGTGTTCAAGGGGGCGATTCGTGCCGTGGCGCAGGCCGGCCTCTGTGGCCAGCAGGTCACCGGGAGGGCGGAGGGCACCGATGTGGAGACGACGGAACGCGATCGCGGCGGTGGTCAGGTGACCCGGCCGGTCCGCATCGCGGACCAGCCGGGGCGGGTGCACGCGAGCGAGGTGACGGTCGAGGGCGGGAACGTGCGGCGACTCCTCGAGGCCATCACCAAGAGGCCCTGGGCGGTCAAAGGGGCGAAGCTGCCCGCGCCTGAGGCCCTCTGGACCCGCGCGGTGGTCCCCCAAGCGCGGATGCATCGGGCGGGCGTGGCCCGTCGGCCTCAGGGCATCTTGGATCAAGGCTTGTGGGATGGCACCCCCCGGTGGTGGCGGGCTCAGCCCGCGGTCCCTTGTGTGGTGCCGGCCCACGCCCAGATGGCCGTGACCGCCGCGGCCCGGGCCCCGGCCGCGGCCGGGGCGGCGATGACCGGGGGCCGCCGGGCGCACCCCGGGCGCCACGGGCCGGGCCAAACGGCCCGCCCCGAACGGCGGGAGACTGCGGTGGTCGGGAGCACGGGGCTGACCCCTGATGACCAAGATGGCACGCCGGCACAGGCGCGCCAGGTCCACCGGCGCGATGTTCAACCCCATCCGCGCCCTGCCGGGGTGGTCCGGAAGTGGCCGGGGAAAGACGAGGGGCCCGGGGGCAACACCGTCTTGCTGACCAAGGCCTCGGCGGACACGCCCGTGCCGGTCAGTGATGACGATGATGACCGCCGCCTGAGCGAGCACGGCTGGACCAAGGCCTGTCAGCCGCCGTGGGATGAGGGCCATCCCCCGTACAAAACCGCGCGGGCGGTGCAGGTGCCTGTGCTGTTCACGCGGCGGATGGTCGCCCTGGCCACGGCGTATCGGCTGCCGTGTGAGCGCGAGGCGACCGGCGGGGAGGTCGTGGGCTGGCCACGTGGGCGGGGCCAGCTCTTGGAGCAGACGCGGGAGCAGGGGATGGTGTTGGCGCAGGGGGTCGAGGCGATCGTTCATCGCGCAGAAGACGCGCTGCTGGGAGGCGTCAAGCGCAAACATCAACCGCCGGGTATGGGCACCCGCTAGAGCCTTGTCGCGACGTGTGGGCTCATGACCCAACATTGAAGCTGATGTCGGAATCTCAGAAACAAAGTATTTGCTGAAGTTCCAACATAGCAGTTAACCCCGTGTTGGGAGCTCATACTTGGCCAGGACCTGCTGGCGGCTGCCGATGTCGGGTGGGACATCGTTGAGCTTGACTCCTAACAACAGCGAGTACTCGGCGAGATGAAAGATGCCATAGTACCCTTGGGCAAACACGATCACCCGGTGGTGGGTCTGCTCCAAGAGCTGGCGCCGCCAGCGCTGCCAGCCGACGGGGTCACCGCCCCTGTCGTCTCGTTCACACGGCAGCCGATACGCCGTCGCCAGCGCAAACATGAGCAGCGTGAACACCCCATGCACCAGCACGGCCCGCTCGTTTTTCTGTGGGGGATGGCCCAGGTCCCACTGCTGCGTGGTTTCCTTGATACAGCAGTGCTCGATCAGGCTCCGATCATCGTCGTCATCAAAGGGCTGCAAGGGCTTGTCGACCGAGCCGTTGGTCAGAAACACCGTCTTGCCCCCTGGCCCATAGTCTTTCCCATTCCACTTCCGCACCACGACGGCGTTGATGGGGTGGGCCTGAAAGGCCCGGCGGTTGTGCTGGCGCCCAGGCTCAGGCGTCCCATACGGATCAGCGGTGGTCAGTCCCGTAATGCCCACGACCTCGGTCTCAAGCCGTTCGGTCCGGGCGGCTCGGCCCTGTCCATGACGGACCGTATGCACCCGGCGGCCATGAGTAATCCCGTCGCCAGCTGCCGCTTGCGCCCGGGCATCGGCGGTCACCGCCATGTTCGCTTTGGCGGGCACGACACAGCAGAGCCCTTGTTGGTCGAGCCACCACAGACCCGTGCCATCCAAAAAGCCTTTATCAAAGACGACCTTGTGCAGGCGGGCGTAGCCGGCCAGATTCGCCCGCGCCTGGGTGACCAACGCCCGGGTCCAGTGGGTTTCATGCGCCTGAATCTTCCCTACCTTGACGGCCAACGGGATCTTGGTCACGGCATCGCTCACGAAGAGCACTTTCCAGCCGTAGACGGGCACCGCGATCTCGTGCACCTTGCCGCGTGTCTCCTCGATCCGGACCGTGCGGGTGACTTGGCCACACCCGGTAGAGCGCTCGGTGGTCTCCAGATCCGTGCCATCCATAATGCCCGTCACCTTCGGCCCAAAGACCCCGGCCTTGGCCAGGGCACGAATAGCCCCATTGAACACCCCCTCCCGATCCCGCACGTGCCACTTCACAATATTGTTGGCCAGGGTGTCCGGGCAAATCGGTCCTGGCTCTCGCTCGGCCTGCCGCTTGGTGGCCCCACGCTGGCATACCCCGTCGCGGACCTGCTGGGCATTGAAGCCCACCCACGGCATCAGCGCTTCATCACTGAACAGCAAGCGCGGCAGGGCATTGATACGCTCAATCCCAAACAGAGTCTTCAGCCCGTAGAGCAAGACATACTGGATGAAGGGAAGCATCTCCCGCTGGATGGCTTTGCCGCAGGCTTGTTCCAACAACGCCATCACGCCGATCGCCTGCAGGAAGTGAAAGAAATCATCCAGCACCGCGCCTGCATCCAGCCGGTACACCCCATCCACGACCTGCTTGCGATACAGACGCCGCGCCACCCGCGCGTCATCCCTGCGGGCAACCTCCCAACACAACCGCTCCGCCAGGTTCCGTGTGGTCTCGTCCCGTGTTTGTCCCATGGCCCACCTCCCTCTCCTCCATGCCTCCCTGCTCTAGAGGAAAGTGTACTGCAGATCAAGGCCTTGGGTTATGTTGGAATCTCAGACAAAGTATTTGTGCAAGCAAGGACACGATGATAGGCTCTGCGCTATGAAACCACCACTGCCTATTCGACACGTCACAGACGAAGAGCGGGCCGCGCTTGAGACCAGGCTGCGCAGTCATGATGCCTTCACCGTGCGCCGCTACCAGATCGTGTTAGCCCGTGCGGAGGGCCGGAAACCCTCGAAGATCGCCATTACCTTGCACTGTGCCCCCCAAACGGTGCGGAACGTCATTCACGCATTTGACGAGCGTGGTCTGACGTGTGTGCAGCATGGATCAAACGTACCACTCAGGGTCGAGCCCGTCCTGAACGCTGAGAAACGAGAACAATTACGCGCGATCTTGTACGCGCGATCTTGCACCAAAGCCCCAGGACCTTTGGCCAGCCAGCGAGTGTGTGGACGCTTAAACGGCTGGCTGAAGTCTGTCACGAGCAGGGCTTGAGCGACACCACCCTGTCGTGCCCTACCATGCTGGATGCCATCGTCCGCTTGGGGGTCAGTTGGCCACGCGCCAAACACTGAATGGTCAGTCCCAACCCGGCCTACGAGCGGAAAAAAACGCCGGGACCGCCTGATCCAGATGGCTGCGAATCATCCGGACCTTGTACTGGGCTTCGAAGATGACGTGTGGTGGAGCCGTGAAGCCCAGCCGCACATGCATGCCTGGAGCGACGACAAGCCCGTCCGCCTGGTGGAAATGACGGTACCGGCTAAGGACCCAGAGGGCAAAGCGGTAGCCTGTTATGGTCCCTATGTGCCGACCGCCCACCACATGCTGTTGCACTTTGTGCGGGGACGTCCCGTCAGCGTGGTCACCTGCGCCTTTCTCGCGTGGCTGGCCACGTACTTTACGGGCCAGGGCAAACAGGCCCTCGTGCTCATCTGGGACAATGCCTCCTGGCACGTCAGCCAGGCGGTGCAGGAGTGGATCACCGCTCACAGTCGCCACGCCAAACAGGAGGGAGGCTGTCGCCTCATTGTATGTCGGTGACCGAGCAAGAATCCCTGGCTCAATCCGATTGAGCCCAAGTGGGTGCATGGGAAAAGAGCCGTCGTGGAACCCGCTCGCGTGCTCTCCATGACGGACCTCATGCAGCGGGTCTGTGCCTACTATGAGTGTGAACTGACAGACCCCATTGCACAACCAGACTGTTAAAATCGCACTAGCTGCACAAGCGCTGGGAGGCCGGCTGCCACCATGGCGTGCAACGTTGGCGTGCAATGCAGGCCCTAGGCGTTCCAGGCACGCGCCGCATGGTCTCCCACTGGGTGGGGCGGCGCCGCGACCTCGCGCGCCGTCGGCCGTCCGCCTATGGGCGACGCCCAGCGTTGCCAAAGCCACCAGCGATACCACTGTTGCCCGCCCCTGTTGAGGCGTTCGGCTACCTACTGCCCGCGCCCCGGCAACTCGTCTGGCTCCTGTGACCTCCAGAGGAGGCGTTGACGCCATCTGACCAAGAGCTCCTCCAGACGCGACGTCACGACAAGGGGCTTGAGACGGCCTATCCGTTGACCCAGCGCTTTCGCCAGATGATTCGTCGACGAACAGCCACCGCCCTTGACCCGTGGCGCGCGGACGGCCTCGCGAGTGCGAGGCCAGCGCTCGTGACCTTCGCCCATGGGTTACCGCGTGAGCGATCCGCCGTACAGGGTGCCCTCATCCTGTCTGACAGTCACGGGCAGGTCGAAGGCCAGATCACGACGGTGACACGGCTGAAGCGGCAGAGCTATGGCCGCGGGCAGCGGGATCTGCTCCGCCAGCGGATGCTGCACGCTGCCTGATGCACCAGTGCCAGAGCACGGGAGCCCCGGGAGAGCCCCAAAACTGGACCACTACCCAGGCAAATTCTATGATAGGCGGCCATCAAGAGAGAGAGGTCTATGGAATCGATGCAACGGCAGCAGCATTCCGCCCCATTCAAAGCCAAGGTGGCGTTGGAAGCCCTCACAGAGCAAAGCACAGTGCACGAGTTGGCTGCCCGGTATGGAGTCCATCTCGCCCAGATCACCCGATGGGAGCAACAGTTGGAGGAAGGGGTAGACGCGATCTTCTCCCGCGGTCAGCCCAAACGGGTGCGGGAGGAAGAGGCGCTCCGAGCAAGGCTCTATCAGGAGATTGGGTAGCTGAAGGTCGAGCTGGACTGGTTGAAAAGCAAGGTTTCCCCCCTTTGAAGCCAAGTGGGCGATGATTGACCGGGGGCATCCCCGGCTCAGCCTCCGGCGCCAGGGTGCGTTGCTGGGACTGCACCGGTCCAGCCTGTACTATGTACCTGTTCAGGAGCGTGCGGAGAACCTGTGGCTCGTGCGCTTGATCGATGAGCCGTCCACCCGGACACCCTTGTATGGCAGCCAGCGGATGACGGCCTGGCTGAGGGGAGCGGGCGATGCCGTCAACCGCAAGCGGGTGGGGCGACTGCCGGGGGAGATGGGCCTTGAGGCCATCTCCCCGAGGCCGCGGCTGAGCGCGCCTGGTTCTCCCGCCAAGGTGTAACCGTACGTGCTCCATGGGATGGAGATGCACGGCCCCCACCAGGTGTGGGGTACCGATCTCACGTATATTCCGATGCCGCAGGGATGCCTGGACCTGGTGGCCAGCATGAACTGATACAGCCGTGTTGTGCTCTCCTGGTAGCTTTCCAACATCTTGGACGTGGGATGCTGCCTTGTGGCCCTGGAGGAAACACTGGCGGGAGGGAAACCTCATATCTGCCACAGCGATCAGGGGGTACAGTGCACGCCTCACGTCTTCACAGGGAGGTTGGAGGAAGCAGGGGTGGCCATCAGCATGGATGGGCGAGGGACGGTTGTTGACCACATCTTCGTGGAGAGGCTGTGGCGCACGGGAAGTATGAGGACATCGACCTCAAGGCATACGGAACGGTACCTGAACTGGAAGGTGGGCTCGATCACGACTGGGGGTTCGAGGGTGTCAAGTAGATCGTGCCTGGCGCAACAGGTGAGCATCCGCATTGACAGGGCCTGTCGCCCACAGTGCCATCGTGAGGTCGACCCTTGCCAGACGTGTTGAGACGACGATGGAGGTCCGTGTGACACGTGCTAATCCCTGACGAGTGGGCATCTGCTGGCGCTCCATCCCGGTTGGCCCGCGGTTGCTCCTGACGTGACGTCTGTCGGGACGGCTCGCCCGAGAGACCGGCGAGGCCTCAGGACCATAGATGTGCCCGGTCCACGGCGTGAATCGCTTGTCCAATGGCGTGCCCGTGCGTGGATCCCGCGGCCCACATGCCCCGTCACGCCATGGTCCTGTAGGACGCTCCCGCGCCGTCCAGCGCCACAGGTGTCGGGACTTTTTTTGAGCGCAGGCCCCAGGTCCTCGACTTCCCGCCTCACCGCTAGCCCTGCAGGGGCAGGGTGCGCATCAGGCGCACGGGCCTCATCCCATACCCCATGGCGCCCCGATGGGGTCGAGCCCTGACCCAGACGGCTGCGGCGGCGCCTGGAGACGCCACGGCTCGAGAGCCATTCCGCAAGCCGCGTGAGCCGTCGAGGATATGGCTGCGCATCGTGGACGGGAGGCTGCGGACAGGGATCCCCCCCAGCGTTGCCCTGGGGTGTTGGCATGCCAGGTACACGCCCAGGCTGGACGAGGCGATCATGCCCCCATGTGACACCTCGCCG
>Ga0137403_10002357_pt1 | contig 23202 bp, 17 predicted proteins | sample CZOMad2_1_16fung_FD_122057 | JGI IMG/M metagenome (GOLD analysis project Ga0137403, IMG submission 122057) | Vadose zone soil fungal communities from Angelo Coast Range Reserve, California, USA - CZOMad2_1_16fungal (Hybrid Assembly) | ecosystem: Environmental > Terrestrial > Soil > Vadose zone...
ACGCTGGCGGGAATCCTAACCGATGGCGATTTGCGGCGTTTGATGGAAAAGCACGGCGGCGCCGTGGTGGACATGAAACTTGCGGACTGCATGACGCGAAATCCGCAGACCATCGGTCCCGATGTGCTGGCCAGCGAAGCATTAACGCTGATGGAGAAGCGCCGGATCACCTGCGTAATCGTCGTCGATGCGCAACGAAAGGTACTGGGCGTTGTACACCTGCACGATTTGTGGGGATTGCAGCTGGTGTAACCGCCGGACGCGTCGTTTGAAATTCCCTCAGCTCCTTCTCTGCTACACTTCTCCTTCATTTTGTGTTCGTTGTGATCATCTTGTTGGAGGTAACGTTGGCTCGTTCACCGAAAATTTCGCCGGCCTTGAGAAAACGCGCCGCCAAAATAAAAGTCGTGCTGATGGACGTCGACGGAACGATCACGGACGGCAGTGTGACCCTGCTTTCGCAGCCGGATGGCTCCGCACTCGAAATCAAAACGTTCGATGCGCACGACGGCCAGGGCCTTACGCTCGGACGTACAGCCGGATTGCGTATGGGAGTGATTACCGGCCGCGAAAGCGCGGCGTTACGGCGACGCATGAATGAACTAAACGTGGAATTTGTCTACGAAAAACAGGCCCAAAAGATCCCGGCGTATGAAGAAATCTTGAAAAAGGCAGCCGTTAAAGAAGACGAGGTCGCCTATCTCGGCGACGACTTGCCGGATTTGACTGTGATGAGACGCGTGGGACTCGCGGTAGCCGTTGGCAATGCAGCACCAGAAGTGAAACACGCGGCGCACTACACCACAATACGCAATGGCGGCAAAGGCGCGGCGCGCGAGCTGGTCGAGTTGATTCTGAAGTCCCAAGGAATTTGGGACCAGATGATTGACAAGGCGCGCGCGTAAATATTTCCTCCGAATCACTTTGGGTCGGCCTTCGGGGACATCGTATTCAGCCGCCGTCCGTCCTCGGAATCCTTCATGAGCCTGGCAAGCCGACGCAGCCGGGTCTCTTCTCGTTTGGCCCTCGATACCCAGAAGCCGGCGAGTCTCTGGTAACCCGGCGGCTGGTTCGCGAAAAACTTCCAAGCTTTGGCGTTCTTCATAAACCGTTTTTTGTCGATTGCGCTTAGACCAGGACGTTCCTGTTCGTACGTGTAAATTCCTGTTCGCTTCGCTTCACGCGCCTCGAATGCCTTAAGTCCCGGAGCCGCCATTTTACCGGCGTCGATCAGCGCTATCGCCCGTTGCACATTGATTCTGCTCCAGGTGCTCTTCGCTTTACGCGGCGAAAACCGGTGCATGAATTTTTCGTCGTCCAATCGCTTCTTCACACCATCAATCCAGCCATAGCACAAGGCTTCTTCCACGGCTTCGTCGTAGGTCGCTCCACCTTTTCCGGTGTGTTTCTTGTAGAAACTTACGAACAATTCCGTGGCCGCCGCGTGGTTGTTCGCGAGCCATTTCCGGAATTCCTCCCTCGAGACAAAATGGATCACTTTCCTTTTCTTCACTTTTTTGTTTCGTCCTTGACATTCCTTGCCGCCGAACGCAGACTCTCCGCAATCCTGTGGCGGCTCCATAGTAGATTTTCTGGGGAGTGGCCTGCAAACCCTGTTCAAGTCTTACCTAACAAGGAGCGCCCGTGAAAACGAACTACCCTGCCGTGGTCGTTGCCGCAGTCGTTTACTGGATTATGGGCGCCCTCTGGTTCGGTGTGCTTTTCGCAAAACCATGGATGGCGCTGGAACATATGACCGAGGAGCAAGCTCGCAGCGCGAATCCAGTGCTGCCGTACGTTGTAAGTTTTCTGCTGAATTTGCTGATCGCGTATGTGCTCGCGCAGCTCTGCCTTTGGAGGAATGCCACAACCGCCGCACGCGGCGCAGCTCTTGGCACCTTGCTCTGGATTGGCTTTGTGGGCCCCATCACCTATACCACCTACATGTACGAGCTGCGACCGTGGCAGCTTTTCGCGATCAACCAATTTTATCCGCTCGCGGGACTTTGCGTGATGGGCGCCATTCTCGGTGCCTGGACGAAAAAAGCAGCATAGCGCTATCAACGCAAGAAACGCTTATTTCAGCACCGGCAAAACAATCGCCGAGGCATGCTCCCCGCCGCGGTAGACGCGCTGCGTGGCCTTTTGAAAATCTTCCGGCCTGGCATTGGGAATATTCACGAATTTCTGCGGGTTCCGGTCAACCAACGGAAACCAGGTGCTTTGAATCTGCACCATGATGCGATGGCCGCGACGAAATGTGTGGTTGATGCTGGGCAAATCGAATTGAATCCCGGTGGGCTTGTTGGACTCAAGCGGCTCCGGCTTCTCAAAGCTGTTACGAAATTTCGCGCGGAACGGCTCGCCTCGCACCATCTGCTGGTAACCGCCCATGTGCACATCCTTGGGATTCGGCACGGGGTCCGGATAATTCATGGGGTAAACGTCAATCAGTTTAACGACGAAATCAGAGTCCGTTCCTGAACTGGAAACCCACAGCTTCGGCGAGACAGATCCGGCCACAGTTACATCTTCCTCGAGTGGATCGGTTTGATATACCAGCACATCAGGCCGTTTTGCCGCGAAGCGCTGATCGGCGTCCATATACGTCTGCGGCACGCTGGTACTTTGCGTTTCGACGAACGGGATTGGGCGATTCGGATCGCTGACATATTCGTCGTAGCCGGGCTTTTCGCTCCCAGCCTCGAAAGCGAGCTTGCCGCCGTTTTGAAAGAAGAGAGTCTTCGCCTGCGTATTCTTCGGCGGCCACGTATCGTAACTGCGCCAGACATTCGTTCCAGTTTCAAAGATCAGCGCGTTCGGCAACTTCGCGTCTCCAGCACCCTTTAAGTACTGTTGAAAGAACGGAAGCAGCACTCGGTCGTTAAAGTACGCGGAATGGTCTCCAGCAAAATTTACCGGCCCGAGATGATCGCCCTTGGTATACGCCCAGCCCCCGTGCACCCACGGGCCTTCGACGATGCGATTCGGCGTGTCTGGACTCATCTCCGCAACCGAATGAAAAATCCTGTAGGGCCCTTGCAAGTCTTCCGCGTCAAACAGCCCACCCACCGTCATCACCGCGCAATTTACATTCTTCATGTGCGTTGAAATGTTGCGGCTCTTCCAGAATTCGTCGTAGTTCGGATGCCGTACCTGATCATCCCAGTAAAAATTCGTGTCTTTCAGATAGAGCTTCTTGGCGTTCGAAAGCGGCCCCATCGCCAGATAAAAATCGTAGCCATCGTTTGTGCCGTAGTCGAAGTTGTCCCACTCCTTCGGGGGATATTCGAGTCCCGCACGCGGCTTGAAAAATGTGTAGAAACCGAAATTCGCCTCAAGCATAAACGCGCCGTTGTGGTACGCGTCGTCACCCATATAAAGGTCCGTTACGGGGGCTTGCGGCGAACACGCTTTCAACGCCGGATGCGAGTCCGCCATCCCAGCCGCCACATAAAATCCCGGATAAGAAATCCCGTAAATTCCAGCTGTGCCGTTGTTGTTGGGAACATTTTTCAAGAGCCAGGCGATCGTGTCGTACGTGTCGGTGCTTTCGTCGACATCCTTCGTCCCTTTTTTTGCATCCTTATGCGGCGTCACTTCGATGAACGCGCCTTCGCTCTGAAAGCGGCCGCGAACGTCCTGGTAAACAAAAATGAAGCCGTCCGCAACGAAGCTTCGCGCAGGACCAAGACGTTTTGGATAATTATCCGCCCCGTACGGGCCAACGCTGTAAGGCGTGCGTTCGATCAGAAATGGATACGTTTTTGACGGACCCGCATCTTTCGGCACATAGACGGCCGTAAACAGCTTCGCGCCATCGCGCATGGGAATTCGGAATTCGTATTTCGTGTATCGCGCACGTATTTCCGCCGCTGCCTTCGCTGCTTCCTTCGCGGCCGCGTCTTCCGTTTCCTGCGCTCGGACCCGGTATCCTACCGGCAACAAAACAATTCCAATCGCGCCACAAATCGCCGCACAAAATACCGCTCGCCGCCAACTGTTATTCATCAACTCGCTCCTGATTCAGTTCAGCGCGGCGAATATCGAACGGAACCGCGCTCGGCACCATACCGTCCACATTAAAATGTGTCAACGTGGCCCTCGCCTGGCATTTTTATTTTCGCTCAACGCAAAAAGTACTCTTGACCCGGCGCTCCCGCGGCGCTAGCGTTCCCGTTGCACCCCGCCCCCGAGCACCATCCCCCCACGGCTCGTCCTGAATTGCTCGCCAAAGGAGGCAGCTCATGATCGCTCGCATTATCACTTGCACGGTCGCACCATCCAAGGTCGCCGAATTTCGCTCCTTGTTGAACAACACGATTCTGCCAAAGGTTCAATCTCAACCGGGCTTTGTCGACAACATCGAAGCTCTCGATCCCAACTCGGGACAATTTTCCTGCACTACGCTTTGGCAGAATCGTTCCGACGTCGATAATTACGACAACACTGTCTTCCCGGAACTTGCGGCGAAGATGAGTCCTCTCCTGAATGGGAATCCCACCGTTCAAACGCTCCCCGTGGAGAATTCCTCGAGACATAATTTGCGCGCGGCGGCCGCCACCGCACGATAAGCACCGGCTAACGCCAGTGCTCCTTCCATAGAAGCGCAGAAGGCCGGAAGGCACCCACAGCCTTCCGGCCTGGCGGCGGCCTTATTTTTCTTTCAATCTGATCTAGGTTTCGCGGACTCAGTCTCCTTTTCCCAGCTTTTGTTTTAGCCGGTGTGCTTTTTCTCTTCAGTTTATTCAGAGCAGTCAACGACAGCCCCGATCATTGCCGAGGAGCAACCGCCGCGTCATACGCGACCTTTGCGATCCGCGCGATTACCACGTCGCGAGTAGCCTCATCAGCCGCAGCATCCGTCACAAAAATAGCGATTGCCAAGTGCCTTCCATTCGGCAAAGCGATCAACCCAATGTCGTTGGTCGCGTACGTCACTCCGTTCCCGGATCCCGAGGTACCTGACTTGTGCATCACATTTGTTCCCTCTGGCAGTTCGCCTTTGATGCGGTGCGCACCCGTCGGCGTATCCTTCATCCATGCAAGCAGAAGTGCAGTGTGCTCCGCCGAAAGCGGCGAATCATCGCTGATGCGCCGAAGCAATTTCACCGCTGAAGCTGGTTCAAACCAATTCTGGTATTGAGCGGCGACGTCCTGATGTAATCCACGCTCTCCATCCTTCAGTTGAAATCCGTCAACCCCGATGGAATTCACATAGCGCTGTACAACGTCTGGTCCGCCCATCACTCGCAGCACCACGTCGGCCGCGCTGTTGTCGCTAAGGGACACCGCAAGTCGCAACAGTTCGCGCAACGGAATGTCAACATCCGCTTCGGGATATTTATCCTGCAGAGGACTGTGCGTCTGCGGCAGAATTCGATCGCTCGGCAAAAATCGCACTGGCTGATCCAGCGAAAACCTGCCCTCTTCGATCAGATGAAGCGCAGTCATCGCCAGCGGAAGTTTGAAAACCGATTGCATCGGCGGACGCGCATGCGGATTCAAATCGCAGTTAAGATTCGAGCCCGGCAACGAACACGCCACAGAAACTTTCCCGTGTGCATCGGCGGCGATGACGCTGATCTTCTGCTGAAGAGCTGTTTGCGCGAATGCCGAACTACTAAAAAATAGAAGAACCAGAGCGAAACGCATTCGTGCAGCATACCAATCCTCGCGCTGAAAGTACTTCTCGATTTCCACGTAACCGATCGGCCTCAATCGATTTGCGCTTAACAATGCGCAAACCAGGTGTACAATCTGGCCGTTTTCCAGGTCCGGCGCTCGAAAACGTAGGTCAGACAAAATTCGTTTGGAGATCCACTATGAAAGGTTTCGTCTTACTTCTCTGCGTGCTTTTCGCCGCATGCCCTGCCTTCGCTGCCAAGCAGTATTCCTACTTTCGGGTGGGGAATCCGAATGACATCTCGGCAACTACCACGCCCGGAACCGTGCTGATGGGTGGCGGCACCGATGTCGACGCCGCGTTCCAGTGGATGTGCCAACGCAGCGGCGGCGGAGATTTTCTCGTGATTCGCGCGACTGGCACCGATGCGTACAATCCTTACATCCAATCGCTCTGCCCGAACGAAAACTCTGTCGCGACCTTGATCATTCCAAATCGCACCGCGGCAAGCGATCCGTTCGTCGTAAACGCAATCCAAAAAGCCGAAGCCCTATGGATCGCGGGTGGCGACCAGTCCAATTATATAAACTTCTGGAAAGGCACTCCGGTCGAAACCGAACTGAACAACCTGATCGCACGCGGCGCGCCCATCGGCGGCACCAGCGCCGGGATGAACGTTCTCTCTGAATTTCTCTACTCAGCGCTGGCAAGCCAGGGGGTCACATCGAGTCAGGCGCTTGCTGATCCGTTCAGTCGCTACATCACGCTCGACCGCTACTTTGTGAACATCTCCATCCTGCAAGGACTCCTCGACGATCCACATTTCGTCACCCGCGACCGCATGGGCCGCGACCTTGCATTCATGTGCCGCGTTTTTCTGAATGGATGGTCCAGCACTCCCCGCGATATCGCCATTGATGAACAGACCGCGCTACTGATCGACGCCTCCCGGCCACGGCACAGTAGTCGGCAACAGCACCGTTTACTTCATGCAAGCCCCCGGCGCGCCAGAACTCTGCCAGTCAAAAACGCCGCTCACCTACCAAAACATCGCCGTCTACAGGATCAATTCGACCGGCACGTTCAACCTCGCAACGTGGACCGGCACCGGCGGTGTTGCCTATACCGTATCCGCCAACGCCGGCGTCCTGAGTTCCACGCAGCCCGGCGGCTCAATTTACTGACCCTCCGGCTCCCAACAGGTTTCAGGGTTTGTGCTTACAGACCCAGAGCTGACGAATTTGGGTACCCCATACGCCAATTCTGCGTGTGGGTCTTGGGGTCAAGCTCCGATGTTTCCACGAGTCAGGAATCACCGATCGCTGGTCGCTGGCGGCCGGCCACACGCGGTTGCCCCGCTGGCCACTGGTCACCGCTTCAGGCGATAATGTTTCTTTCTCACTTCACTCACGAGGCCATCGACTGTGCTCCACGCTTGGCATGATGTTTCTCCCGGCAAGGACGTCCCGCGCGATTTCCAGGCCATCATCGAAATTCCTCTCGGCTCCAACGTCAAATACGAATTGGACAAGCCCACCGGCCTGCTCAAAGTGGACCGCATCATCCACTCCGCCGTTTTCTATCCCGCAAACTACGGTTTCATCCCGCAGACCTACGCTGAGGACAACGACCCTCTCGATGTCCTCGTCCTCTGCCAGGAGCCCGTACAGCCACTCGCTCTCATCAAAGCGCGCGCCATCGGCGTCATGACCATGGTGGACTCTGGCGCAACCGACGACAAAATTATCGCTGTCGCCACCAACGATCCTGAATTCAGCGAGTATCTCGAAGCCCGCGATCTCCCTAGCCACCGCTTGCTCGTCCTAAAACGCTTTTTTCAGGACTACAAACAGCTTGAAGGCAAGCAGGTGCAGGTCGAAGAAATTCGTCCCGCTTACGCCGCTCTGACCGTGATTGAGCAATCGCTCGCGCGTTACCAGCAGCACAAAGAAGAACTCATCAAAGGAGACGGACCCGGCCACAACCGCCGCAAGAGCGACCGCTAAGAATTTGTCATGGATGTCCATCGGGAGGCGACTGCTTCAGCTGCAGGCACGATTCCCTTGGAGGGCACGGCTTCAGCCGTTTTAACCCTTGCGGTCCGCGGTAGGAAGAACGGCTAGGTGAATTTCAACAAGGTTCTAGTAGAAATGCATTATGTCAGAGACCGCGCGCTGCTGTTATTTTCTTGCGCAGATTTCTTGTGGGGTTCTCGAGGTGAAGAAAATTTTCATGTGGATCGGCATCAGCGTGGGCGCGCTGCTGGTCATCGCGTTCATCGTGCTTTCCGTCATGGCTGGCGGTCCAAAAGACGCCGTCTATATGGTGCGCTACGCGCTGCCGCACATGCATCTCGGAAATCTGAAAGTGGGCGACGCCGCTCCCGACGCGCGCGTATTCGCTCTGAGCGGAACCGAGACATTTCACATTCGCGAACGCACCGGAGCGAAACCGCTTGTCATGGTGTTTGGCAGTTTCACCTGACCGCCATTTCGTCGCCAGGTCGGCGACATCGTTCACATCTTCGATGACTACAAAGACCACGTCGATTTTCTTACCGTGTACGTGCGCGAAGCGCATCCCACCGACGAGTGGCAAATGAAATCAAACGTGAAAGATGATGTCTGCTACGCGCAACCGCGCACACTCTCTGACCGGTTGGCCATCGCAAACGACTTCACCAAGCGTTTCAAATATCCGCTGCCGTTCGGCGTGGACGACATGCAGAACGCCGCGAACGATGCCTACGCCGCGTGGCCGGAGCGCCTCTACATCATCGATGAGAACGGACAAATCGCGTATCGGGGTGGCATGGGCCCGTTCAACTACAACCCCGCCGAAGTGCGCGCATGGCTAGCCTCCCGCTACGGCGAAGTAAAACATCCTGAACCAACACCGACTCCCGATGAGCAGGAACCGAAAAAAAAAGAGGAAGGAGAAAAGAAAAGCTAACGCAGTTTTGCGAATTGTTCTCAGGGTTTGACTGGCGCAGACGGCCGGATTTTTTCTGCCGGCACAATTCCCTGCCCTTCGAGGACGGAATAACATTTGTCGGCGGCCAGATTTTTTAGCGTTTCGATTTTTCCGGAAGGCCAGCGAATCTCCACGATATCAATTTTCGTTGCCGTGTTCAGGCCGAAGTGCACCCGCAGATCGTTCTGCGAAAGGTAGCTTCCGCCGCTGTGAATCTCTTCTGTCTGCGTTATTCCGCCGGCAACAATTTTCAGGTGCGCGCCGATCGCCAGCCGATTGCTTTTTGTTCCTTGCAACTCGAAGCTGACCCAGTGCCGCCCCGCGATTCCGTTGTTCTTCAAAATCATCGGCTCGCCGGCCAAATCTTCTATGACAATATCGACATTTCCGTCGTTGAATAAATCGCCGGCAGCCACTCCTCGCGATACACGCGGAATCCGCATTGCCGTCCCGGCCTCTTCGCTCGCGTCGCAAAATGTGCCGTTCTTCTGATTGAGCTGTAACACTTTCGGCTCTTTGTATCGCGCACCAGACGGCAGGGTATCAACTTGCGGATAAACATGGCCGCCCACAACGATGAGATCGAGCCAGCCATCATTGTCCGCGTCAAAGAAAACTGTTCCCCACTTCACGTAAGGGAGCGATGGCAGAGCAACTCCCGATTTGTAGGACACGTCAGAAAAATTCCAGTTGCCGTCATTCCGAAAAAGGTTGCTGTATTCGTCGGAGAAATTCGTTACGTAAAGGGATTGAAATCCGTTGTGCAAATAATCACCTACGGCAATTCCCATCGAAGCTTGTTCGGACCCGTCTTCGCTGACGGCGGTGCCGGATTCGAGTCCGATTTCCTGAAATTTTCCGTTGCCCAGATTCTTGTAGAGAAATTTTGGCGTGGAATCATTTGCAACGTAAATGTCCGGCCGCCCCGTGTTGTTGAAGTCGGAAAAAATGACCGACATGCCGTAGTAGCCGCTCGGATCGTTCACGCCAGCGGTTTTAGAAACATCAGTGAACGTGCCGTCACCATTGTTGTGGAACAGCGCATCACCGGCACCTTTCAAGCCGCGCGGGCCGCACTGCACATCGATGCCGCGATATTTGCAATTCGGCGCTCTGCCAAAGCCCGGCAGATCGTCAAGATGAAAGTCTACGTAATTCGTGACCATCAGATCGAGATAGCCATCGCCATCGTAGTCTCCGAAAGCCGCGCCGGTAGACCAGCGGCCGTCCGTGACTCCTGCTTGCTTGGTCACGTCGGTGAAAGTGCCGTCGCCATTGTTCCGGAGAAGCTTGTTTCCACCGAGACATGTCAGATACAGATCCGGCCAGCCATCATTGTTGTAATCGCCGACGGCGCCGCCCATCGCGAAACAGGGCGTGGCGAGGCCGGATTTATCCGTAACATCGGTGAATGTTCCGTCGTGATTGTTGTGATAGAGCGCGCCACGAGCATTCTTTCCCTTAATCGCCATGTCGACAGTCGGCGCATTCGTAAAATAAATGTCAGGATAAGCATCGCGGTCGTAGTCGATCAGAATCACGCCGCCGCTCATGGATTCCACAACGTATTTGCTGTCGCTGGAAGAAACGTGATTGAAATGAATTCCCGTCTTGCCGGTGATGTCTGTAAACTGCGGGACGTCGCGGCCCACGCATCTCATCGCCTTGGCACCAGGCGGCGGAGGAGGCGGCTGCGGGTGCGATTCCTGCGCAATCGCCAGCTGCGCGGACAGGCACATCAACGCAAAGGCGCGCAACAAATTAGCCAAGATTTGCAATTTCAAGAGTTCACCGCGACGCACGCAGAAATGTAAATCTCATCATGGCTTTTCAATTTCGAGGCTTTCGCGCTTTTTCAGCCGATTGGCCTCAATAAGGCGCTGATATTTTGCAAGGGTGTCCGCAGCTTCGGGAATGCGACCGGCTCGGCGGTAGGCCTGGCTCAATTGAAAGAAAGCAGCATCATGGTCAGGCGTGAGCTTCGTTGCAATCTCCAGACGCTGAACAGCGCCCGAAGCATCGCCCTGCTGCAATAAGGCGCGGCCAAGCTCGAACTGCGCAGGCTCGTAATCAGGTTTTACCTGAATAACCTTTTGCAATGTCGCGACGGCCTCCGGAAGCTGGCCCTGGGCCAGGAGTGTATAACCGAGATGATATGTAGCTATCGGATCATTGGGCCGGAGTTCGAGTTCGGAGCGAAACTCAGCGGCGGCCGGCTCGAATTGACCCTGATGAAGAAGGACCAAGCCAGAATAATAGTGCGCCTCAGGAAGATGTGGATCCAGCTGTAAGGCCGTCTTCAGCTCGTTGCTGGCATTTGAATAGTCTTCTTGTTGCGCATAAGCCTGGCCGAGAAGAAAGTGCACTGACGCATTATTTGCATTTTGCAAGAGCAGCCGTCGGAAAATATCGGCGGCGCCTTCGGACTGGCGCGTGCGAACCAATGCAGTTCCCCAGGCAAACAGTAAGCCGGGATCATCAGGTGGATTTTTGAAAAATGGACGCAGCACTTCGACAGTCTGGGGATATTTCTCCTCAATAAAATAACTCAAACCGAGAAGCTGGCGCGCAAACGCATCATCGGGATGTGCAGCAAGCTGGCGTTCCAACGGGGGCACCGCATCGGAATATCGCTCTGCCCGAAAGCTGGCAAAACCCCAATTGCGATCCAGGCCGGGCAGGCTGGGATTCCACGCGGCAGCTTGCTGAAAAAATTCAGCCGCTTCGGCAAATTTCGAGTCTTTTGCGCGCATGACGCCTAGATCGTTGTAGGAGCTGGCAAGAACTTCTGCGGCGAACTCGTGATAGGCATGAGAGGCCTTGGATTCTTTGGCTTGTGGAAGGCCCGGTGGCGGCTGAACGGCAGGACTTTGCGGCGCGCCTCCCTGCGCCATCGCTTCCGCGGATTTGTTTTGGTCATCGGCGCCGGACTCAAGCAGGCTGGCAATGCGATCGGAATTGCGGCTATCGCCGTCGTCAGGGCCCTTGGGCTGGTCAAAAATATGCTGGGCGTCATAGCGAAACTTGGCTTCGCGATAGCGCTGCGAATTGGCGAGCGCTTTCTGGGCTTCTTCGAGGCGGCCGAGACGGCGTAAATCCTGACCGAGCAGATAGTACGCGCGACTGACGTCGCGCGGAACTGCTTGCGGATCCGGCACCAAGCGAAGGTATTTTTCAAGAACTTCGACTGCCTGCGGGAGCCGCTTGGTCTCGGTGTACGTTTCTCCCATGTATAGATAGGCGAACGGTTCCTGAGGACGCAAACGACTGGCGTGGAGGAGCGCGACTTCGGCAGCAGGATAGTCGCGCAGAGCAACGGTGGAAATACCCAAGAGCAGCAGCGAGTTGTAGTCGTCGGGCTGGAGTTTTAGTTCCCTTTCGAATTCGAGGCGGGCTTGCGGATAGGCCTCTTCACCGCGGAATTCGAGGATAGAGTAGCCAAGCAGAGCGTGAGCACGCGGATATTTTGGATCGAGTTGAATGGCTTTGCGAAATTCGGTTATGGCGCGTTCCGGGAGATGGCTGATGGAGTACGCGCGACCAATGAGCACGTGCAGAGCGGCGGAATCTCCAATGTTGTCTTGCAGGTGCTGGAACCACCGTTGCGCGTCCGCGGTACGTTTGGCTTTCAGATAGGCAATACCAAGAAAGTAGGAAGTCTCAAAATCGTCGTCCAGTGCGACGGCGGCCTGCAGGTCGGTGATGGCAGCGGCAAAGTCTGCGCGGTATAGGTCGATTCGGCCAAGCACGTTCTGCGCACGCGCATGACGTGGATTTGCGGCGACGACGGACCGCGCAAGTTGCTGGGCCTTCTTTACGTCTCCGGCACGGAACCAAGCAATTGCAGCATCAGCCGCAATGTCGGGATTATCCGGCGCAATTTTGAGCGCTTGGTCGAGTTCGCGGACGCCTTCTTCATAGCGACCCTCGGCAACGGAGAGAGTGCCGAGCTGCCGAAGGCCGAGAGCGATGGTTTGCTTGAAGGCGCGTTCGGCTTGCGGAATATCTCCGGCAGCGAGAGCCGATTTGGCGGATTCGTAATTATGCTTGAGGAGAGATCCGGGGTCGTCGGCGGAACGGATTGCCGGCCCGAAAAGCGCGCAAAAAGCAAAGAGCAAGGCAGCTTTCGAACAGCAATTCAAGCATCTAGGGCCACGCCGGAGTGATGTCGCTCCAGAGTACGAGCGGCCAGCAACGTGCCGGAACGAAACCTTGCCCTTACGGAAGGCAGTCTCGGAGTGGACCTTAATGGCCACCGTTTGGCGCTCCACTGGCTGGCGGCGGCAAAGCCTTGGTCTCGCGGATTCCCGCGCCTTCGACGATGGTGTACATGGCGTCCGCAGCTACGTTTTCCAAGGTTTCTACTTTGCCGCTGGGCCAGCGAATTTCGACAGATTCCATTTTCTTCGCGGTGCCCAGGCCGAAGTGAAGGCGCAAATCGTTTTGCGAGAGATAACTTGAGCCACCACGGACCTCGCTGAACTGTTTGACTCCTGCAGCGCGAATTGTCACCCGGGCTCCGATTGCCGCGCGGTTGCTCTTGGTGCCGATAAGTCTGAACAATACGCGATGAAAACCATTCGCGGTCATATTCTTGAGAAGAGAGGGTGGCTCGCCGACGTTCAGCAGAAGAACGTCCACGTTGCCAGTGTTAAAAACGTCGCCGAAAGCGGCACCGCGACGGGATTTCATGGGCAATTCCGGGAGACCGGCCTGCTTCGCGACTTCGTCGAAAGTTCCGTCACGATTATTACGATGCATGAGCAGCGGCTCGCGAAAGCGCGGACCGGTTTCCAGAGTGTCAATCTGCGGATAAACGTGGCCGTTGGCGACCAGAATGTCGAGCCAGGTGTCGTTATCCATGTCAAAGAAGGCCGTGCCCCAACCGACGTAGGGATAGCTGGGCTGGCCGACGCCGGAGGTCCAACTGACATCGTCAAAACCCTGCGGACCCGTGTTGCGATAGAGCGAGTTGGGTTGCTCTTCAAAGTGGGTCGCAAAGAAGCTCAGGCGGCCGCTGTGGTCGTAGTCGCCCCAATCAATGCCCATGTTGCCAAGCTCCATGCCTTCGCCGCTGAGGGCCACGCCCGTGATCATTCCGACGTCGGTGAAGGTGCCGTTGTGATTGTTGCGATAGAGGTAATTCGGGACGGAGTCATTCGCCACCAGGAGGTCGGGCCAGCCATCGTCGTCGTAATCCACCCACATGACGCCGAGGCCATAGTAGCCGATGTCGTCGTGGACGCCAGCTTTGACGGAAACTTCTTCAAAAGTTCCGTCACCACGATTGTGGTAAAGGAAATCGCTTTCGCCTTCGAGGCCCCACGGTCCGCATTGCACGAGAATGCCCTTGAAGCGGCAGAATTTGTTACTTCCGAATTGCGGAAGGTTGTTCATGTCCAGATGGGAATAGCGGGAGACGAAAAGATCCACGAAACCATCGCGGTCGTAGTCGCCCCACGCCGCCCCGGTCATAAAGCCACTGCCGACGACACCGGCCTTTTCAGTGACGTCCTCGAACTTACAGTTGCCGAGGGCGTGATAAAGGGCGCTGCCCCCGAAGCCGGTCACAAATAGATCGAGCTTGCCGTCATTGTCGTAATCGGCCACAGCCACGCCCATACCCCACCCGCGCCGCGTCAAGCCCGCTTCCTTGGTGACGTCCTTGAAGGTGCCGTCAGCTTCCTGGTGATAGAGGGTAACCAGCGGGTCGCCGCCGGCGCGGTATCGCTCAACCGTTGAGCCGTTCACCAGCACGACGTCGAGACGGCCATCGTCATCGCAGTCCAAGAGTCCGACACCTCCACTGGTCGAGTCGATGACATAGTGGGCTTCGGGTGCGGCAATATGCGAAACGGTAAGGCCAAGGTCCTTGGCGACGTCTTTGAAAACTGGCACTGGCGGCAGACCGCTGCGGTCCTTCTTGGCTGGCGCGGGGAGTTTGGGCAGGGGAACGCGGGCGACGCCGGTCTGCTGGCTGGGGGCCTGCGCATATGAAGTGGCTGCCAAGAACAAGATGAACGGACAGACAAAGAGCGTGGACAGCAAACAATGCGTGCGAGTCCGATACATGTGGTTAATTGTATCCCATCGGATTTTTGCCGATCGGGAGGCCACGACGAGTTTAACGCAAGCTTTTTTGTAGCCCAAATTTGTGCCTCTATAAAAGCGAAGCGTCCCGTCAGGTGTTGACGGGACGCTTCGGAAGTTACGGTTGAACCGTTGTTAGAAGATGAGCTTCAAGGCGTATTGAATCTGCCGGAATCCGTTTTCGCGGACGTTTTGCGCCCTGCCATAGCTGCTGCCGGGCGCCGGAGTGGCCGAAAGGATCTGTGTCGCGCCAACCAGAACTCCATTTGCATCAGGCGTCACGACGTTGCCGTTGGCATCGCCGAACACAGGAGAGTTGAACGTAATTCTGGAGTTGTTGTTCACGTCGTTGGCCACGTATTGCGGGTGATTGAACAGATTGAAGAACTCCATGCGGAACTGAAGCTTGATGCGCTCCGTGAGTTTGAAGTTCTTGTCGACACCCATATCCACGTCCCGCGACGGAGGTCCGGAACAGATTCCGACTCCCGCAGTTCCGATCTTTCCCAACTGGTAACCGTTGACGGTGAACATATCGGGATTGAGCCAGGTTTTGGAGTCGGCACCACTCGGGCGGCAGGGTACACCTGCAACACGATTCGGACGGTCCCGGTTAGTAGCGACGCCATTTCCTACACCGGCGGGATCGCCGAGTCCCTGAATAGATACCAGCGGTGTAATCGAAGGTCCGGTGGACGCCGAGACGATCGTGCTGGCTTCCCATCCACCCAACACGCCCCGCACGAACCCATTTGAACCCTGTAGTGCAGGCAGTTGGTAGACAAGGCTGGCCGAGAAGATGTGAGGATGGTTGAGAAGATCCGGTCCATACGTTGCGTGCCGATCTTCTCCGTCCAGGTTATAGTTAGGCGTGTCGAGCCGCTCTGAGTCTGCGAGCAGCTTGGACCAGGTGTAAGAGGCCTGGAAAGTGGTATTGCTGTGAACGCGCATATTGAAGAACGTTTGCAGCGACTGGTAGTTCGAGCTGCTGCCGTGCGAGTAGTAGTTGATGGAATTGTTGCCCACAAGCACGCCGTACGGTCTGAACGAAGCCAGATACGCACCAGCATTTGGGAAACCGTGAAGTTCAGGATCACCAGCAGGCGCCGAGGAATTCTCGTTCTGAACGTAGGTCAACCGATCCGCTGACGGGACGAAGTTGATGTCACTTCTTTGTTCCCAGTGGTTATTTTTGTTGGCAACATAGGCGACTTCCAGCTTCGCATTTTTGAAGACCTCGCGCTGGACGGACAGATTCCATTGCCAGGCGTTGGGCATCTGGTCTGACGTTGACTGACCGATGGAGGGCAAGCCGAGTCCTGTTGAATAGCAATTGGGATCGCAGGCTGGTAGTTGTACGCTAAACGGCTGGTCCAAGTAACGACCATTTCCATTCGTACTGGTGAAGCTTGGATTAAACGGTGGATTGTTGCCGCCGATTTGCAGAGGCCAGAGGCGATCACGATTGAAGAACTGGCCGAGGCCGGCGCGAATAGACCATTTCCCGCTGCCCGTGGGATCCCACGCAATTCCGAGCCGGGGAGCGATCATGTGGTTATTATTGTTCATGAGCGCACGATTCGGACCAGCAACGCCGCCAGTACCTGCAGGGCAGGGGTTCGCCTTAAGGCCTGGCGAGTAAAGCAAACCATTACAAGGAGCGTTGCCAAGTGCTGGATCGAAGGCCGCTTGGTTAAATGCCGTGTACCTGTCGTCCGACAAGTAGGGATTTCTCAGGAAAGACCAACGGAAGCCATAGTCTACCGTCAACCGCGGCGTTATCCGCCAATTGTCCGTCACATAGAATTCAACGTCATGCCAGACGTTTCTTATCTTGAATAGGTTCTGGACTTCGCTCCACCCCATTGCCATGTTGACCAATTCCAAGTCGGCAATGCCGTACCCGGTCTGGTTTGCCAGGCCTTTAAAGCCATTCAAGCCCACGGAACCGCCGAGAGTGCCAAATTCGCCATTGCCCTGTTCCGCCTTGTAATTGCGGGCGTACAGGCCGCCGATTTTGATGGTGTGCTTGCCCTTGACGTAAGAGAAGTCGTCCTGCCAAGTGTAAAGGTCCTGCTGGTTCTGCCAGGGAGCGATGCTCCAGACGCTAGGCAATCCGCAGCAGTTGATCCAAACCGGTGGGCCTTTGTCTCCATAGGTCTTCCCAGATAGCGGGAAGAACGTAGGTATGGCGTTATTGAGTTCCTGGACCAAGCCCGGGTCCGAGCCAGCAGGAGTAATAGTGATGCGATTCGCGGAATACGAGAACGTAAAATCGTTGACGGCCTTCGCGCCGATTGTTTTGCTCAATTTGCCAATGACGACTCGGCCTGGCTGGTTCCATGCTTCCGCGACTGGACCGAGGTTGTTGTCTCCCCAGAAACCGATGCTGTTCGGGCCGATGTTCCACGAATCGTTGGTGAAGCGCAGCATAGCAGTAAGAGTCTTAGTGAGATTGATATCGCCACGGACGTTCTCTTCCCGCCAATTCGTGGGCACACCAAAGGAGTGGGTAAAGTTGTTGTCTGCGCAAGGATCGGGATTTGTGGGATCTGGGTAAGCTTTAAGAATGATCTGTGCCGCAGGGCTAAGGCGGTCAACGGGAATAACGTTTGGAGTCGCGAATGGAGCTCCACCGTTCGCCGGATCCGTCAGTCCACCAGCAGGAAAACTGAACGGGTGACCCGGGCACGCTGCGAGGTCCCTGAAATCGCCACCCTTTTCGGCAACGGTCGGCACGCGATGCGTGCTGGTTGCGGCTTCGCTTTGCTTGTTCCATTCCTGAGACCAGAAGAAAAATATCTTATCTTTCTTGATGGGACCACCGATGGTATAGCCGAAGTCGTTGCGGCGAAGTTTGTTCTTTACGCATGGGGTGCCAGCCGCGAGGCAACCGGACTTGACGAAAGTGTTGAAAGTGTTCAGTGCATCGTTGCGGCCGAAATAATAGATATTGCCGTGAAAGTCATTGGTACCACGCTTGGTAATGATGCTGATCTGGCTACCAGCCGACTGGCCAAACTGTGCGCTGTAGCTGTTGCGCTCAATCTTGAATTCATCAATCGCGTCCACGGATGGGAAAACGAGGATGGTCCGGTTGGAGCCGACGTCGTTATTGTGCGCGCCGTCCACCAACCAAAGGTTCGCATCGACTGCGCCGCCGCTGATGGAAAGATCTGATCCGCCCTTTAAGCCTTTGCCTTGCGCGCTGAAGCCTTCTCCGGTAGCAACACCAGGCACCGAGAGAACCAGCTGCATGAAGTTGCGGCCATTGAGCGGCAACTCCGCCACTTGCTGGCCGTTGATCAAGCCGGAAAGTTCTCCGTTGGTAGTTTCCACCTGGATCGCAGACGCTTCGACTGTGATCTGTTCACTAACTGAGCCGACCGCCAGAGCAAAACTGAAAACGAGACTATCGGAGGCGTGCACCGCAATCCCAACTTTTTCCGAAGCTTTGAATCCCGTGTGCGTCACGCGAATTTTAAACGTGCCGAGCGGCAGATCCGGGAAATTATATACGCCGTCGCTGCCCGTGTTCGTCGTACGCGAGAAACCGGTCGACAGGTCGCTTACGGTAACTTCCGCACCAGCGACGGCGGCGCCCTGTTCGTCCGTTACTGTTCCACGAACTGAACCTTTAACGTCCTGCGCAAGCGCGGCAGGCGCACTCGAACTAAGCAGAACAACCAAGCAGACGAGGAGAACTGACGCGAAAACAGAACGCCACACTCCGACCCGTTTATTTCGATTTGAAATCATGCGCAACCCCTCGAGAACAATTTGTGCTTGCCGATGTGGCAAGAGCATTTCGAATCCCGCTCAGAAGAAAACCAAATTCGAGAGAGCAAGAAAAGAGATGCGAGCTGAACGTTAACGCTACCTACCCCAGGCAGTGATATAGAGCAGCCCCTTGGACAGGTATTAGGCGGCAAGCACAAAAGGATGTCAAGAGAAAAATAACGATATTCTTAGCGGGGATAACGATATTCCAATCCATCCTATTCATTTCCATATACGCAAATCCACAGGGTGTATTAAGTCATTGTAAAGCCCGACGTTATCGCTACAGGAGGATATCCGTAATTCTGCAGATGCCTCCTGAGTGGCGCTTTTTTGCGTTGATCGTGGGCTCCGCAGTCGTTTCGATTCCAAGGCGTTCAGCGAAGACTTGCGATAGAATGCACGGCAAACGCATGGCCTGTTGCATGCAAATGTCTGGCAAGAATTAAGGGACTTTAGGTCGAGGCCGAGCAAGAATCTCGCCGCTGAAATGAAAAGCAAACGTTTTCCGCTCAAAAAAAATAACCACGTCACACTGAAAGCAGTCGCTCAACACCTTGGGCTCACACCGGGAACGGTGTCCGCGGTGTTGAACAATTCGGCTGCGTCCCGCTCCATTCCCGATCGTACGCGAAACCGCATCATGCAAGCGGCGCGCGAATTGAACTACCGGCCAAACTTCATGGCTCGTTCGCTGCGCGTGCAGCGCACGTACACAATTGGCGTGATTCTCGAAGAGATTGGTGATGGCTATGGCTCAATGGTCGTCAGCGGCGTGGAAGAATATATTCGCGAAAAAAACTATTTTTTCTTGACGGTCGCCCATCGCCACGACCACGAACTGTTGCAAACCTATTCGCAAATGCTGATTGCACGCGGCGTGGAAGGTTTCATCACCGTGGATACGACGTTGCGAGATGTGCCTTCACTCCCGACGGTAGCCGTAGCCGGCCATCGCGTGCTCGAAAATGTGACCAACATCATATTGGACCATCGCCAGGCGGCGCTGCTTGGCTTGCAACACTTGAAGCAGTTTGGCCATGAACAGATCGCCTTCTTGCGCGGGCAGCCGCAGAGTGCGGACTCTGAAGTGCGCTGGAACGCAATCTGCGAAGTCGCCGAAGAGCTTGGAATTGAAATTAATCCGGAGCGAGTCGTGCAATTGCAAGGTTTGGATTCAACTCCGGAAATTGGCTATCCATTTGGGAAAGAATTGCTGGCGCGCCGGGTTCCCTTCACCGCGCTTTTCGCGTACAACGATATCTCGGCTATCGGCGCAATGCGTGCGTTCCAAGAAGCTGGTTTGCGGATTCCGGAAGATGTTTCTGTGGTCGGCTTCGACGACATCGTAAGCGCGGCTTTTTGTATCCCCAGCCTGACGACCGTTCGCCAGCCGCTTAAAAAAATGGGACGAATTGCCGCCGAGACGCTGCTGGCGCGCATCGAGGATACTGGCGAGGTTCAAAGCGAAATTGCGGTGGAGCCAGAGCTTGTCGTTCGCAAGTCTACAGCCCGGCGGTCATAAATCGATACGCATGCCACGGTAAGCTAGGGTCGTGAAGTTGCAAGCGCAGCCTTGCGCTGCTGCTGGATCAAGAAGTCCTCGTATGGTCCCTTGAAGTCTTCGATGTGTCCGTGATCGAAATGCCAAAGCCGCGTCGCAACTTCATCAATCACGTCGTGGTCGTGCGTAACAAGCAGCACCGTGCCATCGAATTTCTGCAGCGAAATGTTCAACGCGTTGATCGACTCCAAATCCAGATGGTTGGTCGGCTCGTCAAACACCAGAAAATTGGGCTTCTGCAGCATCAGCCGGCAAAATAAAATGCGAGCCGTCTCGCCTCCGGAAAGAGCGCGAATTGGCTTTGTGACATCGTCACCGCTGAAGAGCATTTGCCCCAGCAGCCCGCGCAGCTCCTGCTGGCCTGCCATCGGATCCCACTGCGCCAGCCACTCGATCACCGTCATGTCATTTTCTTTTTCGAGCGTGTGTTCCTGGCCAAAATATCCAACGGCGACTTCGTGCCCCCAGCGCACCGTTCCGCCATCAACGCCAAAGTGGCGGTCCGCTTCATCGATAAATCCCGGCGCATTCCGGATCAGCGATCGAATCAAAGTAGTCTTCCCCGCCCCGTTTCGGCCAAGCAACGCGATCTTCTCTCCGCGCTCCAGGTTCGCCGAAAACCCATCGATCACTTTCAGATCGCCGTAGGATTTCCGCACCGTCTTGAATTCCAGCGGATGCCGCCCGGACGGCTTCTTCATAACAAAATTTATGTAGGGCCGAGCGATATTTGATCGCGCCAGTACAGTGGTTTGCAGCCGTTCAATCTCCTTTTTCCTCGAGGTTGCCTGCGCCGACCGCGTTCCTGCTCCGAACCGCGCAATGAAGTCCTGCAACTGCGCAATTTTCTTCTCGCGCTGCGCATTCTCCGACTCAATCCGCGAACGCACCGAAGTCTTCGCCATCACCATGTCGTCATATCCGCCTACGTACATCAGCACAGATTCATAGTCGATGTCCGCAACATGCGTGCAAACGCTATTCAAAAAGTGCCGGTCGTGGGAAATCACAATCAGCACACCTTCATAAGAATTCAAATAGTCCTGCAGCCAGTGCACCGAGTCCAAGTCCAAATAGTTTGTCGGCTCATCCAGCAGCAGCGCCGCCGGACTGCCAAAAAGCGCCTGCGCCAGCAATACGCGCACTTTCTGTCCGCCCTGCAATTCGCCCATCTTTCGTTCGTGCAGCTCAGACGGCACATCCAGTCCATCCAGCAAAATAGCCGCGTCGGCTTCGGCGGTATAGCCGCCCTCTTCGCCAACAATTCCTTCCAACTCGCCCAGCCGCATGCCGTCCGCATCAGTAAGCTCGTCGTGTGGCTTCGCATAAAGCATTTCGCGCTCTTGCAGCACTTCCCACAACGCGGCGTGCCCCATGATCACCGTATCGATCACGCGAAAGTCGTCAAACGCGAACTGGTCCTGCCGCAACACGCCGATTTTTTTCGGCCGCGACACGTTGCCCTTGGTCGGCTCAATTTCACCGGTCAAAATTTTCATCAAGGTGGATTTGCCAGCGCCGTTTGGCCCAGTGATCGCATACCGCCGCCCGGCCATAAAAGTCGTTGTGACGTCATCAAACAGCACGCGGGCGCCATACCGCATAGATATATTATTGATAGAAATCATAGCCCTTAATTGTATCGTGGAATGCGTTCACGTTCGACCCGAACAAAACATCGGGTCGCGCGCTTTAGCGCGGACCTTCCTGATAAAGCCCTATCAAGTTTCCCGCCGGGTCGCGGAACGTCGCAATCCAGCATGCGCTTGCCGGAGAATCTGGATGCGGCGGCTCAACGATCACTCCGCCTTCGGCTGCTGCTCGATTCAATGTCGCATCAATGCTGTCCACCCAGATGTACGGCAGCAGGCCGGGTTGAGGCGAAATCTGTCGACCTGTAGTGAAGGCGCCGCTGACGTCTCCTGTCGCGTCATCGAAGCTCGGATGAGCACTGTCCCGGTGCCGAATGTTCCAACCAAACACTCTCTCGTAGAAGTCAATCGATTGGCGAACGTCGGTCGCGGGAATCTCGAGATAGCACAGTCGCGGGCGAGGTAGCAGCGCCAGTCGGCTCTTGGTCGCCGAAACTTTGGCTCCCCATTCGTCAGGACTCAGATCCTGCGCGTGTTGCGAGAAAAGCCAATGGTGGCCATCCAGGTCTTCTGCTCCATATTGCCGTTCGCCATAGCAGGTCTCGTTAAGATCCTCGACGATCTTGGCGCCAGCGGCTTTCGCTTTGTGAAAATGTGCATCCACATCGCGAATGAACACTGTCAGACTCTGCGTTGCGCAGCCAAGCTTCGCAGGGCTCGCTCCACCCGTTCGCGCCCTCTTCAGCATGATCCATGCATTGCCCAAGTGCATCTGAGCGCCGCTGATCGCCTCGGGATCTCCATAGCGATAGTGTTCCGCAAAACCAAACGCTTTACTCAGCCAGTCAATCGCATCAGCAACATTCTGGTAATAAATGTGGGGCAACACAGTGTTCGTCGGCACAGAGCGATTCTCAGTCATTCGCACTACCTCCTGCTCCCACTCTTCAAACCAGCCCGACACCCAGAATCCGGAACGCCAACGCGTGCTCGCAGGGCTTCTGTTCCGGCAGCTCGATCTTCAATCCGGCGTCGTCGCGCGTCCACTTTAACTTGCCAGAGTGTCCCACGAGTTCCACATTTTCGATTTTGCCAGGGGCCTGTTTGCTATTGCTCGCCAGCGCTGCGATCACCGCCTGTTTTTCCGGCCAGCCCATGACGAACGCGTACAACGTTTCACCTTTTTTGGTGAACCTCACATCCTCAGCTGTGAAGGCGCGGCGTTTGCTCTCGTTGAAGCTGGCGTCCGCGGAAGGAGGTGTCGCCGGAACAGTCTGCCCGGAAATTTTCCACGGCCGCGTCGCATAGATCGCTTCGCTGTTCAGGGTCATCCAGTCCGTGATGCCTGACAGTACCTTCAGCTCGCGGTCATCGAGCATGCCGCTGTTCGGGAGCGGAAAGTTCAGTATCAGGTTGCCGTTTTTGCTCACGATGTCCACCAGCATATCGACCACGGTCTTCGGTGTTTTGTAAGTGACATCGCGGTTGTAGTGCCAGTCGCCGATGCATGTGTCGGTCTGCCACGGATGCGGCCAGATCTCATCCAACACGCCACGCTCGCGATCCAGCACGCAGAG
>Ga0137403_10002358_pt1 | contig 23194 bp, 16 predicted proteins | sample CZOMad2_1_16fung_FD_122057 | JGI IMG/M metagenome (GOLD analysis project Ga0137403, IMG submission 122057) | Vadose zone soil fungal communities from Angelo Coast Range Reserve, California, USA - CZOMad2_1_16fungal (Hybrid Assembly) | ecosystem: Environmental > Terrestrial > Soil > Vadose zone...
AATTCCGTGGGAGTATTCCCGGAATGACGGGCACCATGACCTCCGAGAAAGAGCCCGCTGGATTGCCGATACCGACTTGCTCGATGCCGCCCGGAAAGGAAACTCTAGTGAACAGCCGCATTTACTGGAGCCGCGCGTCCTGCGCGCATGTGGTGATGGGGCAGATTCTCAACCTGTATCTCAAGCTCGGGGGCCCGAAAGGCAAGCTGGGCTATCCGATCGAAGATGAAACGTATTCTTCCGACCACTACGGCAGAATCAGCCGTTTCGAGCACGGCGAAATCGTTTGGCATCCGAACAAGGGCGCCCGTGTCGCCTATAAGAGCCGCAAGGGAGACAAGGATAGCGACGATCGAAAACAGGCACGTGAGAACCAGCGCGAGTAAGTGGCGCTCGGCTTCGAAATCAGATTGATACGTCTGCACATAGTGAAAATGTCTGTCCTATCGTTTTCATCGACGAATCGCTTTGCCTTCAGTTTCAGGGCTTATCGAAGTCCACCCCGTATCGCCGAAGGGCGTCTGCGCGGATCGTAGCAACCTCGCTCGGGTAGTCCGTCTTTGCGAATCGGCGTCCAGCCGTATGCACATAGGAATAGGGGAACGGACCACTGAGTCCAAATCCGGCCACGGCAAACGCCGGAGTGGGGCTATCGCTTGGATGGCCGGTTTTCCACGGTTCGCGCGTAAAATTCCTGCGCTTGAGATAATCGTTGGAAAGCAGACTTCTAACTCCCGAATAATCGACCCAACGATGGTTGACAAGATTGAATGCGCGAAAGCTTTCGGCTTTGGTTTGACTGCCTAAGGATCGCAGCAGCGCGTATATTTCCGCTGTAACTGCAGCGTCGAAATTCCCACCTGCGGCAATGGCGCGCTCTGCCACAAGCGTGCCAAGAAAATTGGACGGCAAGTCTTCTGGAGAGAACGACGAGTTGTGCACGCCGGGACTGTTGATTGCATAGGTTAAAATTTCGTATCCGAAGGAATCATCGAAGCAGATTGATCTGGCAATACTGATTACGCTGACGGAAGCAGGTATGGTCGAGAGCGTTGCTTCGCCATGAGTTGTTTTGATGACCGTTCCCGCCGCACCGGCCGCAAAAGCGATTTGCTCAAAAACGTTTTTGGTCATGTCGCAAAGATCGCGCAAATGACCAAGGTCTACAAAACCCGCCTTGCCCGTGTAAACCAGTCCCCGAACCTCGCTGGACGATCGGTGGATTCCGAGTTTTGTTGGATCCGCAAAATTGTCGTCCGCAGGTCCGAGAGGATTGTCCGATGGAGCGAGGATACAGCAAGTTCGCGCATTCGGCGGCGGTCCGGGAGGTGTGGACGGTTTAGGTGGGAGAGGCGACGGCGGCGCTGGATTGGGGCTGCCTAGAGGGCGAATGGCGATAGCAACGCGCCGATTGCGTTCTCGGCTGGTCACTATTGGTACGTTGGCTGGATCCGGAATCGTTGCGCCAACGCCATGCGGGGACGGATCAAAGGCAATTGCGCCTTTTCGGAATGGCCCCATGCTCCTGGCTTTCCAGAGATTCATGATGGCCTTTGCGAGCTCCGCGGCGACCGATATCGCCCGCTCGTTACTTACTTTCTTTTCGAGGGCCGCGCCGTGAACATCACGGTCGGCATGGCCGACCACGGAGATCTGACCAAGAGGGGAACAGTTGGGAGCGGAGAAACTAGTCACGACAATATCAGCAAGCCTGGCGATCTTGTCTTTTTCGGATTGTGGCAGCTTGTCTACTTCATCTTTGTACTGGCCCCACCCGTAAATCACGTCTTCCACAGGAGTGGCGCAACTTCCACTGTCCTCCGGTTGTAATTCTCCGCTTTCGATATCCAAAACCAACCGGGAGGTGGCTTCGGTTTCCGCCGCAACTATCGACGATTGTACGGATCGCGCTTCTGTAAAAACTTCCGTGGCGCCAGTTGGATCGGGCACGAAAGCGGCCAACGCTTTCAGCTTCGCTGCGTAGTTCAAGGTGTGGTCAAGATTTTCGCGCATCCATGGGGGAAGCCGTGTGGCGACGGCGGTCCAGGTGATCGGCATGGATGAGTTAAGTAACCCGCTCAAAGCGTTCTTAAGGATTCCGGACGCCGCGTGCCGCGCCTTCGTGAGACGCCAAAGCAACTCAGATCCGTCGGGTACTGAAGGATAAGTTTTCAGGATATGCCGTCGATAAGCGGCGGCGAGAGCGACGCCTTTTTCGATCGAGAACTCTGGGTCCTTGTTGAGACTCTTAAATTCATCCAGCGTAAGGCCTAATTGGCTCTGCGCCTCGCCACCCTGCCACATGATCTGGAAATAGCCGAGCTCGCCAAGCGCGGTCGTAGATCTTAAATATCCGTCCGACTCGACGGCAATCCATCCGAGCAGAAAATCGCGAGGAATGGTTTCGCGATGTTTATCGAGTTGGTCGATCAATGCGCGCAACCAAATCATGGGCTTTACCCCGAGCCGGTAAATTACTGACCACTCCGTTCGAAGCGCCTGCTGTGCCCGGCTTTTGGAATCGAGCTTCGTTCCTGCCAAGTCTGGATGTCGCTGCCAAAACACCTGGTTCGCCAATTCGTTCGCGTTGCTTTCGCCCCTCGTAAGAATCGCAGCGAGCACATCGGAGGGCAATTTCCCCTGCGTACCATTGGCGATAGCTTGCAGGGACATTTCGCGTGACGCGGTAGCCAGGACCGACTCATTTGCCTCGGAAGGCGTAGACGGTATCAGGCGGCCAACCTGGAATTCAGGAGTAGCCGCTGCGGCAGGGGACTGCTGCAGGTTTACTACGGTGGACGTCGGTGGTGTTGCAAGTCGGAGAATTAAGATGTCATTCAGCAACCGCCCGGCAGAATCGGTCATTTGCCGCTCGAATTTGTCATTGCTGTTATGCGGGAAAGCCCCGGCATCAACGACTTGCGCGTAGTTACCAGAGGTGTGACTTTCTGCCGCAAGCCCTTCTGCCTGGATGTCCTGCAAACTTTTGAGCTCGGGAGAGGCGATAAAAGAGACGTGAGTGCCCTCACCTTCAATACGGCGGAGTCTAATGTCTCCAAGCGCGATGATGCCACTTTCCAGCATTTCGTTCGGCATGGCTACCAACTCGAAATTCTGGCCTAGCTGTTCCCCCAACGCAGAGTTCCCGCCGTAAACGAATGAATCATAAATTTGCGCTGCTGTGGGTGTGGCACCTTCCAGCGTGGTGGCGAGGTATTCTGCGTTTTCCGCGCGTTCCATCACTTCATGAAGAATCGATACGGAAGATCCTTCCGTCGCCGCCTCAATCACAATTTGATCCGCCAATTCAATAAGACCAGTCACCGGGTTTTTCATCGCCATACTCCACACATTTTCCGAAATCGATTTCCCTCAAATCCGACGTTTTACTTGCGGGTTCTCGTAACTCTCGACGACTTCCGTCTAATACACGGATGCCAACGACCTATAGACTTATCGCACCGGTACGGGTGGAGGCGCCGGCGACCTTGCAGGCGGAGTTGGCAGCAATGGAGACGGAATGCGAAGTTGGACACCCGGCTTCGCAAGTGTCCCAAGCGACGCCGGAATTGATATGTGCGCAGCAATCGCGATTCGACAAGCCGCAGCAAGTCCTGACTGCAGTGCCCCTTCCATATAGCCAAAAAACGGCGGCGAAACATGCTCACCCGCCAAGAAGATTCGCCCGGCGATCGCCTGCTGCATCCACACAAGCAGCGTCATGACTTGTCCAGGAGCGGGGCAAGAATATCCAGTACGAATGAAATTCTCGTTCGGCCAATTAGCGAATTGCGATCGCACAAACCCGCCCGACCCTTTGAATCCGGGGAGAAGCGCTTCAATCCGCGGCCGAAAGTAATCATCTGGAGGGGTTTTTCCGATTGCCGCGGCTGATGGCCCCCCGGCAAACACTGTCAAGTCAATACCGCTTGCTCCCATCTGATTGTCCGTGCCTTCCCAAAGCATTCCCATGTCGTTGTCCACGCCGCTGGGCGCGTCGCCTTGCCGTAACCAGTAGCGATTTCTGGTTTCCGCGAGGTACTTCACGGCCGGGCCGGTCTGGATGGGCCCAATAGGAAATGTGACGCCACCGAAGGTGATTGAAGACCAAACCGTCGGTGGAATCGCAATAACCACAAAGTCGCAAACGGTCGTCAAAGGAGGACGGCTAGAATTGCCAGACTTCGACACTACAGAAACTTTCCTCTCGTCGACATTGATGTTTGTCACGATCTCCGGCTGGTGAATGGTGGCTAGAGGTGTTCCATTCGTGAGCCGTTGCGCCAGGCCGGTTGCGAGAGCGGCGTTTCCGTTCTCGCAACGATAGACCTCTGTGTCTTCCCAATAGTCGTTCCCGCCACCACCGGCAATTTGCGTCAAAACTGCCAGAAGACTCTGTGCGCGGGTGGCGACGGCATTGTTGTTGGAAAACTCAAACTCGAGAACGCTGCGCAGAAGAGGGTCGCTTGTGAAGCCATGAATCCAAGATTCGAGCGTAGTTTTGTCCAGTTTCGCCGCGTCCGGAGTCATCCAAGGATTGTATGGATCGGTTACCACGCCAGCTTGTCTCGTTAGTTCGCCTACCGCGCGCTTCATTAAGTCATAAAGATTCTTGGCTTCCGGCGGGGTCAGGCGGTGACCGGAAATACGTATCGGTTCGCGGAGCCGCTCGCCGATGTACTCGTCCTCTTCCGTAATCACGCTGAGTCCGAGTCCGAGATGCTGGGCGGCAAAGGTCCAGAGGGTATGGTTAGAACCGACTAGCTCCGCTCCCCTCTCCAGAATGCGATTCTGAACAAAGGTGGACGTCGATTCGACGCGTCCGCCCATATTGTCCCTGGCCTCGAACAAGGTAACGCTGAACTGCAAATTCTTCAGGACTGTGGCTGCGGCGAGGCCTGCAAATCCACCGCCGATCACCGCAACGCGTAAGGGTTTGTCGAGAGAAAGAGGAACAGGATTGGTCATGACGTTCATCGGCAAGAATTGCCCGAGCCGGTCGCGGTGCGCCTGAGCGCGGCGCGTGCGTTCGAGACCAGACAAACGAGGCCCGAGCAGTTGATGAAGCCGTCTAAAAAGTGAGCGGCTCAATTCGCACCATTTCCGCTGTTCGCTTGGGTGGCGAATGCAGGATCTAACAGTTCGATATGTTCCCCGCCCTCGGCCAACTCAGGTATAGGCCGGTCTGTGCTGGCTCTGGTCGTTTCAGAAGCGGTCGGGATAGACGAAGAATCGGACGCGGTATCGCATTCGTATCTGCAAGGTGCTAACTCAAGGTTATCGAGGGCGAACGCCGATTCGTAGTCAGAAGAACCAGCTTGATTGGCAAAGAATTCCATGTCCGAGGAAACTTCCGCATCAATGGTTGCGCCCGGCTTTAAGCTTTCAACCGCGACTCCTGGCTTGCCCTTTAGATAAATCTTTGCGGCGTCTCCGTCGTAGAGGTCGAGGTCGCCAGATTCGACGAGGGCCGTGAACGTGGGTCCCCGCGTTTTCGTCGAGGAAACTACCAGCGCCGCGGAATTGGCCGCATACTCTTTTGCCTTTTTTCGCTTTTCGGCCGCCTGGTGTTTCAGTTCTTGAGCACGTGCGGGATCTGCGGCAGCCGCGTCTTCTAACTCTTGCGCGTTCTTGTTCAGTTCGGCTGCCTGCTTTTTCTGGTAGTTGCTGATTCGCAGGTTCCTTTGGATGCGTTCCTCGACGAAAGCACGCAGGCTCTCCATCTCGGTAATCTCTTTTCCATTCACAATTTCGCCGGTTTTGCCGGCCAATCGTTTTTCCACGGACTTGGCCACCTGCTCCAGGCCTCCTTGAATCCGGGTGTCGTAGAAAATCGCATGGCCCAGAGCGGACTTGATGTTGCTCTTCGCGGCTTTAGCTTTTGCAGGTTGCCAATATTGCCGGCCGAATTCTTCATCCTGCGCACGATCCATTTCGGGTTCTTTCGCCGCTTCTTTCAACAGGTGAATGAATTCGGCATCCTCCCGCAGGGATTCATCCTTCTGCTTTACGCGGTCTAGGTACGGGGACATTCTGGTGGCGATATCGCTGCTGGAGATTTCCGTGAAGCGTTTGAGAATCCCAAGTAATGTTCCCGAATGCAAAGTGGCCTGGTGCTTCCCGTAGCTGATGATTCCGAGGTCATATAGATTCAAGGTTCCGGTTTTTCCGCCCTCGAATGCGCTGGTAATGTCGCTGGCAATGCGGTGAAAGGTATTTTGGTAGGTAGAGTTTTCTGAATCTTCGAATTCCGCGTCGGCTCTGCCTTCAAACAGTTCTTGCGCGACTTCGGAATCGAATAGTTCTGATACTTCACTCTCTGCTTCAAGTGTCTTCGAGCTGGCTTTCGGGGGAGAGGCTGATTGCACTGTCGTTTGCTTGAAATTGGAAGTCACCTTGCGAATGTTGCGAGCGGATTCGACGGCCTCTTCCGTGTCCAGAAAACCGATTCCAATGCGTTCTGGAATATCTTCCGGCACTGATACTTTTCGGGCACTCTGTAGCAGCAGGTTGTGCGTCTCTTCAATCCGGAGCATGCGCGGGGCAGCTTGAAACATTAGGGCTACCGTCCCCGTAACATGCGGAGCGGCCATGCTGGTCCCGGACATCCGCGTTAGCAACTGCACCGGTTCGTGCTTTTTCCTTGGTGCAGAGCGCGCGGCAAGCACTGAAACGCCCGGCGCGCACAGGTCTGGCTTCAACCGCCCGTCGCGTGTAGGCCCCACGCTGCTGAAATGCCCCAGGCGCATTTCTGGATCGTGTTTATCGTAAGCACCAACCGCCAGCGTACGTCGCCCGTTGCAAATCGTTCCGGTGGTCGATTTTGGATCCGCGTCTTCAGGACGTAAACGGGATTGGCATTTCGGGCAGGAGACATCGCGTTCGACCCATGCATGATAGCGCCCATCGATCACATCCACGCCGATCAGTGTTATCTCCCAATCGCCGGTAGGCGCATCCTTGTACAAATAAACGGTAATGTGATTGTCTAAATTATTTGGCTCCTGCGTCCGGTGGTAAACATTTCCGACCTCTTTGCCTCCCACCATGAACTTGGCACGGTCTCCGATCCGCGCACGCGCCGTGATCGAGCCATCCGGAGACTGCACGGCGAGCTCGAACTTGTCTTGCCACGAGTACCAGAATTCCAGCTGGTTATAGGTCGGTTTGCCTGCAAATATTTCCCATACAAGTTTTCGTTCCTGAGTCGGACGCAATTGCCCGGAAGCGTGAATGCGCTTGTTAAAATAATTTCCGGCGCTGAGGCACACCGCACGCCCCGGCGCGGAGCGAATCGCTGCATCAAGTCCTTGTTCGATCAGCGTCGAGCCATCATGTTGCTCACCGTGACGCCCCATACTCAGATTGATAACCCACGGGCGATTTCCGGCAGTCCGCGCGATGAAGTCAATTCCCTCCAGCAAGGTGACCGAATCGCCAAGCCTGCCCGTGTCAACTTCATCCCACGGAGCGTTGTGTACCACGACCAAATCGGCTTCCGGCGCTATTCCGGCCGGACGGGCCTCTCCACCGCTACCTGCAGCGATGCTCAGCACGTGTGTGCCGTGGCAGCCGATGCCCGTATCTGCGTCGGCCGGGTGATAACCAAGGGCGATGTAAGGGTCTTTCTGTTTCAGCGCCCGGTTGATTGCATCACGATCGTGGACCACGCCGTAACCAAAAGGCTGCGGTGAGTTTGGGAGTTTACTGCCACGCTGATCCCACAAGGCAAGAATCCGCGTGCTTCCGTCTCTGTTTCGGAAATCGGGATGAGCGAAATCGAACCCCCAATCCACAACTCCAACGACCACGCCACGTCCCGTGGCGGCTTCGTCTTTCGGACGCCGTTCATCTGTTGGCAGGACGGTATCAGAGGAAAGCTCGGCGGAATCCGAAGCTTCGAACTCCACATCCGGACCCATATATGTGTTGCCGGCAGCAATGTCGGCAACTTCAGCCGCACTGCTGACCTTCGGAATATTCGCGCGGGTCGTGCGGATGGTGATGATTTCGCTGAACTGCGTGACAACGCGGACGCCTTTTGGCAAGGCGCTATAGTGCCCCAGGCGGATGATCGCTGCTACTTCATCGTCGCCATTTCCATCTTCGAATAGTTCCCAGACATCTGGACCCATGGCTCAAGCATGCCCAAGGCAACTGCATGCGTTGGATCATCGGTGAAAAGACCAATGGTCAAGCGGACAAGCAGCTGTCTGAGTCTTCCTTTTGATCTTAATTTGGTCGGTTCTTGCCTAGGCCCGGGAATCACCGAACGTCAATTTCACCAAATTGTCTGCACGTCGGAGTTTTCCAATTCCAGGTTGCTGCTTGGTTACGATGTTGCCGTCGCCTTCTAATTCAACGTTCAGGCCTAGCAGAAGCGCAAGTTGTTGTGCTTTCTCCCTATCTAATCCGTGAAATGACAACATGCCAAATGGTCTTAGGATGTCCGCGGGATCGAAGGCAGCGGCCGCCGGGGCAGGCACGACGGCAAAGGGTCCTCCTCCCGGCGCGACGGCCGGGATAACAGCAGGAATCGGGGCTGGCTTGACTGGAGCGCGCAGCGCTGCTGCAAGAAACAAGGCCATCATGGGAGAACGGGACATAGAAGCGAAAAGTAAGAGCGGCAAGATCTGCTGGTTGCTGGCTCCGGCACTTCGTGCAGCAGCGAGCACCAGCAAGGGAACCATCGGATTTGATAGGTTAGCCATTCGAGTTCACCTTTTTTCTGGTTACTACGGCTTGGGTGGATTTAGAGCCAGCACGAGGGCCATCATCATCATCATGCTGTTGTCAGAACCGCTGTCAGTCCCTGTGCCGCCGAATCCCGTACCTGCAATCGAGAGAACCGGAAGCATCAAATTCAAGGCGTTGGAATTCGCTGAAATCGTTTGCGCCGGGGCACCGCCCGCCGGTATCGCAGGTATGGTGAACGACGGCTGCACTAGTGCCGGCAGAATAGCCAACATCATTAACTTTTGGTTCAGGTCCTTGTTTGTGCCCTCGACTCCCTTTTTCCGTTCCTCCGCTTCCTTCTTAGAAGCAGTTGAAAGTGAAGCGACGCGAGAATTGATTGTCGAAACACCGTCGGCAACCGTCTTTATTTTCCCGTCGACCCGCGTTAACGCCGCCTCTAACTGAGCCTGCGTGACGCCGCTCGGCGCTCCCGGAACAGGGCGCGGCTTAAACGATGGTTGCGGAGAAGGTCTTTTCGGTGCCCGCTCCGCAGCCTCACTCTCGGACTCCCATTCAAATACCTCGTACTCTGATTCAGCCATTTGCTTGTCCTTTCCTTTTAGTGATTTGCTGCGTCTCGAAGTTGTTCTTCTCCGGAACCCTTGAGCTGCAGTCCAAGCGAAGATTTCCGGAACTTCAATTTCTGCGCGCGAAGTGTCTCGATGGCGGGTACCACGTATTCACCGAACAACGATTCATCCGGGATGGAAAAACCCGGCCCTCCTCTCCCTCGGCAACTCCGGCAGCCCAGATCTTGTCCCCAGCACAAACAGCAGGCACCCACGGCGGCCGCAAGAAGATCGTTGCGCTCTCTCAGCAAGTTCATTTCGGCCGACATACTGTCGACCTGCTGCTGAAGCTTGCCCAGCATGGCGTCCGAAATTCCCTCGGACTCCCGCGCCGCTTCATCCGACAGCTCCGGATTCTCTTCGAGCGGCTCCATGTCGATAACCGGCGAAAGCTGCCGCGCGGAATCAGCTTCTTTTTTTTCCGCCATTTGTTTCATGAAAATATTCAGAAGTGGATTCCCATTCCCCATTTGTGCCAGCAACTCACTGGGATCCAAGCAAGCGCCGTCCCCAGACGTCGCACGCATTCGGGCCATCATCTCCGATACACCGGGATTGCCGCTAGCACTTGCATGCGCTGCAATCAATTCCAAGAGCATGGTATTCATTTTGTCGCCTATGCATCCTCGGATTCATAAACTTCCATCAGCTCGATCGCGTCGTATTCCGCTTGCATCGCTTCCATCTCTTGTTCCGCGAGCTCACTCTCCGATTCTGCTTCCGCTTCAGATCTTTCCTGCTCCGCTTCTCTGCCACTGGCTTGCAACAATTCGTAAAGTACTTCGGCGCGGTTCTCGGCCACAGCAGGATCCGCTTTCGCCTCGCCGGCATAGTCCTTCATATATCCAGGTGTTCCGTCGCCTTTGCTCTTGGCAATTGCCTCTGCGTACTCGGCCTCCATCCGGCCCGTGAGCATCTTCAGCAAATTCCCGAAAGCCCCGACTGGCACCGACGTTCCGCCAACTGGGATATTCGGTGTCCCCATCGGACCCATCGCCATTGAGGCCAATGCCTTCATTGTTTCCGGCTTCGCTATGGTCTGTAGCAACTGGCCGGCCGCCGGCGATCCACCCATCAGACTGCTCAGACCGCCTCCCCCGAGCAGACTGCCCAGACCACCACTGAGCAAACCTCCAAGCCCACCGCCGCCTGCCCCCTTTTGCCCGGTCGCGCTGCCCACGGCCTGGCCCGCAAGAGATCCAAGACTTCCACCTAACTTTGCCCCAATCGGCCCACCAAAAGCGGTTCCCACCACGGTCCCGGCCAACGGCAGTATCGAAGGGGCGGCCTGCAGCACCGCTTTGCCGGCACTGGACGCGAATTTGCCAAGGTCACTAAAAAACCCCTCCATGGCTTCGGCGTCGACACCGTATCTTTCAAAAAGGTTTTCCAGTTGCGCGTCAGACAAATGAGCCAATTCCGGGCTGATGTTTTCCCTGAGGCTTTCATATTCCGATTGTAAAACTGGCATACTTAAACTCCTGGTTATTACTGTGCTGAGGTCTACCTCGAACTGCCGATACTTCCACTCTTCAAGTTGTATGTAACGTACGCCATAAGAGGCTCACTATTTCCGAAAGGCGCACATTGCCATTTCACTGGCAGACTGTCTGTGCGACATCGCACAGACGTGAACCGAAAATTGGAACAAAAGTGACCTGGCGAATTGCGACAGCGGTGCCTTATGTCCCACGATTTTCAGAACCGGGTTCATTCCCCGAATCATCTCCTTTCAAGTCTTTCCCTGGACGACTATGTCCGGATTGCTCCTCATCTTCATACCGTCAAGCTTGCCTTGGGCGACGTCGTCGGCCACGCATCTTGCGGCTTGGGCTTCGCGTATTTCCCAACTACCAGTGTCGTTTCGTTACTTTGCGACATGGAAAACGGCGCTACTACTGAAGTGGCCCTGACTGGCAACGATGGAGTGCTAGGTACTTCGATTTTCCTCGGCGGAAATACCACCACCAATCGCGCCGTCGTAGGCATCGCCGGAGAAGCCGTACGCATGGACGCAAAGATATTAAGGGATCAATTTACGCAAGGGGGCGCGTTTCAACGGGTACTCTTGCGTTACACCAATGCTCTCATCAGCCAGATCTCTCTCACTGCCGCGTGCAACCGCAAGCACACTCTCGAAAAACGACTTTGCCGCTGGTTGCTTTTGGTTCGAGACCGCGCCGAATCTGACGAGCTGATAATGACGCAGGAATTTATCGCAAACATGCTGGGCGGACGCCGCGAGACGGTTACCGTCGCAGCCGGACGTCTTCAGGATGCCGGGCTCATCCACTACACCCGAGGCAGGTTGCGAATTGTCAATCGAAAGTTGCTTGAAGATACGGTTTGCGAGTGCTATAAGGCCGTGACTACGGAGTGCAATCGTCTGCATACTCCGAACGCCGCGAGTTACGTCAGTGCGTGCGAAAAGTCCCGCGCAGAGTTCGCCTAAGCAATGTTCTCAACTGATCGAAGCTATCCGGGGCCGTAACATGGATATTTCCAGCAAGTTCTTTTTCGGCACCCTCTGGAAGAGCAGCGAGGGAGAAAATGACAACTGGTGTCTGCTGCGTCAGTCCGCTTCTTCTGCGTATTCTCTGTGCCGTTGCCTCCAACTCCTCTGGTTTGCCATCAAGAGAAATCAGAATCAAGCAAGGGTGGTTCCGTTGGGCTCTTTCAATAGCTTCGTCTTCGTCTTTCGCCGGATCTACCAGATATCCATCTCGCTTCAGCAGTTCCTGGATGGCCTCGCGAGTCTCTTCGACATCTTCAACTATCAGTATCCTCGCTCTGTTCTCGGTCCTGGCGATCATGGGCCTTCGCAATGTTCCTTTCTCTGTAATTCGGGAATAGCTGATTCGAAATACGTTTTCAGTGCGCCAGACCACATTTCTCGGATACTCGTTGATATTCGGCTTCGAGACCCAAGCAGAAGCCAATAAGACAGCGACGGCGCTCAGTAAGAAGGCGACCACGAGCAAGGGAGGCAAAAAGAAATGCGTATTCTTAGTCGGGTGCGGATATTCTGGCTTGTGCTCGCCGTAACAGGAGCAATCTCTGCGCAGAATCCACCGGCCTGCGGCGTTAAGTGCGGAAGTGACCGATGGACACTTAAAACGTTGAGTGATGTCGACATCCAGAGCGTAGACTTCACCAACATCCACAAGAAGACCGTGGCTCAACTTACGGCGCTAGTAAAACCGAACAAACGTCCGAAGTTGAACCGAGTGTCACCGACGGAACTACAAACGTTCGAGGTCGAAGCCAACTTGATAAAGTTCGGGACGGAGAAGGATAGGGATTTTCACATCGTTATCGCGGACCTGGTGGACCCGACCAAAACAATGATTGTGGAAATCCCCGATGCTGCGTGTCAGCAAGCATGCGAATCGTTACATTTCAAGGATTTCATTGAAGCACGAAAAGTATTCATGACGCACTGTGGAGCACCGGCTAAGAAATTCAAACAGGTTGATCCTCCGGTCAAAGTTACTGTAACCGGAGTGGGTTTTTTTGACCCTCCGGGACACGGAGGTGGCTCTGCCATGAGTGGTCTTGAGTTGCACCCGCTGCTCAAGATTGAATTTGACCTCGATAACGATGACTGCAAAACAAGAGCAAAGCCCGTGGGCTAGACGGAAGACGTTATTTCGATCCGCGCGTTTCAACAGGGCCATGAATAAATTTCTTGTCGCCGTCACAGAAACGGTAACAACTTATATGGTCTGGACGCTAAGGTTCCGTCGACGCGGCTGACTTGGATACTCGAACCGATTGAAAAGGTTTTGTTCTATCTCGTGAACGATGACGACCCTCAGGTTCTTGAATCCCACATGCGTTCCCGCTTCCAAGACCGATTGCGTTGGTGAGCGTTGGTATGATTTGAGTCTAATTGAGCTAACCGGTCTCCATCGATACCTACCGTGCACCCGGATCTTCGTGCCGTGCCGTGAACCTGGCGTATACATCCGAGGCGTTCAAATGCTAAACCGATCAAGGACGAACTCGATTGTTCACAGTCCACGCACAGCGATCCGCTCCTAGCCCTCTCTGTCAAGGCAAAGTCCGGTTTGTTTTCCGGAATCCGTCCCATCACCCGGCTGTCTCGATGCTCCATTTTTCGAAGAACGTGTCCTACGGCCAGAATCGGAACGTGATTTCCGCACTCTTGCGACGGGTCCGTAAAGCCAGATCGTTCATCGCCTCCGTGAGCTGCTGGCCGAACAGCGCCGGCATTTTTCCGGCCTCGGAACTGAAGAGCACGGTGACCTTGGTCACGTCCTTGTATTTCAGCCGCGATTCGACCTGCTTGATGATGCGCGCTACTGACCGGCCGGGATCGCCGCGGTAGAACTCACTCGTGAAATCGAAGTTTTTCAACTCGATGGCTTCACCGCTCTTCTTCAGCACATCCAACCCCTTGCCCACCCATCCCCTGCGCGAGACTGGGATGCCCAGGGCCGCGATCTCGTCAACATGCTGGGCCGCCCAGCGAAGCTCGTACATCGTTCCCCGCGCCGTGTGCACGCTGCTCGAGGCCAAATCCTCGAAGATGTCAATCGCGTCCATGTATCCCCGCGAGCCCTTGATGCGGCTCAGATCCTCGGCGATTCTCAGCGTCTCATCGGCTAACTTCGCGGCATTCGGCGCACTGCTCCAGGTGTCGAGTATCTTCTCGACAACATAGTCGCCCCACGGGCCATACGCCTCGACCACGTCCTTGATCAACTTGCGATTGAGCAGCATTTGGCCGCGCGACGCGTAACCCGGCGCGTGCACTAGATCCTCGACGATCTCGTCGACCGCTCCCTCTACTGCCTCCCCTAATCCAGCCGGCGTGAACTGGCATCTGCTGCATTTGACGTAGTGATACGCCGTCGTTTCCGGGATCTCCTGCCACAGCTTCCCGACTTCGTCGAAAAACCGATAGCTGCGTTCCCCAGCGGCGCCACCGCTCTCTCCGACAATCCAGATGCCGCGCAGCAGCTTGCCTCCGACCCGGTAAGCGCCGCGGCCGATAAAACGAATCGTTCGCTTGACAACTTGCGCGCCGATCGTCGCGGCAAACACCGCGCCATGTGCCACGGCGCGAACAGCCCTTGTCTTGCTCGCGAGGCCGATCGCATGTCCTGGAAGGAACGTCAGGGCAGCTTCCTTCCAGCTGCCTCTCGTCAACGCCTCGAACGCGAACACGCCGTCGGCGAGAGTGCCCCAGGGTGTGAAGGACAGCGCCACCTCAACCATCAGTTGGGCAAGGACGGCGGAACCAAGCGCGTGCTGGGCCGCTAGGACAAAGGCTCCCATAATGATGTCTTCGGAGAACCAGCGGGCGCTCTGCGCAAAGATCACCCCGTCGCGCATGAAAAACACAGCTTGGCCGTTTGACCAGAGCAGCACGCGATGGTCCTGCTGCGATGCCGAGAACACCGCGCCGACCGTCGCGGTGCCGAGAGAAAATCCCCCGTACCCTCGCGAGATCTCGACCGGCTGACTCTCCTGCGCCGCCACGACGCTGAAGAACTCGTCGACTGACACCGCCTTTGGCCGGTCTGGAAACTCAACCGGTTTTCGCTGAGCGGGATTGCCCGACTTCGGCATCGTCTCGACGGCCTCATATTCGAAATCCGCGATCCGGGGGTAGACGAACCAAGCCAGCTGCTTCGTCCATTCCTTGCCGCCATGCGCTTTCAAAGCGTCCAGCAGGGGCTGCGTCATCGTCACCACGGCCTCGAGCTTGACGCGGAGCGCGTCACCTTTAAGCCTGACACGGCTCTTACCGCTCAACTCTCCGTAGGCGAGTAGGTACCACTCCTTTAGTAGTGGCTTGTATTGGCGAAACCAGGGCTCGGTCGTCGTCGAGCGATCCGGGTCGGCGGAATTTACGTCATACTGATGGCTGAGGATCCTGATAACTTCCCACATCACGTTTTTGGCGCTATTGAAATCTACGAGCTGAGCACGCGTGCCCGTCGTGCTTCGAGAAGGTGGCGAAGTGGTTTCAGACTCTGAACTCCGTCGCTCGGAGTCGGTTCCCGGCTCCGCCGGTTTCGTCCGTTGCTGGACGTCGATCGTCGCCGCCGTTTGGGGAGTAAGAAGGCGCAGAATCAAAATGTCATTAAGCAAACGACCAGCAGAGTTGGTCAATGTCCTCGCATATTTATCCGAGGAAGTATGTGGGCGAGCGCCAGTTTCCACAACCATGGCGTAATTCCCGGGTCCAAGTCTCTCGGGCGTGAGACCCTCGGAAAGTACAGCCTCCAGATTTCTCAGCTTCGCTTCCGCGATTACGAAGAAGTGTGCCAGTTCACCTTCTCCGCGGCGAATCCCGATGTCGCCTTCGTGAAGATCGAGACGTTGCAAGGAAGTTCCGGGAAGCGCGACCACTTCGCAGTGCTGTCCAAGCTGCTGGCGCAAACGGCCCGGCAGATTGTACGTGATCGCATCAAAGACATCGGCGATATGGGGCAAACTGATACTCTCGATATTGACGAAACTCTCGGCGGCGCCGGTCTTCGACAACATTTCGTGAAACAAGGCCGCAGGAGCGACGCGGCCGGACTTCTCAGTAACGATTTGATCGGCCATCTCCACGAAATTGTTCCGGCTCGTTTCGACTGTTTCGAAATCGAGCCCACGACTCGTCATGAGAGCCGACTTGGTTTCGGTTACCTCCACTTGATCCGTGTCTGCAATTGACAGATCTGCTGAATCACTTGGGTGGCATGCGCTTTCAGTTAGGTTTATTTCCGTATCGCTGAACTCCGCCTCCATGGCTTCCTCCGCATCGATAGTGGTACCAGCCTTCGAACTGGTGGCGGCCGGCCCAGACTCATTTGAAAATGCCGTGGAGTGTTCGTCTGCGCGGAGCCGCCTGGAACATTAGTGCGACCGTTCCCGTCATGTGCGGTGCGGCCATGTCGGTGCCGGACATGCGCGTCGGCAACTGCGCGGCTCGTTTCTCTCCGAGCAGAGCATGCGGCCAATACGAAAACGTCAAGGGGCACATGTGTTAGGCTTCAACGGCAGGATCGGGTTGGTCCGACGCTGCTGAAATGTCCGCGTTTACTGTAAGCGCCCGCGACAGGTGTGCGCCGGCCGTCGCAGATGGTGCCCGTGCTTGACCTGGGATCCGCGTCTTCCGAGCGCAACCGCGACTGGCGTTTCGGAAATCATCACGCTTTATCCAGCCATGAGAGCGGCCCCCAATAACGCCGTCACCGATCAGCGTGATCTCCCGTCGACGGGCGCCTCTTTGCACAAATAAGCCGCAGTTCCTTATCGGAAACTGGCATGTAGCTACCCCTCAATTTCTGTGTCCATTTACCCGGTTCGTTTTGCAAGCAATTTACAAGAATTCGTAGAAACGAATTTCGTGGATGATTCACTATTTCTGCACGACAAGGTGCCATGTCATTGATCAACCGTCTGTGCGATGTCGCACAGACGCGAAGCAAAAAGTGGAGCAAAAAGAATCAATGACCAGCCGCAAGAATGGTAGTACATGTCCCACGCTCTTCGAATCGGGGATCGTTCCCCAAATCAACTTCTATCCAGCTTATCTGTCGAGGAATATGCAGGCATTGTTCCTCATCTTGGCACCGTCAAATTTTCTCGGGGAGATGTAATTGGGTACGATCGGGCAGACCTCGGCTACGCTTACTTTCCAACGACGTGCGTTGTCTCGTTAATTTGCGATATGGAAGACGGTGCTACAGCGGAAGTGGCGCTGGCCGGAAACGACGGCGTATTAGGAACGTCACTTTTTCTTGGGGGAAGCGCAGCCACAAATCGCGCCATAGTGGGCATCGCTGGCGAGGCCGTCCGCATGGGCGCGCGCGCGCTGCGTGATCAATTCATGCGTGGCGGCGCATTTCAGCGCGTTCTTTTGCGTTACACCGATGCACTGATCGCTCAGATTTCTCTGACTGCCGCCTGCAACCGTAAGCACACACTAGAGAAACGACTCTGTCGTTGGTTGCTACTTCTTCGGGACCGCACCGCCAGCGACGAGTTGATGATGACGCAGGAATTTATCGCCAACATTTTAGGTGGCCGCCGGGAAACGGTTACCGTGGCCGCGGGACGCCTTCAGGATGCAGGGCTCATCCACTACACTCGGGGCAGACTCCGAATCCTTGATCGAAAGCGTCTCGAGGAATCCGTTTGTGAGTGCTACAAGGCCGTCCGCACAGAGTGCAATCGCTCTGTTGCTCCCGAGGCGGAGAAATGTTTCAGTGTGTATTCAAAGTCGACTGCAGAATTCGTGTGAGTAAGTCCCGCAGCTGATCAAAGTTATCAGGAGCGGTGACGTAACGATTCTCCGTAAGCTTTTCTTCGCGAATAGCTGTCGAGTGGGGTTCGATGTTCCGGCCATTCTAGGCTCAATTGAACCTAAACTCGAATCCTACGTAGTCGCTTGAAGTATTTGATTGTTTGTGGTCGGGCGAAAGGATTTGAACCTTCGACCTCCTGGTCCCGAACCAGGGACAAAAATCACCTAAGTCGCTGTCCTGGGGTCAGTTATAGTTTTTCGGGCCGCTCTCTGTTAGACAAGTTTGGACAAGTTTTTCGAGCCTGTAAAACGGAACGCCAGCACTTCCGTCGATTGCTCAGCTTTATGGAGTGGGGTAAATGGCGTCCAGACTAGCCACTCCGGCCCTACAATTTGAGCCCACCCTCTCCCGGCGTGGTAACGGCCGACCAATTCCAGTGGCGACCAACAGGGTCGGAGCCTCCGAAACGCAAGATCTCGGCGGCGGTTTAAGAAACCGTCATAGGCGACGGGTTTTCGAACTGCCGGGTTCTCGTTGTATTTACTTGAAGATGAAGATAGACCTTCTTGCGGTCTATTGGAGTAAGACATTACCAAAGCGTCTGAATCTGCTTGCAATCGCGAATTTTCGCGTCTTTGGTAACTAGGACCACGCCCTCTGCCAACGCCGTCGCTCCGATTATGCGGTCGCACGGATCGCTTGAATAGTCTGTCGAAAACTGATTAGCCAATGCGGCAACCTTCGTGGTGATAGGAAGGACGGCAACGCGCGAAGAAAGCTCTTCGAGATATGCCTCTACCGTTCCCGTTAGCTGCAAGCGCCCGTGAGTCGCCAGCCAGGCCAACTCCCAGAGAGTAATCGCTGAGATGCCAATTCCGCCAGCTCGGCGGCTCCTTCGGACGGCGGAGCTAGCAGGCTTGGACAATTTTGTTGGTTCAGTGGTGAGCCAAACGAGCACGTGGGTGTCGAGCAGGATCACTTTGTCGTGCTCTCCCACTCAACAGGGATCGGAGACTCGATATCGCCGACGATTTTGACTTTCCCTATCATGAACCCGAAGATTTCATTCTTCTCCGATTGGGCGGGCACGACCTTGACGACTGGCCTTCCGCGCTTGGTTACGATGACCGGCTCGCCTGTCGCTTGAACCTTCTTCATTACCGCGAGACAGCGAGCCTTGAAGGTACCAGCTGGTATGTGCTTCACTACATTATCTCCTGTTCATGGTCATTGTATCATGACCATGGGAAGATCATGTACATTTTGCGGAGCTTCCTCAATGATTACAATAAATCTGTTTGGTAGACTCAAATTGCCAGCGCTTCGCAGACTAGTGCGTAACTAACTTGTTGATTTAACGGGATTGAAGTGGTCGGGGCGAAAGGATTTGAACCTTCGACCTCCTGGTCCCGAACCAATGGATAAAATCACATAAGTCGCTGTCCCGGCGTCACTTATTGGTTTTCGGACCACTCTAAGATTGACAAGTGTGGTTTTCGGGGTTTTTGGCGGGGCAACATCCAAGCCAACCGAATTGATTTTCCGTACAGTAGTTTGAGTGATTCTTGTCTTGGCCCACCGACCCTGGAGTGCAGAGGCTATTCTTCACCGCCTTGTCCTCGGTTTCCAGGCGTTGCTTGGAAACACAGCGCGAACCGGAGCCGTAGGTTGGAATGCATAGTCAAGCTCCAGTCGGCGGAACATCTGCGAAGCGATTTCTTCGTACAAAATCCCGTTGCGAAAGTCATCCGGCACAATGGCAGCCGCTCGCACCGCCTCCGAATCGGCGTTGCGGAAGTGGCAAATTCTGCCAGAGACTCTCCCTAGGACCGCGATTGCTCCCAGACTATTGCTGCCAGCCTCCGCCGAGCGCCCTGTAAAGTTGCACGAGACTCTGGTACTCGGTGCCGCGCGCCTGCGCGAGTGTGAGTTCAGCGGAAAAGAGTGACCGTTGGCCGTCCAAGACTTCGAGATAAGTGGTGGTGCCTCCCTTGTACCGCATATTGGACAACCGGACCGACTCTGCTAAGTCTGCGACGGAATTCTCCTGGCGAACTCGGACCTCATGGAGTTTCTGATAGCCAACCAATGCATCGGAGACATCCCCGAACGCGCGCTGAATGGTTTGCCGGTACGCGATCAGAGCCTGCTCATGCTGCGACTTTGCTGCGCGAAGATTCCCGCGAAGCGCTCCCCCGGTGAAAATCGGCTGGCTGAACTGAGCGCCGTAAGACCAGATGCCAACTTGCGAGCTCATAAGGCTTGAGAAAGCGCTGCTCCGCCCGAAGGCGCCTCCGCCGGAGCCTGTCAGCGAGATCTGCGGAAAGAACTGCGCCTTGGCGACTCCGATTTCGGCGTTCGCGGCGACCAAGACTTGCTCGGCCTCTCGAATATCAGGCCGGCGTTCGATTAACGCCGAAGGCAGGCCCGGCGGCACTTCGGGAGGAAGCGGCTGCTCCACGAGGGGACGTCCCCGTGGCACGGCTTGCGGATAATTGCCAAGCAGAATGCTAATGGCATTTTCTTCCTGCGCGATCTGCCGTTCCAAGTCGGGGATTTGAGCGTTCGCCGTATCAAGAACTTGCTGAGCCTGCAAAACGTCAAGCTTGGTGGCTACGCCGTGCTCCACGCGAAAGTTGGTGAGCTTCACTGAGGCTTCCTGCGCCGCTACGGTGTTTCGCGTGATCTGGAGTTGAAGGTCGAGTTGCAAGAGCGCGAAATAGTCACTTGCCACGTCACTCACAAGCGTCAATATCACTGTCTGCCGCGCATCTTCTGTCGCGAGAAGTTGAGCGCGTGATGCCTCGGTCGCCCGACGCAGCTTACCGAAGAAGTCCAACTGGAACGCAGCGTCGGCCGTCAGCGTCAAAAAGTTGAACTTAGTTTGGAAATTACTTTCCTTTCCACCAGCGAAGTCGCCGTTTCCTTGGACCTGCGGGAATTGATTGGAACGGGTCACGGCGACCTGTGCGCGCGCTTCATTGATACGCTCCGTCGCTAGTTGCAGGTCATAGTTTTGCTTTAGCGCTGTGCGGATGAGTTCTTGTAATTGCGGGTCCTGGAAGATCTGCCACCAAGGAAGATCAGCATAGGACACTGCCTGAGCCTGGACCTGCTTGTTTTCACTCAGATGGCGGTACGCTGTCGGAGATTGGACGACAGGTCGGTGGTAGTTCGGTCCCACGCGGCATCCAGCAACTAGACCCAAAGCCATGATGGCGACTGTCAACGATGCTAGTTTCTTCATAGGTGGCTCCGCTGGAGTTCATTCGCGATGTTTTCGCAGTGGTCCATTTCAATCCGCCTCCGCTCGAGCGGAAGTTGCCGGTAGTGAACCGGAAACCCGTTCCTTGCCGGCACCCGACCATTTCTCTACCAGATAGAAGATCGCGGGGACGAAAAAGATTCCGATAACGCTAGCGGCCAGCATCCCGCCGATAACCGTAGTGCCCATGATTTGACGGGCAACCGACCCGGCGCCGGTCGCCGTCCACAGCGGCACGCAACCGAGAATAAATGCGAAAGACGTCATCAAAATCGGCCGCAGACGAAGCCTGGCCCCTTCGAGCGCGGCATCCGCCAGAGGCTTTCCGTTCTCGTACTCCTCCTTGGCAAACTCGACGATCAAAATCGCGTTCTTGGCGGCTAATCCGATGAGCACAATCAGGCCGATTTGCGAGTAGATGTCGTTCTCGATCTGGATCATGTAAGGCGGCAGGAAAACGCCGAGCAGCACGCGGCGTAACCAAAGGATTGCAAAGGCCCCAAAGAGCGCCACGGGCGTGCTCAGCAGTACGCTGAACGGCAGCGACCAGCTTTCATACAACGCCGCCAGAATCAGGAAGACGAAGAGCAGCGAAAGTCCAAAGATCACCGAAGCGGGCACCCCCTCCCGCGCCTTCTGCTCCTGATAGGACATACCCGAGTAGTCGAAGCCCATCTCGCGCGGCATCGTCTGCTTGAAAACATCCTCGAGGGCCGACGTGGCTTGGTCTGCACTGTAGCCCGGCGCTGCGTTCCCGTTGATTTGCGCCGAACGATACTCGTTGAAACGCATCGTAAACTCCGGGCCGAGCCGCGGCTTTACGCTAGTTAGCGTGGACAGCGGGACGTTCTCGCCTTTGCTGTTGCGAACGTAGAACTGCCCGACGTTTTCCGCCTGGGCGCGGTATTCGTCTTCCGCTTCGATATAGACCTGCCACTGACGGCCAAAGCGATTGAAATAGTTGATGAAGTACCCACCCATGAACGCTTGGATCGTCCGGTAGACATCATTGAGGGGCACACCCTGCTTCAGCACTTTGTCCCGGTCCACCTCGACAAACTGCTGTGGGACGCTGGGCAGAAAGGTGGTGCTCAAGCCCGCAATCTCAGGGCGCTTGCGCGCCGCCTCCAGGAAGGTGGTCAGGTTCTTGGCCAGGAATTGCACATCGTTTCCGGCGCGATCCTCAAGGACAAAAGTGAATCCTCCCGAGGTACCAACTCCGGGAATCGCAGGGGGCGAGAAGCTGAAGGCGATCCCCGCAGGCAACCGGCTCAATTCGCGATTCAGATGGGCCTTGATCGCTTGAAATTGTTCGGCTCGTGTCTTGCGCTCATCCCAGGGCTTGAACGTAACAAAAAAGAACGCGTTGTAACTGGTGCGCACGTAGCTCAGCAAACTGAAGCCGACGACGCTAGTCGCGTATTGAACCCCCGGCGTATTCGCCAGGATTTTTTCCACATTGGCCGCGGCCGCAGTCGTGCGTTCCAACGAAGCTCCATTTGGGAGCTGGAGATTCACGAACGCATAGCCCTGATCTTCGTCCGGAAGGAAGCTCGACGGCACGCGGGTGGCAAAAAAGCCGGCCGCCACGGAAAAGGCCACCAGCAACACAAGCACGACGGCGGTCTTTCGGATTAGAGCTGCGCTCCAACGGACGTAGCCTTGGGTTGCATGCTCGAAGACGCGATTAAACCAATCGAAAAAACGCCTCAGTAATCCTCGGCTCTGTTTCTTTGGCCGGAGCAGCAAGGCGGCAAGCGCGGGACTGAGCGTAAGCGCGTTGAACGCAGACAGGAGCACCGAAATCGCGATCGTGACGGCGAACTGTTGGTAGAGCCGGCCGGTGATGCCGGGGATAAAGGCTGTCGGTACAAAAACCGCGGAGAGAACCAGCGCGATCCCGACGACAGGACCGGAGAGTTCTTCCATTGCTTTTAATGCCGCGTTCTTGGGAGTCAGCCCCTCCTCGATGTGCCGTTCCACGCCTTCGACTACCACGATCGCGTCGTCCACCACCAGGCCGATCGCCAGCACCAGACCAAAGAGAGAAAGCGTATTGATGGAGAAACCGAACACGGGGAAAAGCACGAATGTACCGACCAGCGAGACCGGCACGGCAAGGAGCGGAATCAGCGTGGCGCGCCAGCCCTGCAAGAAAAGGTAGACCACAAGAATCACCAGCGCGAGGGCGATCAGCAGCGTTATAACGATTTCCTTGATACCTTCTGTGACCGCGCGCGTCTGGTCGAGCGATACGACATAATCCATATCTTCCGGGAAGCGCTCCTTCATCTGGGCCATTAGCTTCTTGACGCTTGCGGCTGCTTGGACGGCGTTGGAACCGGGCAACT
>Ga0137403_10002359_pt1 | contig 23191 bp, 23 predicted proteins | sample CZOMad2_1_16fung_FD_122057 | JGI IMG/M metagenome (GOLD analysis project Ga0137403, IMG submission 122057) | Vadose zone soil fungal communities from Angelo Coast Range Reserve, California, USA - CZOMad2_1_16fungal (Hybrid Assembly) | ecosystem: Environmental > Terrestrial > Soil > Vadose zone...
TTCGATGAAATCCAGAGGTGTTCACCAGACGGCGCGCGAAGCCAGCGGTGTCTTTCCATACGATCACCGCCAATCGCTGCCCTGGGCTTTGCGGCCCCACTCGCTCAAAGTGGGAGCGACCTAGTTCCCATAGAGCCGCACCTGCCACAGAAAAGAAAGTCAAGGCCACAATAAGTGGCAGCCTGGGAGGAAACGACTTTTTCTCTGGCAGATTTGCCGGATCCACCACATTGATGGTGGGGACGCACGGGGCGTCGTTGCCGGCTGCCAGCATGTAGGGAGGGACGTCGGTCGTCACCCGGCAACCCCCACCCACAAAGGAGACCGTGCCCAGCGAGGCGAAATGATGGATCACTGAATTTCCGGAGACGCTGGCCCAGTCGTGCATGTGCACGTGGCCCCCCAGGAGGACGCCGTTGACGAGCAGAACGTGATTGTGGACATGACAGTTATGTGCCACGTGGCTGTTGGCCAGGAACAGGTTATGGCAACCGATCCGCGTCACGTGGTCTTCCTTTTCCGCCCCCCGGTTGACCGTCACTCCCTCGCGAAACGTGTTGTCATCGTTGCGATAGAAAGCCCAGTCGTAGTTCGCTTTGAAGCTCTCAATGCCCGCCTCACCCTGCCGCCACGAGCCCAGCGCGATCCGGACGCCGCCGAAGGCGATCACGACGAGGGCGCCGACGATGGCGAGCGCCAGCAGGAGCTCGAGCAGGGTGAAGCCGCGCTGATCGCGCCTCACCGGGTGCGCCTCGATGGCGTCGGCATTCCCGATGTGCCCGGCATTCCCGTGCCCGGCATTCCCGGAGTCGACGTCATTCCCGGAGTCAACGGCGTTCCCACCGTCCTTGGCGGTCCCGTGGTCGTTCCCGAGGCCGGGGTGTCGGTCGCCGTGCGCAGGCTGACAATTTCGACCCCGCGCTTGTCGCCCCAGCTCACCTTCACGTCGATCTGGTAGACATGCCACTTCGCGGTCGCCTGCGTACGCGTGAGGTCGGGCGCGGGCACGACGGTCACGGTGCGCTCCCAGTCATAGTTGCCTTCCTTGCCTTGGTCGCGTCCCTCGACCACGGTCACCATCTCGCGAATCTTCTGGTCGGCCAGGAGCACGGCTTGCTGGTGGTCGCCGGCGACCTTCAAGAGCCGCAGGCCCTGGGCGAAACCCTGGATGACGGCGACCACGGCGATGCTCAGGATCGCGAACGCGATCAGCACCTCGAGGAGCGTGAAGCCGCCCTGGGCCCCGCCGCGGGGCCGCCCTTGCTCGGGCACCCGGGTGCTCATTCGCGCTGGTTCCGCACGCGCCCGGTGACCGCGTCGACGCTCACCCGGTAGCTGATCTTCCCGGAGATCAGGTGGAACTCTCCGCCGCTGGACGTCCCCTGTGGCTCGAAGCGCACGGTCAGCGCGCGCGGCGTCTCGGCTCGAATCTCGAGGCGATTCGAGAGCGCGCGCGTCCACCGGACTTCGTCCTCGCCGGTCGTGACCGTCATCAGGTGGTTCGTCGGATTGACGACGACGGTGAACGGCTGCCGCGTCGTGATCGCCTGCTCTCGCGCGTGCCGGAAGGTAGCGGAGAATCCGGCCACCTCGGCGCGGGTACGAAGAGCCTCGGTGCTGCGCCCGATCGTGGGGGCGACGAGACCCACCGCGACGGCGACGACCACCAGGGTGACGATCAGCTCGAGGAGGGTGAAGCCCCGGGCATCTACTTTTGGCTGCTGTCCCATGAGGTGATGTCCGAGTTCTCGCCTTCGCCACCCGGCGCCCCGTCGGCGCCCTCGGACCAGAGGTCGTACTCGCCGTTCTGGCCGGGACAGCAGCGATATTTGTACTGATTGCCCCACGGATCCTTCGGCACAGCCTTTTTGAGGTAGGGACCGTTCCAGTTGTTTACATTCGGGTTCCGATTCAGCGCGTCGAGCCCCTGGCCCGCGTTCGGGTAGCCGCCGATGTCGAGCCGATACTGGTCGAGCGCCGCCCCCAAGAGCTCGATCTGCGCCCGCGCCGCCGCCTGCTTCGACTGCCCAACACGCCCGAACAACCGCGGCCCGACGAGCCCCACGAGCAGCCCGAGCACGATGATGACGACCAGCAACTCGATCAACGTGAACCCCCGCTGATCTAAGACCATGCGGCAGCCACCGCGTCGCCAGACCCGGCGATGGTCTCGACCACGACGAACGCTGAATCGGGCGGTTCGGAGCGAGGGGGGGCGCCGTAGCCCCCGCGCGACGCGTGTAGTCAGCGCGCGGACGCGGCGGAGCGATCGAGTGAGCGCGCCGCTTGTGAGAGCCGTCGTCGGCGCGTCGGGGCTACGGCGCCCCCCCTCGCTCCGAACCGCCCGCCTCAAAGCGGAATCTCGTTGATGGAGAAAATAGCCAGCATCATGGCGACGACGATGAATGCCACAAGTACCCCCATGCTGAAGATGATCACGGGCTCGAGCAGCCGCAGCACGCGCTTGAGATCGGTCCCGACGTCGGTCTCGAACGTCTCGGCGACCTTGAGGAGCATGTCCTCGAGGCGGCCCGTCTCCTCGCCGACCCGCACCATGTGGATCGCCAGCACCGGGAACGGCGCCTGCGCCTGCATCCCGGCCGCGATCGTGCCGCCGCGCTTCACGCCGTCGCCGAGCCGCTCCACGGCCTGCCCGATCGCCTGGTTGGTCATCGTGTCGCCGACCACGCCGAGCGCGCTCATCACCGGCACGCCGCTCTTGAGCATGGTCCCGAGCGTTCGCGCGAAGCGTGCGGTCTCGATCTTCATGATGAGTGGTCCGAGCAGCGGCAGGCCGAGGATCGTCTGGTCCCACTGCAGCCGCCCCTGCGGGCTGGCGGTCCACACGCGCCAGGCGAGCATCGCGCCGAGAGCGAGCAGGACGCCGACCCACCAGTACGACTGGAAGATCGCGCTGATCGTGAGGAGGATCTGCGTCGGCAGCGGGACCGTCTGACCGAGGTCGGCGAAGATGGTCGCGAACCGCGGGATCACGAACGTCATGAGGAAGACGATGGCGCCGATGCCGAACGTGAAGACCACCGCCGGGTAGGCGACCGCCGTGAGAACGGCGTCGGCGAACTGGGCGCGCGCCTCGAGGAACTCGGTGAGCCGACGCAGCGTGATCTCGAGCACGCCGCCCCGCTCGCCGGCACGAATCATGTTGATGTAGAGGCGCGAGAACGGCCGGGGATGGTGCTTGGTGAGCGCCTCGCTCAGCGAGGAGCCGCCCCGGACGCTCACCAGCAGGTCGGCGACGATCGCCTTGACGCGTGCGTTCGGCGCCAGCTCTTCGAGGATGGCCAGCGAGCGGTCGAGCGGCAGGGTGGCCTCGAAGAGCGTCGCGAGCTGCTGGGTGAACATCAGGACGTCCCGCTGGCCGATGCGTCCGGAGCCGCCCAGAGAAAACCAGCTCTGGCGGTCGGCGTGGAGCGAGACGCGGATCGGGAAGTAAGAGTCGCGCTGGAGCCGCTCGACGACGGAGCGCGCGTCGGGCGCTTCCATCACGCCATCGATCGTCTGGCCGCGCCGGTCGGCCGCCCGATACACAAAAACGGGCATAGCAGACTAGGCGTCTTCCTGAGTGACTCGGAGCACTTCCTCGACGGTGGTGACGCCCGCGCACGCCTTGGCCCAGCCGTCGAGCCGCAACGTGACCATGCCGGCCTCGAGCGCGACGCGGCGGATCTCCCGCGTGGGCGCCCTCCGCAGAATCAGGCTGCGCGCGTCCTCCGTGATGGGGAACAGCTCGTAGATGCCCGTCCGTCCGCGGTAGCCGGTGCCGCGACACTCGTCGCAGCCGCTGCCCCGGTAGAGGCGCGTCCCGTCGGCGCCGGCGATGCCGAGCGCGCCGAGGTCGGCCGCCGACGGCGTGTCGGCGACGCGGCACGTCGCGCAGATCCGCCGGACCAGCCGCTGGGCGAGGACGCCTTCCAGCACCGAGGCCACCAGATAGGGCTCGACGCCCATATCTTGCAGCCGCGTGATCGCGCCCGGCGCGTCGTTGGTGTGCAGGGTCGAGAAGACCAGGTGGCCGGTGAGCGAGGCCTGGATCGCGATCTCGGCCGTCTCGAGGTCACGGATCTCGCCGATCAGGATGACGTCCGGGTCCTGACGGACGATGTGCCGGAGACCGGTGGCGAAGGTCAGGCCGATCTTCGGCTTGACGGCGATCTGGTTGACGCCCTTCAGCTGGTACTCGACCGGGTCCTCGACGGTGATGATCTTGCGGTCCGGCGAGTTGATCTTGTCGAGCCCGGCGTAGAGCGTCGTCGTCTTGCCGGACCCGGTCGGTCCGGTGACGAGGAGGATGCCGTGCGGTCTCCGGATCAGCCCCTCGAAGCGCGGGAGCATCCCCGGCGAGAAGCCGAGCTTCTCGAGCGGCAGGAAGACGCTCTGGCGGTCGAGCAGACGCATGACGATCGACTCGCCGTGCACCGTGGGGATCGTGGACGTGCGGATGTCCACCCGGCGGCTGTGCAGGGTCACGCGGATGCGTCCGTCCTGCGGCAGCCGGCGCTCCGCGATGTTCATCTCCGCCATCAGCTTCACGCGCGAGGTCACCGCGGCCTGCAGACGCTGCGGCGGCGCCTCCTGATCGAAGAGGATGCCGTCGATACGGTAGCGGATCCGGAGCGTGTCCTCGAAGGGCTCGATGTGGATGTCCGAGGCCTCGGCGGTGATGGCGTTCTCGATGAGGAGGTTCACGAGCCGGACGACCGGCGCCTCGAACGCCATGTCGCGCAGGTGGTTGATGTCGTCGTCACCGTCGGGGCCGCGGTCGTCCTCCATGCCCTCGACGATGCGCTGCAGCGGCGTCGCCACGCCATCGTAGGTGCGGTCGATCGCCTCGACGATGGCGTCCGCCGAGCTCACGACGACCTTCACGCTGAGGCCGGTCGACTGCGCCAGGTCGTCGACGATGACCGGGTTCAACGGATCCGCCGTCGCGACCGTCAACACGGTGCCTTCGACGCTCACGGGACAGACCGCGTACTGGCGCAGGTACTTCGGCGAGAGGTTCTTGACGATCGGCAGGGGGACCGGCAGCTCGTCGCGAGTGAGATAGGCGAGATTCTGCTGCTGCGCGAGCGCCCGCAGCACGTCGTCGTCCTTGACGGCGCCGAGCGACACGAGCGCCTCGCCCACCCGCTCGCCCGTGGTCCGGGCGCGCTCGAGGGCCTTGTCCACGACGTCGGGGGTGGTCAGGCGTTCGCGGACCAGGATCTCACCGAGCCGACGAAAAAGCCCTGTGATGACCATGCTATGCTCACCGATCATGTTAGCATACCTGGCCTTCGCGGCCGCCGCGGCGGCCGCGGATCTCGCGGGCGCTCTGCTCGTGACGACGGTGCACCAGAAGGGCCTGGCGCCGCTGCGCTATTTCGTCGCCGGCGGGGCGGGGTTCATGCTCGCGGCGGCGTTCGTGCGGATGCTCCCGGAGAGCGCGCAGGTGCCGCACGCGTTCCTGTTCGTCCTGATCGGCTACTTCGGCGTGCACCTCTTCGAGCACACGGTGGCGCCCCACTTCCACTTCGGCGAGGAGATCCATCCCGAGGCGCTCCTGCGGCCCTCGGCCGGCTACCTGGCGCTCCTCGGTCTCGGCGTCCACACGCTCTTCGACGGCGTCGCGATCGCCGCCGGCTTCATGATCGGGCCCGGGCTCGGCACGCTGCTGTCCATCGCGGTGTTCCTCCACAAGGTGCCCGAGGGCTTCACGATCGCGTCGATCATGCTGGCGGGCGGCCAGTCGCGCGCGGCGGCGATCGGCGCGGGCGCGCTCCTGGGCGTGCTGACGATCGTGGGCGCGGTGGCGACGAGCTTCGTGGCCGAGCACCACATCGGCTACGCCCTGGCGCTCTCGGCCGGCGTCACCATCTACGTGGCCGCGTCGGATCTGATCCCGGAGGTGAACCGCGAAGGCGGGCCGGCGCTCGGCTGGACGGTCTTCGCGGGGCTCCTGCTCTTCGCGGTCGCCGACTGGCTCGTCTCGTCGCTCGGCGGCCACTGATGCTAAGCTCGCTCTCGCCATGAAGGTCCTGGTGCTGCACGGTCCGAGCCTGAATCTCCTCGGCACCCGCGAGCCCGGCGTGTACGGCCGCGTGACGCTCGCCCAGGTCGATCGCATGCTGCGCGACCATGCGCGCCGCCGTGGCGACACGGTCGAGTGCCGCCAGTCCAATCACGAGGGCCAGCTCATCGACTGGCTCCAGGCGGCGCAGCGCGAGAGGTTCGCCGGCGTCGTCTTCAACCCCGGGGCGTTCACGCACTACTCGCTCGCGCTCCGCGACGCCGTCGCCGGGATCCAGGTGCCCGTCGTCGAGGTCCACCTGTCCAACGTGCACGCGCGCGAGGAATTCCGCCGCCACTCGGTGATCGCCGCCGTCGCGCGCGGCCAGATCTCGGGATTCGGCCCGCGGAGCTACCTGCTCGGCCTCGACGCGCTGGCGTCGGTCTCGCGCCGACCGATTTCACGACGGTGAATCGCCATCGCCGCCCCGGCGTCTAACGCCGGCGGGGAGGGGCGATCGAGTGAACCCAGGTGGACAGCGACGAAGCGGCCCTGATCGGGCGGTGCCGCGCCGGCGACCTGACGGCGTTCGAGCCGCTGGTCGAGAAATATCGCCAGCGCGTCTACCGGCTCGCCTACAACGTTCTGCGCGATCCGGAAGAGGCGTGGGACGTCGCCCAGGACGCCTTCATCCGCGCCTTCCAGGCGCTCCCGTCGTTCCGGGGCGACTCCGCGTTCTACACGTGGCTTTTTCGGATCGTCATGAACGTCGCCCGGGACCGCGCCCGGCAGCACGCGGCGCGCGGCCGCGCGTTCGGGACCGAGCGCGTCGAGGAGAAGGACTGGGACCGGGCGCTGGTGGACCAGGGGACCGCGCCCGACGCCAGCGCCACGCAGGTCGAGGAGCGCGAGCGGATCGGGCAGGCGCTGGCGACTTTGTCGGAGCCGCACCGGGCCATTATCATGTTGAGTGATCTCGAGGGGCTCTCGTACCGCGAGATCGCGGAGGTGTTGAACATACCGATGGGGACCGTGATGTCGCGGCTGCACAACGCGCGCCGACGTCTGCGGGACGCGCTCGGTCCGCTCCTGGTCCTGGTCCTGGCGCTGCTGCTGGCGCTCGCGGTGGCCGCGATCGTCGAGGCGCAGTCGATCGTCAGGTTCGGGACGCGGATCGTCCTCGCCAGCGACGGGCCGCCGCCCAGCGCCTCGAGCAAGGCACCGGAGCCGCCCGACGAACGGCTGGAGGCCTTCCTGCCGAAGCTCCGCCAGCTCTTCCGCTACAACCACTACACGTCGCTGGAGCGCTATCGCGCCGAGGTGCCGGTGGGCACGACGCAGCGCTGGCCGGTGCCGGGCGACCGCCGGCTCGAAGTCACGCCCCAGAGCGTGCGCGGCGGCACGGTGAGCTTCAACGTGCGGCTGACGCGTGGCAACGTCGCCGAGGTTTCGACGAGCATCCAGGCGCAGTCGGGCAATCCGGCGGTGATCGGGGGCCCCCGTCACGGCTCCGGCACCCTCATCATCATCCTCTGGACCAACCCCAACCCGTGATCGGAAGGCACCGGTGAGCTCAGGCGAGGAGCGCTACTTCCAGGAACGCGCTCGGATCGAGCAGGGCCACACGAAGTATCGGGACAAGCTCCGCCAGGAGGGCAAGCTCTTCGTCCGCGACCGGCTCGAGCTCCTCCTCGACCCCGGCTCCGAGTTCCAGGAGGACTGGCTGTTCGCTCGCTCGGCCGAGGCCGACACCCCGGCCGACGGCGTGGTGACCGGGATCGGGAAGGTCGGCGGGCGGCCGGTCTGCGTCATGGCCAACGACTACACGGTGAAGGCGGGCTCCTGGGGCGAGAAGACCGTCCAGAAGATCGTGCGCATCCAGGAGAAGGCGGCCCGGCTGCGGATCCCCCTCCTTTATATGGTGGACGCCGCGGGGGGGCGCATCTCCGAGCAGATCAAGATCTTTCCGGGACGGTTCCACGCCGGGCGCATCTTCTACAACGAGGTCCAGCTCTCCGGTGTGGTCCCCCAGGTATGCGTCCTCTTCGGCCCGTCGCCGGCGGGCTCGGCGTATCTGCCCGCGCTGACCGACGTCGTGATCATGGTCGAGGGCAAGGCCTCCCTCTACGTCGGCAGCCCGCGCATGGTCGAGATGGCCATCGGCGAAAAGACGACGCTGGAGGAGCTCGGCGGCGCGCTCATGCACTGCAAGGTCTCCGGCTGCGGCGACGTCCTCGCCGCCTCCGACGAGGAGGCCATCGAGCTGGCCCGCCGGTACTTGACCTACATGCCGCAGTCGCACCGCGAGCTGGCGGCCGCGTCCCCCGCCGCCGAGCCGAGGGCGGGCCGGTCCATCGACGAGATCGTGCCGTACGACCAGCGGAAGTACTTCGACATGTACGAGGTCATCGACCGGCTGATCGACGCCGACTCCTGGTTCGAGATCAAGCGACTGTTCGCGCAAGAGATCATCGTCGGCTTCGCGCGCCTCGCCGGACGCCCGGTCGGCATCGTCGCCAACCAGCCGAAGGTCAAGGGCGGCGTGCTGATGGTCGACTCGTCCGACAAGGCGGCGCGCTTCATCTGGCTCTGCAACGCCTTCAACATTCCGTTGATCTATCTGGCCGACATCGCGGGCTTCATGGTCGGCACCAAGGTCGAGCAGCAGGGGATCATCCGTCACGGCGCCAAGATGGTCTTTGCGACCGCGCAGGCGACCGTGCCGAAGATCTCGGTGATCGTCCGCAAGTGCTACGGCGCCGGGCTCTACGCAATGTGTGGACCGGCCTTCGAGCCCGACGCCGCGATCTCGCTGCCCCAGGGGCAGATCGCCATCATGGGCCCCGAGCCGGCGGTGAACGCCGTCTACTACAACAAGATCATGGAGCTGCCCGAAAGCGAGCGGGCGGCGTGGGTCAAGCAGAAACGCGACGAGTACGCGCAGGACGTCGACACTTACAAGCTCGCGTCCGAGATGCTGATCGACGACATCGTGCCGGGCGGCGCCCTGCGTGACGAGCTGATCAAGCGCCTGGCCTTCGCGCAGACCAAGGCTCACGAGTTCCCGCCGCGCCGGAACGGCGTCTACCCCGTCTGAACCCGGCGGCGCTCGCCGTCTCCCGCATCTTTCGCCCGCACCGACACCCGTCGTTGCCCGGTCTGCACTATTTCGTGCCGATTTGGCGAATCCCCGTGCTAGGAATCAAATGTGCAAAAAGTGAAACGGCTGTCGGCCCGGTGCCGGGAGCACCTCACGACCCGGCAGGCGGCGGCCCACTGCCGGGTCTCGATCCCCACGCTCCGGCGCTGGATCCGGGCGGGGGAGCTCGGCGCTCACCTGACACCCGGGGGCCACCGCCGCATCGACCTCCACGAGTTCCAGCGCTTCCTGCGCGCTCAGGGCCGCCCCGCGTACCCTGTCGAGGCTCCGCCTCCGACCCGCGTGCTGGTCGTGGACGACGAGCCGCTCGTCGTCCAGATGCTGCGCGACCTGTTGATCGACGGGCCGTTCGCGATCGAGACGGCGACCGACGGCTACGAGGCGCTCGTCAAGGTCGGAACGTTCCGCCCCGCGCTGATCATCCTCGACGTGGTGCTGGCCGGGCTCGACGGCGTCGAGGCGTGCCGATGTCTCAGACGGATGCCGGAGACGCGCGAGGTGCGGATTCTCGGAGTGACCGGGCATCCGTCCATGGTTCCCGTGTTGCTCGGGGCCGGGGCGGACGCGTGCGTGACCAAGCCACTGGACCTGGATGTGGTGTGCCGCGAGATCGAACGGCTGACCGCCGCGACGGCTACTCACCGTCGCGCCTCGGCCGGCGGGGACCCAGCCCCGCGACGGCCTGCAGCGCGCACGAGCGTCTCCCACTCCCTCACGGGACGAGAGGGCTGAACGACGCCATGGACTCCATCCGTGTGCTCTATGTCGAAGGCGATCCCACCGATCAAGAGCTGACCCACCGTTATCTCGTGCGTCACGCGCCCCACATCAAGCTGACCGTTGTGGGCACGGTGGCCGAGGCGGTCGAGCGCGTCACGATCGGCGATATGGACGTGATGCTCGCGGACTATCGGCTTCCGGACGGCACCGGGCTCGACCTGCTCGACGCGGTGAAGTCGAGGGGCCTGGAGGTGCCGGTCGTGCTCGTGACCGGCTCGGGTGACGCCGACATCACCGTGCGGCTCCTCAAGGCCGGCGCCACCGACTATCTGGTGAAGCGCCCGGAGTACCTGGCCACGCTTCCGGTGGTGCTCGAGAGCGCGTTCCGCTGGTTCCGCGCCGCCTGCGAGCGCCGGCGCGCGCCGACCCGCGTCCTCTACGCGGAACACCATCCGGAGGACATGGCGCTCACCCTGCGCGCCTTCGAGGATCACGACCGACGCGCGCGCGTCGAAACGGTCGCGCTCGCGCGCGAGGCGCTCACCAAGCTGAAGACCGTCCACTACGACGTGCTGCTGCTGGACAACCGGATGCCGGACCTCTCGGGTATCGAGGTGCTCAAGGAGCTCCAGGCCAACGGCATCCGCATTCCGGTGGTCATGGTCGCCGGTGAGGGTGACGAGGACTCGGCCGTCCAGGCCTTCAAGCTCGGTGTCGCGGACTATCTGATCAAGCGCGACGGGTATCTGGCCAAGCTGCCGTCGACGATCGAGAACGTCCTCGCCCAGCGCCGTCTGGCCGACGAGAAGGACGGCCTGACGGTGCTCAACGATCTGGCGAAGTCGCTCATCACGACGAAGGATCTCGACGAGGTCCTGCGTCGGGTCGTCAACGCGGCGCGCGAGCTCATCAAGGCTGAGGCGAGCGTGTTGTGGCTCTTCGAGGCCGGCGTGCTCTGGCCGGTCGCCTGGGAGGGGATCGCGGATCGCGCGGTCGAGCCCCTTCGCTTCCCGGTGACGCCGAACCTCGCCGAGCGGCTCGCGATCGAGCGCAAGATCTCGCTCCGCCAGCTCCTCGCGCAGTCCGGCGGACCCGATCCGACGGCGGTCTTCGGCAACTCGGGACAGACCCTGGCCGCATCGTTCGTCGGGCCCGAAGGCCTGGTGGCGGTGCTGGCGGTCGGCAGCCAGCGGCCGCGCGAGTTCACCGCCATCGAGGAGCGTCTCTTGCTCGCGCTGGCCGACCACGCCGCGGTCGCGGTCGAGAACGCGCGTCTCTACCACCGCCTGCGGCTCGAGCTGGAGGCCCGCGAGCGGCTGACCGCGATCCTGGAAGCGACGACCGACCTGGTGGCGATCGCGGACCTGTCCGGACGCCTGCTCTATCTCAACGCCGCGGGCCAGGCGCTGCTCGGTCTCTCGACCGAGGACGCGCTCGGTCACCCGATCGCGGGCCTGGCGCCGACACGGCTGCGCCCGGTCGTCCACGACGAGATCTGGCCGGCGCTGATCCGCGATAGCCTCTGGACGGGTGAGGCGGTGCTGCTGGCGCGCGACGGCCGCGAGGTGCCCGTGTCGGTCGTCGCCGTCGCCCATCGCGGGGCCGACGGATCCGTCGAGTTCCTGTCCGCCATCGTGCGGGACATGACCGAGCGCAAACGGATCGACGCCGAGCTCCGGCGTCAGCGCGAGGCGCTGTACCAGACCGAGAAGCTCGCGACGATGGGCACGGTGCTCGCGGGGGTCGCCCACGAGCTGAACAACCCGCTGACCGCCGTGACCGGCTACGCGAACCTGTTGCGTCAGGAGCTGGCCGGCACACCCTCGGCCACCCGCGCGGAGGCCATCGCCCACGCCGCCGATCGCTGTGCGTCGATCGTCCGCAACTTCCTGGCGCTGGCCCGACGCCACCCGCCCGAGCGGCAGCTCGTGCGCCTGAACGAGATCGCGCGCGACGCGGCCGAGCTCCTCGCGTACCACCTGCGCGTCGACCGCATCGAGGTGGTACTGGATCTGGGGGAAGGCTTGCCGGTGCTGTGGGCGGATCCGCATCAGCTCCACCAGGTCGTGGTCAATCTCGTCACCAACGCCCGCGACGAGTTGCGCAAGGCGCCGGCGCCGCGACTGCTCACGTTACGCACGCGCGCCGACGCCGCCCGCGGCCGCGTCTCGCTCGACGTCGAGGACACCGGCCCCGGGATCTCCGCGGAGATCCGTGATCGGATCTTCGAGCCGTTCTTCACGACGAAGCCGGTCGGGCAGGGGACCGGCCTCGGTCTCTCGCTCTGCCACGGGATCGTCGAAAGTCACGGCGGCACGCTTTCCCTCGTGAGCGAGCCGGGCCACGGCGCGATCTTTCGTGTGGAGCTCCCGGTCGTCGCGCCCCCGACGACACCGGACAAGCGTGCGGCGGACGCGCCGACGGTCGTCAAGGGCAAGCGTATCCTCGTGGTGGACGACGAGCGGCTCGTGCTTCAGCTGCTCGGCGAGATGCTCGGCGCCGACCATCACACCGTGGACACGGTCGCCGACGGGACGCAGGCGCTCGAGCAGCTCCGACGGACGTCCTACGATCTGATTCTGAGCGACGTGCGGATGCCGTACCTCGACGGCCCGGGACTCTATCGCGCGCTGGAGCGCCGGCTGCCGAACCTGTGCCGCCGCTTCGTGCTCATGACCGGCGATGTGTTGAGCGCGGAGATCCAGACGTTCCTCGAGCAGACGGGCGTGCCGGGACTGAGCAAGCCCTTCGATCGCAGCGAGGTGCGCCGGGTGATCCAGCTCGTCGCGAACGGCGACCGGTAAGGCGGTCCGGGCTCAGGCGCCGAAGCGGCGGCGGGTCGTGGCCAGCGTGTCGGCGATGGGCTGCGGGAGCCGCGGGCCGAACTGCTTGTAGAACTCGTCGAGCTCGCCGAGGGCCTGGAGCCACTCCCCGGCGTCGCAGCGAAGCGCCTCGCGAAGCTGAGCCGGTGTGACGTCGAGCCCGCCGGTGTCGATCGCGCCCGACGCCGGAACAAAGCCGATCGGTGTCTCCTCCGCCCGACCCGTGCCGCGGATGCGCTCGACCATCCACTTGAGCACGCGCACGTTCTCGCCGTAGCCCGGCCAGAGGAAGCGACCATCGGCGTCGCGACGGAACCAGTTCACGCGGAAGATCTTGGGCGGTGTGGACAGACGCGGCCCGGTTGCGAGCCAGTGGGCGAAATAGTCGGCCATGTTGTAACCGCAGAACGGGATCATCGCCATCGGATCGCGGCGGACGACGCCGACCTTCCCGGTGATCGCCGCCGTCGTCTCGGTGCTCATGGCCGAACCCAGGAAGACGCCGTGCGACCAGTCGAACGCCTCGAACACGAGCGGGATCACGCCGGTGCGCCGCGAGCCGAAGATGACCCCGGAGATCGGGACGCCCTGCGGCTCCTCCCAGTTCGGCGCGATCGACGGACACTGCTGGGCGAGCACCGTGAAGCGCGAATTCGGGTGAGCCGCCGCGCCGGCACCCGGCTGCCACGGCCGTCCCTGCCAGTCGGTGAGCCCGGCAGGCGGCGTCGGCGTCAGACCTTCCCACCACGGCTCCTGGGACGGGGTGAGCGCCACGTTGGTGAAGATCGTGTTCGAGCGCACCATCGAGGTCGCGTTCGGGTTGGTCTTGGGACTCGTGTTGGGCGCCACGCCGAAGAAGCCGCGCTCCGGATTGACCGCGCGAAGCTGTCTGTTCGCGTCCACCCACATCCACGCGATGTCGTCGCCGACCGTCCACACGCGCCAGCCAGGAAGCTGCGAGACCGCCATCGCGAGATTCGTCTTGCCCGACGCGCTCGGCATCGCGGCCGCCAGATACGTGACGCGGCCCTCGGGATCCTCGACGCCGATGATCAGCATGTGCTCGGCGAGCCAGCCTTCCGTGCGGGCTTGCCAGGACGCGATGCGAAGGGCGTGGCACTTCTTGCCGAGGAGCGCGTTGCCGCCGTACCCGGAGCCCACGCTCCAGATCAGATTCTCCTCGGGGAAGTGCAGGATCAGGCGACGCTCGGGCGACAGATCGCCCATCGAGTGGAGTCCGGCGATGAAGTCGTCGTCCCGCCGCATGTGCTGGATCGCCACCTGGCCCACGCGCGTCATCAGATGCATGCTCGCGACGACGTAGGCGCTATCGGTGACCATGAGCCCGACCCGGCTCATCGGCGAGCCCGCGGGCCCCATGAGGTAGGGGATCACGTACATCGTGCGACCGCGCATGCTCCCGCGGAACAGGGCGCCGGCCGTCGACTTCGCCTCGATCGGCGCGATCCAGTTGTTGGTGGGGCCGGCCGAGTCCTTCTCACGCGTACAGATGAAGGTGAGCTGCTCCGTGCGCGCGACGTCCGACGGATGGCTCCGATGCAGATAACAGTTCGGGTAGGTCTTCGGGTTCAACGGCAGGAGCGTGCCGTCCTGGAGCATGGCCTCGACCAGGCCGTCGTACTCGGCCTTGGAACCGTCGCACCACACCACGCGCGAGGGCCGCGTCAGGCCGGCGGCTTCGGAAACCCACTTCTGGGCGATGCTGGTCACGCTCATGAGGGGCTTTAGAAATTGTCTCCTCGTCCCGCCGGGGGCGTCAAGCAGAACGTGCTAGCATTCGCGGCGTGACGGGCCTCGTGGTGGCCGCCCGCTACCTGACGATCGTTCCTCTCCCCGGACCGGCGCGGCCGACCCCCGACGCGCTGGGGCGCGCCGCGCCCTGGTTTCCGGTAATCGGGCTCGGGATCGGGGTCGCCCTCGTCCTCATCGAGCGCTTGACCGAAGTGCTGTTTCCCTTGCTCCTCGCCGGGTTACTCACCGTGACCGTATGGAAGCTCCTGACCGGCGGCCTCCACCTCGACGGGCTGGCCGATTGCCTCGATGGTCTCGGCGGACGCGATGCCGAGCACCGGCTGGCCATCATGCGCGATAGCCGGATCGGCGCATTCGGCGCGCTCGGCCTCATCCTGCTGCTGCTCCTGGAGATCGCGGCCGTCACCGAGCTGCCGCCGAGCGTCCGCGCTCAGGCGCTGCTCGTCGTGCCGGTGGTGGCGCGCGCCACGCCGCCCTTGCTGGCGCGCCTGTTTCCGCCGGCGAAGTCCGAAGGGCTCGGCGCCGCGTTCGGCGCGGGCCTCGGCGCCCTGGCGGCGCCGATCGCGCTGTCGATCGCCCTGGTCGTCGCGATCGTGGCGCTTCGCGCGCTCGGGATCGTCGTCGTGGTCGTCTCGGTCGCGAGCGCGCTGGTCGTCGCGCGCTTCGTCGCCGGGCGGGTCGCCGGGATCACGGGCGACGTGCTCGGCGCCGCGATCGAGATCGCCGAGCTGGCCGGCCTCCTCACCGTGTCGGCATGGTCGCACCTGGGACGTTGATCTATCTGTTCCGCCACGGCGAGGTCGTCCTCGCCGAGACGCGGCGATTCATCGGCCATCTCGACGTGCCGCTTTCGCCGCTGGGCGAGCGCCAGAGCGTCGCTCAGGCCGCCCGCCTGGCGTCGGTGAAGCTCGGCGCCGTATTCACCAGCGATCTGATCCGCGCCCGGCGAACCGGCGCAATCATCGGCGGGCCTCACGGGCTCACGCCGACGGTGGTGCCCGAGCTCCGCGAGATGGCGATGGGCCGCTGGGAAGGCCTGACCGCCGCGCAGATTCAGCGCAGCGAACCGGAGAAGTTCGCCGAGTGGGTGTCGAACGTCGGCGAGTTCCCGTTCCCCGACGGGGAAAGCGTCCCGGACCTCGAGGCCCGCGCGTGGCCGGCGTTCCAATCGATCGCCGACGCCCATGCGGGCCAGGCGATCGCGATCGTCGCGCACGGGGGCACGAACCGCGCACTCATCTGCCGCGCACTCGGGCTTCCGGCGGGGCGGTTGCTCGCGGTCGGTCAGGACTACGGCGCCCTCACGGTCCTCGAGCGGACCAAGGAGACGTGGCGCCTGCTCCACCTCAACGAACGCCCGATGCCCTAGCCCCGATGCTATAAAGGAGGCGACTGGCACCGGGTTGCGCGCCTCTAAAACTGGAGAGCACATGCCACCACATCGAAACGCCTACCGACCGAGCGTCATGGGTACTCGCGGTGTCGTCACCTCCGCTCACCCGCTCGCCTCGATGGCCGGGATCCAGATGCTGCTGGCCGGCGGCAACGCCGTCGATGCCGCAGTGGCCGTCGGCTCGACCCTGAACGTGGTCGAGCCGTTCATGTCGAGCGCCGGCGGGATCGGGCTCATGCTGATCTCGCGAGGACGCGAGCGCCACGTGCTCGACTTCATCGGTCGATCGCCCGCCGCCTCGGACGCGGCCGCCTGCACGGACGACGAGCTGGTCGGCGGACCGAAGTCGTGTGCGACCCCGGGCAACCTCGGGGGTTGGCTCGCCGCGCTCACGCGCTTCGGCTCGATGGACCGCGCCCGGGTGCTGGCGCCGGCGATCGCGCTCGCCGAGAACGGCGTGCCGCTGACCTTCAAGAACGTCGAGTTCTTCGAGGCGGCGCGTCAGACGCTGGCCCGCTCCTCTGAGGCGCAGCGCCTCTATCTCGGCAACGGGGGACCTCGCCCCGGCGGGATCGTGACCTACAAGGAGCTCGCGTCGACCTTCCGCCAGGTGGCCGAGGGCGGCGCTGAAGTGTTCTACCGCGGGCCGATCGCGCGCGCGATCGCCCGGGCGGTGCGGGAGGCGGGTGGGTGGCTCGGCGAAGCCGACCTGGCCGCGTTCGCGCCGGAATGGCGGGAGCCGGCCACGATCACGTATCGAGAGCACCAGGTGTTCTCGATGCCGCCGCCGTTCTCCGCCTTTCAGATGCTCGAGACGCTCAATATCCTCGAGGGCTACGACCTCAAGGGCTTCCGGCACAATTCCGTCGACTACCTTCATCACCTGATCGAAGCCGTCAAGCTCGGCTCCGCGGACCGGCTCGCCTATGCCTACCGCAACGGCGTCCCGATCGCCGGCCTGCTGTCGAAGAAATATGCGGCGTCTCAGCGGGCCCGCATCGACGGCAAGCGCGCGGCGGTCAGCGAGGGCGAGCGTCACAATCCGCAAACGCTCCCCGGACAGATCGCGAAAGGCCATCCCGCGAGCTTCATGAACGAGCACACCACCCACTTCGCCTGTGCGGATGCCGCCGGCACCGTCGTCTCTGTCACCCAGACCCTGGGCGTGCCGTTCGGATCCGGCTTCGCGATTCCGGGCACCGGGATCGTCCTCAACAACATCCTCAAGTGGATGGACCGCGATTCCGGATCCCCGAACGTCGTGCGGCCCGGGCGCAAGGCCGGCACCATGATGTCGCCCACCCAGGTCTTCCGGGACGGGGTCTTCCGCGTTTCCGTCGGGACGCCCGGCTCGTACGGGATCCTCCAGACCACGCCACAGATGCTCCTCAACGTGCTCGAGTTCGGGATGAACATCCAGGAGGCGATCGAGGCGCCGCGGGTTCGCGTCTATCGCGACCGGCTGATCGATGCGGAGTCTCGCATCGCGGCGGAAACGCGCGCGGGGCTCGTCGAGCGCGGCCACGAGGTCAATGCGATCGACGACTGGTCGTGGATCGTCGGCGGCGGCCAGGGGATCGTCCGCGACCCGGAATCCGGGGCTCTCATGGCGGGCGCCGACCCGCGTCGCGACGGATATGCGCTAGCGATCTAGCTGGGCAAATCCCTCGCACCGACCTGTTCTTGACCGGTAGACCCTGCCGAGACGGGCTGTAACTATTTGATTGATCATCCATATTGACGGGCACTACTTATGCAATTTCCCGATGGTGAGCACGCACAGCGCGCGCCAGAGGGAGACGGCGATGACTCGTGGTCCGGTGATCGCGGCGGTGGTCGGGGCGATGCTCGCATCGAGCGCACTCGCAACGGCGGCGACGATGGACCGCGAGAAAGGCGTCCGAGGCGCCGCCCAGGCCGACCATCGAGCCGAGGCGCAGGCCCTCGACCATCTCCTGCGGCGCTCCGGGCTGAACGTCCAGCTGGAGAGCCTGACCGCCGGCATTCGCGCCCAGTTCGTGCGGGCCCACCGCAAGCAGTCGGGTCAAGACCGGATCACGATCGACCGGATCGTCTCCGAGCACTTCGCGGCCGAGGTCCTCTACACGAAGATCAAGCTCGAGTTCCAGAGAAGCCTCGAGCCCGCGCGGCTCGAGACGGCCCTGGCCTGGTACGACTCACCGCTCGGCAAGCGGATCATCGGACAGGAGCTGGCTGCGCTCGTCGCCACCGGCGGTCCGCAGGCCGTGGCCGAGCTCGAGCGGAATCGCCCCTCGTCGCGGCGCCTCGATCTGATCGAGCGTCTCGATGCCGGCGGCGGCGCGTCGGAAACGACCGTTGACGTCACGGTGGCCATCGTGCGCAGCTTGACCAGGGCCTTCCAGCCCGGACTGCCCGCCGTGGCGGGTCTGACTCGTGATCAGCTCGACAAGCAGATCACGCAGGCGCGGAACCGGACGCTCGAAGACATGCGCCGGCTCTGTCTGGTGAGCATGCTCCTCGCCTATCGCGGTCTGTCGGACGACGAGCTCGACCAGTACGTGCAGTTCGTCGAATCCGACGCCGGCCAGTGGTACATGAGCGTGATGAACGGCGCACTGCTGACGGCGGTCAATGCCGCGGCCGCCGCGACCGCCTCCGAGCTGGCGACCGCGGTGCCTCAGCTCGTGGGCGACCTCCGCTAGATCGAATTCGCCGCGCTGCCGTCACGGCTTGCGGAAGAGGATCGAGCCGAAGAAGGATTCGGCGGACGAGGACGTATCGTCCGAGTCGATGGCGAGTGAGAGCATGCCGGGATTGTCCGGCGGGCTGCCGTAAATCTTGCGATAGTCTTCGGCGACATTGCGCCGCTCCGTCAGCCACTTGCCGAGATCGGCCGAGCCCGAGCGCACGACGATGTAGGTGACGGTTCCCGTCTTCTCGCTCTTCACGACGGTCCCGACCGGGGCGGTCGTGTCCCAGATGTAGCCGATGATCTGCGAGCGGACCGCCTCGGGAAAGCGCGGCCATACGACGTAGATCTGAGCGGCCTGATCGTCCGCGCTCTTCTTGCGGCAGTCGGCGTTCGTAGGCAGGACGACCGCCTTCCACGTCCACTCGAGGATCGGCGTTTCCTTGAGGTTGACCTTGCCCTTGATGTCCTTGCGGATGGTCGAGCTTTCGATCTTGCTCTTGAGATGCAGGACGCGGTGGCCGTCGTTCTCCACGATCGTCATGTCGTGCTGAGGTAGGCCCCAGGTCTGGCCCCCGAGCCAGCCCTCGGGGATGCCCTTCGACGCGAGCTTTTGGACCTTCCAGTCCTCGATGGTGACGACGTCGGCGGCCCATGCGACGGCCGTCAGCATCGTCACCAGTACCGGCACGGCGAACCGTGTCATCGTCTGGGCTCCTTTGCCGCTATGATACCGTCTCCGCGTGCAAGCCTCGCTCGATTCGATCCGTGTGGACAAGTGGCTCTGGGCCGCGCGGGTGTTCAAGACGCGCAGCCAGGCGTCGGTGGCGTGCGATGGCGGGAAAGTCGACGTGAACGACGAGGCGGCGAAGCCCGCTCGGCGGGTCCGGGCCGGAGATCGCATCGCGGTCACGTTGCCTCGCGGGCGTCGTCGCATCCTGAAGGTCGCCGGCGTCGGCGACCGCCGCGCATCGGCCGAGGTCGCGAAGCTGCTCTTCGAAGACCTGACGCCGCCCGAGCCTCCGCGGGCGCGCCAGGCGCGGCCCCCTTGGCGCATCCCGGGGACGGGTCGCCCCACCAAGCGCGAGCGCCGCGACATCGAGCGCTTGAGAGGCTGGTAGTGCGAGCCCGAGTCGGAGTCCGGACGCAGTGCGCTATAGTTGGTCAATCATGATTGGTCAATCGTGAGTGGAGCGTGTCATGGAAACGTATGACTGGAACGCGATCGTCGACGGCCTGAACCGGTATCTGCGACTGCGCTCGATTCCGATCGGCATGAAGCTCTTCGAGACGGTCGAGGCGATGGAAGCGGTTCCGAAGATCCGGCGGCCGCGCTCCCGGCACACGACCGATCAGATCGTCGCGCAGGCGCGCCAGCTCGGCTGGACCGTCGGCATCACGATGGCGGATCTCATCGGCGCCCAGTGCGGCGCCGTCATCGGGCTCTCGCCGCAGGACGACGAGTGGCTCTCCGGCAAGCGCATGGCCGGCGTCTGGTTCAAGACCCTGGAGGATGCGAGCGGGCATCAGCACGCGATGGATTGCGTGCCGTACGGCCGCTTCAAGGCGATGGCGGTGTCGCCGCTCACGTCGGGGCGCCTCGATCCACCCGACATTTGCCTCATCTACGGCACGCCCGGCCAGATGATCTTCCTCATCAACGGCCTGCAGTGGACGGGATACCGCAAGCTCAGCTTCACGTCCGTGGGCGAGTCGGCCTGCGCGGACTCCTGGGGCAAAGCGCTGAAGACCGGCGAGCCCGCGCTGACGATTCCGTGCTACGCAGAGCGGCGCTACGGCGGCGTCGCCGACGACGAGCTCCTGATGGCGATCCCGCCGCGCTTCCTGCCCAAGGCGCTCGACGGTCTGGCGGCGCTCGACAAGAACGGCCTGCGCTATCCGGTGCCGCCGTACGGCATCCAGTCCGACGCCGGCGCCGGGTTGGCGGTCAGCTATGCGTCCAAGGAGACCAAGACGTCATGAGACTGATCGGAAACTTCGAGGGCTTCCGGACCGCCCGTGAGGAAAAGATCAGGTATCTCGAGCGCGTGCCCATCTTCGAGGCCTGCAGCCTGCGCCAGCTTCGCGCCGTCGCCGACATCGCGAAGGTCGTCGAGGTCCCGGAACGGACGATCCTCACGCGTCAGGGCGAGCCCGGGGACGAGTTCTTCATCATCATCGACGGCACGGCGCTGGTGACCTTGTCGATGCACAAGCGCCACCGCCTCCGCCCGGGCGAGTTCTTCGGCGAGATGAGCCTGCTCGACGGCGAGCCGCGCTCGGCCACCGTGAAGGCCGAGACGGATCTGCGCGTGCTCGTGATCAGTCGCGTGAATTTCTGGCAGCTCTTGCGGGAGGTGTCCGAGCTGACGCAGAAGATGCTCGTGAATCTCACGCGCCGCATCCGCGAGCTCGAGACCAACCTGACCGGCTGAGCCGCCGCGGATCAGAACGTCAGCTTGTCCCCCGGGCTGATCGGAAGGATCTGCGTGGAGGTCTGGCCCAGCGCCGCTTGATACTCCTGGGGCGTGCCCCGGAGCACCGGGAACGTCCCGTAGTGGAACGGGATCGCGAACTTCGGCTTGAGCATCTCCTTCGTCGCGTACGCGGCGTCGCGCGGATCCATCACGAAGTGCCCGCCGATCGGAATCATGATCAGGTCCGGCTTGTAGTAGTCGCCGATGAGGCGCATGTCGCCGAAGAGCCCGGTGTCGCCCATGTGGTAGATCTTGAATCCGTTCTCGACCTCGACGATGAAGCCGCAGGGCTCGCCGCCCGGATACGTCGTGCTCTTCTTCGTGGTCGGATCGGTGACGGTCACCTCCGACGAGTGCTCGGCCCGGACCTGGGTGATGGTGATCTGCGGGCCGAGGGGATTCACGCGCCCGCCCTTGCCGAAGCGCACGCCCTTCTCCGGGGTGACCCAGCCGAGATCGATCATGGTCGCGATGAGCCCGGCCGGCCCGAGCACCGTCGCGCCGGTGCGCTTGGCCAGCTCGGCCACGTCGCCGGTGTGGTCACCGTGGCCGTGAGTCACGAGGACCACGTCGACCTTGCCGAGCGTGTCGAGGTTCTTGTATTGCGGCGGCGTCTTCGGATTGTTGGTCAGGAACGGGTCGATCACGATCACCTTGCCGGTGAGCGTCGTGATCTTCGTCGTCGCCTGACCGAGCCAGTGCACCTCGGCCTTCGCCGTCTGCGCCCACGCGCCGTCGGCGGCGAGCGCGAAGGTGAGCGAGCCGGCCGTGAGCTTCAGGAAATCGCGGCGGTCCGTGTCCATCTCGTTCTCCTGTCTAGCGGGTGTGCAGGACCTGGTGGATGACGCGGCGGACGTCGTCCGGCTCGAAGGGTTTCCCGAACGTGGGCGCGGCGCTTTGCCGGAGGAACTCGGCGCTCTCCGGGCCCAGCGTGTCGCCGGTGACGAAGATCATTCGACGGATCAGCTGCGGGTGGCGGCGGGCGATCTCGCGATAGAGTCCGGGCCCGTCGAGGTGCGGCATGCGCAGGTCGCTGATGATCAGGTCGTACGTCCCGTCGCGGAGCTTGTCGAGCGCGGCCACGCCGTTGTACGCCGTCTCGACCCGATGGTCGTCCTCGGCGAGGATCTCGGCCAGGATCGACGCGAGCTCGGGCTCGTCGTCCACGATGAGAATCGACGCGCCCTGAACGGGAGCCGTCATCCTAGTCGACGAGCCGGCCCAGGCAGCCCTCGATCTCGTCGAGGGCGAGCGGTTTCGTGAGCACGGCGTCGGCGCCGGCCGCCAGGAGATCCTGGGCGATCGCCGGATACCCGGTGACGCCGAGGATCCGGATGGTCTGCGTCTCGGGATTGCTCTTCAGGTGGCGGCACACCTCGATCCCGTCGAGCTTGGGCATCATGGCGTCGAGGATCAGCAGAGCCGGTCTGAGCGAGCCCAGCTTGATCAGGGCCTCGTACCCGTCGCTCGCCGTCTCGATCTTGAAGCCGCGCGGATGATGGGTGAGGAACTCGACGAGCATCTCCACGACCTGAGGCTCGTCGTCGACGACGAGCACGCCCGCGGGCGGCGCCGGTGTCGGGTACGTCGGCATCCGGTGTCGCTTGAGGAAGCGCTGGAACTCTTCGACCGCGATCCGCGCGTGCCCGCCCGGCGTCCTGAACGCGCGGAGCCGGCCTTCTCTGATCCAGGTCTTCACGGTCGGCGTCGAGACCTGGCAGTGCGAGGCGGCCTGCCCCGTCGTCAGCGACGCTCGCGGGCGCGAATTCTTCGGTTTCTTCGGATTCTTCACCTGGGCTGCCCAATTTCCCCACCCGGCCTGCGCAATGTCAAGTTTCGGGGCGGAAGGCGGTCGTCGGCACGGTGGCACGTGTTGCGGTCGACTGGTCGTTCTGCTACGGTTTCCCGCGTTGTTCGCGCCCGCGGATGCCCACGAGGGCCCAGGGAAGGCGGTTGAAGCCGCCGCGACCCCGTCACTGTAATCGGGGACGAAACCCGCGAGTGCCACTGGCCGGTCAGGCCGGGAAGGCGCGGGGAGTAGGACGATCCGAGAGCCAGGAGACCTGCCCGGGCGCGATCCGTTCGCCGGTCTTCGAGGGAGGACCCGGGCAGATGGCTGCATCGCTCTTCATCATCGGAGGCGCGCGCAGCGGCAAGAGCCGCTT
>Ga0137403_10002360_pt1 | contig 23190 bp, 17 predicted proteins | sample CZOMad2_1_16fung_FD_122057 | JGI IMG/M metagenome (GOLD analysis project Ga0137403, IMG submission 122057) | Vadose zone soil fungal communities from Angelo Coast Range Reserve, California, USA - CZOMad2_1_16fungal (Hybrid Assembly) | ecosystem: Environmental > Terrestrial > Soil > Vadose zone...
GCCTGTTGCGAGTGAAGCGGATGCGGAATTGATTGCGGAAGAAACGGCAGCGACGAATGAGGGGATGCCTGCCGGTTTGGGCGACGAAGATCCGTTGTCGCCGGATGTGAAAACGGCGACTGCGGGCCGGGAATAGGCTATGGCACGTTGGCCGCCCGAAGGGACGGCTGCTACAGCAGAAAACGCGGCGGGTGATTGGATTTCCGAGACAGGAACGGGATTTGAATTGGTTGCCGAGATGGGGCGCAGCAGTGCTGCGCCCCTACGGTACCGGAAGGCAGTGCATGGAAGAGCGATTACAGAAATTGATTGCGCGGGCGGGGATTGCATCGCGGAGGCATGCGGAGCAGTTGATTCGCAGCGGGCAGGTACGGGTGAACGGGAAGGTGGTTACGGAGCTGGGGAGCAAGGCGGACCCGGAGAAGGACAAGATTGAGGCGGCTGGGCGGTTGGTGGATGCGGAGGAGCGGAAAGTTTATGTGCTGCTGAACAAGCCGCCGGATATTGTGGCGGCGATGGCGGACCCGGAGGGGCGAAAGACGCTGAAGAATTGTTTGCGGGGATTTCCGGAACGGATTTATCCGGTGGGGAATCTGGAGTATGCGGCGGCGGGGCTGATTTTTCTGACCAATGATGGGGACCTCGCGGCGCAGTTGCTGAAGAACTGGGGAAATCTGGAGCAGGTGTATCACATCAAAGTGAAGGGGATGCTGACGCTCTTGGATTTAGATCGAATTGGAAAAGAAATCGGCGCGCGGATGCAGACGCTGCGGCAGCCGGACGCTTCGCGGGGGCGAGCGGCGAATTTCTGGTATGAAGTGCGGATGCGGGATTCGAATAAGGAAAACCTGCGGCGGATTCTGATGAAGGAACAGCATCCGATGGAAAAATTGAAGCGGATTGCCTGGGGGCCGTTGTCGGTTGAGGGAATTCCGCGGGGACGGTATCGGTTGCTGGTGGCGAACGAGGTGGAGGAGTTGCGGAAGGCTAAGGAGGGGAAGGGTTCGTTGAAGGCTGGGCATGCGAAGGGCGGAGCGGTCAAGAATTACAAGGCAAAGAGTGGCGAAGCTGCCGGCGGAAGGTTTCGAAAGTAGGCGGAAGCTGCTTGATTCAGGAACAGAGCGTGTGAGTGAGAACTCTGGGAGCGGAACCGAGCACTTTGTAGAGCCGAGGCCGCCGGAAAAGCGGCGTCGAGCCGCCGCACTCCAAATAAATTGCGTTGCGCGGACGGATTGAGATTGGTTGTTGTGGGTCCGGCACGGAAGGTTACTGCGGTGCATATGTGGCACGGCTGAAGCCGTGCCCTCCCGAGGAAGAAGCGATTCTGATCCGATGGCTGCCGAGCGATTGCAGAAGATTATGGCGGCTTGCGGCGTGGCCTCGCGGCGCAAAGCGGAAGAGATGATTGCGGCGGGGCGTGTGACCCTGAACGCGCAAGTGGTGAGGGAGCAGGGAACCAAGGCGGATCCGGCGCGCGATGTGATTTGCGTGGATGGTGTGCCGTTGAAGCGGCGGGAACGGCTGCTGTATTTTCTGCTGAACAAACCGAAGGGCTATGTGACGACGGTGAGCGATCCGGAAGGACGGCCGACGGTGATGCAGCTAATGAAGGATTGCCCAGAGCGGGTGTATCCGGTGGGGCGGCTGGATTATGCGAGCGAAGGTTTACTGCTGATGACCAATGATGGGGACCTAGCGGCGAAGTTGATGAAGGCTGGGTCGCATGTGCCGAAGACGTATCTGGTGAAGATCAGCGGAAAGCCGGATGAAGCGGCGCTGCAACGTTTGCGCGCGGGGCTGGTGATTGGGCTGGAGGATGGCAAGCGGGTGAAGACTTCTCCGGCGAAGATCCGGCTGGTGGAGAATACGGCGAATCCGTGGTACGAAGTGGTCTTGATTGAGGGGCGCAACCGGCAGATCCGGCGGATGTTTGCGACAGTGGGATTTGATGTGGAGAAAATTAAGCGGGTCAAGTTGGGGCCGCTGACGTTGGATATTCCGCCGGGGAAATCGCGGCCGCTGACCAATACGGAGATCGGGCAATTAAAGAGTTTGAAACCGTAAGCGAATGGCGACATGAGTGGGCGACGCATTGGCGGTGGGATGGGAGGGGAAGTAAACTGGAAGCAACACTGGCGCAGTCGCCCTCCGCTCACGCTCAGGGCAAAGCTGCGCCACTACAAGGGAATTTTAGCGCAGTGCGCCTACGTTATGCTTAAGGACTGGACGGGCTAAAGCCCGCCCCTACACAAACCTAAGGACTGGCTGGGCCAAGGCCCGGCCGTACACAACCTGATGACATTGCCGATTGAAGACCTCATCCCAGACTATTTGCGCGGTCTGCCGGTTTACATACCTGGAAAACCCATCGAGGAAGTAGAACGCGAGCTGAATATTCGCGCGATCAAGCTGGCGTCGAATGAGAATCCGCTGGGGCCTTCACCGAAGGCCATGGAAGCGGTGCGAGCGGCGCTGCCGGAAGCGCACCGGTATCCGGATGGCGGGACGAATGTGCTGCGGGAAAAACTGGCGAAGCTGCGCGGGGTGCAGGCCGAGGAGATTTTCATTGGCCTGGGGTCGAGCGAGATTATTGATTTAGCTTCGCGGGTGTTTTTGCGGACGGGTTTGGCGGGACTGACCTCGGAAGGGAGTTACGCGCCGTTTTCCACGGCGATTCGGGCGAGCGGAGCGGCGCTGCAACTGGCCAAGCAGCGGGAATTTGCATTTGATTTGCGAGCGATCGCGGAGGCGATCACGGCGGAAACGCGGGTGATTTATCTGGCGAATCCGAATAATCCGACGGGAACTTCGTTTGGAGCGCGGGAGTTTGCGGAGTTTCTGGAGCGGGTGCCGGCGAATATTCTGGTGGTTCTAGATGAAGCGTACATCCACTATGCGGCGCGGACGGATATGCCGGATTCGACGGAAGTGTTTGGCAAGCATAAGAACGTGATTACGCTGCGGACGTTTTCCAAGGTGTATGGGTTGGCGGGACTGCGCATCGGGTATGCGGTGGGCTCCCCGGGTTTGATAGCGGCGATGAACAAGCTACGGACGCCGTTCAATACTTCCGGAGTGGCACAGGCTGCGGCGGTTGCGGCGCTGGATGATCACGCGCACGTGAAGCATTCTCTGGAAACGAATGCGGCGGAACGGCGGCGGATTCACGAGGGACTGCTGGAATTGGGGCTGCATCCGGCGCCGAGCGACGCGAATTTTGTTTTTGTCGAAGTCGGTCCGATGGCGAAAGAATTCTGCGAGGTGCTGCTGCGGGCCGGAGTGATCGTGCGGCCGCTGGGCTGGATGGGATTTCCGGAGGCGATGCGAGTTTCGGTGGGCACGCCCGCGGAGAATGACGAGTTTCTGGCAGTGATGCGTAAATGCTGGCCCGCGGCGATGCGCCCGGCAGCGCCTGCGGAGCGAATGGCACGATGATGGTGCTGCGGCCGGATGGGTACCAACCCTCGGCGGATCCAATTCTCGATATTCTCAAGAAAGCGAAGACTATCGCGGTGGTGGGTATTTCGTCGAAGCCTTTTCGGCCTAGTTTCGGCGTTTCCGAATATTTGAAGAACACCGGGTACACGATTATTCCGGTGAATCCGCAAGAGACGGAAGTGCATGGATTGAAGTGCTATGCGAGCCTGGAGGACGTGCGGGGGAGCGTGGATGTTGTGGATGTGTTCCGGAGAAGCGAGGAGGTGCCGCCGGTGGCGGATGCGGCGATTCGGAAAGGCGCGAAGGTGTTGTGGTTGCAGCAGGGAATTATTCATGAGGCGGCTGGGGAGAAGGCACGCGCGGCGGGATTGATTGTGGTGATGGATGGGTGCATGTTGGTGGAGCATCGGCGGCGGGTGCGGGAGTTGGGGTGAGGTAGACAGGTGAATGGCGGGTTGTGCGCCGGAATAAGACGGGCACGGCAATGCCGTGCCCCTACTGGGCGTTTTCGTGATTGCTTGATTTTTTGGGCATTCCTGAGACTTGTAACAAGTTGATTCAAGAGGGAGGACGTTCTGTGAAACCTCGCGTCAAGGTCTGCGCGTTTGCGCTTGCTGCGGTTGGGAGTGCTGCGATTGCCGGTGCGGTGGTTGCGGCGCCGGGTGCGGATTGGGAGGCGCTGGGGAAGCGGTGGTGGGCGCATGTGCAGTATTTGGCGGATGATCGACTGGAAGGACGGAATGTGGGAAGCGCCGGTTACGAAATGGCGGCCAGCTATGTTACGGAGCAATTCAAGAAGGCGGGACTGAAGCCGGCGGGGGCGAATGGCGGGTACACCCAGCCGGTGGCGTTCAGTGTAGCGCAACTTGACGAGGCGAATTCTTCGATTGAGATTGTGCGTGACGGCAAGGCGGAGCCGGTGACGTTTGGCGAAGAGGCGTTTTTCCTGGCTGGCAAGGAACTGGCAGCCAAGGCCGAAGCCGAGATGGTATTCGTCGGATACGGACTGAAGGTTCCGGAAGCGAATTACGACGATTTCGCGGGGCTGGACCTGAAGGGGAAAGTCGCGGTGTTTGTGAGCGGGGGCCCGGCGGAAATTCCCAACTCGGTGAAAGCGCACTATCAGTCCGGCGAAGAGCGGCGAAAGTCCCTGGCGCGCGCTGGAGCGATTGGAATCGCCTCGGTTGCGAATCCGAAAGCGGCCGAGGTGCCGTGGTCGCGGACCGCCGGTTCGCGGTTCGGGGCGAAAATGGAATTGAAAGACGGCGGGAACGCCGAAGCGCCCGCGCCGAAGATTGCGTTGGCGATCAATCCGGCGCACGCGGAGAAATTCTTTGCGGGGAGCGGGCATACGTTCCAGGAAGTACTGGACGCGGTGGACGCTGGGAAGCCAGTGCCGCACTTTCCGCTGGCTGTGAAGGTGCGGACGCAGGTGAAGGTGAATTTGTCGGAAGCGAAATCGGAAAATATTGCGGGGGTCCTGCCGGGCAGCGATGCCGCGTTAGGTAAGGAATATGTGGTGATCAGCGCGCATCTGGATCATGTGGGAATCGGCGAGCCGGTGAACGGCGACAAGATTTACAATGGCGCGATGGATGATGCTTCGGGGATTGCTTCGTTGATCGAAATCGCTCGCGGACTCAAGGAGTCCGGCGCCAAGCCGAAGAGGTCGATTCTCTTTGTGGCGGTGACGGGTGAAGAGAAGGGCCTGCTGGGCTCGCAATATTTCGCGACACATCCCACGGTTCCCGCGAAAGAGATCATCGCGGATCTAAACATGGATATGTTTTTGCCGCTGTTCCCGCTGAAGTATCTGGAAGTGCAAGGCCTGGGCGAATCCTCGTTGGGCGACGACATTAACTCGGTTTGCGCGGCGGCGGGCGTGCAAGTGCAGGCGGACAAACAGCCGGACCACAATCGATTCATTCGCAGCGATCAATATAGTTTTATCAAACAGGGCGTGCCGTCGCTGGCGTTCAAGTTTGGATGGATTCCGGGAAGTCCGGAGCAGAAGATCTTCGACAATTGGTATAAGGAGCGCTATCACGGGCCTGCCGACGACGTGAATCAGCCGGTAGACGCGGCGGCTGCAGCGCAATTCAACGACATCCTGGGCAAACTGGCGTTGCGCATCGCCGACGAGACGCAGCGACCGGCGTGGAAGCCGGATAGTTTCTTTCGGAGGTTCGCGAAGTAGCGGGCCTTGGTTTTGTTTCCAGAGAGTAACGCGACGAGTTTCGGAGTCTTCAGGGGCTAAAGCCCCGGCCCCTAAAGAGAGAAGCAAGGACCGTCGGAGACTCCCTGAGGCTCGGTACGGGTGCGATGCCTCGCAGAATTCGTGTTCCGTTTAGCGGGCGGGAAACGGGAAAATCAGCAGATTGCGCTTGCCGGGCGCGATGATGCCGAGAAAGCGACCGTCAGGGGAAATCGCAAATTCGCGAATGGTTACACCGTGGAGCAGCGGACGCATGTCGGGCTGCAGCACTGAGACTGCTTTGCCAGCAACCGCGGCAGCGAGTGGCGGCACGTCAATGGAGACCAGATCACCAGACTTCTTTTCGATGGCACGCTTCAGCAAAATTCGAGATTCATCGGGCGACCATCTGGGGACGCCGAGGCCGACGCGCAGGCGAACGATATGGGTGAGCGTTTCGAGATCGCGGATTTCCAAAACTTCCTTGTCCACGAAATAAAGAACTTTCTTTCCAGACGGGGAGACACGCAAGCCGCCTTCATAGCCGTCGAGCGTGGCGATCTCCTTGTCCTCCTGGGCCACCATGTCCAGATGTTGCAGGCGCGGCGGGCCAGTCATCGCGCGGTCGCGCTCAACGGCGATGGCGGCATCCGAGCGCGGAACGGGATCGGCTCCCAGAAACGTGCGTCCCTCGAAGACGTTACCTGCCGGGCCGGTGCTGATATTCGTTTGCTTGAACGAAAAGAGGAGCTTGGGCTTGAGGACTTCGGTGAGGTAGACGACCGTGATGTTGTCGAGCAGCCAGGTAGCGTCGGCGGCGTTCTTCAGGAAGCTGTCGGTGCCGCCGGGGCGGACCTCTTTTCCGCCGTCTTCGAGAATTAAAGTGTTGATGGAGTCTTCTGCTTTTCCGGTTTGATCGAGCGTGGTGGTGAAGAGATTGGCGAGCAGCAGTCGACCGTTCGGTGACCATTTGAAGGTGTCCACCGCGTAGGTGAAGGGCTGATCGCCGCGGATGAATTTGTCGCCTTGAAAAATGCGTTTCTTTTTACCGTTGGCTTCGGAGATCCAGATGTCGTCATGTTCGAGGTCGTATTTTTTGGTTTTGAAGCCGCGATTGACGGCGTAGACGATGCGACCGTCGGGCGCAAAGGCGAAGGCGGTGATCTCTTCGTCGATCGATTGCAGAGGTTTGTCGAGTTGCTGCGCGCGCGCTTTGCGGAGCGGGCAGCAAAGGACGAGTGCCGCCAGAAGACAGCCAGCGGAAAGACCGAGAAGGACGCTACGAGCGGGGCGGAGGATCATGGTGTGAGATTTGGAGCGAGTGTAATCGATCGGGTCATGCGGTTCCCGCCGCGCGCGGCCTGACCTTGCGAATTTCTTCCAGACGAGCACGGAGCCGCTGTTCAAAGCCCTGGTCGGTGGGCTGGTAGTAAGAGCGTCCGGCGAGATTGTCCGGCAGGCAAGGCATGTTGGTTACCTTTTGCTCGGCGTCGTGCGCGTATTGGTAGCCTTTGCCATAGCCGACGTTTTTCATCAAGCCGGTGACGGCATTGCGCAGATGCAGCGGCACTGGATCCGCCTCGGTCTGGCGCACGTCTTCGATTACTTCGCCGTACGCGGTGTACAGAGCATTGGATTTTGGTGCAAGCGATAAATATACGGCGGCTTGCGCCAGGGCGAGATGGCCTTCGGGTGGCCCGATGAAGTCGAAGGCTTCTTTTGCGGCGAGGGTTACGGCGAGAGCACCAGGTTCCGCGAGGCCGATATCTTCGCTGGCCATGCGTACCATGCGACGCGCTAGGTACAGTGGGTCTTCGCCGGATTCGAGCATGCGTGCCAACCAGTATAAGGCCGCGTCGGGATCGGAGTTGCGCACTGATTTGTGCAGAGCGGAGATCAGATTGAAATGCTCCTCGCCGGCTTTGTCGTAGCGGAGGAGTTTGCGTTGCAGAACGTCTTCGAGAAGTTCGCGCGTGACGGTGCGGGTGCCGGACGCGCTTGCTTGGGCGCTGCGGGCTGCGAGTTCCAGCGTGTTGTATGCGGAGCGCGCATCGCCGTTTGCGAACGAGGCGATGCGAAACAGCAGGTCTTCATTGATTTCGAGGCGATCGTTGGCTAGCCCGTGTTCTTTGTCGACCAGAGCGCGGCGGAGCAGTTCCACGATTTGCGGCGTAGCTAGAGGCTCCAGGATGTACACCTTGGTGCGCGAAAGCAGCGGCGAAATTACTTCGAAGGAAGGATTCTCGGTGGTTGCACCGATGAAGGTGATGTGTCCGGCCTCTACGTGCGGCAGAAAGGCGTCTTGCTGGGCTTTGTTGAAGCGGTGGACTTCGTCGACAAAGACGATGGTTCGATGTCCCGAGCGGGCCTTGGCTTCTGCTTCGGCCATTACTTGCTTGATTTCCTTGATTCCGGAAAGCACCGCGCTGAAGGGAAGATAGTCCGAGTGTGTCAGCCGGGCGATGACCCGGGCGAGAGTGGTCTTACCGCATCCCGGCGGTCCCCAGAAGAGCATCGAGCCGAGGTCGTCATTTTCGATTTGGACGCGCAGCGGTTTCCCGGGCCCGAGCAATTTTTCCTGGCCGATAAATTCGTCCAGCGTGCGGGGGCGCATGCGTTCGGCGAGCGGTTGATGTGCGGTGGGCACGTCTGGCTCGAAAGGGACCGGCAATCTGGAAAAGAGACTCACGTTAGTTTGAATGGCTGCCGCGAGATGGCAGGTTGTTGGATGTCCGGATCGGCCGCGGAGTTTCTTTGGCGGGCAGCTTCGTAGAAAAGAACCGCCGCCGCCGCAGCTGCGTTCAGCGATTCCACTCCTCCCGCCATGGGAATGCGGATGCGAGCGTCCGCGCCACGCTCCACTTCTTCGGGGAGCCCGGCGCCTTCGTTGCCGATGAGCAGGGCAACGGGCTGGCACCAATCCACTTGCCACGGCGCCAGCAGCGGCTGTTCGCCGTCACGCGGTTCGTGGACGCTCGACGCTAGCGTGCGAATGTTTTCCACTTTGAGTTGCGCGAGCAAGATCGCCAGCGACATTCCCGCCAGAATCGGCAGATGCAGCGCGGCGCCGGCGGAGGCGCGCAGGGCTTTGGGCGAATACGGGCTCGCGGTACCGCTTTGGCCCGAAGCCGCGGTTACCGCGCCGGTCGCGCCAAACGCAGCCGCGGTCCGCAAGACTGTCCCCACGTTGCCGGGATCTTGCACCCCAGCTAACACTGCCAGCAGTGGCGAGCAAGCGCCCTGCGGGGTGCGCAGCAAATCGTCCAGGGTCGCCGTGCGAGGTGCTACCAATGCGGCTATGCCCTGGGGATGCTCGGTGTCGGCGACGCCTTCAAAGAGGCGGTCCGTGGTTCGCAAAATCGGAAAGGCAATCTCCGGCCGGGCAATCAAAGGCGCCAAGCGCTCGCGGTGACGTTCGCCCGTTTCGCTGAATAGCACCGCCTCGATCTTGCAGCCGGACTGCAGTGCTTCTTCGACGAGGCGTACGCCTTCCACGCCGACGGAACCGGACTCGGTCGGCAGTCCGCCGCGCAGTGCCAAACGAAATTGCTTGAGCCAGCGATTGTCGCGGCTGGTCAGGATTCCGGCTGACGTCGTGGCGACTGCTGAAGACAAGTCCGCACGCGGCCCGCGCGACGATTTTCCAGGCGTAGCCATCACCCGCGAGGGTAACAAATCCCAGGGCATCCAGGCTAATTCCGGTCGTGGCTTTGCTCCATCTGGGTTCAACCCCGGTTCGCAGAGTGGGCACAAAGCGTGTTATTGCAAGGCTTTGGCGGGTATGGTAGCGTCGCCGCATTAGCAGGCAGCGTGGGCGAAGGGCTGCGAGGGATTGCTATGACTTCGCCAAAGGCCAAACTATTGCCAGCGGAACTGCTGCGCATCAACGCGCAATCCCCGGAAGCAGACGTGCTGCGTTATGCGGCCGATTTTCTCACGCGGGGCAGCGTCGTCGCCATTCCCACGGACACTTTTTACGGTCTTGCGGCGGATCCCTTCAATCTCGCGGCGGTGGATGAGATTTACCGCGTAAAAGGGCGGCCGGAGACGCGAGCGCTACCGATTCTGGTGAACTCGATAGAGCAGGCGCTGGTGTTGGTCCGGGACCGCGAAGAAGAAGTAAACGGCTTGGAGTGCGCACCAAGAAACTTCCAGAGACTGACGGCGGCATTTTGGCCCGGGGGACTGACCCTGGTCATGAGCGCGTCGAATCGAGTGCCGCTGAAAGTGACCGCGAACACCGGGAAAGTAGCGTTGCGCTGGCCGAACAGTTTAGTGGTCGAGCGATTGATCGATGAATTTGGCGGACCAATTACTGGAACCAGCGCGAATGTTTCCGGTTTTCCATCGTGCGCCAGCGCCGACCAAGTCATGAAGCAACTCGGCGGGCGCTTGCCGCTCGTTTTGGATTCCGGCGGTACCGGGGCGGCGTTGCCGTCCACGATCGTCGAACTGCACGATGACGAATGGAGGATCGTACGAGAAGGCGCGATCCCGCTGACGGAAATCGAAAAGACGCTGCGCTAGAGAATTAGAGGTAGAGCCCAGAGGAATTAGGGCTGCAAACGCGCCAGAAAGTCAAAATCGCCCGAGGGTGACAGCTCAAGGCCGCCCGATTTCTCTTCGTTAGAAAGTGCGCGTTTTGTGAACGGACGTCGCGTCTACGAACCATAAAGGCAGGAGGGAACAGACCGACGAGGCGAGTGGATTACCGAGCGGGGGCGCAGCATTGCTGCGCCCTACGAAGGAAGCCTTCAGCGGGGCGGGGCATAGGAGATTTTACCCAGAATCGCGGGACCGCGCGCACCGGTAGCACTGGCAAGGTTACTCGCGCGGCGATGCCACGTTTCGTAGGCCAGGAGCGCAAAAGCATAGGCTTCCTTGGCGTCTTCCGGAACGCCCAGCGCAGACGACGGCACAATCTCAACGCCGCTAAGCGCGGCGGAGAGTTGCGCAACGATGAGCGGATTGCTGGCCCCGCCGCCGGAGACGATGAGTTGATGAATCCTGGTTTTGGGCAGGACAAACCGATTCATAGCGTGCACCACTGACAGCGCAGTGAAAATCGTCGCAGCCCTTATGAGGTCGTTAGGCCTGGCACGGTATTTGCGCCCGAGAGCAAGAAGTTTTTGCAGGTAGCCGCGCCCGTAGTATTCGCGTCCAGTGGATTTCGGCGGCGCAAGTGTGAGGTAGGGATCGCGCAACAGTTCATCCAGCAATGCCGGTATCGAGCGACCTTGCGCCGCGAGACGCGCATCTCTGTCGAAGCGCTTGCTGCCATGACTGAAATGAGAGACCAGCGCGTCGATGAGCATGTTGGCCGGGCCAGTATCAAATGCAAACATTTGCGACGGCTTGGCGGCGGCAGGAATGACCGTAATGTTCGCGATGCCACCAAGATTCAGGGAGATTCGGCCGAGTCTGGGATGCCGGTAAAGCAGATAGTCGGCGTAAGGAACCAGCGGAGCGCCCTGGCCATCGAGAGCGATATCGGCGGGACGAAAGTCGGCGATGGTGGTAACGCTTGTGCGCGCAGCAATAATCGCAGGCTCGCCGATTTGCAGCGTTGAGGCTGTTGGCCGGCCGAGGTATTTGACGGGTTGCCCTTGGTGAAAAATCGTCTGTCCATGCGAACCGATAAGCGCAACACATGACGCAGAAACCCGAAACTTGCGGCAAGCAGCTAAAGCAGCCTCGGCAAAAATCTCCCCTAAACGAAAATTAAGCTGGCTAAGCGCACCAGCGGAAATGGCTCCCTGCTCCGCAACGCGGAGAATTTCCTTGCGAACGGCTGGCGGAAAGGGAATCGCCGTGTGATTGAGCAGTTTCGACTTCAGGCCGGGCGGGTCCCCCGAGATTTGCGCCAGCGCCACATCGATACCGTCGGCGGAAGTGCCAGACATAAGGCCGAGGACCAGCATGGTGTTGCCCTTCATCGAGTGTGAATGAATTTAAGCACAGAGCGCGCCAAGGGCACAGCGGACACGAGGAAAGCAGAGAGAAAGAGTTACCTCGGGCGATTAATAGAAATCGTCAGGAGATCTCCTTCTTGAGTTGCGCAAGCAGGTTGAGGGCGTCAAGCGGAGCGAGTTGGTCGAGATCCGCTTCGCGAAGCTGGTCGAGCACTTTGCGGTCGAGCGCCGTGAAGAGCACCTCCTGGTGTCCATTTTTGCGCGATACGGCCGCAACGCCGGACGTGGCACACGCGGGCGAATCGTCGAGTGCGCCGGGCGAAAGCTTCTCACTTAAAACATGCTCGCTTTGTTCGTGCCGCTTGAGGACTTCACGCGCTCGCTCGATGACACTGCGCGGAAGTCCGGCCAGGCGAGCCACTTCGATGCCGTAGCTTTTGTCCGCGCTGCCCGGTTCGACCCGCCGCAAGAAGATAATTTCGCTGGGCGTCTCTTTCACCGAAACGTGTACGTTTTGAATGCCAGGAAGCAATTCCGCCAGCTCGGTTAGCTCGTGATAGTGGGTGGCGAACAAAGTTCGCGCGCGGGTGTGACGCTGCAGGTGTTCAACCACAGCCCAGGCGATCGACAGCCCATCGAACGTCGATGTGCCGCGGCCAACTTCGTCGAGCAGCACAAGGCTCGAGGGCGTAGCATGATTCAAGATAGCCGCGACTTCGCTCATCTCCACCAAAAAAGTGGATCGGCCTCGCGCAAGATTGTCGCTGGCGCCAATCCGCGTGAAAATCCGGTCGATGATCGGCAGCCTGGCTTGCCGCGCGGGAACAAAGCCGCCGATTTGCGCCATCAGGACGATCAGTGCTGCTTGACGCAAATAAGTGGATTTGCCGCCCATGTTGGGGCCGGTGATCAATAAAAGTTGTTGCCGTCCAGGTTCGAAGCACAGATCGTTCGGAACGAAACGCTCGCCCCTCTGCCGCAAAAGCTCCTCGATCACGGGGTGTCTTCCAGCAACGATCAGCAGTTCTCCGGTCGAATTGAATTCGGGCCGAGCGTAGCCACGGTCGGCCGCCAGCTTGGCGAATGAGACCAGCACATCGAGCTGCGCGATCGCCGCGGCGGTGCGGCGAAGCCGAGCAGCTTTGGCGGCGATGCCGGAACGAATCTCGATGAAAAGTTGCCGCTCGATCTCGAGGATGCGCTCGTCGGCAGCCAGAATCTTGCGCTCGTACTCTTTCAACTCCGGAGAAGTGAAACGCTCAGCGTTTACCAGTGTTTGTTTACGCTCGTAGTCCGCCGGCGCCAGGTGCAAATTCGCCTTGGAAATCTCGATGTAATAACCAAACACGGAGTTGAAGCGAATCTTCAGCGAAGCAATACCGGTGCGTTTTCGCTCGCGCTCCTCCGTAGCGGCGATGATCTGCTTGCTGTGCTGGCTAAGCTCGCGAAGCTCATCAAGCTCGGCGTGATAGCCGGATCGAATCATCCCCGGGTCGGTGGCTAGCGCCGGTGGTTCATCGGCGATGGCTCGTTCCAGCCGCTCCCGCACATCAGCCAGTTCGTCGATTTCTCCATGAAGATGGCGCAGCAACTCGCTGCCACCCGCCGGCGGCGGCGTAAGAAAGTTTTTAAGCACCGGAAGCTGAGCCAGGGACTTACGCAGTGCGACCAGTTCCCGAGGCGTCGCCAGACCAAGCGTGATGCGGCTAGTAAGCCGTTCCAAATCCTGAATGCCTTTCAACTCCTTGCGGATTTCGCCGCGAACCACGGTCTGCTGAAGCAGATGCGTTACGGCGTTGAGCCGCCCGTCGATAGCGTCCCGGTCAATCAGCGGCCGCAATATCCACGAGCGCAACAGGCGCGCCCCCATCGGAGTGACCGTGACATCCAGCACTCCAACAAGTGTTGTGGCAACGCCGCGCGAATTTTCCTCCGTAAAGATCGGTGCCAGCAGTTCCAGGTTGCGCACCGATACTGGGTCAAGGATCAACGCATCGTGTTGCTCGTAGTATCGGACGCGGTCCAAATGATTGAGCGCTTCGATGGCATGCGCATCATCGTGGTCCCCGCGAGCCGCGTTCTCGCGAAGGTAATGCACGATCGCGCCGGCAGCGCAAAGCGCCTGCGGATGCCCGTCCAGCCCGAACCCAGTAAGTTCCGCGACGCCGAATTGCTCCCGCAGGATCCGGTCGGCGTAATCGAATTGAAAAACCCATTCATCGAGACGCGACTCGACACCTCCGGTGCCTTCGAGCAGCGAAGTCTTTGCAGTTTCAAAAAGCTGCTGAGGACGAGGCAACAGCGTTTCACGTGGGCGCAGGAGTTGCAGTTCGTCGCGGAGCGCCTCGTCAGCGCCGGCTCCCGAAAACTCCGTAGCCTGAAATTCTCCAGTGGAAAGATCGATAAAAGCCAAGCCCACAGGTGAGCCGGACGGATGCTTAGCCACCGAAGCCAGAAAGTTATTCTCGCGGGCATCGAGCACCGCGACATCGGTGGCTGTTCCCGGCGTGATTACCCGCACAACTTCTCGGCGAACCAGTTTTTTGCCCGGACTGGGCAGTTCCATCTGGTCGCAAATCGCAATCTTGAACCCCGCACGGATCAGCCGGGCGATGTAGCCATCAGCGGCGTGGTACGGCACACCGCACATCGGAATGGGCTGCCCTTTTTCGCGATTGCGGGAAGTTAGCGTAATCTGCAGCTCGCGAGACGCTAGCATCGCGTCTTCGTAGAAAAGTTCGTAAAAATCGCCCAGCCGGAAAAGCAGCAGCGCGTGCGGATAGCGCGATTTGATCGCGTGATACTGCTGCATCAATGGTGTGGAAGGGTCGGACATAAGCGCGGCGCCGGTTCTTAGAGGCTAGAGATTAGAAGATTCTGGCGAGCGAGTAAACGCCTGTGGCTGGCCGAGCAAGTTCTGCACCAGAAGACACGCTCACTCGTGAGTGCCCAATTGCGCGAGAATAAAAGCATAGTCCAGTGCGATCTCCCGAAGATAATCGTAGCGTCCGGAAGCCCCGCCGTGTCCCGCGCCCATGTTGATCTTGAAAAGCAGCAGGTTGCCATCCGTCTTCAGGGCGCGCAGCTTGGCAACATATTTCGCCGGCTCCCAGTACATCACCTGGCTATCGTTGAAGCCAGTCTTCACCAAAATCGCGGGATAGCGTTTGCGCGCGAGGTTCGTATACGGGCAATAGCCTTTCATATAGAAATAATCGTCCGGGTTCCGAGGATTCCCCCATTCCTCATACTCTCCGACCGTGAGAGGCAGGGAAGCATCCAGCATGGTATTCAGTACATCAACAAACGGCACCTGACTCACGACTACGCGAAACAGATCAGGCCGCATGTTGGTGACCGCGCCCATCAGCAAGCCTCCCGCGCTGCCGCCTTCGATGACCAATTTCTCCGCACTGGTATAGCCCGCACCGATCAGATGTTCCGCCACCGAAATGAAATCCGTAAATGTATTGAGCTTGTTGCGCAGCCGTCCGGCATCATGCCAAGGCTTACCCAGCTCACCCCCGCCGCGAATGTGCGCGATTGCATAAATCATGCCGCGATCCAGCAAACTTAGCCGATTAGAACTAAACCCGACGGGCATCGAGAGTCCATAGCTGCCGTAGCCGTAAAGCAGCAACGGAGCAGACGAGTCCCGCGGCGTGTCGCGCCGGTAGACCACCGAAACAGGAATCCGCGCACCATCGCCAGCAGTCACCTGCAATCGCTCGCTGACGTATCGCGCTCGGTCGTAGCCGCCAAGCACCGGCTGTTCTTTCAGCAAAACGGCTCGCCGCGTGCTCAAGTCGTAGTCGAGAACCGATCGCGGAGTAATGAACGACTCATACTGAAAACGGACCTGCCTGGTCGAGAATTCGGGATTGGTGCCCAGCGAAGCATTGAACGCAGGCTCGCTGAATTCGATTCGGTGAGACCCGGTCAGCAAATTCCGAGCCCCGTGCGCCAGATCGACGACGCGAAGATACGGCAGCCCGTCCTCGCGCTCAGACAGCACCAAATGGCTTTGAAAAGCAGCTACTCCCGAAAGCATCACGTTCGCGCGGTTCGGAATAATCTCGCGCCAAGCTTCGCGACGAGGATCGCCAACTGGCGCAGCCATCAGCCGAAACGTGCGGCCTTGCGAATTCGTGCGAACGTAAAACACTCCGCCCGGCACGGCGGCCGACGCGTCCGCCCCCGGATGGTGGTCAATGTAATATTCATGCGCGTCTTCCCGAGCGGCAATCAGCGCAAAGGCGCCAAGCGGGTCATCCGCGCGCAAGTACCGCACTTCACTCGTCGTGTGACTCGCAATGACAAGCAATAAAAACGCGCCGCTGCGAGTGCGTTCCACATCCAGCCGAAACCGCTCGTCCAGTTCCTCGTACAGAAGCTCGTCAGGCTCCACCGTCCCCAATACGTGCCGGAACAGCCGGTGCGACCGCTTGGTTACCGCGTCCTCAACCGTATAGAAAAGCGTCCGATGGTCCGAAGCCCAGGCCACGCTAGTGACGCGGTCCAGGCGTTCAGCCAGCAACTCGCCGGATCGCAGGTCCTTCACACGCAACGTGTATTGCCGAAATCCAGTGGTATCCGTCGAGTAGGCAAGAAGGTGATTGTCGGCACTGACCTCGAAACTTCCAAGCCCCAGAAACGAGTGTCCTTGTGCCAGCGAATTCAGATCCAGCAGCAGTTCGTCCTCCGCATCCGCAGAGCCGTTCTCGGCAACTGCCTTGCGGAAGTACCTCGGGTACTGCTTTCCTTCCTCAGTCCGCGTGAAATAGAGGTAACCGTGAAGCTGGTACGGTACGCTCAGGTCGGTTTGCTGGATGCGGCCGAGCATCTCCTGATACAGCTTCTCTTGAAACTCCCCGGTCGGCTCAAGCACCGCGGCCGCGTAAGCATTCTCGGCTTCGAGATAGCCGACCACTTCCGGATTTTGCTTCTCCCGCAGCCAGCCATAGTTGTCCACGCGACGATCCCCGTGGACAACGCTCTCCACCGGCTCGCGCCGTGCCACGGGAGGCGTCAACTTGCCCTCCGGCTTAACCTCCGGAGCGAGCGATGCCGTGCCAATAATTGGGTCGAAGTTCATACTCTCTTGAGATCGAAGACCGAACATCAGTCCGTGATTGGAGCAGGGTGGGTCGCCCTGGGGCAAGTTCGCGCCGGCCCGACGAGGGCTGCTCATTCGCTATACTAACGGAAGTTCCCGGCGCGACCAAGCCAAGCCCCGCGAACACGCCTAAATGAGCAACGAAACCGAAATCAAGCTGAAGATCGATGACATCAAAGCCTTCGACCGCAAGCTAAAGCGCCTCGGCGCCCGCCCCGCGTTGAAAGGCGCCGTACGCGTCCGCGAAGAAAACCTGCTCTTCGACACCCCGGACGGTCAGCTAGCCAAAAACGGCCAGCTACTGCGCATCCGCATGGAGGATCTCGACCCAGCAGGGAAGAAAACCAACTCCAGCACGCGCCGGATTCTGCTCACTTTCAAGCGTCCGATCGCGGAAACCACCAATCGCGAATCCGCGGCACTCAGACGCGATTACAAGGTCCGTGAGGAATTGGAGTTGGAAGTCGCCGACGGCGCGACGCTCGGCAAGATTTTCGCCGGTCTCGGCATGAACGGCTGGTTCCGCTACGAAAAGTACCGCACCACCTACAAACTCCCAGCCTCAAAAACCTGGGCCAAAAACCTGCTAATCGAACTGGACGAGACCCCGATTGGAGCGTTCGTCGAGCTAGAAGGCCCACCCGAGGCCATCGATCGCGGCGCAACCGAACTCGGATTCTCGAAACGGGACTACATCCTCAAAAACTATTTGCTGCTCTACGTCGAAGACTGCCGGAAACGCGGCGTGCAGCCCAGCGACATGCTCTTTCCTCCACAAAAATCCCGACGAAAGTAGCAGCCTTCGCTCTTTCTGCATTTTTTTCTCTCGAAACTCATTCTTTTTCTTGACATTGCTAACCACGAAGGCTTATCACTGCGAGTGAAACCGCGCGGCAGCAATCGCGTGCGGTGGCGAGCATTCTTACGATGAGTGCGAGCGGCGAACTAGAACCTTTCCCTAGCGGCGGCCCCTCCCGAGCGAGCAGCACAGGACTCGGTGAGGCGCCGGTCGGGCAGTACCCAGCGACGCTTCGCAGGCACGAAATGTGCCACGAGTCGAACGCAAACGGGAGGGGAGGGTTTCGCCGGGGCTAACGGTAAGTCCAACTGCTGTAACCACTTACCCGCAGCCGGAGCATTCGGTTCGCGGGTTTTTTGTTGCCCTGGTAACTGCGGGCCCGAACGGTTAGAGAGCCAGAAGACCAGAAGGGAGGTGCGCCTTGGACTTGTACGCGACAGAACTGATGGGGGCGGAGGCTTGGGACTCCCAGGGCCACTTCGTCGGTCGCGTCCGCGAATTCTTCGTCGAGCCCGCGGCGGCGCCGAATCGCGTCTCGCACTTCCTCTTGTCCCGCGGCCGCTTTCAGCCGCTTGTGGCGCGCCACGATCAGGTCGCCTCTGTCGAGCCCGGAATAATCCGCCTCAGTGTGAGCGAGCGCCTATTGGAGGCCTATCAGCCGAACGAGGGCTGGCTAGCCGTGCAGAAAGATCTGATGGACCAGCAAATTATCGATACTAGCGGCCGCAAAGTGGTTCGCGTAAACGATGTCGAGCTTTCCCCAATAAAATCCAACGGCCACGTGGAATTGCGGCTCGTTCAAGTCGATGTCGGCCTTCAGGGCGCCGTCCGCAGGCTCCTGCAGGGTTTACCTTCTGCCTTGATTCGCAAGCTTCAGTTAAGCCTCCCGCAAGCCTCCATCCGCTGGGAATTCGTCAACCTGATCGAGTCTGACCCGCTGCGCCGCGTAAAACTCCGCATCACCCATGAAAAACTCGAAGACCTGCATCCTGCCGACCTCGCTGAAATGATGGAGCAACTTTCCGCCGCCGAGCGCCAAAGCATCATCGCGTCGCTCGACGAAGAAACCGCCGCCGCCGTCCTCGCCGAACTCGACCATCGCTTGACCACGCAAATCGTCGAGAATCTCGATCCCGAAAAAGCCGCCGACATCCTGGAGGAGATGGCCCCGGATGCCGCAGCCGACTTGCTGGCAGAATTGCCCAAGGAAACCTCCGACGAACTCCTCGAGGAAATGCCCGGCCAGGAAGCCGAAGAAGTCCGCGAACTTCTCGAGTTCGATCCCGGCACCGCCGGCGGCATGATGAACCCCGAATTCGTCTTCGTCGGCGAAAAGTCCAAGCGTGACGAAGTGCTCGCCTGGATACGCAAGCAGGATCTGAATCTCGACCAGCTCGATACCATCGTCTTGCTCGACGAACTGGCCCAATACTCCGGCTCGGTCTCGGTCGCCAGGCTCGTTCTGGCTGACCCGGAACAACTCATGCGCGAATTGCGCACCGAGCCGCTCCTGAGCGTGGATCCCCAGGCGCGCGACAAGGAAGTTTTCGAGCTGTTTGACAAATATAATTTGCGAAGTCTTACGGTCGTGGACCAAGAGAACCGCCCGGTCGGCACGGTAACCGTGGACGACGTCGTTTCCCGTTTGCTGAAATAAGTCGCTCCAATAGATTTACTGGAATAAAGGCATACGCAGAATTCATGTGGGACAAAGCCCAACTCGAAGCGCGGTGGACCGGCTGGTCCGAGCGCCTGGATCGCTTCAAGAAAGCCATCCGCCCGTTCCAAAGGCGCATTCTGCTCTTTCTCTCGGTAGTTGGCCCCGGTCTGATCGTCTCCAACGTGGACAACGACGCCGGCGGCATCTACACCTACGCGCAGTCCGGCGCTCAATACGGCTACATGGTCCTGTGGTCGCTCATTCCCATGACCATCCTGCTCTACGTTTCCCTCGAAATGTGTTCGCGCATGGGCGCCGTCACCGGCAAAGGCCTCTCTGACCTCATTCGCGAAGAATTCGGCTTTCGGGTCACCTTCTTCCTGATGGCGCTGGTCCTCATCATCAATCTCGGCAACGTCATGGCCGAATTCACCGGCGTGGCCTACGCCATGGACGTTTTCGGCGTCAGCAAATTCATCTCCGTCCCGCTAGCGGCCCTCCTCGTCTGGGTTCTGGTGGTAAAAGGCACCGCTGCCCGCGTTGAAAAAATCTTTCTTACCGTTTGTGTGGTCTATCTCTCCTACGTAGTGTCCGCCGTGCTCGCCAAGCCCGAATGGCTCATCGCCGCTCTTTATCTGCTTCCGCCCCAGCTGGTCCGCTTGATCCCTGAGATGAAGCCCATCATTCACGCCCCGCCGCTCAACGCCGCCTACTTCTTGATCCTCGCCGGCCTCGTTGGCACGACTATCGCTCCGTGGCAACATTTCTACTTGCAAGCCGCCGTAGTCGAGAAAAAAGTCGGGCCGCGCCAGTATCCGCACACTCGCAACGACGTCGCCGTCGGCAGCATCAGTTGCATGGTCATCGTTTTCTTCATCATCGTCTGCACCGCTGCCACGCTCTACGCTGCCGGCATCCACGACATAGACAACGCCAAAACCGCCGCGGTAGCTCTCAAGCCGCTGGCAGGGAAGTGGGCCAGCGCGCTATTCGCCGTCGGCTTGCTCAATGCCTCGCTCTTCGCCGCCTCCATCCTTCCGCTCTCCACTTCCTATGTAGTCTGCGAAGCCATGGGCTTCGAGTCCGGAATCGACCGCAAGCCTCGCGAAGCCAAGATTTTCTACGCGCTGTACACCGCACTGATCGTCATCGGCGCCGCGCTCATCCTCGTCCTGCCCAGCTCTTGGCAGAATGGCATCCTCCTCCTCTCGCAGGTCGGCAACGAATTCCTGCTCTTGCCCATCATGGTGGTCATCCTGCTCCTCGTGAATCGCCGCGACCTCATGGGCGAATACGTAAACTCCAAAGGCTTCAATTGGGTCGCCTGGATCTCCACCGCAGTCCTCATCGGCCTCACCTGCCTGCTCCTCTATACCGGCATCGCTTCCGCCTTCAAACCCGCCGGCCAGTAACTTTCTTCATTCATCGCCGCGCAACCTCGTTGCGCGCCCGCGAGCCGGTATGTTAACTTTACGGCGTAAAGAGGTTTTGGTATTTCAACGTGGCCCATAGCAAAACACACACGATGGAAGCGGTCGCCCCGGGCTCTCTGGGTCCGGTCACTTCCGAAGAATCCCAGCTTTTGCAAAAGCTGGACCTCGACCGCCTGCCTCGCCACGTAGCCGTCATCATGGACGGCAACGGTCGTTGGGCCGAGCGCCGCCACATGCCCCGCGTCGTCGGCCACAAGGCCGGCACACAGACCGCCCGCTCCACCATCGAGACCTGCGCCCGCCTCAAAATCGAGGCGCTCACGCTCTACGCTTTTTCCCTCGAAAACTGGCGCCGCCCCAAATCCGAAATCGACTTCCTGATGCAATTGCTGCGCGAATACCTGCGCAGCGAGATGCCGCTCATTCAGAAAAACGAAATCCGCATGAAGTTTCTCGGCCGGCTGGAAGAGCTCCCCGCAGCCGTGCAAAAAGACGTCCGGCAAGCCATGCAAGAGACCGCCAGCAATCGCGGCATGACGTTATCCGTGGCTCTAAATTACGGTGGACGCGCCGAAATCGTCGACGCTGTAAACGCCGTCCTGGCCAGCCGCACCCCGCGCGAGACCGCGACTCCTATCACCGAAGAAGATCTTTCGCGCCAACTCTACACGGGCGGCCTTGCCGACCCCGATCTGCTCATCCGCACCAGCGGCGAAATGCGCGTCTCCAATTTCCTACTTTGGCAAATCGCTTACGCCGAGATCTTCGTCACCGAAACCCTCTGGCCCGATTTCAATCGCGCCCGCCTACTAGAAGCCCTGGTCGAATTCCAAAAGCGTGAACGCCGCTACGGCGGCATCCGCGAAGGCGAATCCCATCCAGAAAAGCCCGCCCGCGTCGCCGGCCAGTAATTCCTGATCCTTAGTCCTGCACGGTGTAAATCCAGATTTCCGCGCCATGATCCGCGCGTGCCGGAACCGCCAGAAAAAACCGCTCGAAGCCCTTCTTGCCCTTGCCAAAATATCCCGCAGTCCGCGCACCCAGTGTCGTGGGAACTTTCGCCAGAAGCTGGTAGTGGTCCGCGTCCTTCTGCTCAAACGTGTAGATAAATCCCTCGCCGCCCGCCATGTAAATCCGTTTGCGTCCGGCATCGTAGTAAAGGTCATCCGCGTCCTGCACGCTCGGCAGCGCCGCGATCATCTGGCCGGAAGTAGTGTCGAACACCGCCATCCGCGCCGGTTCGTGCGTGCCAACAAATAACCGATGATCGGCCTCATCCAGCGCCATCGGAAAGTTGTGCTCCAAGGTCAGCGGCCATCGCGCAATCACATGAGTGTTGCGATTGATCACCGCAATCTGTTTCAGGTCCGGCAGATTCACATAAATGTTCGGCCCGGACGTTTCCAGTTGAAAAGACTCCGGGTGCGCGCTTAGCTTGTACTCTTCCTCGGTTCGCTTGTTCGTCGTCGCATCAACAGCACCGATCGCCGCCGTTTCTTCATCCCCGTAGCCCACGTACACGCGCTTATTCGCAGCGTCGTACCGCAAATTGTCCACATCTCCGTGAAAATCGATGGCCATCAGCAACTCGAACGAAGTCCCATCATAGATATAGAGCTTGCCCTTGCTGCTCCCCACGAACAGCTTGTTCACTTCCGGCGCATACACCACGCCTTGCGGATTCGGCACTCCGGTAATCGTGTGATCCAGCGTTCGCCCGCTCACGTCGATCACTTCCACCGTATTGTTCCCCAGTGCGGAAACAAACAGCTTCCGCCCGCTGGTTCCAAAATGATCGAACCGCCCTTTGATGCCTTCCAGCGGAATCGCCTCGGTCAACACCAGGGGCCGAACCTCAGTTGTTGTCGCGCTCTCCTGCGCCCCAACCCCCGCCGGCAATACCAATCCCAAAGCCACGCCAGCCCAACCAGCAATCACACACACGTTTCTCACCCAGTCCTCCGTCCTGACGGCATTCTTTAGTTCGACTCGAAGTTAATTCTTTACGGTGGGTAACGCAAATGTCCGAAACCAAAGCTGACGCGGGGATCTTGCCGGGTGTGTCACAAATCAACTTCCAGCCAACTCCTTCTGCAATGCCTTGCCTTTCCCAAACCACGGCCGCTCCACTCTGCGCATGTATCTCGGCAGCGTCCGCTCATTACTAGCCGCCCTCAAGAACCGATTCCATGGCCCGAATCGGCATCCGATTCTTGGGCAGTCAACCAAGCAACCGTGTATAATTCAGGTAGTAAGTCTCACACCTTCCGCGCGCTCTCTATGGGCGACGGTTCCTGAGCCGCAACGCATACGCCAGCCGGCTGGTTACAACGATAGAAGTGTCGCCAATCCCGCACGGAGTTTCGCTGGATGGAACGAGGGGGCTTTGATGTCTGAGATTGTAAACGTCCAGTACGTCGGTTTCGAAGCCAAAGCGCTCGTCCGTGAGTATAGTTTTATCGTCCGGCGCGCCTCAAACGAAATCAGCGAATTTACCTTGGCAATCGGCCACGAAGCCTTTGGTCCTCGCGGCGTGCGTTTTCAAGATGCGCCCGAAATCTGCTCGCTCAGGCTCCATCATGAGCTGGCTAGTTTCGCAAACCACCCTCCGCAGTCCCACTATCGTATCAGCGAGACC
>Ga0137403_10002361_pt1 | contig 23185 bp, 13 predicted proteins | sample CZOMad2_1_16fung_FD_122057 | JGI IMG/M metagenome (GOLD analysis project Ga0137403, IMG submission 122057) | Vadose zone soil fungal communities from Angelo Coast Range Reserve, California, USA - CZOMad2_1_16fungal (Hybrid Assembly) | ecosystem: Environmental > Terrestrial > Soil > Vadose zone...
CCGGCCTTGCTGGCCACGATCAGAAGTCAATTGAACGGAAAGCCGGAGACTAAGTAGGACCGCCATGAATATCTCTAATTTCTTTATCAAGCGGCCCATCTTTGCCGGCGTAATTTCCATCATTATTTTTGTCATCGGGGCAATCGCATATTTTCGCCTTCCTTTAAGCGAGTATCCCGAGGTCGTGCCGCCGACTGTTGTCGTACGCACCAGCTACCCCGGCGCGAATCCCACTGTCATTGCTGACACCGTGGCGTCGCCGCTGGAACAGCAGATCAACGGTGTCGAAGGCATGCTCTATATGTTTTCGCAAGCCACCGCCGACGGCGTGATGACGCTGACCATCACTTTCGGGCTCGGCACCGACCTCGACAAAGCGCAAGTGCAGGTGCAAAACCGCGTTTCGCAGGCGCTGCCGCGGTTGCCGCAGGAAGTCCAGCGCCTTGGGGTAACCACAGAAAAAACCTCGCCCGATTTGCTGATGGTTGTGCACCTGGAGTCTCCGGACAATCGATACGACATGTTGTATCTGGCGAATTTGGCCATCCTCCAGGTTAAGGACGAGTTGGGGCGCCTTCCCGGCGTCGGCAACGTTCAGGTCTTCGGCGCAGGCGATTTCAGCATGCGCGTGTGGCTCAACCCCAATCAATTGGCGTCGCATAACTTAACCGCAACCGACGTCGTCCAGGCGATTCGCGAACAAAACGTGCAGGTCGCAGCGGGTGTTCTCGGTGCTCCGCCGACAAATACGGGAAGCACCGCGTTTCAATTGCTTGTAAATACGCAGGGGCGCCTCACGACCGAGGAAGAATTCAGCAACATCATCGTGCGCGCCGCGAAAGACGGCCAAATCACGCGCATCCGCGATGTCGGCCGAGTGGAATTGGGTTCCAGCACCTACGCTCTGCGAAGCCTCTTGGACAACAAGCCGGCGGCGGCTCTACCAATCTCGCAGCGCCCCGGCTCGAACGCGCTGCAAACGTCGCAACAGGTGCGCGACACCATGGAACGCCTCAAGAAATCGTTCCCAGAAGGGGTGGACTACACGATCGCCTACGACCCGACGGTTTTCGTACGCGAATCGATTCAGGCCGTAGGGCACACGTTTGTCGAAGCGTTGATCCTGGTCGTGCTTGTCGTCTTGGTCTTTTTGCAAACGTGGCGCGCGTCCATCATTCCACTGCTGGCGCTTCCCGTGTCGTTGGTTGGAACATTTTCAATCATGCTGGCGCTCGGCTTTTCGCTCAATACGCTGTCGCTGTTTGGGCTGGTCTTGGCGATTGGAATCGTGGTGGACGATGCCATCGTCGTGGTCGAGAACGTCGAGCGAAATATCGAACTGGGCCACGAGCCCCACGAAGCTACTCGCCGCGCAATGGAAGAAGTTAGCGGACCAATCGTCGCCATCGCTCTGGTGCTGTGCGCGGTGTTTGTTCCAACGGCCTTCATCGTGGGGCTTTCCGGGGAGTTCTATAAACAGTTCGCGCTAACCATCGCCATTTCCACGGTAATTTCCGCATTTAACTCGCTCACGCTAAGCCCGGCTCTGGCTGCGTTGCTTTTGAAGCCGCACGGGGCGAAGAAGGATCGTTTTACGCGGGCGATTGATTTTGCACTCGGCTGGTTCTTCAAATTGTTTAACCGATTCTTTGGTCGTGCATCGAGAGGCTACGGAAAACTTGTAACCCACACGCTGCGTTCCAGCGCGATTGCCGTTGTGGTTTACGCCGGTCTGATTGGGCTCACTATTCTAGGCTTCTCGCGCGTGCCGGCAGGATTTGTCCCTACCCAGGATAAGGGATATCTCGTGTCCTTCGCGCAACTGCCGAATGGCGCGACCCTCGACCGCACCGAAGATGTAATTCGCAGGATGTCCGATATTGCATTGAAACATCCGGGCGTGCAGAACGCCGTCGCATTTCCAGGGCTATCCATCAACGGCTTCACCAACAGCCCCAATTCCGGAATTGTATTTGCGACGCTGAAACCTTCAGAAGAGCGAAGGTCTCCGGAGCTTTCCGCGAATGCCATCGCAGCGGATCTGAACCAGCAATACGCATCCATCCAGGAGGCGTTCATCGCAATTTTTCCTCCGCCGCCTGTCCAGGGATTGGGTACGGTGGCCGGCTTCAAGCTCTACATTGAAGATCGCGCGGGCATGGGCTTGGAATCACTGTACAAGGAAACGACTTCGACGCTCCAGCAAGGCAACCAAACACCGGGTCTGATCGGCGTGTTCTCCAGTTTCGATATCAACGTGCCGCAAATCGATTCTCACGTGGACCGCGAAAAAGCGAAGACCTACGGAATCCCTCTCGGCGACGTGTTTGACACCATGCAGGTTTATCTTGGTTCGCTTTATGTCAACGACTTCAACCGCTTCGGCAGAACGTACCAGGTGAATGTGCAGGCCGAATCGTCTTACCGATTACACCCGGAAGATATAAGTCACCTCAGAACAAGAAACCTGTCAGGAGAAATGATTCCGCTGGGATCAGTGGTAACCGTCAAGCCGATTTACGGACCCGACCGTGTAATGCATTACAACGGATTTCCCGCCGCCGAAATTAATGGCGCAGCTGCGCCCGGTTTCAGCACCGGCCAATCGGAATCCGCAATTGCCAAGGTTCTGGACAATCAATTGCCAAACGGCATGAAGTACGAATGGACCGAACTCACCTACCAGAAGATTCTTGCCGGCAACACGATGGTCTATATTTTCCCACTCTCCGTTTTCCTGGTGTATCTCGTGCTCGCGGCTCAATACGAAAGTTGGTCCCTACCCCTCGTAATCATTTTGATTGTTCCGATGACCCTGTTTTCCGCCATCGCTGGCGTCTGGCTGCTGCATGGCGATAACAACGTCTTCACCCAGATCAGTTTGATCGTTCTCGTCGGTCTGGCTTGCAAAAACGCCATCCTTATCGTGGAGTTTGCCAGAGAGAAGCAAATTCAGGAGGGGATGAACCGGGTCGATGCGGTGCTGGAGGCCTGCCGCTTGCGTTTGCGCCCGATTTTGATGACTTCGCTCGCCTTCACGATGGGTGTCATCCCTCTCGTTTTGTCGACTGGAGCCGGGTCTGAGATGCGCCGTGCCATCGGAGTCGCGGTATTTTTCGGAATGCTGGGCGTCACCGCATTTGGGTTGGTGCTCACTCCGGTCTTCTACGTGTTGGTTCAAAGATTGGTTGAGGGCCGCGAGATCAAGAAATCGACACACAGCGCAGACCTTTCCTCCGCGACTTCGGTGGAGGCATAAGCTTATGACCACGCTCTTTTACAAGACCTTCCCGTCACTCGTCGCCATGCTGCTGGCCACCGGGTGCGCAGTCGGCCCTCATTACAAATCACCAAAGCCCGACGCGGTGAAATTTCATGCAGCCGACGCAAATCTGGTAACCGAACAACCATTCAATACCCGCTGGTGGAACCAGTTTGAAGATCCCATTCTTGACTCGCTCGTAGATCGATCCCTGGCATCGAATAATGGCATTCGAATCGCGCGTGCCCGGCTTGCCGAATCTCGCGCCATCTTCGATGAAAGAAAACTGGATCGCTATCCGACGGTGCCGGTCGACGCCTCCTACCAGCACAGCAAGGAACAGATTCCCGGCTTCGGCGACCAGCGTCGCACGATCAATAGTTTCACGGCCGGATTCGACGCTTTCTGGGAAGCTGATCTGTTCGGAAGAGTTAGTCACGGAATCGCGGCAACTCGCGCCGACAACCAGGCCGTCGAAGCCGACCTTCACGATGTACAAGTCAGCGTAGTATCTGAACTCGCCCGCAATTATTTCGAGCTGCGAGGCGCGCAATGGCGCCTCGCCGTCGCGGACCGAAGTCTCACGAACCAGCGCGAGACGCTGCGGCTCACTCAGCTACGCCGTGACGCTGGCGTCGGTGAGGAGCAGGACGTTGCCAGTGCCGCTGCCCGCGTAGCAGCCATTGAGGCGACGATTCCTTCCCTGAACTTGGACGTGGCTCGCGCGGAATACCGTTTGGCGGTACTCACCGGGACTCGCCCCGGCGAACTCAACGCCGACCTTACACCGCGCACCTATCCCGCGATCGCAAAGGCTTTGCCCATCGGCGACCCGGGCGAACTTCTGCAGCGCCGCCCCGATGTCCGCTCCGCCGAGAGAAGGTTGGCCGCGGCCACTGCGCGTCAAGGCGTTGCCGTCGCAAGCCTCTTTCCTCAGGTAAGTGTTTCAGGATTTCTCGGTTTCGTGGCGGGCCGCGGAAGCGGCTTTTTCACCGGAGATTCGCGCGCATGGTCTGTATCACCAGGTTTGTCGTGGTCGGCATTCGATCTAGGCCGGGCGCGTGCACGCGTCCGCGGTTCGAGCGCTGCCACGGAAGAAACCCTCGCGTCCTATGAAGAAACCGTGCTCCGCGCTCTCGAAGAAACGGAAGATGCGCTGGCGACTTACCATGCGGAGCAGGCACGGCTCGTCAAATTGAACGATCAGGCTCGTGAGAGCAAGCGTGCCGCCGATATCGCCCGTCTGCGCTATCGCGAAGGAGTAGTTGATTTTCTCTCTTTGCTGGATGCCGAGCGAACACAATTGCAAGCTGAAGACGCTGTCGCCGAAAGCGAGAAAGATGTCTACGTGGCAGTAATCGCCCTGTACAAGGCTCTCGGAGGAGTACCGGGCTGATCCAAGCCCGTTAGCGACCGTTCTTTCTTTCCAAGATCGCGCCCAACCCGACGTCGACTGGAAGGCGCAATCTATTCCCGACTGCCGAACCGAAAAACCAATCCCGCCGAAATCCGGAAATTGTTCTGCATAGCCGCCGATCCATCCGGATGCGCAAAACGAGTGAGCAGATAATCAGCCTCGACAACGCGGACCGCCAGACGATGCCTAAGCATGAAATCGAGCCCGGCTCCCGGCGCCATCACGAAACCACTCTCACTCGCGTTTACGCCGCTGGAGCTGGCGGTGAGCCGCCCGCCGCCAGCCAAAACTTGTACAAATGGCTTCAGCCGGCGGTTCCGGCGCAGCGGAATCCGCGGCCCGGCCAGATATGTGTACATCGTGCTGCTGAGCCCCGGCCCTAAGCCAGAGAATCGGTAACCCCCGAAATCTCCAACAATCGCGAACCGATCCCGATAGTTGTAGGCAACAGACGCACTTCCACCATTCAGGTCAAAGCCAGCACCATTCGCTGCCTTAGCACGCACGTAGGAAAACGCACCGGCGGCTTCGAATTGCGGAGCCATAACGGCCGCAGTTTGCGCGCAGGCAGCGGCCGCAAGCGCGCTAGCGACCATGCACATCATTGCGGCCCGTGCAGCAAACCAAGTGATCCGCAACACTCCGTTGTAGCTCATGACCATGCACTCGTTCATTTCGATTTCGCGCTCACGTTTGCTGTTCATGGTTGCACCGTAAGACTTACTGTCGACGAATGTTGCACGCTACCTGAAGTGGCGGTCACGGTTATTGTGTATACGCCCGGAGGAGTGCCCAGTTTCTGGAAGTTGCGCACGCTCGCGCAGCCGAACAGAACGAGCACACAGCATCCCAACCCCACGACAAACCACGGCCTGATTGCCTTCGTCTTTATCCGAACGCGTTTTCGGAAACCAACTCCCGAAATCAAAAGCCCCACAAACGGCAGCCAAGTTGCATACCGCGAGAGTTCACGAACGCCAATGTTGCTCGCAAGAAATGGGATCAGCTTGTGTGGTCAAAATAACAAACGTATCGGTCGCCGGATTCAATCCCGGCGTGATCGACACCGCCTGGAACGTGGAAGACGTCCTCAGTGGCAGTCCCGTTACAGACAAGACGATGGCACTCGATACTGGAACATTGTTCAGTGGAGTTAAGGTAATTGTGTAATTCGCCCGCACTCCGGCCTTCACGCTGTTAGTCGCCGGGGTCATCGAGATAGAAAAGTCCGGCGGCACAGCGTCAATGCTTGTGACATCCGATGCTGAGTCATTGCTGGTGTTCGTTTCTCCGCCGCCGGAAACCACCACTGTATTCGTCGCCGATGCAGGTGCAACACCGGATACATTCACGGTGAGCGTCACCGGAGGATAGCTAGCGCCGATCGCCAAAGAGTCGCTGCGAGTGCAGCTCAACGTGCCCAGCGCGCAAGTCCACCCAGATCCGGCGACGGCCGTAGCGGTAAGCGCCGATGGCAGATTATCCAGTACGGTAACCGCACCAACAGTCGGCGCTACACCCTGATTGCTAACTGTAATGGTGTAGATAGCGCCAGTCTGGCCCTGCTGGAAGTTCCCAACGTGCGAGCCCGTCAAAGTGAGGTCTGCAGCCAAAACGGTAACCGAAGCCGAAGCAGTCGCTCCAACGCCGCCTTCCGTCGATGATATGGCCCCGGTGACATTGTTTTGCGCTCCTCCGACGATACCGGTCACATTCACGGCAAAGCTGCAAGAGGCGGTGCCAGCTAGCGCGGCTCCTGTCAGAGTCACATTGTGAGATCCCGCTGCCGCACCGATGGTCCCCCCGCCGCACGTTCCGGTCAGCGCATTGGGAGTGGAAACCACTAAACCAGCCGGCAGCGCATCGCCAAAGCCAATGCCGGTAAGCGACGTAGCCGTGTTTGGATTGTTGATAGTGAAGCTCAGCGAAGTAGAAGCGCCCAGTGCGATACTCGCTGCTCCGAAGGACTTTAGAACCGTCGGCGGCGCAACCACAATAACGCTCGCGTTCGAAGTGTTCCCGGCCCCGGCGTTTGCCGAAGTGACCGCAACGCTATTATTCTGCACGCCTGCCGCTATCCCCAGTACGTTCACCGTGAATGTGCAGGACCCGCTCACCGCCAGTGTCGCTCCCGCGAGAGTCACCGAGGAAGAACCCGCTACAGCGGTAATGGCACCGCCGCCGCATGACCCGGTCAGGCCGCTCGGAGCCAAGACTTGCAGTCCGGCAGGCAAAGCATCTGTGAACGCTATGCCCGTAAGGGGAATGGTATTCAACACCGGATTGTTGATTGTGAATGCCAGTGTCGTCGAACCTGCCAACGCAATCTTAGGTGCTCCGAATACCTTAGTAATGACCGGAGGGCTGGCTACGGACAAGTTCGCCGTCCCGGTGTTTCCCGTTCCCCCGTTGGTCGAAGTCACCGAGCTTGTTGTGTTGGTGTAGTTGCCCGAGGCCGCTCCCGTGACCGTCACACTAAACTGACACTGGCTGTTCGTAGCAACGCTCGCCCCCGATAGTGCGATTCCCGTGGGCGCTGTTGTGGTCAGAGTGCCTCCGCAAACAGTCGCCGACGCGCTCGCCACCGTCAGTCCCGTCGGAATCGTGTCGGTGAGCGCCACGCCCGTAAGCGAAACCGTATTCGCCGCTGGGTTGGTGATGGTAAAGGTTAGAGACGTAGTGCTGTTCAGCGGAATAGCAGCTACGCCAAAGGCTTTGGCAATGGACGGCGGCGCTACTACAACCAGGCTAGATGAAGCCGTCCCACCCGTGCCACCTTCCGTTGAGGTAACCGCCCCAGTGGTGTTGTTCTGTTGTCCGGCGGCGATTCCCGTCACGTTCACCGAAAACGTGCACGAGCTACTCTGTGCCAAAGTCGCCCCGCTCAGGCTGATCACATTGGTGCCCTGCGTTCCAGTAATCGTCGCGGCGCCGCACGTAGTCGTCTGCCCATTGGGCGTCGAAATAACCAAGCCTGCGGGCAACGTATCGGAAAAGCCGATGCTGGAGAGACTCTGCGTCGTGTTGTTGTTCTGAATCGTGAAGCTCAGCGATGTCGAGCCATTCAGTGGAATACTCGCCGCTCCAAATGCCTTGATAATCACTGGCGGCGCCGTGACCGCAATACTCGCGTTCGACGTGTTTCCGGTCCCGCCTTCCGTCGAAGTTACCTGCACGCTGTTGTTTTTCACTCCTCCGGTCGTACCTTGCACATTCAACGACACCGTGCACGAACCGCTGGCTGCGAGTGTCCCACTTGCCAGGCTCACGGAGCCGGCGCCTGTGACAGCCGTGGCCGTTCCCCCGCACGTATTGTTCAGGTTGGAAGTCGGAGCTACTGCTAATCCCGCTGGAAACGTGTCGGAAAACGCCAGGCCGGTCAGCGTCACATTGCTATTCGGATTCGACACAGTGAAGGTCAGCGAAGTCGTGCCATTCAGCGCAATGCTGGCTGCTCCAAACACCTTCGTAATCGTCGGCGGGTTGGCGACGGTCAGATTCGCCGTCCCAGTATTTCCAGTTCCTCCGTTGGTCGACGTCACGGCACCCGTCGTGTTGGTGTAATTTCCTGCGGAAGCTCCTGTCACCGTCACGCTGAACTGACACTGGCTGCTCGTCGCTATGGTCGCGCCGGTTAGTGCGATACCCGTCGGCGCCGTCGTAGTTAAGGTCCCACCACAAACAGTTGCCGACGCGTTCGCCACCGTCAGCCCCGTTGGGATCGTGTCCGTGAATGCCACACCTGTCAGCGAAACCGTGTTCGCACTTGGATTAGTGATAGTGAATGTCAATGAGGTGGTAGTGCTCAACGCAATCGCCGCTGGGCTGAATGCCTTGGCGATCGATGGCGGAGCCACCACCGCGAGACTGGCGGAAGCTGTCCCGCCCGTACCTCCCTGCGTTGAAGTAATATTTCCGGTTGTATTGGTCTGCAGCCCGGCAGCGATTCCCGTCACGTTCACCGAGAGCGTGCACGAGCTGCTCTGCGCCAAGTTCGCCCCGCTCAGGCTGATCACGTTAGTGCCCTGCGTCGCCGTGAGCGTTCCGCAACCGCATATACCGCTTAGCCCATTAGGCGTGGAGACCACCAGTCCCGCTGGCAGCGTGTCCGTAAACGCAACTCCAGAAAGACTCTGCGTCGTGTTGTTGTTTTGAACGGTGAAGCTTAGCGACGTCGAGCCGTTCAGCGGAATACTGGCCGCTCCGAACGCGTTGATGATCACTGGCGCCGCTATCACCGTAATGCTGGCATTGGAAGTATTACCTGTGCCACCGTTTGTGGAAGTCACCTGCACGCTATTGTTCTTCACTCCCGCTGTAGTTCCCATAATGTCCAGGGAGAGGGTGCAAGATGTATTCGGGGCCAGGCTCACGCTTGTTAAGCTTACGGATCCAGAGCCGCTCACAGCTGTGCCTGTGCCGCCGCAAGTCGTGCTCAGGTTCGATGACAGGGCCACCACCAAGCCCGCCGGCAGATTGTCCGCGAACGCAATTCCGTTCAGAGTTGAAACCCCATTACTGCTGTTGATCGTAAACGTGAGGCTGGTAACTCCATTCAGCGGAATCGTGGATGCGCCAAACGCTTTAACGATCGTGGGTGGAATGATCGCGGTGAGGCTTGCAGAAGCTGTGTTCCCATTGCCGGCGTCCGCCGAATTAATCGTGACACTGTTATTGAAAATGCCTTCAGCGGTGGCTCGTACGTTCACTGCAACCGAACAGATCCCCGCCGCCAGAGCCGCGTTCGTGAAGCTGATCGTTCCGCTACCCGCGACCGCCGTGACCGTCCCGCCGCAGCCGTTGACCACATTGGGCGTTGCGTCCACGACTGAATTGGCCGGCAGAGTATCTGTAAAGTTCGCGTGAATCGTTACCGCGTTTCCGTTCGTGATGCTGAAGGTAACCGTGCTGGGCGCGTTCACCGCCACCGTGGTTGGACTGAAGCTTTTCGCGATGGAAGGCGCAACGCCGCCGATGCCACTCACCGCCAGGGTTTGCGGGCTATTCGAACCATTATCCTGGACAGTGAGGGTTGCCACGCGCGAGCCCGACGCCGCTGGAGTGAAAGTCACGTCTATCGTGCAAGTGCCGCCATTCCCTATCGAAGCCCCGCACGTATTCGTTTGAGAGAAATCACCGCTGTTGGTACCGGTAAAGTTGATGCCCGAAAAGTTTAGCGCTGCGCCTGTGTTATTCTTCACCGTAACTGCCTGCGAACTGCTCGGCGTGCTTACCGCCTGGATCCCAAACGTCAGACTCGACGGATTAAGCTCTACCGGGAGCAACTGCAAAAAAATGGAAACATTGTTTGCCGAGCCGTTGGCGACCGCCAGGTCCAGGCCTCCGTCTCCATTGAAATCAGCCGTGGCTACCCCAAAAGCTCCCACCGCCGTCGTAAATGTCAATGCAGCCCCAAAATTGCCACTTCCAATCCCAGGAAAGAGGAAGGCCTTACCGGCACTACGATCGGACACGACTAAATCTAAAATGCCGTCGCCATTGTAGTCGCCCACGACGCCGGCGATCAGATCACCCGTTCCAGTGCCGCCAGGATTGGCGTGCAAAGTGAATGCCCCGGTGCCAGCTCCAAGCAGGATGGCCACATCTCCCAGATTGACCGCTGCCAAATCCAGGTGCCCGTCGCCGTTGAAGTCCGCAGCGATCAGCCCAATGGGCTGTCCGCTGCCCCCCGTCGCGAACGTCGTTTGGCCTCCAAACGCTCCATGGCCGTTTCCCAGGAGAACGGAAACGGTACTCGCGCTTCCATTTGCGACAGCCAGGTCAAGGTTCCCGTCTTCATTGAAGTCACCGGCCACAATAACCTGAGGTAGAGAGCCGACCGCCAGCGTGGCAGCGTTTATGAATGTGCCGTCTCCAACACCGAGCAATATCGTCACAGTTGCGTCGTTGGTATTGCTTATCGCCAGATCTAGATGGCCGTCAGCATTGAAGTCTCCCGTGGTAAGTGCAAATGGGCCCGATCCGGTGCTGGGCGACGATTTCAGCGTAAAAGTGCCATCGCCGTTGCCAAGCAGGATGCTCACTCCGCCGGCTCCAGTGCTGCCCGCATTGGCGACTGCTATATCCAGTACTCCGTCGCCATCGAAATCCCCAACGGCTATCCAGTTCGCACCGCTTCCCGCTGCCGGTGTGGATTTCGTCGTGAACGCCCCGGCCCCGTTGCCCAAAACAATGGAAACGGTGTTGTCAGCCTTGTTGGCCACCGCCAGATCCAATTTCCCGTCCGCATCAAAATCCGCCGTCACCAGCCCTTGTGGATTGCTCCCCACGGCTACAGAAGTCGTCGGCGCTGAGGGAAACTGTGTTGCCAGCTCGGCCGCAGCCACCGGCACGTAGGTCACTCGGGACTTTCCGCCGCCTGGCCCCGGGCTGACCACGGTGATAGAGCCAAGACCCACCGCCGCCACAAACGCGTCGGGCACCGTGGCAGTGAGTAGTTTGTTACTCAGAAAAGTCGTGGTAAGCGGTGTTCCATTCCATTCCACAATGGAAGTCGAAACGAATCCCACTCCGCGTACGGTAAGCGTTACTCCAATAGCGCCAGGATTTATGCTGACCGGTGAAACGATATCGACGAACGGCACCGGATTACCCGCCGCGGATGTGCGCCCCGCAAAAACAGTCCCGCATAAAATCAGCGCAATGGCAGCAAAGGCGCCGCGCTCCAGCAAAGACACAAGTGTTCGACGATGTGCAAAAAATCGGGATGCCGGCATGGGTGGCAAATCCTCCTGGGTTTCGTCGGATGCGATTCAGCATCCGTGACTGCATCCCAAGAGAAACAACCGGCGGTAATTCAGCGGTGAGAGGAGTTCCTACGTCAGTTCAGTGAAGTTAGCACAGAGGAAAGAAATTAATCTGTCTCTATTCCTTTGACGTTCCAGCAAAGCAACACACGTTTCAGCATGCACGGAGCGTGGATTCAAGAAAACAAGCAAATATCGCTTCAGCAACTCTGCTAACGAACCTATTGTTGCCAGCCGCCGCCCAACGCTTCATACAGCTGAACCAAAGTTAACAACTCATTCAGTTTCGCCTGCACAAGGCCAAGCTCAGCGGAGAAAGCGTTCGTTTCATTGGTCAACACTTCAAGGTAACCCGTGACACCGCCGCTATAGCGCATGTGCGAAAGACGCGCCGCATCCTGCGCCGATTGGAACAGAAGTTCTTCCTGCGATCGGAATTCCTGTGTCTTGCGGTAAGCGATCAAGGCGTCGGAGACACTGCGAAACGCGCCTTGTATTGTTTGCTGATAGAAAAGCAGCGAAGCCTGCTGCTGTGCTTCCGCAAAACGCACGTTAGAACGAAGTCTTCCGGCCGTGAAAATTGGCTGCGCTAAAGAAGCTCCGAAATCCCATGTGCCTGCCGGGCCGCTGAACAGATTCGTGAGCGCGGCGCTTTGAAATCCAGCCGACCCGCTCAGCGAGATTTGCGGAAAATAAGCTGCCTTGGCCACGCCGATCTGCGCGTTTGCCGCGATCAATTGCTGCTCCGCCTCGCGAATGTCGGGCCGGCGCTCCAGCAATGAAGACGGAAGGCCGGCCGGAACAGCAGGTGGACGCACCTGCTCCGTGAGCGTCTGTCCGCGCGCGACAGTATCCGGATTCTTTCCCAGCAGAATGCTGATCAGATTCTCTTCCTGCTCAATCTGCTGTTCCAGCGATGGGATTTCTGCCGCCGCGGTAAACACCAACTGCTCAGCTTGGCGCACATCAAGCATCGAAGTGGAGCCGTGATCGGCGAGAATAGTGGTCAGCCTCAGCGACTCCCGGCGTGAAGCCAGCGTCCGCTTGGAAATTTCCAACTCCAGGTCCAGCGCTCGAAGTTGGAAGTACGCGCCAGAGACGTTAGCCACCAACGTCAGCATCACTTCCTGACGCGCCGATTCGCTGGCCACAAGGTTGGCGCGCGCGGCTTCTGTGGCGCGGCGGAACTTGCCCCAAAAATCAAGCTCCCACGCCGCAGATGCATTCACCTGGCCAGTACTTCCCTCGAAAGCCGGGAAGAATTTACCCTTGGGACTTCGTGAATCACTTATTCCTGCCCCTGCACTCACGCTCGGAAACTGATCGGCCCGCGTGATTCCAAGTTGCGCCTGCGCCTGCAGAATGCGCGCGCCCGCAATTCGCACATCATAGTTCTGCTGGAGCGCTGTGCGGATGAGTGACCGCAGTTGCTCGTCCTGGAACACCTCCCACCATTTTTGGTCGCCAAGCGAGCCAGGTTCGGTCTTCCCGGCCTCTTCTTCCGCCAATCCCCGGTAGGTTCCGGGGACATTTGCCGCCGGTTTCTTGTAATTTGGACCGACAGTGCAGCCGGCGCCCAGGAGCGCAACGCCTGCGAGGGCGATTAATCTGCGCATCTCAGTTGCCCTCGGCAGGAGTAGGTCGCGGTTGCAGCACGGGTCGCCCTTCTTTCCCAGCGCCCGACCACTTCTCGACCACGTAGAAGACAACCGGAATGAAGAAAACTCCGATGAAGCTGGCCGCAAGCATTCCTCCGATTACGGTAGTGCCCATAATTTGCCGAGCCACCGAACCTGCGCCAGTCGCCGTCCATAGCGGCACGGTACCAAGAATGAAAGCGAACGAAGTCATCAGGATGGGCCGGAGCCGTAAGCGTGCTCCTTCCAGCGCCGCGTCGACGAGAGGTTTGCCGTTTTCATATTCCTCCTTGGCGAACTCGACGATCAGAATCGCATTCTTCGCTGCCAACCCGATCAGCATCACCAAGCCGATTTGCGAATAGACGTCCCCTTCAATTTGCACCATATAACTCGGCAGAAATGCCGAGAGAACCGTGCGACGCAACCACAGAACCGCAAACGCCCCAAAAACCGCAATCGGTGTGCTCAGCAAAACGCTGAAAGGAAGCGACCAGCTTTCGTACAGCGCCGCCAGGATCAGGAAAACAAACAGCAAAGAGAATCCAAAAACCACTCCTGGCGGTATGCCCTGCTGCGCCTTCTTTTCCTGGAAAGACATGCCGAGGTAGTCGTAACCCATCTCCCGAGGCATGGTTTGCGCGAAAACTTCTTCCAGAGCGGCCATCGCTTGCCCGGCGCTGTACCCGGGAGCAGCAGCACCGTTTATCTGCGCGGCGCGGTACTCGTTGAAGCGCATCGTAAACTCCGGCCCTGAGCGCGATTCAAATCGCGTTAAAGAGGAAAGTGGCACCATCTCGCTCTTGTTGTTCCGCACAAAAAACTGACCGACATTCTCCGCCCTGGTCCGGTAGTCGCCTTCGGCCTCGATGTAAACCTGCCACTGCCGGCCGAAGCGATTGAAATAATTAATGAACAGGCCGCCCATGAACGCCTGGATCGTTTTGTAAACATCGCTGACCGGAACGCCTTGCTTAATGACCTTGTCGCGGTCCACGTCGATAAACTGCTGAGGCACGCTGGGCAGGAATGTCGTGTTCAAGCCGGCAATCTCCGGCCGCTTCCGTGCCGCTGTTAAAAAAGTTTGTAGATTGGTCGCCAGAAATTGTACGTCCCTGCCGGCCCGGTCCTCGAGGGCAAACGTAAATCCCCCAGACGTGCCAACCCCGGGAATGGCCGGCGGTGAGAACGAAAACGCGATGCCTTCCGGAATCTGAGAAAGTTCCCGGTTGATTCGTTGCTTGATCTCCTGAAACTGCTCCGCGCGAGACTTGCGTTCGTCCCACGGCTTCAACGTAACGAAAAAGAATCCGTTGTAGCTGGTGCGCACAAAGCTAAGCAAGCTGAAGCCGACAACGCTGGTGGTGTATTCAACTCCCGGTGTCTTCGCCAGCACATCCTCGATTTTCCTGGCCACCGCATCGGTACGCTGTAGAGAGGCAGCATTTGGCAGTTGCAGATTGATATAAAGGTAGCCCTGGTCCTCATCCGGCAGGAAGCTCGATGGAATCCTGCTGCCAAAAAACCCTGCCGCCACTCCGAACACTACGAGAAGAATCAGCGCGAAGGCGCTCTTGCGAATCAGGACTCCGCACGCTCTAACATAAGCATTTGTGGCACTGGCAAAGCCGCGGTTAAACCATCCAAAAATTCGTTTTAGAAATCCTCCGCTCGCGGTTCTCGGCCGCAGCAACAGTGCCGCGAGTGCCGGGCTAAGCGTGAGTGCGTTGAATGCAGACAGGATCACGGAAATCGCGATGGTCACCGCGAATTGCTGATACAGCCGTCCGGTGATACCGGGAATGAAAGCCGTCGGAATGAAAACCGCCGAAAGAACGAGCGCGATGCCCACCACCGGGCCGGAAATTTCTTCCATCGCTTTGAGAGCCGCCGCTTTGGGTGTGAGGCCTTCCTCAATGTGACGTTCTACTGCTTCCACCACAACAATGGCATCGTCCACCACCAGCCCAATAGCGAGGACCAACCCGAATAAAGAAAGCGTGTTTATGGAAAAACCAAAGAGCGGGAAAAACATAAATGTACCGACCAACGAAACAGGCACCGCCAGCAGCGGAATCAGAGTAGCGCGCCAGCCTTGCAGGAAGATGTACACGACAATGATCACCAACACGATGGCGATGACCAGAGTGAGCACGATTTCTTTCATCCCTTGCGTAACAGCGCGGGTCGTATCCAACGACACCACATAGTCCACGTCGTGCGGCAGACCCGTCTTGACCTGCGCCATCAGATTCTTGACGCCAGCGGCGGCCTGCACCGCATTTGACCCAGGCAACTGGTACACCGCGATGATCGCTCCCGGCTTGCCGTTCAAACGGCCCACCGCGCTGTAGTTTTGGGCTCCGAGTTCGATGCGCGCCACATCTTTCAGGCGCACGACCGCTCCTCCGAGGGACTCGCGAACAACGATCTGCCCGAATTCCTCCGGAGAGCTAAGCCGACCCTGTGCTCGGACGGAATATGTATATTCTTGTCCCTTGGGGACCGGTTCGCTGCCCACCTGCCCGGCGGGATTCACAGTATTTTGCGATTGAATCGCAGTCACGATTTCCGGAACAGTAATCGCCAACTTGGCCAACTGGTCGGGCTTCACCCACAACCGCATCGCGTATTGGCCCGCCCCAAAGATTTGCACGCTACCAATGCCGTAAAGCCGAGTGATTTGGTCAGCAAGATTGATATATGCGTAGTTGGACAGGAACCGCGCGTCGTACGTCCCTTGCGCAGAGTACAGAGTCAGCAGCATCAGCGGCGCGGTGACCGTCTTCTGCACCGTGACGCCGAAATTCGTCACGTCTACGGGGAGCTGCGATGCGGCCTGCGTCGAGCGTATCTGCGTCAGGATAAGATCCGTGTTCGGATCGGTTTTCACATCGTAGTCAACAATCAATCTCATCTGCCCGTCGGCAGCCGAGTTCAACGAATACATGTAGTTCATGTTGTCCACGCCGCTCATCTGTTGCTCGATGGGCGTCGCCACGGCCTGTTCAATCGTCTGCGCATCCGCGCCTACGTAAGTGGCCAGCACTTGAACCTCGGGCGGAACGATGTTCGGGAACAGGGCCACCGGAAGACCCGTGATGGTGACTGCCCCCACGATCACCATGAGAATGGCGATCACCATGGCCACAATGGGTCGATTGATGAAAAATTTGGACATGGCTCAGTTGCCTTTCGTTGCCGGAGCGCTCTGCTTGATCCTTACAGTCGAGCCGTCTCTAACCTTTTGCAGTCCTTCTGTGACGACCATTTCTCCCGCTTGCACTCCGCTTTCGATAACCCACATCGTATCCACACGTTCGCCGACTTTCACCGGCCGCAGCGCGACCTTGTTGTCGCCTCCCACTACGGCAACTTGATAAGTTCCCTGCAGTTCCGTAACAGCTCTTTGTGGAACCAGCAGGGCACCCGCTCTTGTCTCTCCAGCCGCACGTACTCGTCCGAATTGGCCCGGACGCAATATATTGTTTGGATTGGGAAATGCGCAAACCAGTTGAATGCTCCCCGTCGTGACGTCCACCTGCCGATTGGTCAACAGTAGAGTTCCTTTGCGCGGGTAGACCGTTCCGTCCGCAAGGATGAGGTCAAATGGCGGCGCATCCGATGGCACTACCTGCTGATTGTGCGCGTTTATTCTTGCCGCATAATGCATGTACTCCTGCTCGCTTATCGGGAAGTACGCTTTTATCGGGTTGACCTGCGAAACCGACGTCAATATGGTGGTCGGACTAATCAGATTCCCGATCTGCACTTGCGCGATTCCCGCAATTCCGTCCACCAGCGACGTGACGTGCGTAAATTCCAGGTTCAATTGCGCCTGTTCCACTTGCGCCTCTGCGGACTTCACAGACGCTTGCGCGGCCAGATTTGCCTGAATGTCATTGTCCAACTGACTCTGCGCAATGGCTCGCTCTTTCGCCAAAGGCGTATCCCGGTCCACATCCAGTTTGGTCTTCCCCAATTGCGCCTCAGCTTGCGCCAGTTGTGCCTTGGTTTGGTCGAGGATCGCCTTGAACGGCCGGGGATCGATCTGGAAAAGGATTTGCCCCTTCCGAACGAATGATCCTTCTTTATAGGTCTGGTCGACGATGTATCCCGTTACTTGTGGCTGGATCTGCGCGTTGACGTAGCCATCCAGCGTCGCCACCCATTCGCCATATATCGGCACATCTTTTTGCACCACGCTGACGACTTCCACCTCAGCGGGCGGCGGTGGCCCAGCCGCTTTTTCGCTCTGGCATCCCACCAATATTGACCAAGCGACCATCGCCGGTAAGGCCAGGAAAATTTTCGAAGTTACAGCTGATTTCCAGATCGGAGGAATCTTTGTCGTGAACATTGTTGGCTTCCTTGCGTCCCCGTGCGATGTGGTTCGTCTTGCACTAGTCGCGCATACCGCTGCGCTTATCGCCGAAATATAGGTAGCGGCCTATATGGAAGCAATTGGATGCAAGGTTTCCCGATTTGTAATAATCCTAAAACTGGTCAGCGGTTTGCCGTTCGCTTTCTTACTCACTGCTTGGAAGCCACTCACAATAGCTCATGCGCCCTCGCAAATGCGAGTTTTCGTTATCGTTGTCAGTCGGGACGCTTTGCATGCAGCATCTGTGACATGAAAAAGTTACTGCGCTTGGCGGGATCAATTGAGGAAGCGCCACACAGGTATCCTCATCCGTAGTAGCGCCCGTTCGTTTCATTGCCAATGATTGCGAACGCCGCCGAAGAAGTAGCCAGTGGATCGGATTTCCACGAAAACCCAATCGAAGGAACTTCCACTTGTGCCTCCATTTGGCAGACCGCCCGCGTGCCCTCGAATCGAAACTGCCTCGCTGCGTCCTGATAGAGGGCCTGCTCCCCGGTCGATTTCCAAACCATCTTGAAACTCATTTTTGCCGGAGTAGCACTCGCGTCAAGTGCCGGCCATCTCGGTTGATCGACAACCGCCACGTCCTGCATCGCGAGAGTTACAGATTTACCGCCGGGTGCGACTTCCAGACCGCCGTTGGGAACCGGCACAACCCAATACAGTCCGCTCGGCGCAATGGGTGGATGAAAATCATGGATCTGGCTGGTGGGAGCCACCGGCCCCCGAAATAAGGTCAGTCATATATGCGTGAAAGCACCCTGCTGCGCGGATCGCGCTGCCCAATATTCACCCTTCATTACGCCATAGTCGGTTGTTGGGCTGCCGAATGCGATCCGATTCCCTTGATTATCCGTTCCCATGCCAGTGAATGTACTGCAGCGCGCCACCAATCCTTCAAAGTGATAGATATGCGATGGTTCCAAATTGGGCCCGGCCGGCTGATTGTGACTTCCGTTCTTGTCCAGCCACGGAATGGGGTACGGATCAGGGCTCCCATTCGCGGTCGCCGGATTCTCCAGAGAGCCGAGTGCGGGCAACATAGTTGCCGCTCCCCCGAGAGCGCTGAACTGCAAAAAACTTCTGCGCCCCCGAACCGAGAACGATTTAGAAGGGAACCGGTACATAGCAAACCTCCTGACTAGTGAACATTCCAATTCACTCAACAGCACTCTACGCCCAAAGCGCTCTACTCAGTGGCAGAACTTCCCTCTTGCAAGTATTGTCACGGCTTGCCCACTCAGACCGTCTGTAATAGCTTGGACGCACTTCCTTCTCCAGGTTAGGGATACAGACTTGATGTGGATTGTCGGTCTAAGGTTAGAAACAAAGTCCGCAAGATTCAGGATGTGACGGAGATTCCTTGCAGCCCATCATAGATATCCACGTTCACATCATGCCGTACCACATGGTCAAGCCATCGGCGCTCGAATTGATCAAACGCGGCCGCAAAGATTATGCGGACGTAGAGCGCTACTCTGCGGATCCCAAGGCATTTCTCGGCTTATTAGACAGTTTAGGCATCGAACGTGCCGGCCTGATCAACTACGTCGCACCGCAAATTATAGGATTCACTCCGGAGGTCAACGATTGGAGCGCGAATTATTGCAAAGCCGCGCCTGACCGACTCATCGCCTTTGGCGGCGTTCTCCCTGGAACCGTTCCCGATCCCGGCGCCGAAGTGGACCGCATCGCGAAGCTGGGGATTCGCGCCATCAAAATGCATCCCTCTCATCAGGTGCTCTCGCCCAATGACTATATCGACGGCAATCGCGGACTAGCCGCAGTCTACGAACGAGCCCAGGCCAACGGTCTACCCGTAATGATTCACACCGGCACTTCTATTTTCCCCGGCGCAAGAAATCTGCACGCTCAGCCCATGCTCTGTGACGACGTGGGCATCGACTACCCCAATCTCGTAGTGATCCTCGCCCACGGCGGAAGACCCCTGTGGATGGATGAGGCCTTCTTTCTAGTTCGCCGCCACAAGAATATGTATATGGATATATCCGGCATCCCGCCGCAGAAACTGCTCGAATATTTCCCGCGCATCGAAGACATAGCAGACAAGGTGCTATGGGGTACGGACTGGCCAGGCCCAGGTGTGCCTGCAATAAAGGGGAATATCGAAAAATTTAGCGCACTACCGATTGCAGCAGAAGCGAAACGCAAGATCTTGTACGACAACGCGGCCCGGCTGTTCCCGCGCTGAGCCCGCTCAGGCCTCCACGGGATAACGCAATCAGCCGCCCGCCAACTTTTTGAATTCTGATTTACTCCGACCGCAGCGCCTGTATCACATCCACCCGAGCAGCCCGCGCCGCTGGCACCGCCGAAGCAACCACCGCCGCCGCAAGCAACACCAGTGCGGACACCAGCACCGGCAACACGCTAGGCATGCGGACGTCCGGAATATACCCGCCAGCCACGCGAGCGAAGACGTATCCCAACGCCGCCCCGGCAACAACACCGGCCCCAGCCATCACCGCACCCTGCCCAATGACGCCAGCGAGCAGCCGTCCCGGCTGCGATCCAACCGCCAGCCGTATCCCAAACTCCCGCGTGCGTGCGCTGACCGAAAACGCCAGCACGCCAGCGACACCAATAATCGCAATCGCCAGAGCAACCGCCGCGAACCCGCCGAACACAATCGTGTTCAGGCGATCCGGCGTAAGTACTTCCGCGCGGATATCTTCAAGCGTAGCGGCGTGCTCGACGGGCTGGTCCGCCGCCATGTCGCGAACGATCCGTGTGATCGGGGTCACCAGCGCGTAAGGATCCATGCTCGTATGAACAAACAGGCGCCCCCCAAAGACAGGTAGCTCCTTGCTGGCTGTCTCATTGTCCGGGATCTGACCGAAGGGGTGGTACACGGTAAGCGCCACGCCCGGCACTACGTTCTCATCGTCCACATCAGCGGCGACGCCTACAACCCGCCGTGGCGCCTTAGTGATATAGATAAAATCCATCACCGGGTCTGTCCACATGACGTGCCGGTTGATCGGATCCTGCCCGGGGAACATTCGCTGCGCCACGCTTTGGCTGATGATCACCACGGGCTCCCCGCCCCGCCGGTCATTGTCGTTGAAGTCGCGCCCGGCAACGATCGGCACGCCGAGTGCCGCGAAGAATGACGGCGAAACAACTCGCATCTGCGCCCGAGGGTCTTCTTCGCGATTGCCTTTCACATGGCCCTCGCCACTAAACGAGAAGCCGGGACCGAAGCCACCGGCGTCGCGCCATGGAACGTGGGTGCCGAGTGCGACGCGATCCACGCCGGGGATTTCATTGATGCGGCGAATGACCTCCCTGTAAAAGTTGATGATTTGATCCGAAGTCTTTCCATAAGACATGACCGGTACGTTCATGGCGAGTACGCGATGCATATCGAAACCGGTCTGTGTTGCTTGCAACGTAAGCAGCGTCTTGATGAGCATGCTGGCTCCGGCCAGCAGCATAAAGGACGCGGCGATCTGCGTGACCGCGAAGACTTGCAACCGGCGGCCGGTGCTCCCGGTGATGCGCACTCCGCCGCTAGCCAGCCCGAATCCTTGCGAGGCGCTCGCGGAAGGCAGGCGCGGAACAAACGCCAGCAGAATCGCGGCCAGGATGGCCAGCCCAGCCCCCACCCACAGGATGCTCGAGTCGATGGTCAGGTCGAGCGCGCGCACCGAGAAGCGCGACGCGTAGCGAGCCAGAATCGCAACCATGGGACGCGCACTCAGCACTCCAAGAATCGCGCCCGCCCCGCACAGCAGAAGGCTCTCGGCGAGCAGCGTGCGACGCAGCGCTCCCCTGCTTGCGCCCAATGCGGCCCGGATGGCTAACTCGCCTTCGCGACGCACGCTGCGCGCCAGAATCAAGTTTGCAACGTTGGAGCACGCAATGATGAATACCAGGATCGAGGCCGCCAGCAGCACCCACAGAATCGTTCGCGCCCCGGACGTGATTTGGTCCCGCAGGCGCACCGCATGGATGCGGTTGTCGCCCTTCTGCGCATAATCCGCGGGATGCTGTCGAATCATCCCGGCGTAGAGCGTGCGCAATTCGGCGTTCGCTGACTCCAGCGTAGCGCCCGGAGCGAGCCGCCCGAAGAGTTCGGTCATGCGATGCACGCGCCCCGTGACCATCGTCGCGGAAAGATGATGCGGGCTGGTGACCACGTTGGCGATAATTTCGGTTTCGGCAGGATAAGGAACCGACGGCTCCAGCACTCCGACGATTGTTGCGGAACGCTCCCCAAGCCGGATTTGCTTGCCAATCACCGAGGGATCGCTCTTGAGTATGGTCGTCCAGAAACGATACGTGAGCACTGCAGCGCCCGCGGCGTTCGCGCCGTCGTCATGCGCATCAAGCAGCCGCCCGAGTACAGGGTGCAACCCCATCACTTCAAAATAGGAACCACCGACAACTCCGGCGCGCACTTCGCGGGGATCGCCCAGGCCGACCATGGTGAACCCGATTGTCGAAAAATCGCCGATCTCGCTCAGGGTTTTCACGCCGGAGCGCAAATCTAGAATTTCGGGTACCGAGAAGTTGGCGTTCTGGATGCCGATCCCAGGCGCGCTCTGCCGGATATAAATCAGGCGATCCTCGTCCCGATTGACGAGCGGCCGCAGCAGCACGCCTCGAACCAGCGTAAAGATAGCCGCGTTTGCGCCGATACCCAGCGCCAACGTGAGCACGACGGTGATCGCCAAGCCCTTAGCGCGCCTCAGAGACCTAAGCGCGACTCTCAGGTCCTGAAGAAACAATTCTGGTTTCGGAATCATCGTTCGCTCTCCTTGCAATTACTTCGTCATCGGCGCTAGCGGCGTTAGCCCCGCAAAGGAATCAGCTCGCGCAGCCGGCTATCCCGCAAGTACAACCCTAGCCAGAGCACCACACCCAAATACGTAGGAAACAAAACGTGACTGAACAGTGGATCCCCAGCTCGCAAATGCGTAGCCACCGCACCGCCAAGATAGCCGGTCAGCAAGATCGCCCCTAGAACGGAGGTCCGCGGATAAACATATACGGCGGTGCAGGGCAGCAGAACGACCCCAAGGACATTCGCCAGGCTCAACGGCCATCCCAAATGCGCGAACGCGTCCACGACCGGTGCCGGCTTTATGAATTTGATGATCCCGTCCGGAATCAGGAAAAGCACCACCAATCCGCTCAGAACCCGCCCGATCCAGACGCTTCTCCTCGATGAGGAAGCCCCAGCAACAGGATCTCGGACTTCAGCAACCTGATTGGCTGTCGACATTTCTATCCTTCCTCAATAAACGCGGTTTACTCGCGGACGTTTCCGTTTTGTAGCAAAAGTCTGTGTCGCTACCACGCCTACCCGCCCGCAATCGCTCCCACAATCAACAATGGTTCCTTCCCGGAAATCACCGCCTCCGGCAAAGGCGCGTCAATCGACTCGTGCGAAAGGTCCTCCTCGCACGCAAAAAATCGCAAAAATGGCCGCCGCTGTTGCGTAACGTGGTCACGAATGGTGCCCCGCAGCATCGGATAACTCGCCTCCAACGCATCCACCACCGAACGTTGCGTAACCGCTCCTTTAATATCCACCTGCACCTCGCCGCTCACGTGCGCCAGCCCCTTAAGGTGTGGCGGCAGCAAAACTCGAATCATGGCAGCGTCTGGACCTCCACGGAAAGCACCGCCGGCAGATCCCGCACAATCGGCGTCCAGTTATCCCCCGCGTCCGCCGAAGCGTACACTTGC
>Ga0137403_10002155_pt2 | contig 23156 bp, 23 predicted proteins | sample CZOMad2_1_16fung_FD_122057 | JGI IMG/M metagenome (GOLD analysis project Ga0137403, IMG submission 122057) | Vadose zone soil fungal communities from Angelo Coast Range Reserve, California, USA - CZOMad2_1_16fungal (Hybrid Assembly) | ecosystem: Environmental > Terrestrial > Soil > Vadose zone...
GATTCGATGGAGCGCGGACGCGTCCTGGAAATGCGACTACCTCGACCTCACGAAGCTCTCCCCGGAAAGGATCGCCGAGCGGCGCAAGGAGTTCGACGAGGTGAAGAGCGTCGCGCGAGCCAAGCGAGAGGCGTCGTGAGCAAGCCGTTCGCGGGCGTCCGCATTCTCGACTTCACCCGCTATCTCGCGGGGCCCTACGGCACCTACCAGCTGGCGCTCCTCGGCGCCGACGTCGTGAAGATCGAGTCCCGCGAGGGCGACGACACGCGCGGGCAGCTCGCCGATCGGGTGTGGGCGGAGCGGAAGATGGCGCCGTCCTTTCTCGCGGTGAACGGCAACAAGCGCAGCATCACGCTCGACCTCCGGCGGCCGGAGGCGGTGGAGATCGTCAAGCGGCTGGTGGTCGGCGCCGACGTGGTGTGGGAGAACTTCCGCGGGGGCGTCATGGACAGGCTCGGGCTCGGCTACACGACGCTCTCGGCCGTCAACCCACGGCTCATCTACTGCGCGGTCTCCGGCTTCGGCCAGACCGGGCCCGAGCGGACGACGGCCGCCTTCGACGGCAAGCTGCAGGCGATGTCGGGGATCATGTCGATCACGGGCGAGCCCGCCAGCGGCCCGACGCGCGCGGGGTTCGCGCTGTGCGACACGATCGGCGGCGCGACGGCGGCGCTGGCCGTCGCGAGCGCGCTCTACCAGCGGACGCACACCGGGCGCGGACAGCTCGTGGACGTGGCGATGCTGGACGCGGCACTCGCCTTCATCCCCGGGCCGGTCTCCGAGTACACCGTCGCCGGCATCGAGCAGCGTCAGATCGGCAACGGCTCGGTGAGCCGCAAGCCGACCGCCAGCCGGTTCCGGGCGCGCGACGGCTACATCGTGCTCGCGGTGCTCACCGAAAAGCAGTTCGCGAGCCTCATGCGAGCGCTCGGGCGCGCCGACGCGCTCGACGATCCGCGGTTCAAGGACTGGCCGGCCCGCACGGCGAACGAGCCGGCGCTGCGCGAGATCATCGAGGGCGCGCTGGCGGCCGAGACGCCCAAGAACTGGGAGGAGCGCTTGACGGCCGCCGACGTGCCGTGCGGCTCCATCTGGAAGATCGACGAGATCGTCCGTCACCCGCAGCTCGAGCACCGCGACGTGCTCCAGACGATCGACTCACGCTATGGACCCATGCGGCTCGTCGGCGCCGGGTTCCGGCTCGAGCACGGCAGCCCCGGTCTCGACCGGGAGCCGCCGACGCTCGGCGAGCACACCGACGAGATCTTGCGGCAGGCCGGCTACGGGACGGGGGAGATCGAACGGCTGCGGCGCGACGCGGTCATCTGACCGTGAATCAAAAACCTGGTCTCGGCCTGATGATGGCGGGGGCGCTCATCGCCTTCGCCGGCTTCTGCATCGTGCTGGTCGAGGTCTTCGGGGTGCGGCCCTACTGGGTTCTCCTGGTGGTCGGGCTCGGGCTCTTCGCGCTGGGCGTCGTCCGCCGGCTGACCGGCAAAGATCGCGAAGGCTAGCAGACTCCCACCCGGCGGCGGACCCCGCCCGGGTCAGCGCGCCGCCAGCCCCGGCATCGCGAATTGCTGACGGTCGAGCTCCGCGACGAGCGCGGCTGCCTGGCCCGGCGTGAGCGCCACCAGCGGCGGCCGAACGGTCCACCAGCCCGCGTCGCCGGCGTGGTGGGCGATGGCCGCCTTGAGCGCGGGGATCATCGGGAACTTCTGGAAGACGCCACGAATCACGTCCAGGCGCGCCTGTCGGGCGTCGGCGCCGTCGGCCCGCCAGGTGTCGTAGAGACGCGCGATGGGTGCGGGATGGACGTTGGCGGTGGCGCTGATGCAGCCGGCACCGCCGTGCCGCATGTTCTGGAGCAGGAAGGTCTCGGAGCCGGCGAAGACGTCGAAGCCGGCCTTCGCGAACGCGTCGAGGAACGCCTTCGTGTTGGTCCAGTCGCCCCCGCTGTCCTTCATTCCGGCGATCTGGGTCGGATAAACGGCGAGCAGGCGCTCGACGAGGCCCAGGGTAATGGGCACCTGCGCCACCGGCGGGATGTGATAGACGTACACGCGCAGTCGCGCGTCACCGACGCGCTCGATCACTTCCGCGAAGCTCCGGAAGAGCCCGTCGTCGCTCACGCCCTTGTAATAGAACGGCGGCAGCATCAGCACGCCGCCGCAGCCCAGCTTCATCGCGTGGGCGGTCAGCCGTACGGAGTCGGGCAGGGCGCAGCAGCCGGTCCCCGGCATCATCCGCGCGGGATCGAGCCCCGCCGCCACCAGCCGGTCGAGCAGCTCGATCTTCTCTTCCACCGAGAGCGAGTTCGCCTCCGAGTTCGTCCCGAAGACGGCCAGGCCCACGTTCTGGGACAGGAGCCAGCGGCAGTGGCGCACGAAGCGCTCGGGATCGGGCGCCAGGTCCGCGCCGAACGGGGTCACGACCGGGGAGAGCACGCCGGTGATACGCGGGACGTCGGTCACGGTGTCGCCTCCTGTCAGCGGGTGAGAAAAGCGCCTGCCCGGACAGGATACAAGATTGCGGCGACGCGAAGCCATTTGCGAAGGGCCGGGCCGACAGAGTACCCTCCGGCCGACCTCAGATGAGACTCCAGGGCTTCCCGGGCGCGGCCATCGTCGCCGGCGCAGGCCTGTTTCTCGCGCTGACCGCCCTCCTGGCCGCGTCGCACGCACCCGAGGACGCGCCATCCTTCCGGCTCCGCGTCGAGGTGCCGGACTCGCTCCTGCTCGCGAGCGGCATGGCATTCGCGCTGGCGGTCGCGATCATCATCGGCATGGCGCTCTCTCCGGACCGGCGGCGCCACGAGGAGGAGCTGCCGCGGGAGGAGGAGCCGTCCAGGCTTCCCTGGTGGCTCCAGGTGTGCTTGCGCATGTTGCCGCTCTTGCCGCTTCTCGCGGCCCTCATCGTTTTTTCGTTCGGGTGGCAGTACGTCGAGACTTCTCTGCTCGCCTGGAGCCGCCTCATGATGTTCGCGGGTAGCGACGCGCCCCCGGGACCCGAGACTCCTGTGGTCGCGCTGCCGTGGCTCGGCTGGCTCGTCGGGCTGCTGGCGCTCCTGGCCGGTCTCGCGACGCTCGCCGTGGCCCTGGTGCTCCTCTTCGCCGAGCGCATCGCCCGCTGGTGGGAGCGCCGCAATCGCGCCGAAGCGGCCGAGCCGCTGAGCGAAGCGGTCCAGGACGGCCTCGACGATCTCGCGAACGAGCCGGACGCGCGCACGGCGATCATCAGGTGTTACCGACGATTCGAGCGGGTCGCGGCGCGCGCCAGCGTGCCCAGGGCGCCGTGGCAGACCCCGGAAGAGTTCATGCGCGAGACGCTCAGGCGGTTGGTCCTTCCGCACCGGGCGGTGGATCGGCTGACGCGCCTGTTCGAGCTGGCGCGGTTCAGCCGCCACGCGCTGGGATCGCTCGAGCGGGACACGGCTCGAGCCTGCCTCGAAGAGATCAGATCCGCGCTCGAGCGCGAGGAGGCGCCGCTTGGCGTCGCCTGAGCCGAGCCGGGGCACGGGCGTCGTCGCCACGCTCGTGGTCGTTGCCGCGCTCGTCGCCGCGATCTCGCTGACCGAATTCTTCGTCGCGCAGGCCTATCGGGAGACCGCGGTGCGGCTCCTCGCGGCGCTCGTCCTGCTCGTGGCGGTCTCGCCCGTGCGGGCGATCGTTCGCGCGTCCACCGAGCGCCGGGCTGCGTGGGGCGCGGGCGAACCAGGCGAGGGCGGGCCGGAGACGCGCGCTCAGGATTCGCGCTTCGCCCGGTTCCACGACGAGATCAGATCCAGCGCGCGGAGCCAGTCCTATTTCGAGCACCTGCTGTGGCCGAGGCTCGTCGCGCTCGCGCGCGCGGCCGGCGTCTCGGCCGACGCGCTCGAGAAGCCGCCGGGGCGCCGATTCGGCCGCGGCCCGTCCATCGCCACGCTGGCGCGGCTCATCGCCTCGCTGGAGACGCGCCGGTGAAGCTCGACCGGGTCACGGAGCGAAGCCGCGACATTCTGAGCGCGCTGGCGCGCGTGATCGTCGGCAAGGGCGACGTGCTCGAGCGCATCCTGGCCGGGATTCTGGCGAACGGCCACGTCCTGATCGAGGACTATCCGGGGCTCGCCAAGACCCTGATCGCGCGGCTCTTCGCGCAGGCGCTCGGCCTGTCCTTCAAGCGCCTTCAGTGCACGCCGGATCTGCTGCCGGCCGACGTCACCGGGAGCTTTGTGTTCGACCAGCGCCAGGCGCGCTTCGAGTTCCGGCCGGGCCCCGTCTTCACCCACTTCCTTCTGGCCGACGAGATCAATCGCGCCACCCCCAAGACCCAGGCCGCGCTGCTGGAGGCGATGCAGGAGGCGCAGGTCACCGTGGAGGGCGAGTCGTTCCGCCTCGAGCCGCCGTTCCTGGTCATCGCGACGCAGAACCCGATCGAGCTCGAGGGAACCTATCCGCTTCCCGAGGCGCAGCTCGATCGGTTCCTGCTTCGCGTCGCGGTCGGGTATCCCACCGCCGAGGAGGAGCGACAGATCCTCGAGCGGCGTCGCCAGCGACGCCAGGACGAGGTCGAGGTGACCGCGGTCGTCTCGCGCGAGGAAGTCCGCGCCATGCAAGGGGCGCTCGAGGACGTGTTCGTGGCCGACGTGGTGGCGCAGTACGTCGTCGATCTCGCGCAGGCGACCCGCGCCGATCATCGAATCGCGCTCGGCGCTTCGCCGCGAGGGGCCCTGGCGCTCCTGAAGCTCGCGCGGGCCGAGGCCGTGCTGCGGGGGCGCGATTTCGTCACGCCCGACGACGTGAAGGCGATGGCCGGCCCGGCCCTCGCCCATCGACTGATCCTCCAGCCCGAGCTCTGGGTGACGAAGCTGTCGGCCGCGCAGGTCGTGGACGATCTCCTGACTCAGGTGCCGGCGCCCAAGACGGAAGAGGCCCGATGACCACGCGGCTCACACCGCTGGCCCTTTCCGTCGTGACGGTCGGCGCGTGGGGGCTCGTGCTGGGCGTGCTGTCGGGCCGGGCCGAGCTGGTCGTCGTGGTGGTCCCGCTGCTCCTCGGGCTCCTTCGGGTCGGGCGCGCCGGCTCGTCCCGCGACTTCACGCTCACCCGCACCGTCTCGGCGGCGCGAGTCTTCGAGGGCGAGCGCGTCACGGTGATCGTGACCGTCAGCGCGACCCGGCGTGTCGCGCTCCTGGAGCTGTTCGAACCGCTCCCACCGACGTTGCGACTGGTGGGCGGTCACAACCGCGGCCTCTTCTGCCTGCGCCGCGGACAGAGCGTCGAGTGGCGGTACGAGGTCGAGTGCGTGCGCCGGGGCCGGGTGAGCCTCGGAACGGTGCACGCGCGTCTCTGGGACCGCGCGGGGCTCGAGGCCGGCGAGACCTCGATTCCGGTGGCGTGGCAGCTTCGCGTGTATCCGCGAGCGCTGCCGCTTCGCCGTCTGCCCGGGCCGCGACGGATGCAGGCCTTCGTCGGCAACTACGTGGCGCCGCGCGTGGGTGAAGGGCTCGAGCCCGGCGATATCAGAGCGTTCGTCCCGGGCGACCGGGTCCGCCACGTGAACTGGCGGGCCTCGCTTCGATTCCGCCGTCTCTTCGTCACCCAGTACCACCAGGAGCGCAACGCCGACGTCGTGCTGATGCTCGACACCCTGACCGAGGCGGGCGCGCCGCCCGACACGACGCTCGACGTCTCGATCCGGGCGGCCGCCGCGCTCGCGACGGCGTATCTGGCCCGGAAGGACCGGGTTGGCCTCATCGAGTACTGCGGGCCGTTCCGCTGGGTCCGGCCGAACTCCGGGCGCGCGCATCACGAACGGATCTTCGAAGCGCTGCTCCGAGCGGATGTGATGTTCAGCTACGTCACGCAGGAAGTCGCGCTCGTGCCGCGGCGCATCCTGCCGCCGCAGGCGCTGGTCATCGCGATCAGTCCGCTCCTCGACCCGCGGTTCGACAAGGCGCTGGTCGACCTGGCGGCGCGCGGGTTCGATCTCGTGGTCCTGAGCCCGTCGCCGATCCCGCTCGTGCGGCGCGCGATTCGCGCGTCGGCCAGCGCCGACGTCGCGTGCCGGCTGTGGACGCTCGAGCGGCGCGCCCGCGCCGATGGTCTGCAGCGGCTTGGCATCACGATCATCGACTGGGATACGGCCGTACCGCTCGAGGCGGCGCTGGGCGGATTGACGCGCTCGCGTCGGCGCGAGGTGGCGCGCTGACGATGCGGCGCCTGGCGGCCGTCCTCGCCCTGATCCTCGTGAGCGCTCCGCTCCTCATCGCGCCGTCGACCTCGGTCGTGGCGCTCGGCGGCGCGGCGTTGATCCTGTGCGGCCTCGGCATCCTGGTCGCCACCCCGGTGCTCGTCGGCGGCCTGGTGATGGCGCTCGGCGAGTACGCGCTCGCGCTCCGGCTCGCCGGCGGGACGCCGCGTCTGGAGGGCGCCGTGGTCCTCGGCGTGGTGCTGGTCCTGCTGCTGGAGACGGCCGACTTCGGCCGGCGTGCGCAGCACGCCGCGATCGGCCGCGGCGTTTTCGTGGCGCAGATCCGCGCGTGGGCCGTCTTCGGCGCGCTCACCGGAGCGGGGGCCCTGGTCGCGAGCGCCGCGGCGAGCGCCGCGAGCGCGTCGCTGCGTCTGCCGTGGGCATCGGCGGTCGCCGCCGCCGGCGCCGCCGTCGCGCTCGTGGCGGTCGCGCTCGCTCTCGCCGCCGCGGGAACGCCCTCGCGCGACTGAGCCGCCGGGCGCCGGGCTAGTTGCTGCCCGACGGCAGCACGCGCCCGGTCCGTCGAAGCCAGCGAAGCAACGGGCGGCGCAGCATCCGATAGGGCCGGTTGATCGCGCGGTGGACGCGGATCAGAACACTGCGCCGGCGGACGCGCTCGAGCTCCGTCGGTGTCATCGACTCGCGGCCGAAGCGCCGCTTGTGCTTGAGCACGTGATACAGGTCTTCGTGCTGGAGCCGTGTCAGCCACCATCGCCCGAGCGCATGATCGGCTCCCCGCCCGCAACGCCACGCGATCTGAAAGTCGATCAGGTAGGGGCGGCCGTCGTCACCGACCAGGATGTTCTCCGGCTTGTTCGAGTCGACGTACGCGACGCCGCGGCGGTGCACCTCACGCATCGCGCTGTCGAGCTGCGGCCAGAATCCGTCGGGCACGGGGCGCGCGTGGGAGAGCGGGTGGCCCGCCACGAATGCCCGCAGATACGCGGTGTCGCTCACGCGACCGAGCAGCGCCGGCACGCAGGACTGACCAGCGAGGTGGTGGTAGAACGCGACCTCGCGCCCGCATTGCCAGCGACCCAGCCAGCGGAGCGGCGCGCCGGCGAAGCGCGCGGTCCGGTAGACCTTGAGGACGGCTCGGCCGCCCGTGTCGTCCTCATAGAATCCGGTGGCCGCCCAGAAATCGTGCTTCGCGGTCGCCAGATGGCGCAGGGTTCGCCCCGAGATCTCGAGGCGTCGGGGAAGATCGTCTCGCCCCAGCGCCCGCATCCAGAACGCGAGACGCTTCGGCTGGCGTGCGCGCGTCACGTGCCGGACTGCTTCAGGTGAGCGACCTCATAGGCGACGACCGGCCGCTGGAAGCCCTTGAGCTGAAGAGGGCCGACTTCCTTGGCGTCGACGAGGTCGGGCAGGGCGGCGTAGATCCGCTGGCTGATCAAGATCTGCCCCGGCGACGCTTCGGCGCACAGCCGAAACGCCAGGTTGGTGACGCTGCCGATGGCCGCGTAGTCACGCCGGCCTTCGAATCCGATCGCGCCGATCGTCGCGTAGCCTTTCGCGATGCCCATCCCGAGGTCCAGGTCGTACCCGCGTCGACGCCATTCGGCGCCGAGCACGCGGATTCTCGCTCGCATGGCGTCGGCCATGCGGATCGCGCGCTCTTCCGGGTTGGCGACCGGCACCGGGTCGTTGAAGAAGACCATCATGCCGTCGCCGGTGAATCGCTCCAGCGTGCCTTCGTGCTCCACGATCAGGTGCCCCACCTCGGCATGGTAGGCCTCGAGAACCTCCGACACCTCTTCCGGCTCCGACGTTTCGGCGAACGCGGTGAAGCCCCGCAGGTCGAGGAACACGACGGTGATCTCGCGCCGGTGGGGCCGGAGCGGATCCGCCGCGCCCCCGGCGACGATGGCCTCCGCCAGCTGCGGCGAGAAGAACCGCTTGAGGCGACTCACCCGCTCGAGCTCGACCACCTGCTCGGCGACCCGCTTCTCGAGCGTCGTGTTCCAGCGGGCGATCTCGTCGGCCTGGGTGGTGACCGTATCGTGCAACGCTTTGATGCGGAGCATCGATCGCACGCGGGCGGCGAGGGCGGCGTGGTCGACCGGCTTGGTGAGGTACTCATCGGCCCCGGCCTCGAGCCCGGCGATGATGTCTTTCGCGTCGGCCATCGCCGTCACCAGGATGATCGGGACGAACGAGGGATTCTGCTCTTTCTTGAGCCGACGGCAGACCTCGATGCCGTCGACCTTCGGCATCATGATGTCGAGGAGAATCAGATCGGGCGTCGCCTCGTGCGCGACGGTGAGCGCCTCCGCGCCGTCGGCGGCGGTGACGACCTCGTACCCATCAGCCGCCAGGCGCATTCGTAGGATACGAAGGTTGGCGGCGTTGTCGTCGGCGATCAGGACGCGCGGCGGAGTCCTCACCCGGCGTCCTAGCGCGTGACGACGATCTTCTTCGAGCTTTCCCAGCCGGCCGAATGGGTGGGCTCGGCCACCGCTCGCAGATTGCCGCCTTCGTCGAGCGCGATGGTGAAGACGACCTTCGGATACGAAAAGACCGGGTGAAGGTAGACGCGCGCGATCTCGGCGCTGTCCTTGTAGAGCGCGATGTAGCGGACGAAGTGCTCGGCGAGCGACGGATGGACCCCACCGGCGCCGATCGTCACGGTGACCTCGAACCACTGCCCGCGCTTGACCGTGTCGGGCGCCTCGATCTTGGGCGTGTGCTTCTCGTCGTACGACCGCCGGACCTCGCGATATTCCGGCGTGAACTGCTCGGCCTGGCCCTGGGCGCCCACGCGTGCCGCGTCCGGGAGCAACACGAGACCAGCGACGGCGACGACGGCCAACGTCCTTCGATGTGTCATGAATCGTCTCCTCTCGACGCGGTGCCCGCCGCCGTTCAGTTCTCCGGGAGAAACCGGTTGATCAGTGCCATGAGATCGCGCGGGCTGTACGGCTTGGCCAGGTACGCCGAGGCGCCCGCGTCTATCGCGCGCCGATCGTCGCCGCTCAGGGCGAACGACGTCACCACGACGAGCGGAATCTGCGCCGTGCGCGGATCAGCCCGCAGCAACCGAGTCGCGTCGAGCCCTGACAGCTTGGGCAGCTGGACGTCCATCAGGATGAGGTCGGGTAGCTCGCGTTGCGCCACCCTGAGCCCCTCCTCGCCGTCGACGGCCTCCAGCAAGCGGAAGGACGTCCGGCTGAGCAGCTGCCTCACGATCTTTCGATTGTACTCGTTGTCTTCGATGTGCAGCACGGTTCGGTCCTTCATGCGGGCCCTCCGTCGGCGTGCAGCGGTACCGTGAAGAAGAACGTCGACCCCTTGCCCAGTTCGCTCTCCACTCCGATGCGACCTCCGTGCAGCTCGACGAGCCGCTTGGTGATGCTGAGACCAAGCCCGGTGCCGCCGTACTCCTTGGTGATCGTGGTGTCGACCTGACGGAACTCGGCGAAGATGTTCTCGACCTCTTCCTGGGGAATGCCGATTCCGGTGTCGGTGACACGGTACGTGAGCCACCCCTCGTCCAGGCGGACGTCGATCTCGACCCGGCCCTGGCGAGTGAACTTGAGCGCGTTCCCGGCGAGGTTCAGGAGACATTGCGTGAGGCGCCGGCCGTCGCCCCAGGCCGGCGGGATCTCGGGCGGCACTCGCGCGCCGAACGCCAGACCCTTTTCGAAGGCCAGCGATTTGAGGGACGTGTGGACGACGTCGACGATCTCCTGGACCGAGTACTCGCCGACCCCCAGCTCCAGGCGCCCGGCCTCGATCTTGGAGAGGTCGAGCACGTCGTTGATCAAGCGCAGCAGGTGACGCCCGTTGGTCTGGATGTCGACGAGCGGCTCGCGCAGACCGGGCGGCACCTCGCCGTACAGCTCGTCGAGCATGATCTCGGTGAAGCCGAGGATCGCGTTGAGCGGCGTGCGGAGCTCGTGGCTCATGTTCGCCAGGAACTCCGACTTGGCGCGACTGGCCAGCGCCAGACGGTCGTTGAGGCCGCGCAGGGTTTCCGCCGCCACCCGCTGCTCCTCGTCGAGGCGGTGGAGCTCGCGGCTCATCCAGTTCATCCGCTCGGCGAGCGCCCCGAATTCGTCGCGGTTCGGCACGATGATCGTGCCGCCGAACCGGCCTTCGGCCACCTCGCTCAGGAAGCCATGCGCCTCGCGCACCGGCAGGATGAACGACCATGAGATCACGAAGCCACCGAGCAGCGCGACGACGACGGACGCGACGGCGAATCCGGCCATCAGCCTGAGCGAGCGGGCGCGGGCGGCCGAGATGCTGGACCGGAGGCTCGCCATCCGCGTCTCCTCGGCGGCCACGAGCGAGCCGACCAGCCCGTCGATCTTCTGGTAGGTCGGGTCCTGCCGGGTGCGCAGGGCCGTCATCGCGTCGGCCAGCCGCCGGTCGCGGAGGGCGTTCGCGATGTCGGCGACGGTGGCCATCGCGTCCTCCTGAGCCCCGCGAATGGCCTGAATGAGCGTGCGCTCCTCGGGCGGGGCGGCCGTCTCGAGACGCGCGAGCGTGTCGTTGAAGCGGTTGTTCTCGCGCAGGATCAGGCTCACGGAGCCCTCGGCCTGGGCGAGCAATGCCATCGACGTGAAATGCATCTGCATCGCGAGCGCGTGCTCGATCTGCCTGGACCAGCCGACGCGCTCGTGGGCCTGGTCGAGAAGGTCCGTCTGGCGCGCGGTCTCGGTGACCATCCGAAAGCTGACCGCGGTCATCGTGATGAAGAGCAGGGTGATGAGGAGGAAGCCCGCGAGGAGCTTGATGTGCACCGAGGCACGGATGCGCGCCACGGCCCGCACGAGGATGCCCAGCGGCGAGGCGAGTAGCGCCATCACGGGCGGCGCCATTCGCTCGGCGGCCGACGCTCGGGGCATGGTCACCCGCCGCGGCTAGCGGGCGGGCATCTCCAGGGTGACCGGGGTGGGCTCCTGATCACCCACGACGACTTCCTTCGAGATCGTACCGAGCCGCTCCTGCCAGACCTTCAGCGTGTAGCGTCCGGGCGGGAGCCCCCGGAGCTCGAACCCCCCCGCGCCGTCGGTGAGCGCGTAGAACGGGTGCTCGGCCACCACGACCCAGCCGCGCATCCAGGAATGCAGATCGCACGTCACGCGAATGATCTCGGGGTGCGAGAACGAGATGGTGATCGTGCGTCCCTTCGGCTGCGTACGATTGAAGGGCGGGTTGGCGCTGGGCGTGCTGTGCAAATTGTGCAGGAGTCGGTCGCTGTTCAGAAAGTCGATCCGCCCGCCGGCCGGCACGATCACGACGCGGGGCGAGAACATGCATTCCTTCTGATCCATGGAGGTGGTGGAGGGGAGCGCCTCCGAGGCCGCCGGCGCCGGCGGCTTCTCGATCCAGACGACGGCGCTGCGAATCCCCCCTTGCGGCGACAGCACGAGTTCCTCGGCGTTCTTCTCTTTGCCGCACACGTACTGATCGATCGTCACGGCGAGCTTCCGAAGGTCGGGCGTCGCCCCCTTCAGGACGACCGTGCCTTTGATCGATCCCCCCGCGGCCTCGCGCGGTGTCGTCAGGCCCACCACCAGCATGACGATCGTCACGCCCAACAGCATCGCTCTTAAAGAAGTCAGCACCGTCCCTCCCTGGGCCCCAAGTGTACGTCAGGTCCTCAGATCCTCGACCTCTTCCACGAGGGCGAACCCCGAGTCGGCCGCGCGACATTCGGCCTCGGGCAACCCGAGCTCGCGCCGTACGAGATTCGCGTCGCGCACGATCGACACCATCTTGTATCGCCGATCGCGTCGGTGTATTGCTCTCGGGAGCGCGCGTCCCCCATGGCGTCGCGGAAGGTGCGGCCGACCGGCCGCGGGAGCGAGCCCGTGATGGTCGTGGGTAGCTTCAGATCTCTCGTGGCCTTGAACATGCGGATCGGATCGGTACTATACCTCCAGCCGCTCGGTTTTGCCTTGACCGGGTTCGAAGGGCCGCGGTATCGGTCATGCGAGAAAGGAACACACGGATGGTGAGCCGGCGAGTCGTCCGATCCTACCAGGCGCGCTACAGCATGGGAGCCAACAAGGCGGCCATGTACGACCTCACGGACGCGATCGACGTCCATGCCCACGCGCGCGGCCACGACGAAGAAGAGCCGATGCACGCCGCGCAGGAGGCGACCCGCGCCGGGATGAAGGCGGTCCTCTTCAAGAGCATCTCGCCCGGCCGGCCCTGGGAAGTGGCGCGCCGGCTCCAGGACGACATCGACCGCTGGGCCGAGCGCGAAAACCTCAGAGGGGTGAAGTGCCTGTCGGCCTGGATCGTCGGGATTCCGTTGAAGCCCATCGACTTCGCCGAGATCAAGGCGGCTGTGGAGGGCGGTGTCCTCGGGATGTGGATGCCGCCGGTGACCTCGGCCTGGAGCATCTACCGTCTCGGGGGCCGCGGCGTGTGGTTCGACAAGGCGCGCCGCTACGACGATCCCGTTCCGCCTGCGGCTTGGGACGACGCGCTCAAGACCGGCATCTACGTGCTCGACGATCACGGCCGGCTGCTCCCGGCGATCCGGGACACCGTGCGGCTCTGCGCCGATCACGGGGTGGCCCTGTCGTTCGGGCATCTTTCGCCTCAGGAGATGGACGCGCTCGCGGAGGAGATCGGCGCCATCGGCTACCGCCGGGCGTTCATCGACCATCCGTTCAGCGAGGTGTTCGAGCTCGACGTGCCGAAGCTGAAGCGCTGGGCGGATGCCGGTGTGCGCTTCGCGCTCACCTGGGACGAGCTCTCGCCGCTGCTCGGCGTCGATCCTCAGGACATGGTCGCGGCGATCCGCGCGATCGGCCCTGAGCACTTCATGCTGTCGAGCGACGCGGGGATCCCGCTGCTGCCGCAGACGGTCGAGGCGTATCGCCTGCTGGCCGCGATGCTCCGCGCCTACGGCATGACCGAGATCGAGATGCGCCAGCTCATGACGGGCAGCGCGAAGGAGATGCTGACCCTGTCCTGAAAGGTCAGGCGCGACGACGACGGGTCGGTCGCGCGCCGTCCTGACCGCCCGCCAGCGCCTTCGTCCCCGAGACGGCTTCGGCGACGGTGGCGCGCACGGCGCGACCCGTGGCCGAGCCGATGCGGTCGGCCGCCTCCACGGCGCCGCGCGCGGCGTCCTGGACCAGTGATCCGACGTCGGCGCCGAGTCGGCGCGCCGCTTCGGCGGTTCCCTGGATCGCCTGGCCGGCGACGCGGTTCACGTCCCCGCCCACGTCACGCGTCGTCTTCACGGCGTCGCGTGTCGCCGTCCGCGCCGCTCCGCCGAGCTCGCCCCCGATCTGCTCGGCGGCTTCGATCGTGCCCATGATCGAGTATCTGGCGACGGCGCCGAGGTCCGCGCCGATCTCGCTCGCCGCCCGGATGGACCCGCGAACCGCCGAGACCGCTGCCGTGCCCATCTCGCCCCCGACGTCGCGAGCGCCCGAGATCGCCGTGACCAGCGTGTTCTTGACGAGGTTTACCAGGCCGACGGAGACGGTCCCGCTTCCGTTGACCGCCCTCTGGATCGCCTGTTCGAAGCTTCCGTTGGAGGCGCCGCCCGTCGCCTTGGCGCCGACTTGAGCCGTTCCGGTAGTCTTCCGCTTCCGTCCGGTTGTTCCTCCGCGCCGCTTGGCTTGCATCCCATCACCTCGTGTCCTCGGCCATTTTCGGTCGATCTCGTCTCCGACGCCAGTACCCGTCTCAGTCCTCGAACGGCGAGCGGCACCGCGACGCCGCCGGCCACCAGCAGCCAATCGGACCCGGAGAGCACCGTGGTGCCCAGCAGCCGACGCAGCGGTGAGGCGGTCATCGCCGCGAGGTGAACCGCCAGGGTGCCGCCCACCGCCGTCTCCAGAACCGGCCAGCCCTTGTCCCACGAAGCCCCCGAGCGATAGTTGAGCGCATGCGCGAGCTGGGCCGCGGTCAGGGTGCAGAACGCGATCGTCGTCGCGTGAGCCCCGGCGCCGTAGCGCGCGACGGCGAGGCCGTGCACGCCGAGCGTGGCCGCCGAAAGGATCGCCGCGTCGCCGCCGATTTCGGCGAGCCGCGCGCGCGTCAGAATCGGCTCACGCGGGTTGAGCGGCGGCCGATTCATGACATCGGCTTCAGGAGGCTCCATGGCCAGGGCGAGCGCCGGAACGACGTCGGACAGGAGGTTGATCCAGAGGAATTGAATGGCCGACATCGGGCGCGTCGCGCCGAGCGCAAGGGCGCCGAGCGTGACCAGAATTTCGCTGAAGTTCGTCGACAAGAGAAACCGCAGCGCCTTGCTGATGTTCGCGTGGATCGTGCGGCCTTGCTCGACGGCTTGCACGATCGAGCCGAAATCGTCGTCCATCAAGACGACGTCGGCGACGTCACGGGCGACGTCCGTGCCGCGCGCGCCCATGGCGACGCCGATATCGGCGGCGCGCAGCGCCGCGGCGTCGTTGATCCCGTCGCCGGTCATCGCGACCACGTGGCCGCCGGCCTGGAGCGCACGCACGATCTGGTGCTTGTTGGCGGGTGACACCCGCGCGAAGACGTCGACCTCGGCCGCCACGGCCACCAGGGTCGCCGGGTCCAGGCCCGACAGCTGCGAGGCTTCGAAGACGCGTGGGCTGCGCCGGCCCGTCGGATCGAAGTCGCGATAGATCGCCGACGCCGTGCGCGCCTGGTCTCCCGTGAGAATGACCGGCCGGATCCCCGCGCGCTCACACGCCTGGATCGCCTCGCGGACGCCCGGTCTCACCGGGTCGCTCAGCGCGACCAGGCCCACCCAGGTGAGAAGCTCGTACGTCGCCTCGGCACCCGACCCGAGCTGCTTGAACGCGAGCGCCAGGACGCGCATCCCGCTCGTGGCGATGCGCCCGTTGGCGGCGAGGATCTCGGCCCTCGAGGTGCTTGTGAGCGGCTGGACGGCTTCGCCATCGAACCATGAGCCCGAGAGCGCCAGGACCTCCTCGGGAGCGCCCTTGACCGCCACGAGCCGCTCCGTCGGGCTCTCCTTGTGAACGGTCGCCATCCAGTTCTCGCCGTTTCGACGCGGCCGCAGCTCCTGCAGCGGATACCGCCGACGCAGGACTCGGCAGTCGATGCCGAAGTCCAGCGCGGCGGTGAGGAGCGCGGCCTCGGTCGAGCTGCCTCTGATGTCCTCCGAGTCCTCGGCGATCTCGGCCTCGTTGCAGAGGACGCCGATGGCGAGCGCGCGCGCGAGAAGCTGGTCGGGCTCGTGATCGCCCCGCGTGCCCTTCGGCGCGGCGAGGTACTCGCGGCGGCCGAGATACCAGGCGGTGGCGGTCATGCGGTTCTCGGTCAAGGTGCCGGTCTTGTCGAGACAGATCACGGTCGTCGCGCCGAGACTCTCGACCGCCGCCAGCCGGCGTACCAGCATCCTGCGGCGCATCATGCGGTGCATCCCGAGCGCCAGGGTGGTAGTGGCGACGGCCGGAAGGCCCTCGGGGACCGCGGCGACGGCGAGCGAGAGCGCCGCACGCACCATCTCGATCGCCGGGACTCCACGCAAGAGTCCGAGGCCGAGCGCGAGACCGCAGAAGCCCAGCGAGGCCGCGACGAGCTGGCCGCCCATGTGGTCGAGCTGCCGCTCGAGCGGCGTCCTCGCGGTCGGTGTCTCGGCCACGAGCGCGCGGACGCGGCCGATCTCGGTCTCGCGGCCGGTGCCGACGACGACGGCGATCCCCGAGCCTTCCGCCACGACGGTGGCGGCGAAGACCATGTTGAGCCGGTCGGGCAGCGGCGCGTCGGCGCCGCAGACCAGCGCCGCGACCTTCGTGACCGGCATGCTCTCGCCGGTCAAGGTCGACTCGTCGACGGCCAGATGATCGACCTCGACGAGGCGCGCGTCGGCCGCGATCGTGTGGCCGGTCTTGAGGAGCAAGACGTCGCCCGGCACCAGCTCGTGGGCGGGGACCATGACTTCGCGCCCGTCTCGACGCACGAACGCCGACGGCAGGTCCCCGTTCTGGAGCGAGGCGAAGATACGCTCGACGCGACGCTCGGTGATGTAGCCGACGACGGCGTTGGCGACGATCACCGCACCGATGACTACCGCGTCGACCGCGGCCCCCATGCCCAGCGAGAGCACCGCGGCGGCGCCGAGCAGGAGCACGGGGAGCGAGGTCACGTGGCCGGCGAGGATCTCGAGCGAGGTCTTCGGCGCGGGTGTGGGCAGGCTGTTGTCGCCGAGCGTCGCCAGTCGTCGCGCGACTTCGCCCGCGCCGAGGCCCGCGTCCGGCGTGGCGCGGAGCTTCGCCGTGACGGCGGCCGCGGACAGCATGTGCCAGACGCGGTCGACTCGCGTCAGCGCGCGAGAATCACCATTCCGGACCTCGCCGGCATGGCGGGCGACCGCGACGATCAAGGACCGGAGCTCGAGCTTCCCGGCGTCGAACAGGACGAGGACGTTGCCCGTGGTCGGGCTCGCGTGGGCCTGGCGGATGCCGTGCGCGCCGGCGATCCGCGCCTGGAGACGGGCGGCGTATGCGGGCCGGCCACGGATGCCTTCGACGTGAAGACGAGCGCGGCCGCGGACCGCGACGAAGACGACCTTGACGGTGGAAAGCCGGGGAGGCGGCGGTGGGGCGGGGGACGGCTTCGATCTAGCGGACGGCTGGCCTCGCCTGGCGGTCGAGAACGAAGCCTTGCCTCTCGAGGTAGCGGTCGACCTCCGCTTCATACGAGCGGTTCCGGGACGCCGCCGCCTCGAACAGGACGTCGGCGATCAGGCGGATCAGGAGCCGAGCGAGCATCGAATCTCCTCCCGTTCCATAGCCCGAGGGGTATCCCTCGACATCCACAGTACGAGACGAGTATGTCAGGTCGGTGTCGTCCGGCGTACATTCTAGTAACGTCGCTCTAGTAACGTCGCTCGGCCGGCGGAGAGGGCCTGGCGGCACCGCGCGCCGCCGTGATCACGGCCGCCGCGACGGTGGTGCCGTGACTCAAGAGGATGCTGGTCAGAGGTCGCGCCCACCCGAATGACGCGAGCCCCACCACGCCCAGGTTGGCACGCGCGGCGACGCCGAGGGTCTGACGCACCGCAACAATGCTCTCCCGCGCCAGGTCGAGGGCCCGGACGACCCGGTCGAGGCCTCCCGAGAGCAGGACGATGTCGGCGGCTTCGGCCGCCACCGCGGCGCCGCCGGGTACCGCCATGCCGACGTCCGCGGCCTGCAGGGCCAGCGCGTCGTTGACGCCGTCGCCGACCATCGCGACCACGCGGCCCTCGGCCTTGAGCTCGCGGACGAGCCGCGCCTTGTCCTCGGGCAAGAGCTCCGCGTAGTGGTGTCTGAGCCCGAGCGAGTCCGCGATGACGCGGCTCGGCTCGGGATGATCGCCCGACAGCATGATGACGTTCCGCATCTTGCGGGCCCTGAGCGCGCGCACCGCGTCGGGCGCGTCGTCGCGCAGCTGGTCCTGCAGCTCGAGCATGCCGGCCAGGCGACCGTCGATGGCCACGAAGATCGGCGAAGCACCGACGGCGTGCGCGGCGGTCTCGTCGCTCCGCGCGCGCTCGAGCCCGACGCGCTGCTGCTCCATGAATCGCCGGCTGCCGATGAGCATGCGACGGTCCTCGACCTCAACGTCGATGCCGAGGCCGAGCGACGACTCCGTCCTGGTCACCGGTGGGACCTCGACCCGCCGCTCGCGCGCGAGACGTCCGACGGCGCGGGCGACCGGGTGGGCGAGTCCGTGCTCCGCCGCCGCGCTCAGCCGGATGAGATGGGCCTCGTCGAGCGCCCTGTCGTACGAGACGATCCGCGTCACGTGGAGCGTACCCAACGTCAAGGTGCCGGTCTTGTCGAACACGATCGTGTCGACTCGCGCGAGGCGCTCGAGCGTGCGCGGCCCCTTGACCAGGATCCCTTCGCGCGCCGCCCGCCGGAGCGAGGTGAGGATGGCGGTCGGGATTCCCACGCGCGCCGCGGTGCCGTAGTCGGCGACCAGGATCGCCAGCGCGGCGTCGATGCTCCGCGAGAAGGCGCCGCCCAGCCCGGCCAAGGTCAGCGTGCGCCAGACTTCGCGATCGGCCAGCCGCTCGGCGAAGAGCTGGATGTCTGGCTTCTCCGTCGCGGCGGCTTCGATGGCGCTGACGATGCGGCCCACCGCCGTGTCGGGCCCGAGCTGCTCGGCCCGGATCTCGATCTCGCCGTGCTCGAGCGTCGTGGCCGCGAACACCCGATCGCCCGGGAGGCACTCGACCGGCAGCGCTTCGCCGGTCATGGTCTGCTGATTCACCATCGCCTCGCCGCGGACGATGGTGCCGTCGACGGGGATTCGCTGACCCGTGGTGACGACGACGATGTCTCCCGCATGGAGGGCGTCGAGCTCGACCGACTCACGCTCGTCACCGGCCCGCCGCGACACCACCGCCCGCTCGGGCACCCCGACGACGTCGCTGAGCGACGTCCGTGCCCTCACGATGCTTCGCGCCACCACCAGCTCGCCCAAGGCGCGCACCCACGTCAAGAGCGCCGCCGACGCAAAGTTCCGCCGTGCGATCAGAAGCCCGAGCGTCGACGCCTCGAGGACGTCACCGTTCAGCCGTCTTCGAGTGGCGAGTGTCACGCCGGCGCGGAGGATCGCCGGGGCTCCCGACGCCAGCAGGAGGCCCGCGGTGAGCGCCGGCGGAACCGGCAGGCAGCACGCGGTGACGAGCACCGAGGTGGCGCCGAGCATCTTCAGCACCGGCGTCGACGGGAGCGTCTGGCGCGGCCGCTGCCTGGGATGCGCCGGCCTGGATAAGGACGGCGCGACCAGCTCCGCCGTCATCCGGTCGAGCCTGTCGACGATCGCCTCGGCGGCGAGACGATAGGGGTCGTAGTCGATTCGAAGGCTGCCGGTCAGCGGCCGGCCCTGCACGGCGCGCACGCCCGGCACGGTCTTCAGCTCGGACTCGATCGCCGAGTACCGTGGTTCGAGCCAGTGAGCCGGATAGCGGACGCGAAGCCGCCCACGGACCGAGTGGGCGATCGTGCGCCGCATGACCTCTCTAGTGCTCGCGCGACGGAGCGTGGTAGTCGCGGAAGAGCCCGTGCGCGTACCAGAGCGCCGACGTCCACGCCAGCGGCGTGATCGGGCCGCGCAGGAGCTGCCGGCCCGCCCAGAGCGCCAGGCCGACCGAGAGCACGATGGGAAGGTCGATACGGCCGCGGGTCCCGCGCGCGACGCGCTCGTTCAGCTCTCTGAACGCGCCCGCGACCGCCGCCGCCACCGGGAGGCGGCGATCCGCGGCGTGGGAAACATTGCTCGAGCTCGGCACGTCGAGGTCCGCGTGCTCGGCGACGGTCCGGGTGATCTCGTCCGGGGTGAGGACGCTCGCGTCGTAGCGGATCAGGAGGCTTCGCGTCCGAGGCGACCAGATGGAGCTCTGCGCTCCGTTCAGTCGGTCGATGACGTCGCTGAGGCCGGCGACGCTCGTGCCCGGCGGCAACCGCAGACGCAGGCGTCCGGGAATATCGTGGACGATGCTGACCGCGTGGGGCGCGTCCGCCAACTCGTCGCGGCGCGTCACGGCCGACATCTCAGGACGCGCGCCGCCGCCCGCCGGTGCCGCGCCGCCGGGACCCGACCCGATCGGCCTCGTCCCCGGCGCTCTCGACCTCGTGCGCGGCCTCGGCGTGATGCCCATTGCCCTCGGTGAGCAGCTGTTCCTCGCGGCGCGCGCGGGCCTCCGCGACGATGTCCTCGAACGTCTCCATCTGCTCGGCCGCGAGGCGACGGCCCTCCTCGACCATTCCCATGCCCGCTACCGCCGCCTCGACGGCCAGCGGTCGGAGGGCCCGGGTGAAGAGCGGAACGACGAGCGCGGCGCCGAGTCCGAGGAGAAAGGACGCGGGATGGATTTGCATCGTGGACCTCCTGATCTGTCGTGAAGGCTACCAGCCGGGTTACGGACCGTTTGCTACGTTTCTGTTACGTCCGCAGAAATTCGTTTCTCGGGATGAAAAACCTTCGCCGCGGGTTCGAGCGAGCGTTTGACGGATCCTCGCTCTGCTCCCACAATGTCACTATCTCACGAGGTGCTAGAGGGGGTTGCCAGCGATGCCAAGACCAGCCACGAGCCGCACCCGCACAGTTGCCGCGTCGGCGCCCGCCCTGAAGAGTTCCGCCGACGCACGCATGCCCGACGCCATTCGCACGACGCTCGAGGGCGCCGAAGCGCTGTCGATCGGTCTCGTGCACGCCGTGACCGAGACGGTCGTCACCGCGGTTCGCGGCGTGCAGGAAGTCGGCGCCGAGATCGGAACGACCGCGCTCAGCGCCGTGCGCGGATCGATCAAGGCCGCCGAAGAGATCGGCGGCGATCTCGGCCGGCTCGCGATGAGCGCCACCAGCGGCGCCGTCGACGCCGGGCGTGAAGTCGGCGGCGAGGTGGGCAGGGTCGCGGTCGGCGCGGCCCATGGCGCCGCACACGCCGTCCAGCGAGCCGGCGCGAGCGCCGCGCGGATGGTCGGGTTCTCCGCCCGGCGGCCGCTGCAGAAGATCGAACGGCCGCGTCGTCGCCGCGCGCGTCGCGCCTCCGCGGCGTGAACCGAGCCGCACGCCAGGGCTGAGCGCTCCTCCCGCGAGGCGACGCGCGTCAAAGGCGCGTGCCGGAGGCGCCTGACGCCGGCCTCCTGCTCGTTCACCTCGTCCGCGCGGCCTGATAGGTGAGGAGCTGCTCGAGGCTCTGTTGGGCCTCGGCGAAGTCCGGCCTGATCCGAAGTGCCTGGCGATAGTGATCGATCGCCTCCTCCCACCGCCCTTGCTGCGCGAGCGCGCCCGCCCAGTTGTTGTGGGCTTCGGCGTGATCAGGCTTGATCCGCACCGCTGTCTCGTAGTGGCCGATCGCTGCACTCCATCGGCCCTGGCGGGCGAGGATGGCACCCCAGTTGTTGTGCGCCGCGGCGAGCTCCGGCTTGGCCCGCAGGGCCAGCTCGTAGTGGGCGATGGCCTCGTCCCACTTCCTCTGCCGGGCCAGAGCGATGCCCCAGTTGTAGTAGGCCTCAGCGTGATTCCGGTCGATCCGCGTGGCCTCCTGGTACTGCGCGATGGCCTCGTCCCACTTGCCCTGCCGAGCCAGGTCCACGCCGAGGTTGTAGTGGGCATCGCGATCCGACTTGATGCGCAGCGCCGCCCGGTAATGATCGATCGCCTCGCTCCAGGCGCCGTGACGATCGAGGGAGACCCCGAGATTGTAGTGGGCGGTGAAGGAAGGGGCGACGGCCAGCGCGTGAGTCCACAGCCGCACGGAGTCGCGCCACGTCTGCGTCTGGATCGACGCCAGGATCCCGAGGGTCGTGACCACCATGACGGGTCCGGCCAGGGAGAGCTCTCCCGCAAGGGCGCCCGACCTTCGCGCGGCCCTCCATCCCATCGAGAGCGCGGCGCCGGCGAGCACCGCCCATGGAAGGGCCGGAAGATACGTGTACCGGTCGGCCGCGATCTGCGGCCCGTTCTGAAAGAGACTCGACACCGGCCCGAGCATGATCAGCGATGAAACCCAGGCCGCCGCAACGCCGGGCCAGCGGCGACGCGCGAGCATCGCGAGAGTCGTCACCGCGACGAGCACCGCCCCGCTGAGGACGAAGGGCCAGCTCAGCGGGGCGATGGGAGTCCGGAGCTCGTAGAGAGGCGCCAGCTTGACGGGCACGATCGTCTTCCAGAGATAGAACGCCACCTGATACGCGCTGATCGCCAGGCGCTCGGCCACGCCGAGCTCGGCCCGCGAGAGCAGATTGCCGCGGTTGGCGATCACCGCCATGGCGCTGCCGGCGACCGTGACCAGCACGAACGGCAGCTTCTCGAGCCAGACCGCCCTCGCGGACCGCCCGAGCCAGGATCCCGTGTCACCGCCGAGCCGCCGCAGGGGATAGATGTCGAGGACGACCAGGATCGCCGGGAGCGTCACCGCCATCGACTTCGACAGGACCGCGAGGCAGAAGCAGCCGAACGAGACCCAATACCAGAACCGCCGATGTGAGGGTTCGTGCGGAAGCTCGCGGGCCTGCCGAAGATAGGCGACGACAGCCAGGAGCCAGAAGAAAGCGCAGAGGACGTCGCGTCGCTCGGTCGCCCACGCGACCGACTCCACCCGTAGCGGATGGACTCCGAACACGAGCGCGGCGAACGCCGCTCCGAGTCGGAGGCCCACGCCGTCGGGGCGCGCGTCACCTGAAATTCCGAGCGCGAGGAGACGCACGGCGATGAGATAGACGAGGCCCGCGTTGGCCGTGTGCAGCAGGAGGCTCGTCAGGTGATATCCGATCGGATCGAGCCCCCAGACGAGATAGTCGAGGCCCAGCGTCATCCAGGTCACCGGAATGTACTGACCCATGAGCGTGGTCGTCCACATCCACCTGAGCTGCGGCCATCCGAGCCCGCGAAAATATGGGTTCCCGGTGAGGGTGTCGACGTCGTCCCAGTCGACGACGAAATCGTTCTGGAGGGCGGCGACGAACGTCAGGAACGTGCAGGAGACGACGAGCAGCGGAAGGATCCAGCGATCCGCGGCGCCCGTCGCCGGCCGGCGCGCGCGGGATCCCCGGCCGCGCCGGGTCCCCCTCACGCCATCGAGGCCAGGCGCGCCAGCAGTGCCTGCAGCGCCGGATCGTCGGCGCCCTTGGGCTTGATGCGCGTGAACTCGTCGCGCTCTTTCTTGCGCCAGAGCGGCGGCTTCGTCGCGTCGATCGCCATCTTGCCGCCCACGCGCATCACCGTCACCTCGGAGCGGTCCACGTTCGGCGCCGAGATGTCGAGCGGATGGATGCGCTCGTGCGGGATCATGATGACGTCGCGCTCGGGGTTGACGCGCGTCGAGATCGCCCAGAAGAGCTCGCGCGGGTCGTAGATGTTCACGTCCTCGTCGACCGCGATCGCGATCTTCGGGTGCAGGTACGGGCTCGACAGCACGCCCAGCAGCACGTCGCGCGCCTGACCGTCCCAGCGCGGCGTCATCTGGACGAACACCGTGAACATCG
>Ga0137403_10000709_pt1 | contig 23153 bp, 17 predicted proteins | sample CZOMad2_1_16fung_FD_122057 | JGI IMG/M metagenome (GOLD analysis project Ga0137403, IMG submission 122057) | Vadose zone soil fungal communities from Angelo Coast Range Reserve, California, USA - CZOMad2_1_16fungal (Hybrid Assembly) | ecosystem: Environmental > Terrestrial > Soil > Vadose zone...
CGAGATCCCCCGCCCGTCCGCCGCGTCGGTCGGCTAGACCTGCGTATGGCGGGCGCGGGCGCCGCGTTCGATGGCGGCGGCGGGCAGCCGGCCGATCTGCAGGTGATCGCGCATCATCTGAAGGATGCGGGCCTCCTCCTGGGTCACCTTGCCGTCGGCGGCGGCGACGTCGCAGGCGAGCGCATAGGCGGTCTCCCGCAGCTTCTCCGGCAGCGCCCCCTTGATCGCCTTGAACGCCTTGTCGAGGCCGTCGCCGTCCTGCAGGAGCTTGGTGCATTCGGCCGCCACCTTCGGCAGCTTCTGGCGGTCGAAATCGCGGAACACCGGCAGATGCATCACGGCATCGCCGATCGACGTCAGCTCGACGTCCGGCATGTTGCTGTCGGCGGCCGAGACCAGGACCATCGTGTAGATGAGAGCGTCGTGATGCGAGATCATGGCGTTCCTTCTGCGGAGGGGGCTGGGATTCGGGCGGACTTTACGCACGGGCCACGCGGAAACTCAAGGGCGGCCCAACGGCGGCGGGTCGCCGCATCGCCGCTGGGGGGCGACGGAGCGGGCGCGTTGTGAGGTGGGGCGACGTACGTTAGATTGCCGCCCGTCCCCACCCTTAGCACACCTCGAGTCGCCATGGCCCAATCCCCGTCGCCAGCCAACCCGTCGTCATCCGGCGTCCTCGCCGGCATCGCCCGCCTGGAGGGCCCGTTGCGGGCGACCCTGGAGGAGGGCATCGCCCATCAGCGCGAGCGCCGCTTCCGCGAGGCCGAGGCCGCCTATCGGCGCGCCCTCGCCGAGCAGCCCGACCAGCCCGACGCGCTCAATCTGCTGGGCACCCTTATCGTTGCCGCCGGCGGCGGCCCCGAGGGCGCGCGGCTCCTGCGCCGCGCCATCGTGGCGCGGCCCGACGATCCGACCTTGCGCGCCAACCTTGCCGCCATCCTGGTGACGCTCGACCGCATCGACGAGGCGCTGGCCGAGATCGAGAAGGCGCGCGGCCTCGCCCCCGATGCCCTCGAGGTCGAGATGAACTACGCCCACATCCTGCGGCGGCTCGGCCGCGTGGAGGAGGCGCTCGCCCTCTATCAGCGCATCGGCGCCGCCCATCCCGACAATCACTTGGTGCGCATCGGCGCCGCCCGCTGCCAGCTCGACCTCGGCCGCAGCGCCGAAGCGGCCGTCATATTCCGCGATATTGCGCTGCAGCGGCCGAACGATCCGGTGGCGCCGATGGAGTTGGCCATGATCGGCGCGCCCGAAGACGCCGGTCAGTTGCCGCGCCTGCTGGCCCTCGCCGACGCCAAGGAGATGGCGCCGGCGACGCGCATCGGCCTGGTCCATACCGCCGCCGCCATCTGCGAGGATCTCGGCCGCCCCGACGAAGCCTTCGCCCATGCGCAGAAGGCCAAGACGCTGATCCGCGCCGGCGTCCAGGCCGATGCCATCACCACCTCCGTCAACCGCCTGATCGCGGCCTTCGATGCCGCGCTGTTCGCCGCCAAGCGCGGCCATGGCGACCCGTCGGCGCGGCCCGTATTCGTCGTCGGCCTGCCGCGCGCCGGCGCCGGCATCGTCGCCCGCCTGCTGGCCGCCCATCCCCAGGTTGCCGTCGCCGGCGAACTGCCGCGCGTCGCCCTGCTGACGGCCGGCATGACCGAGATCATGCTGCTGAACCAGCGCTATCCGGAGGCCGTGGGCGAGCTGACTCCGGAGGCCATCCGCCGGCTGGCCGCGCGCTATCTCGGCCAGCTCGAACACACGAGCGGCACGGCCGCCCGCGTCATCGACGCCATGCCCACGAACTTCGAGCATCTGGGATTCATCGCGGTGCTTTTCCCGAATGCCCGCATCCTGCATTGCCGCCGCGATCCGCTCGACGTCGGCATCTCGTGCTACCTGCGCGACATGCCCGCGGGCGGCGCGCCGCTGCACGATCTTGGCCAGATCGCCCTCTTCATCCGCGAGTACCAGCGGCTGATGGCGCACTGGCGCGCCCTGTTGCCGTCGCCGACGCACGACATCGCCTACGAGGATCTGGCCGCCAATCCGGAGGCCGTCCTGCGCCGGCTCGTCGATGCCATCGGCCTCCCATGGGACGACCGCTGCCTCGCCGCCGCAGCCGAGGGCTCGCCCGCCCGCGCCGCTCTCGCCCGCGATCCGGTCGGCCGCTGGCGCCGCTTCGAGAAGCATATCGGCCCGCTGCGCGAGGCACTCGGACGGTAGTTACCCGTCGGAGGAGCGGAAGAACTCCCGCGTTCCGCGCACTGCTTCGGCCAACCCGACGCGTTGGATCTCCACGCCGTCCGGGAATGCGCCCAGTAAGCGCGAGGGCATCATCGGATCGAGCAGGACGAAGACGCCGTGGTCGTCGGCGCGGCGCACCAGCCGGCCGAAGGCCTGCTTCAGCCGCAGGCGCGTGATCATGTCGTCATAGGTCTTGCCGCCGAAATGGGCCTTGCGCGCCTTGTGCAGGATGTCCGGCCGCGGCCAGGGCACGCGGTCGAAGACGATGAGGCGCAGCGAGCGTCCCGGCACGTCGACGCCGTCGCGCACCGCATCGGTGCCGAGCAGGCAGGCATCCTCCTCGGCCCTGAAGATGTCGACCAACGTCGAGGTGTCGATCGCATCCACATGTTGGGCAAGGAGCGGGATGCCGGCTTCGTCGAGATCGGCGGCGATGCGCTTGTAAACCTGCCGCAGCCGCGTGATCGCGGTGAACAGCCCGAGCCCGCCGCCGCCGGCCGCCAGGAACAGCACGCGATAGGCGGCGGCGACCTGGTCGAGGTCGTCCTTGCGCACGTCGGTGACGATGAAGACGCGGGTCTGCTTCGGGTAGTCGAACGGCGAGGTCACCTGGGCGCGCACGGCGGCGTTGGGCAGGTGCTTGGCGCCGGTGCGCGCCTCGGCCGCGTCCCAATCGGCCGCTGTGTCGCCGCTCCCGTCCATGAGCGTGGCCGAGGTGATCAAGAGGCCGTGCGCCGGCACGGCCACAGCGCCGGCGAAGGGGATCGTCGGATCGACCCAGTGGCGATGCATGCCGACGTCGAGATCGCGCCCGTCCATCCGCTCGACGGCGAACCAGTCGACATACTCGGCCGGCGTCTCCTTGCCGAGGGTCTGCAGCATCGAGCGCCAGCCGGCGACCTCGACCTCCGACCGCCGCCGCAGTCCTCGCACCATCGCCTCGATGCGCAGCCGCGTCGGGGTGTCCAGGTTGTCGGCGTCGTCGTTCAGGCGCTTGGCCAGGCGCTGCACCAGCTGGTTCAGCGGCTTCTGCAGCTTGGCGAGGGCGCTATCGAGCTCCGCGGCCGCTTCCAGCAGCCCCGGTACCGGCGGGTTGATTTCGGTCTCCAGTCCATAGGGACCGCCGGCATGCTGGGCACGCGCATAGACCTGCTGGCGCACGCGCGCGAGGAAGGCCTCCGTGGCGCCATCGGTCACGTTGTCGACCAGCCGCTGATGCCAGGCCTCGGCCGGCAGCACGCGGGCCGCCCGCAGCGCCTGCGTCAGCGCTTCTTCGCCCGCTTCGTCGCCGGCGACCAGATCCTCCAGCCGGCGCTTGAGGCCGCGCGCCCGGCTGCCGGGACGGCCGCCTTCGGCGCCCAGCAGCCAATGGCGCAGGTCGGCCGTCTCCTGGCCGCTCAGCAAGCCGGAGAAGGCGCTATCGGCGGCGTCGAAGACGTGATGGCCTTCGTCGAACACGTAGCGTGTCGGCGTCGCGGCAGTGCCGGACTCGTCGAGCGTGCCGCCGAGCGCGGCCTGGATCATCACGAGGGCGTGGTTGGCGATGACGATCTCGGCCCGCCGCGCGCGCCGGATGCTGCGCTCGATGAAGCACTTGTGATAGTGGGTGCAAGCCGAATAGACGCATTCGCCGCGCCGGTCGGCGAGTCCGATGGAGCGGCCGCGGCCGATGAGATCGGGCAGCCAGCCCGGGAAATCGCCGCCGGTCATGTCGCCGTCGCGGCTGGCCTGCGCCCAGCGCGCCATCAGGCCGAGGGCTATCGTGTCGTGCGGCCGCATCAGGACGGCACGCGCCGCATCTTCGAGATTCAGCAGGCAGAGGTAGTTCTCGCGCCCCTTGCGCACGACCGCCTTCAACGCCTTGACCACCGGATCCGGGTAGAGCCGGTCGAGTTCGCTGTCGATCTGGTGCTGCAGGTTGCGCGTATAGGTGGAGATCCAGACCGCGCCGCCATTCTTCTCGGCCCATAGGCCGGCGGGCGCGATATAGCCGAGCGTCTTGCCAACACCAGTACCGGCCTCCGCCAGCACGAGGTTGGGCTCGCCCACGCGGTCGCGCGGCCGGAAGGCCGCGCTCGCCGCCGAGGCATAGTCGGCCTGTTGCGGCCGCGTCTCCGCGCGCGGGCCGAGCAGATCGTTGAGCCGTCGCCGCGCCTCCAGCGGTTCGACCGGCACGTTGCCGGGCGGCGGCTCCGGCGCATGTTCCGACCATTCCGGCAGGTCGTCCCACACCGACAGGCTGGCGACCATGTGGCGCCGCTGATTGTCGGCCGCCGGCAGCCCGAGCGCCGCCAGCACCACCGGGCCCCAGGGCCAGCCGCCGCGCCCCATCGCCCAGGCGATCGCACGGATCCGCGCGCCCGGCTGCTCGGCCAGCTCGGACAGCAAGGAGCGCGCGGCGGCATGCAGCGTAGCCGCCTCGTCATCGAGGTCGGCCGGCAGCGGCAGGTCGAGCGCCTGCGCGAGCCCGCGCGGCGTCGGCAGGCAGAAGCGGGCCGGCCGCGCGAAGGCGAACAGCTCCAGTAGATCGAAGGCGGGAAAGCGCTCGACGCCGAGCCGCCGCGCGGTCGCCGGCGCATGGCACAGCATCGGCGGCCGGCTGACCACCCATGCCGCCGCTTCGACTGGCGATACCCGCGTGAACTCGCCCGAGGGCGACAGCCAAGCCACCTCGCGCAGCCCTGCCACGAGCACGGGCACGTTGGGCAGGCGTACGACCGAGCTTCCGGAGTGGACCGTCATGGAGCAAGCATACTTCCGCATTCACCTGAGGTGCCACGGTCTAGCCTGCCATCTCTAAGGCTCGGGTGGGTCGTCGGACCTTGGCGATTTCTTTACCAAGTCGACGCACAGTCGCGCTAAGCCGGGTATGCTATCGAGGCATGATGCAAGCGGAATCCTCATTTCTGCCAGAACGAATGTCGCGCTTCGTCGCTGGGTGGCTCCTTGCAAGCATCGTTCCCGCGCTTCCGCTCATCGTGATCTGGACCCAGACGGTGTTGCTTCTCGGTTCGTCGGCTAACGAACGACGGGCGGGCTTGCTGGCTTTCTCTGGAATCGTGTTGTTCCTGCTCCTGTTCGCCGTCGGCAATTGGTTGTTCATGCGGCATCGCGGTACTCAACCGATTGCATGGGGCGCCATGACGATCATTGGAGCCGCGTTCGGATTGGTCGTCGCCGGTGTGGTGGTGGTGCTCGGTCCGCCCCTGATGTCGAACTGGTATTTCGTCACGGCTGATGATCTTATCGACAGCCCGCTGCCGCCCGCTCAGATGACCGAATTGCTCGTCGCCGTGGGCGCGGGGATCGTCTTTGGATTCGGGCTCAGCCTATTCCAAGCAATTGCGCTGCCGTTCTCGATGTTGGCACGCCTCTCTTGGTTGGTCGTTTCGATCTCGGCCGTGACGTTCGCATTCGTTGCGGCGTTTCTGCTGGACCTCGGATATGATGACTTTCTCGATCTTATAGCTGTGCGCGTGCCGTCCGCCGGCTTGTGGTTCTGGTCACCCCGTATAGCCGTAGAAGTCGTCATCGCGATCCTGATCTATGCCCTGCCGACGGGGGTCGTGTTGCGCTGGTTGCTGAGGTGTGGGCGGCGCCGCGGCCAGGACGCACTGGCTGACCGTTTCGATTGACGAAGGCCGTATTCTGGCCGATGCCGCGGCGCTGCTGCGGCGGTTCGAGTAGTCCGCCCCAAAAAAGACGCTTGCCATTCGATGTCGACGCACTATGTCGGGTGAAGTGTTGCCGATAGGGTCGGCGACGGCGCTTTGCTGTTGCATATACGGTGATTGGCAATGGCTGCTCATTCCTATGAACAAGTTCCTAGCGGGCGCGAGCCGCCGATGCGGCTGGTGAGCGACTCCGGATCGAGCCTGTTTCTGGATGTCGACGGCACGCTCCTGGATATCGCGCCGACGCCCGAACTCGTGGTCGTGCCGGCGGAGCTCTCGGCTACCCTGTCGCGGCTCTCTTCTCTGCTGGGCGGCGCGCTCGCGCTCGTCTCGGGCCGGCCGATCGTCCAACTCGATCGGCTGTTCGCGCCGCTGCGGCTGCCAGCTGCGGGTGAGCACGGCGCCGAGATCCGTCTTGCCGCGGACCAGGGGATTATCGCTGGACCAGCGCCCGTGGCGCTGGCGCGGCTGGTCGCGCAGTTGACGGCGGCGACGGCCGGGTTCGCGGGCGTCCGCATCGAGCGGAAGCGCGCCGGCCTCGTCGTCCACTACCGGCAGGCGCCGGAACAGGCGGCGCGCCTGCGCGATCTCGTCGACGTGGCCGTGGCGGATCATGTCGCCGATATACATGTCATGCCCGGCAAGATGGTGCTCGAGGTCAAGGAGCGAACCTACAGCAAGGGTCAGGCGGTGATCGCGCTGATGCAGCGGCCGCCCTTCGCCGGCCGTCCGCCGCTCTTCCTCGGCGACGACGCCTCCGACCGCGACGGCTTCGCTGCGGCCCGCCGGCTCGGCGGCTGTGGTGCAGCGGTCGGACTCGATCATGCCGATGCCGCCGACTGGCTCTTCGCGTCGCCGGCGGCGGTGCGGGCGTGGCTGGCACGCCTCGCCGCCATGCTTGGGCCGCGACCGTGATCGCAGGAGCAGCGATGCCGGACCTCAACCTCGCCGTCATCGGCAACAGCATCATCGCGGCCCTGATCGACCGCCGCGGACGCATCGTCTGGTCGTGCTGGCCGCGCCTCGACGGCGATCCGATATTCTGCAGCCTGCTCAACGACGCGACCGGTGATGACGGCACGGGATTCTTCGATGTCGCGATCGAGAATCCGGCCGGCACGACGCAAGACTACGAGCGCAACACCGCGATCTTGACGACCGTCCTCACCGATGCGTCCGGCGGATCGGTGCGGATTACCGATCTGGCGCCGCGCTTCCGGCAGTTCGGCCGCATCTACCGGCCGACCATGCTGTTGCGCCGTATTGAGCCGCTGTCGGGCACGCCCCGCATCCGCATCCGGCTGCGGCCGCGCTTCGAGTATGGTGCGGTGGAGCCCACGCGGACCTTCGGCAGCAACCATGTTCGTTTCCTGTCGCCGACCGTGGCGCTGCGCCTGACGACCGATGCGCCGATCTCCTATATCGCGGAGGAGAGCCCGTTCGTGCTGCCGGGTCCGATCAATCTTCTCCTGGGACCGGACGAAGGCTTCTCGGCCAGCATCGCCGACACGGCGCGGGAGTTCCGCGAGAAGACCGCCGAGTACTGGTACGAATGGGTGCGCTATCTATCGGTGCCGTTCGAGTGGCAGGACGCCGTGATCCGTGCCGCCATCGCGCTCAAGCTGTGCAGCTTCGAGGAAACCGGCGGCATTGTGGCCGCGCTCACCACCTCGATCCCGGAAGCCCCGAACAGCGGCCGCAATTGGGACTACCGCTATTGCTGGCTGCGCGACGCCTACTTCGTGGTGCATGCGCTCAATCGGCTGGGCGCCACGCTCACGATGGAAAACTACATCCGCTACATCACCAATGTGGCGGCCTCGGAGACCGACGGGCGCCTGAAGCCGGTCTACCGTGTCGTCCCCAGCAAGTCGCTGCCGGAGTGGACGGTCGACAATCTCGCCGGCTATCGCGGCATGGGGCCGGTGCGGGTCGGCAATCTCGCCGAACAGCAGGTGCAGAACGACGCCTACGGCAGCATCATCCTCGCTGCCGCCCAGATGTTCTTCGATCAGCGATTGCCGGTTCCGGGCGACGTTGCGCTCTTCCAGCGCCTTGAGCGGCTGGGCGAGCGCGCCGCCCTGTCGGCGTTGGAGCCGGATGCAGGCCCGTGGGAATATCGGGGACGGCGCGAGGTCCACACGTTTTCCAGCGTGATGTGCTGGGTGGCCTGCGACCGCCTGGCCAAGATCGCTGACGCGCTCGGCCTCGCGGACCGTGCCGCCTATTGGCGCCGGACGGCCAACGATCTCCGCGCCACCATCCTCGAGCGCGCCTTCGATTCGGCCCAGAACAGCTTCGTCTCGACGCTCGGCGGCAGCGATATCGACGCCAGTCTGTTGCTGCTGCAGGAGATCGGCTTCGTCTCAGCCACCGATCCGCGCTTCCTCGGTACGGTCGCCGCCGTCGAGCGCGTGCTGCGTCGCGGCAATCACCTGCTACGCTACGTTGCGCCGGACGACTTCGGCGTGCCGGACACGTCCTTCACGGTCTGCACGCTCTGGTACATCGACGCGCTGGTGGCGATCGGGCGCCGGGATGAGGCGCGCGAGCTGTTCGAGCATGTGCTGCGCTGCCGCAATCATGTCGGCCTGCTGTCGGAGGACATCGATCCCGCGACGGGCGAGCTGTGGGGCAACTTCCCGCAGACCTACTCTTTGGTGGGCCTGATCGCCTCGGCGATGCGGCTCAGCAAGACCTGGGAGGCAGCATTTTGGCGCGGCTGGTAGTCGTCTCCAATCGCGTCGCATTGCCGCGCGAGCGCGGCGGTGCCGCCGGCGGGCTGGCCGTCGCCATGCGCGACGCGCTGCGACGCGGCGGCGGACTGTGGTTCGGCTGGAGCGGCGAACTCGGCGACGAGCCGGCGAGCGCGCCGGAGATCGTGACGGCGGGAAAAGTCGTCTACGCGACCCTGGACCTCAGCCATGCCGATCACCGGGCCTACTACCTCGGCTACGCCAACAGCGTGCTGTGGCCGCTGTTTCACTATCGACTCGGCCTGTTCGAATTCCGGCGCGACACCTTCGAGGGCTATCTGCGCGTCAATGCGGCCTTTGCCGCCGCCCTGAAACCGCTGCTGCTACCCGACGATCTCATTTGGGCCCATGACTATCACTTGATTCCGTTCGCAGCGGAGCTGAGGAAGCTCGGCGTGCAGAACCGAATCGGCTTCTTCCTGCACATCCCGTTTCCAACAACGGAGGTGCTGACGGCGCTGCCCGGTCACGAACGTCTGGTGGAGGCGCTCTGCGCCTACGACCTGATCGGCTTTCAGACGTCGAACGACCTGCGCGCCTTCGCCGATTACATCGTCAACGAGGCGCGCGGCGAAATGGCGTCCGATGGTACGTTCACGGCTTTCGGCCGCCGCGGTCGGGCCGGCGCCTTTCCGATCGCCATCGATACGGAGGGATTCGCGCGGGCCGCCGAACACGCGGCGAGCGCACCCGACATGAAGCGGATGAGCGAAAGCCTGGTCGGCCGCGCCTTGATCATCGGCGTCGACCGACTCGACTACAGCAAGGGCCTGCCGCACCGCTTCGAGGCCTTCGATCAGCTGATGGAGCGCTGGCGCGAGCATCGCTCGCGCGTCACGCTCATGCAGGTGGCGCCGCCGACGCGTGGACAGGTCGCGCAATACCGGGCACTTCGGCGCGAACTCGAAGGCCTCGCCGGTCACGTGAATGGCAAGTATGCCGAGTTCGACTGGGTGCCGATCCGCTATCTCAACAAGACCTTTTCGCGCAACGCGCTGGCCGGATTCTATCGTATGGCGCGCATCGGCCTGGTGACGCCGCTGCGCGACGGCATGAACCTGGTGGCCAAGGAGTATGTCGCCGCCCAGGACGGCAACGATCCCGGCGTGCTCGTTCTCTCCCGCTTCGCCGGCGCCGCGCGCGAGATGGAGGGCGCGCTCATCGTCAATCCCTTCGATGTCGAGGCGATGGCCGAGGCGTTGCATCGCGCGCTCGCCATGCCGCTGGAGGAGCGCCAGAAGCGCTGGCAGGAAATGATGGAGACCCTGCGCCGCAACAATGTCGGAAAGTGGCGCGAGGATTTCCTGCGGGCGCTGCGCGAAGAGACGCAGACGCAGGCGGCCGCCTAGACCGCCTCGCTTCGTCAACCCGACGTTGACGGCAGGTCGCGCCCTCCTTAGGGTCGCGGGCCGCACATTCAGATTTCCTTGCAACCGCAATGCCCAGCGAACGCGAACTCGCCCTGCAAGCCAAGGCCTGGCCCTTCGAGGAGGCGCGCAAGCTCCTCGCGCGCTATGCCGAGAAGCCGCCGGCCAAGGGCTATGTGCTGTTCGAGACCGGCTACGGACCCTCCGGCCTGCCGCATATCGGCACCTTCGGCGAGGTCGTGCGAACGACCATGGTGCGCCAGGCCTTCCGCCGCATGTCCGACCTGCCGACGCGGCTGTTCGCCTTCTCGGACGACATGGACGGCCTGCGCAAGGTCCCCGGCAACGTGCCGAACCAGGACATGCTGCGCCAGCATCTGGGCAAGCCGCTCACGCAGGTGCCCGATCCGTTCGGCAAGTATGAGAGCTTCGGCCACCACAACAACGCCATGCTGCGCGGCTTCCTCGATGGCTTCGGCTTCGATTACGAGTTCCAGAGCTCCAGCGAGTGGTACCGCAGCGGTCGCTTTGACTCGGCGCTGCGCAAGGTGCTCGAGCACTACGACGACATCATGGACGTGATGCTGCCGTCCTTGCGCGAGGAGCGCGCGCAGACCTACAGCCCGTTCCTGCCGATCTGTCCGAAGACAGGGCGGGTGCTGCAAGTGCCGATCGTGGCTCATGACGTTGCCGCCGGCACGATCACCTATGAGGACGAGGACGGCACGCGGGTCGAGGTGGCGGTGACCGGCGGCCGCTGCAAGCTGCAGTGGAAGCCGGATTGGGCGATGCGCTGGTACGCGCTCGGCGTCGACTACGAGATGTCCGGCAAGGACCTGATACCGTCGGTCGAGCTGGGCAACAAGATCTGCCGGATCCTCGGCGCCCGCCCGCCGGAAGGCTTCAACTACGAGCTGTTCCTCGACGAGAAGGGCGAGAAGATCTCGAAGACGAAGGGCAACGGCCTCTCGGTCGAGGAGTGGCTGGCCTATGCGCCGCCCGAGAGTCTGGCGCTCTTCATGTATCAGAAGCCCCGCGCGGCCAAGCGCCTCTACTTCGACGTCATCCCGCGCGCGGTCGACGACTATCTGAGCTTCCTCGAGAAGTTCCCGCAGGAGGACGCGGCGAGGCGGCTGGAGAATCCAGTCTGGCATATCCACGACGGCAAGCCGCCCGCCGAGATGACCCATCTGAGCTTCAACATTCTCATGAACCTGGTCAGCGTCTGCAACAGCGAGGACAAGGCCGTGGTGTGGGGCTTCATCTCGCGCTACGCACCGAGGGCGACGCCGCAAGCGGCACCGTTCCTGGACCGGCTCGTCGGCCATGCCATCGCCTACTACCGCGACTTCATTAAGCCGACCAAGCGCTTTCGCGCGGCCAGCGAGATGGAGCGGGCGGCGCTCACCGAATTGGTGCGCGAGCTGGAGGCACTGCCGCCGACGGCAACCGCCGAGGAGATCCAGAACCGCGTCTACGAGGTCGGCAAGCACCATGCCTTCGCCGACCTCAAGGCCTGGTTCCAGTCGCTCTACGAGATCCTGTTCGGCCAGACGCAAGGGCCGCGCATGGGCACTTTCATCGCGCTCTACGGGGTCAACGAGACGATCACGCTCGTCCGTCGTGCGCTCGCGGGCGGGAACCTGCCGGCCGCCTGAGGCGACCCGATTGCTAGTGGTTCGATCGCAACGAATGGTTCCCATTCGTTGCGTGAATCGAACCACCAGCCTATTGATCTGGTGAGCTGATTCACCTGACGCTTGGGAACCAAGCGTCAGGATCAGACCACTAGAACCGGAACTTGAAACCCCAGACGAAGGCGGTCGAGGCGTCGCTGGTGTTGTTGATGAGGCCGAAGGCGCCCGAGCGGTGCTGGAAGCGGTTGACGAACTGGATGTTGGGATGTTCGGGCAGGGAAAGCGTCAACTCTACCATCACGAAGTTGAGCGCCGCACCCGATTTGTCGCCGCCGTAGCGCGCCTTCTCGAGATCCGGCGTCTCCGTCGCGATCGATAGCCCGTCCCCGAACGCCACTGACGTATCGATGAAGCTGTCCCACGGAAAGGTGTTCCAGCGCACGATCAGCGGCAGATTGAACTCGAAATCGTTCTGTCCGCCGAAATGTTTGACCGACTGCAATTCAAGCTCGAAGTCGAGATCGCGGCCGACGCTGAACAGCCGCTTCGACAGGCCGACGCCAACCAGCGTGTCGTCGGCGAGTTCGAAATCGCCGTGCAGCCAGATGTCGCTCGATTCCTCGACGCTGAGCACGCCGGCGAATGCGGTCACCGCCCAGCCGTCGTCCCACCAGGAGTCTGCCGCCCGCGCCTGCTGCGGCTGCGCCGCCAGGGCGAAAAAGACCGGAAGCCAAAGCCGAAAGACGCGCATGCGCTGGCCCCCGTGCCACGTCGCGACCGCGGCTCTCAACCATCGTCCCCTGCCGCCGCGCTTGAACGGCGCGCCGGCTTACCCGCCGTGTGCGAACTCCCAATAAAGCTCGCGCGCCTTGCGATAGATCGGCCCGGGCTGCAGGTCGCGGTCCTCGACGCGCGTGACCGGGTAGACCTTCGCATAGTTGCCGGTCATGAAGACTTCGTCCGCTTCCTGGATGTCCTTCGGCGTCAGCGTCCGCTCATGGACCTCGATGCTGGCCTTGCGCAGCAGCTTGATGACGCGCTGGCGGGTGATGCCGTTGAGGAACGTGCCGTTCGCCGCCGGCGTGTGGGCGGCGCCATCCTTGGCGATCCATAGATTGGCCGAGCTGAATTCGGCGACGTTGCCGAGCGGGTCCAGCATGATGGCGTCCTGGAAGCCGCGCGATTTCGCCTCGGCGCAGGCGCGGCCGGCCTGGGCATAGAGGCAGACGGCCTTGGCGTCGGTCGGCGCTGTCTCCGGCGACGGCCGCCGCCATTTCGAGAAGCCGACGCTCATGCCCTTGGCGGGATCGGGCATCGGGTACTCGATCACCGTGATGATGATCTGCGTGGTGGCGGGGTCAGGGTCCATCCAGCCATCCTTCGACCACAGGAACGGCCGCAGATAGAGCGGCGTGCCCGGCGGAAACTTGGCGATGCCCTCGCGGATGATCTCCTCGATCTTGCCGGCGTCAAAGGGCGAGCGCAGGCCGAGCGCGGCAGCAGAGCGCAGGGTGCGCTGACAATGCAGATCCAGGTCGGGCGCCACGCCCTCGAAGCTGCGCGCGCCGTCGAAGATCGCCGCCCCCAGCCACATGGCGTGATCCCACACCTGCATGACCAGCGGATTGCCGTCGACCCATTTGCCGTCGATATAGTGAAATGCCTTCATGATCCGTGCCGGGGAGAACGCGGCCTTGGCCGGCCGATCCTCAAGGTTGGACAATGGCCCACAATATCAGTCCATGGCGACTTCGCAACCTTGCGGCCGGCCCGTTGGCAGGGCGCGCGCCGCACCCTCGGCGCATCTGTTGGTGCGCGAGTCGTTGCGATGTAACTCTACGCCAGAGCGCCGGCCGCCCGGCGTGCCTGCCTGGTTACTGGCGAACCCAGAGAATACGGGCCATCCAGGCCACATCGCCCTTGGCGACGCTGCGGCTGGAGGGGCCTCCGCCGATCGATTTGAGCTCGATCTTCTGAGCGGATTGACGAACCAGCTCCTTGGCCATCAGATCGCCGCTGCGCGTCTTGACGATGACGCGATCGCCGCGATGGAGATCGGCATCGGGCGACACGATCACGATGTCGCCGGCCCGGTAGGCCGGGGCCAAGGTATTGCCGCCGATCTTGAGGGCGAAGGCGTTCGGGTCGCCGACGCCGGGCGCATCGACCTCATCCCAGCCCTTGCCGACGGGATGCCCGGAATCATCGAACAGCCCGCGGCCGCCCGCCTTGGTATACTGGGTCAACGGCAGCGGGTGGGCTACCGTCACGCCGCTGCGCTCGCCGATGAGCGCCAGGAAGCCGCCCAGCGACTCGCCGGTGGCGGTCAGGCATTTCGAGACGCTCTCCGTGCTCGGCCAGCGCGGCTTGCCGGTCGGGCTCTTGCGCTTGCTTTTGTTGAAGGCGGTAGGGTCGAGGCCGGAGCGGCGCGCGAGTCCCGAAGCCGACAAGCCATGCTTGGCAGCCAAGCGGTCCAAGGCGCGCCAGATTTCAGAGTGACGCAGCATGTCCAATCATCCCTGCTGATTTAGTCGTTTGTCAGCGACATATGACGCAGCGTGTGTGGCCATTGTTGCGGATCGCTGAGACCTTTATAGGTTGGGATTCCATGTCTGCAAGGCAAGATCCGCAATCCAGATATGACGGAATGTGATCCCATGCGTCGCTTTGTATCATGGCCGGCCTGTACAGTTGGCTAAGGCAAATCCTGAGCGCGCTGCCGCCGGAGGCGGCGCATCGCCTGACGATCCGCGCGCTCGGGGCCGGGCTCCTGCCCGATGGACAGGAAGCTGACGACCCGCTCCTGCGGACACGCGTGTGGGGATTGGAATTCCCCAATCCCATTGGATTATCAGCAGGATTCGACAAGGATGCGGAAGTCTATGCGGCCTTGCTGCGGTTCGGTTTCGGCTTCGTCGAGGTCGGCAGCATCACGCCCCAGCCGCAAGCCGGGAACCCGAAACCGCGCGTCTTCCGGTTGCCCGAAGACGAGGCCGTGATCAATCGATTGGGCTTTAACAGCGCCGGCCTCGCCGCGGCCGTGACAAATTTGCGGCGACGCCGGACGGAGCGCGCCGGCATCGTCGGCGTCAACCTCGGCAAGAACCGCGACAGCGCCGACGCCGCGGCCGACTACGCGGCCGGCACGGCCGCCCTGGCGCCCGTGGCGGACTACCTGGTCATCAACGTATCCTCGCCCAACACCCCGGGCCTGCGGGCGCTGCAGGAAGCGGCCGCGCTCGGGAAACTGCTTGCGCAGGTCCGGACGGCGCGCCACGCCGCCGTCCCGGAGCGTCCGCCGCCGCTGCTCCTGAAGATCGCGCCGGATCTGGCGCCCGCGGATCGCCGCGATATCGCCGAGGTCGCGCTCGCCGGCGGCGTCGACGGATTGATCATCGGCAATACGACCACCGGCCGGCCGGCCGATCTCCGCGGCCGCCACGCCCGGGAAGGCGGCGGCCTCAGCGGGCGACCGCTGTTCGCCCTCTCCACCGACGTTCTGCGCGACATCTACCGGCTCACCGAGGGCCGCCTGCCGCTGATCGGCGTCGGCGGCGTCGCCAGCGGCGCGGACGCCTATGCGAAGATCCGCGCCGGCGCCTCGCTCGTTCAGCTCTATACCGCCCTGATCTATCACGGCCCCGGCCTGGTCGGCCGCATCAAGCGCGATCTCGCGGCCTGCTTGCGGGCCGACGGCTTCGCGACGGTTGCGGCCGCCGTGGGCGCGGACCATCGTTGAGCCATGCCCGCCGCCGCCGTTCCTATTCCTATGCTCGAGGGCCTGTCCGCGGTCGTCGATCGCTATGATGGCTTCATTCTCGATCTATGGGGCGTGCTGCATGACGGCGTGCGGCCCTATCCCGGCGTCGTTGACACGCTGCGGCGGCTCAAGCGCGGCGGCAAACGCACAGTCATCCTGTCGAACGGTCCGCGCCGGGCCGCTTCGCTGGTCCGCCGCATTGCCGAGATCGGGATCACCACGGACCTCTATGACGACCTGCACAGTTCGGGTGAGGAAGCCTGGCGCTTGCTGCGGGAGCGGCCGGACCCGGCCTCCGTGGCGCTCGGTCGCCGGGCTTTCCTGATCGGGCCGGAGCGCGACCGCGATCTGCTCGATGGCCTCAACCTCGAGGTCGCGACCAGCCCGGCCGCTGCCAGTTTCCTGCTCGCAACCGGTCTTGCCCATGCCGCCGAGACGGTCGCCGACTACGAGCAGGCGCTGGCCGCCGGGGCCGCGCACGGCCGGCCCATGGTCTGCGCCAACCCTGACCTCGAAGTGGTCCGCGAGGGCGTGCGCGAGTTCTGCGCCGGCGCGCTCGCCGCGCGCTACCAGGCGCTGGGTGGGGCGGTGCGCTACGTCGGCAAGCCGCACTCGGCGGTCTACCAGACCTGCCTTGCGCGCCTCGGCGCGGTCGCGCGATCGCGCATCGTGGCGGTCGGCGATTCGCTGCGCACGGATGTGGCGGGTGCGGCCGGCGTCGGTCTCGGCTCCTTGCTGGTGCTGGGCGGCATTCATGCCGAGGAACTGGCCGGCGCGGCCGATTCGCGCCCGGATCCCGCCAGATTGGCCGCCGCTTGCGCCAAGGCCGGGCAATGGCCGACATATGCAGTTCCCGCTTTCACCTGGTAGCGGGGCCAGGCCTGTCGGCTTCGCGGGTGCGTTCCGGCATCCGCGGAGGCGTCAGCACCGTAGATGCTGTGGGGATGGCAGGCAGGACACCCGATGAGCATGCCGAGGCGGCGCAGCTGGGTCTGGCATTTCGAGCGGCCGCCAGCCGAGATCTGGCCGATCATGGCGGATACCGCGCGCTTCAACGAAGCGGCGGCGCTGCCCAAGCATGACATCGAAGAGATCCCGCAGGCCGACGGCGCCGTGCTTTATCTCGGCCGGCTCAAGCGCGGACCGTTCACGCTGGTCTGGCGCGAGAAGCCGGTCAATTGGATCGACGGCCAGTGGTTCGAGCATTGCCGCGAGTTTCGCAATGGACCCTTCAAGTCGCTGTGCGCGACCTTCGCACTGGCGCCGGAGGGCACGGGCTGTCGCGGCACCTACACGCTGACTGTCGAGCCGGCCAATCTGCTGGGGCTTGCCATCCTGGCCGGCGGGTTCATCCGCAACGCCGGTCGGAATTTCGGCCGGCTGGCTGCCCAGGCCAACCAGTTCGCCGCCGGCATGCGCGCCGAACCCTTCGATCACGTGGTTCCGCCGGTCGGTCCGGAAAGCGCTCAACGCGTCGACGCCATGGTCGCGGCGATCGAGGCGACGCCCAATGGCCATCGTCTGGCGCGCCGACTCGCCGACCATCTGCTCCAGGCCCAGGAGGTCGATCTCTGGCAGATCCGGCCGCTGAAGCTGGCGCGGGATTGGCGCATCGAGACGCGCACGGCGATCGAGCTCTGCCTGCAGGCGGTGACCAACGGCCTGCTCGAGCTGCATTGGGACCTGCTCTGCCCGCGCTGCCGCGTGCCGAAGGCCTCGGTCGTGGCGCTCGATCAGTTGCCGACGGGCGCCCATTGCTCGAGCTGCAATATCGACTACGAACGCGACTTTTCGCGCAATGTCGAGGCCAGTTTCCGGCCGACCGCCGCGGTGCGGCCGATCGTCGGCGGCCAGTACTGCCTGTTCGGGCCGATGTCGACGCCGCACATCAAGGTGCACGTGACGCTCGATCCCGGGCAGTCACGCGATCTCGCCGCCGACCTGGCAGCGGGCGACTGCCGGCTGCGCACCTTGGAGCCCGGTCCCGAGCAATTGATCACCTGGGAATCCGGCGGCTTTCCGGAAGTGATCGCCGATGATGACCGCGTCTTCGCCGGGCCCCCGGCGCCGCCCGGGGTGGTGCGCGTCAGCAATCGCAGCCGCCGGTCATTGACGCTGATCGTCGAGGAGCGCGCCTGGGTCAGGGACGCCCTCACGGCCGACCGCATCACGGCGCTGCAGGCATTCCGCGATCTCTTCGCCAGCGAGGCCCTGCGCGCCGGCGACGACGTCGGCATCGGCGAGATCGCCCTGCTGTTCACCGACCTCAAGGGCTCGACCGCGTTCTACGAGCGGGTCGGCGATGCCAAGGCCTATCGTCTCGTGCGCGAGCACTTCGCCTTTCTCGGCGCCCGCGTGCGCGAGCACAACGGCGCCATCGTGAAGACGATCGGCGATGCGGTCATGGCGGCCTTCGCCGACCCCGCAGACGCCGTGCGGGCGGCGCTCGCGATCCAGCAGAAGGTCGCCGAGTTCAACGCCGGGCACGGCGGCGAGGCCATCGTCATCAAGCTCGGCCTGCACAAGGGCCCCTGCATCGCTGTCACGCTCAACGAGCGGCTCGACTATTTCGGCTCGACGGTCAATCTGGCGGCCCGGCTCCAGACCCAAAGCATGGGCGGCGACATCGTGCTGTCGCGGGTCCTGGCCGAAGATCCGGCCGTCGCGGCGGTCCTGCAGGGGCGTACGTTGCGGGACGAGGCGGCCACGATCAAAGGATTCGAACGGCCGGTTCTCTTCCGCCGCGTCACCGGCGCAACCCAGGCCGCGACCTGATCGCCGGTCAGTTGCCTGAACCGGCGGCACCGCTGTTCATGGCGCCGCGTCCTTGCAGGCGTTTCTGCAGTCTCTCGACCGCGACCTGATAGGCGGCCTGCGCCCGGGCGCAGCGCTCGACCTCAGGGATCGGCACCAGATAGGCGACGAACAGTCCGACATCCGACCCGAGCTCCTCGCCGTACGACGGCCGTTGCGTCATCTGTGCGGAGATCGACTGATAGATCGTCTCGCAGGCCGCGCGCTTGGCGTCTTCGGCATCGTACATCTCCGTGGCCAATTCGGGGTCGACGGCTTCCGCGGCGGCGGCGATGTCGTCGGCCTTGGCAACGAGGATGCTGTCGCGGCTGAGCAGCCATTGAATATCGGTGCCGCAGGCGGCCAGCATCAGGCAGAGCGCGGCGGCGGACGTCGCGAGAAGCGGACGCGGTCGAAGCAGTGTCATGATCGTCTCTGATCCCGTGTCGTCACGTCCGCAATAGATTCCATCTGGCCATTGATACCACGTCGGTCCGGTTCGCCGCCGCGAGTTTACTATTAATTGGCGTGCCTGCCACCGATTGGGAAATCATCCAACGCCGATCTTGCGATGGTTACGCGGGCGTTCAGGATGTTTCTTCCAGCTTCCTTTATCTGTCCTGATCAATCATTGCGGACATTTCGTCGAAGACCTTATTCCTGATCAAGGTCTCGCGTCGTCGCTGCGACATGCCGCCGATGCCGGGACCGGATGATCACGAAGTCGATTTTCCAACATCGAGATTCGTTTGTGACTGGTGATCGCGGTTCCTGCGCCGGTACGGCCGGGCCGCACCGCTGATCGTCGTCGCGGGGATGTGGGCGTGCCGGTGGGCGTGGGATGCCGCCGCCGGCACCGCTTGGGTGAGGATCGAGGGAGGAGCCCGTGAGTTCGAACCAATCGCCGGTAGCCAATCCGGATGTTCTGGAGATTCTGGCGGATACGCCGTTCGTCGTTGCGGCGGACGATCTCCTGAGCAACGACACTGATGCTGACGGGGATTCTCTCACCATCAGCAGCTGGGGCAACGCCGACCATGTGTCGGTAACGCGGCTGTCGGACGGCTCGTTCTCGATCACGCCGGTCGCGAACTACAGCGGTCCCGCGAGCTTCACCTACACCATCAGTGACGGCAACGGTGGCACGTCGACGACGACGGTCAACATCAGCGTCGTGTCGGAGGACGGCAATACGCCGCCGCTGGCGGTCGACGATTCGGCGTCGACGAACGAGGACACGCCGCTGGTCCTGCCGCCGGCGGCGCTGCTGTCGAACGATATCGACTCCAATGGCGATACGATCACGATCACGGCGGTCGGGGATGCGGTCAACGGCACGGTCGCGATCGACGGCGCCGGCAACGTGGTCTTCACGCCGAACGCCAACTACAACGGTCCGGCCAGCTTCAGCTATACGGTCGACGACGGCCAAGGCGGCACCGCCACCGCCACCGTCAATGTCGATGTGGTCGCCGTCAACGATGCGCCGGTCGTGGCCAACAGCGCGGCGACGACGAGCGAAGATACGCCCCTCGTGATCGCGCCCACGACCCTCACGGCAAACGGCTCCGACGTCGATGGCGATGCCCTGACGGTCAGCGCGGTCGGCAACGCCGTGCATGGCACGGTCTCCATCGACAGCGCCGGCAACGTCGTCTTCACGCCGGCCGCGAACTACAACGGCCCGGCAAGCTTCTCCTACACGGTGAGCGACGGTCACGGCGGCACCGCCACGGCGACGGTGAACGTCAATGTGACGGCGGTCAACGACGCGCCGGTCGCCGGCAACGATTCGGCGACCGCGACCGAGGACACGGCGCTCGTCATCACGCCCGCGACGCTTCTGGCGAACGACAGCGACGTGGACGGCAACCCGCTGTCGATCAGCAGCGTCGGCAATGCCACCCATGGCACGGTCGCGCTGAACAACGGCAACGTGGTGTTCACGCCGGCCGCCAACTACAACGGCCCGGCCAGCTTCACATACACCGTGAGTGACGGCCAGGGCGGCAGCACCACGGCCACGGTCAACGTCAACGTGACCGCGGTCAACGATGCGCCGGTGGCGGGCAACGACTCGGTGACCACGACCGAGGATACGCCGCTCGTGCTCGCATCGGGCGCGCTGTTGGCCAATGACACGGACGTCGACGGCAATCCGCTTTCCATCACGGCCGTCGGCAACGCCACCCATGGCACGGTCGCGCTCAGCAACGGCAATATCACGTTCACGCCGGCGGCCAACTACAACGGCCCGGCCAGCTTCACCTACACCGTGAGCGACGGCCAGGGCGGAACCGCCACGGCCACGGTCAACGTCAATGTGGGGGCGGCCAACGACGCCCCCGTAGCCAACAACGATTCGGTGACGGCGACCGAGGACACGCCGCTGGTCCTTTCGCCTGCCGCGCTTCTTGGCAATGACACCGATCCGGATGGAAACACGCTATCGATCGCCAGTGTCGGCAACGCCACCCACGGCACGGTCGCGCTGAGCAACGGCAACGTGGTGTTCACGCCGGCGGCCAACTACAACGGCCCGGCCAGCTTCACCTACACCACGAGCGACGGCCAGGGCGGCACCGCCACGGCGACGGTCAACGTCAACGTCACGGCGGTCAACGATGCCCCGGTGGCGGCGAATGACTCGGTGACCGCCACCGAAGACACGCCGCTCGTGCTGACGCCGGCCACTTTGCTCGGCAACGATTCGGATGTCGACGGAAACACGCTGTCGATCAGCAGCGTCGGCGGCGCCACCCACGGCACGGTCGCGCTGAGCAATGGCAACGTGGTGTTCACGCCGGCCGCCAACTACAACGGCCCGGCCAGCTTCACCTATACGGTGAGCGACGGCCAGGGCGGCACCGCCACGGCGACCGTCAATGTCGCCGTCAATGCCGTCAACGACGCGCCGGTGGCCCACCCCGACAGCATCGAGGTCGCCACCAACACGCCGGTCGTGCTCGCGCCGGCCGACCTGCTTGGCAATGACACCGATCCCGACGGCGACGCGCTGTCCATCATCAGCGTCGGCAGCGCCACGCACGGTACGGTGACGCGCAGTTCCGACGGCGACATCACGTTCACGCCGGCGCCGGGCTATAGCGGCCCCGCCAGCTTCGTCTACACCGTGTCCGACGGCCATGGCGGCCAGGCCAGCACGACGGTGTCCGTCAATGTCGTCTCCGACGGTGGGTCGGCTCCCGAGCTCGGCGATGCGCCCGCGGTCGGTTTCGAAGACACGAAGATCCCGCTCTCGATCGTCTGTACGGTCCCCGCGGGGTATAGCGCGCAGGACGTGACGATCAAGATCTCCGACGTGCCGGCCGGCGCGACGCTCTCCGCCGGGACCAATCTCGGCGACGGCGCCTGGTCGTTGACGATGGCCCAGCTGACCAATCTGAAGCTGACTCCGCCGAAGAACAGCGGCGTCGACTTCGATCTCAAGGTCACCGCTACGGGTCCCGGCGGCACGGCGACAATGGATCTGCCGGTGAAGGTCGCGGCCGTGGCCGATGCGCCGACGCTGTCGGTCGCGACGCCGACGGTGGTCACGGCCAACGGCTTCGTGCGCAATGGCACCAGCCACGACGATCGCCTCTTCGGCGGCGCCGGCAGCGACACCATTTCGGGCGGCGGCGGCGACGACCGCATCGTCGGGGATCGCGCTCCGCGGCCCTCGTCGGCGCCGCTGACCATCAGCGCCGGGCTCACCGATCTCGATGGCTCGGAAACGCTGTCCGTCCGGGTCAGCGGAGTTCCTTCGCAGGCCTGGCTGTCGGCCGGGACGCATAACATCGACGGCAGTTGGACGCTGACGGCCGCCCAGCTCAGCGGCCTCGAGGTTCTCTTCCCGCCGAACACGCCCGCCTTCACGATGACGATTACGGCGACCGCAACGGACCATGATGCCGACAGCGGCGCCGTCGACACCGAGTCCGTCAGTACGACGATCCAGGTGCACACGAGGCCGGAGGGCAACGACGTTCTCCACGGCGGCGACGGCAACGATCAGATCTGGGGCACCGGCGGCCACGACACCATCTCCGGCGACAACGGCAACGACTTCCTGTTCGGCGGCCTCGGCAACGATTCGATGACCGGCGACAGCGGCAATGACGGGATATATGGCGGTGGCGGCAATGACACCGTCTCCGGCGGAACCGGCCGGGACATTCTGGATGGCAACGGCGGTAACGACCGGCTGTTCGGCGGCGACGACAACGACTGGCTGAATGGCGGCAGCGGCAACGACAGCCTGTCCGGCGACAAGGGCAACGATCGGCTGTTCGGCGAATCAGGCCACGACAGCCTGTCCGGCGGCGACGGCGACGATTGGCTGAGTGGCGGCAGCGATAACGACAGCCTGTCCGGCGACGCCGGCAACGATCAGCTGTCGGGCGATTCCGGTAACGATATCCTGGCGGGCGGCAGCGGCCGCGACATGCTGAGCGGCGGCGACGGCAACGATACGCTGAACGGCGGCGACGACAACGACAGGCTCCTCGGCGGCAACGGCAACGACCTGTTGTCGGGCGGCGCCGGTCAGGACTGGATCGAGGGCGGGAGGGGCAACGATACGCTCACCGGCGGGACCGGAAACGACCGCTTCGTCTTCAACAATTCGAGCCAGGGCGTCGACACCATCACGGATTTCAGCAAGGGCGATGTCATCGATATCAGCGACATCCTGCCCGGGAGCGTCCACAACGGCCATGAGGCCGCGGCCGGCGGCTTCGTGAAGTTCGTGCAATCCGGGGCGGATACGCTCGTCGAGGTCGACCACAACGGCGGCGGCGACAATTTCCAGACGCTGGCGATATTGAAGGGCGTCTCGGCGGCCACCCTGCACCCCGACGACATGCTGGTGGTCTAAAGCGTTACCTCGTCGGAAGCGTCGCATTTCAGTTTGTCACCCCCCG